>Ga0326727_10001531_pt1 | contig 84983 bp, 65 predicted proteins | sample MB2enrmetagenome_FD_207643 | JGI IMG/M metagenome (GOLD analysis project Ga0326727, IMG submission 207643) | Lab enriched peat soil microbial communities from McLean, Ithaca, NY, United States - MB29MY | ecosystem: Environmental > Terrestrial > Soil > Wetlands > Peat | place: USA: New York... | reverse complement strand
TCCATCGCGAACTCCCTTTCGTGTGCTTGGCGGCTCACGTCTGGGAGTCTCCGCGATGGACTCCGGTATCTGTCAAACTTCTACTGCCTCCCCGGCAGAGCCGGGGGGTCTCCCGTTCGTACTAGCGTCCGCCGACCCGAGAGCCCTACTCGGTGAAATTAGGGGATTCTTTCAAGACAATCAACTGCTCTCCCGCGCCGAGTTCTACCAGATCGCCAAACGGGTTCGCCGGTCCTGAGTCCTTCCTCCAGGGATTCCGGCGAGGGCGGCCCGTTTGGCGGGCTCCGGAGCGAATATTACTGTGGTGACTGGCTATGGAGGGCAATCCATCCGTTATCATGAGAAAACATATGGCCAAATATCTCGTGACCGGCGCTGCCGGCTTTATCGGGTCCTCGCTGGTGCGCGCTCTCGTGGAGCGCGGAGACGAGGTCCGGGGCATCGATAACTTTTCCACCGGCAGACGCGAAAACCTGACCGAAGTGCTCAACCGGATGGACTTCCGCGAAGCTGACATTCTCGATCTGCAGACCATGCACAAGGCGTGCGCAGGCGTCGATTACGTACTGCACGAGGCGGCCATTCCGTCGGTCCCGAAATCGGTGCTTGACCCTCTAGGCAGTAACCGCGCCAATGTCGATGGCACGGTCAACGTACTGGTTGCGGCACGCGATGCGAAAGTCAAGCGAGTGGTGTATGCCGCTTCATCCTCGGCGTACGGAGACACACCAGCACTTCCAAAGCGCGAAGCGATGACGCCCAACCCGATCTCGCCCTATGCCGTGGCCAAGCTGGCGAGCGAGCTTTACATGGTGTCGTTCTACCGGTGCTATGGCCTCGAAACGGTTTGCCTGCGGTACTTCAATATTTTCGGGCCGCGGCAGGACCCTTCTTCGGCATATTCCGGCGTGCTTGCAAGATTCAGCATGCAGATGCTCCGGGGGGAGCAGCCCACGATTTTTGGCGACGGCGAAACCAGCCGCGATTTCACCTACATCGACAACGCGGTCTCGGCGAATCTGCTGGCCTGTTCGGCGCCGGCGGCGGAGTGCGCCGGGCGCGTCTTTAACTGCGCCAGCGGCCGGCAGATCACGCTCAATGAAACTTTCGCCGCCTTGGAACCACTGACGGGATACAAGGGCGCAGTCAAGTACGGTCCCGAGCGTAGCGGGGATATCAAGCATTCGCTGGCGGACATCACGCAGGCGCAAAAGCATTTGGGGTACAAGGTTCTGGTGAACTTTGAAGACGGCCTGCGCCGAACGGTGGAGTGGTACAAAAGCGGTCAGCTCTCAGCCGTCAGCCGTCAGTAAAAACGGGCCTGATCGAGAGTTCCCAAAGCCGCAAAAGGACGTGTACTAAAGGACATTGCGGTACCCTCCCAAAGACTACTACGCTGGAATCTGGAGTTGTGGCTGCCGTTGCCGGGTGAGAGCGCTGAAGAGCATTCACCCGTGGCTTGGAGTGTCGGACCTTGGGGTGTTTGAACCAGGAGCGGCAATGATCGTTCCGGCAAGCCACGGATACGATAAAATACAGCCTTTTTGTGGTACGGACTGCGCGCGCATGAGTGCCAATCCAACTCGAGTTGACTGGGAAGCGGCGGCACCGGCCGAACCCTCGCCTCTGCAGCAAGGGAATCGCGTTCTCGAATCGATTGCGCGCCAGGAAGCCCTGCGCGCCCTGCTCGCCTTTTCCGATCTCCACGAGCAGATCCGGAGCCGGCGCGCGGCCACTGGATACGACTCCGATCGCGACTTGTTTGAAACCGAACGCTTCATACTGGACGAAGTGCTGCAGTTGATCTCGGACCGCGCCCAAATTATCACCGATGCCGACGGCATCGTGATCGCGCTGGCGGAGAGGCGGCCGGCGGAAGGATCGAATTCAGAAGCGCTCGAGATGGTGTGCCGCGCGGCCGCCGGACCGCTCGCCTTCGCCCGCGGCGTTCCTTTGATCGGCGAATCCGTGTTTCTGCGCGACTGCCTGGAATCGGGGAATATTCTTCGTTGCGATGACTGCGAAGACGACGCTCGAGTCGAAATGGACTTCGCGCGTGCCATTGGAGCCCGCTCCACGGTGCTGGTTCCGCTCGGTGGGCGCAACCAGCAAATCGGCGTTCTGCAGGCGTTTTCAACATCCACGCGGGGCTTCACGGATTACGACGTTCGCTGTCTCGATCTGTTCTCGGAGCTGGTGCTTTCGGCCCTGAAGCCCGAGGATCAGGATCGGCGCATTCACTGGCTGTCGGATGTGGCGAGCGAGGTCCTGCGGCCAAAACTGCCTGTGACGGCGCCAGTGGTTGCCGACGCGGCAACCGTCGAAACTGAATCCGCTGTAGAGACGCTGCAAGATCCACCGACAGCCCTCCCAGTTCCAGACCTGGTTTCAGTCGTGGTTCCAGAACCGGCGGTGCTGGCGCAGGAGCCGATGGCGATTCCCGCGGACTTAGTCGAGTTGCCTGAGCTTAGCGTTGCGGACGAGACATTTGAAATTCCACCTGCGATCGAGGAGCTGACACCTCCTACGCAACCTCACGTCCTATCGTTTCCGAGCCAACTTTCTCTTCCCGGCAGTTCGCGGGCGGGATTGAGGGCAGTGATGGGACTGGTGGCCGTGGCCGCGCTGTTTTCAGCCGGAGCATGGTGGGGCATGCGGTTTCACGGGAGGACGGGGGTTCCACAATCGCTGACGACAGCACCAGCACCACCGGTGGATGGTCTATCTCCCGAAGCCCCTGACAACCTGATGAATCCGGCGAAGCTTGCTTCCGATGGCGCGCCCCTCGCCGCGGTGGCGGAAGACAAACTGGCGGCGCTGCCGAAAGTTACTGGAGTGCGTCACTGGTCTTCGTCTATGGGAAGCACGGTGGTCATCGACATGGAAGACAACGTTCCCTACGAGGTGCATCGTTTGATGTCGCCGGAGCGGATTTACTTCGATCTGCACGACACCGTCCTATCACCCAATCTGGAGGGAAAGACGATGGATGTCGGCGACGCTTCGCTGACCCGGGTGCGCGTGGCTCAGCCCGTCGCCGGCGTAACGCGAGTCGTGCTCGATACCAAAGACGGATCGAACTTTTCCGTCAGCATGGAGTCGAGTCCATATCGCCTGGTAGTTGAGTTGCGCGGCAGCGAGAAGACTTTGGCCGCGAACCGCATGCCTTCCAACCAGACTTCGGCGGCCATGAACGCGGCGTCGATCCCGGTAAAAGCGGCTCCAGTCGCGACCTTGGCGGTGAAGACACCCGATCAACCTCTGCCGGCGAGAACCGGGAAATTTCGCATCGTGCTCGACGCCGGTCACGGCGGCTGGGACCTGGGAACGGTGGGACAGCAGGGATTGGTGGAGAAGGATCTGGTGCTCGATGTGACCCAGCGGCTGGGCAAGTTGCTGCAAGCGCGTTTGGGGTCGGAAGTGATGTTCACCAGGACTGGCGACATTTACCTGCCCCTCGATCAGCGCGCGGATTTCGCCAACCAGGAGCAGGCCGATCTGTTCGTCTCAGTTCACGCCAATTACAGCCGATCGGCGGCGGCGCGCGGGGTTGAGACCTACTACACAAATCTGTTTTCGGCTCCGGGGTCCAAGGAAGTTGAAAAGCCCGACGATGGAACCTTCTCCAAGCCGACGCCGGTATCGTTGTCGGCCGAGGGGTTGCATGAAAAAATCGAGGAATCTCGCCGCCTGGCGGCAAGCGTCCAGCGTTCTCTCTACGCCACGCTGGCCGCAAGCAGCCCCGACATTCGCGACCGGGGCATCAAGGATTCGGCTTTCGCCGTGCTGACGGGCACGACCATGCCCGCCATTCTGACCGAAATTTCTTTTGTGAGCAGTCCCACCGATGAGCACAACCTGCAGAGCGAGGCCTACCGCCAGCGAATTGCGGAAGCGCTTTACAAAGGCATCGCCGCCTATCAGCAATCTTCCCCACGCACGAAAGTTGCTCAGCTGCGAACGGACGCTGCGCGGCGGTAGGGAATTGCTCCAACTTGTGTGGTGACCGGGGCCTTGCCTCGTCCAAGCGGGACGCAGCCCCGCTTCCCCACAACCTTAGTTCGCGCCCGTTACGCCGCCATACTTCTCCAGCCACTTCAATTCTTCGCGCACTTTGATCTTTCCATGCCAGGGATTCTTCTCGAGCGAGTGCCCTTCGCCGGGAAAAATCAGCAAGGCACTCGGGATATTCAAGTCGTGCATGGCGCGATCGAGCAGGTAACTCTCAAGCACCGGGACTCGAATATCATCGCCGCCAGCGACCATGTGCGTGGGCGTACGCACTTTGTTGATCTGGAAAATCGCGGCTTCGCTGTTATAGCGATCGGGCGTTTGCCACGGTTTGCCACCTATGAGATAAGTATCATCCACTGTAGAGTCATCGTTGCCCCAGTCGGCGACGTTCTCGATCCCGCCCGCTCCCGTCACCGCAGCCTGGAAACGAGTGGTCTGCGTGATCAGCCAGTTGGTCATATAACCGCCATAACTGTAGCCGCCGATAGAGAGCTGATTGGCATTCGCAATTCCGTCTTTCACCAGCGCGTCCACGCCCGCCAGAATATCCCGACCAGGGCTGGAAAAAAGCTCAGGAACGATCGCGAGCGCGAACTTGTCACCATAGCCAGTCGATCCGCGATAATTCGGCTCGAACACCAGCCAGCCCGCGGTGGCGGCCAGACGATCCCACTGGTACCAGTCGGCTTCGAAGTGATTGCCGTCGGCATCCTGCGGACCACCGTGGATGAACACAAACATCGGCAGGTTCTTCGCCTCAAACTTTCCCGGTGGATACATCAGCATGCCTTCGACCGGCGTGCCATCGCCGGAAGTCCATCGATAAGGCTTGGCCTGGGGCAGGTCGCGCTCGGTGAACAACTTGTTAAAAGACGTGATGGGGCGGGCTTGCGCCAGTTTGTCAGGGCCGTCGGCTATATAAACTTCCGTGGGCCGCACGGTTGTCGAGTAGGTAAATGCGATGTGAGGACCTTGCAATGCGGCAGAGGGAGTCTCGTAGGTTCCGGCCCCCCATCCCTCGGGCTTTACCATAGCCGATTTCGGGTTCGGCTGCCTTATCAGCTCCACCTCGGTTCCGATGCGGCAGGCGCATAGCACTGAGCCGTCGGGCAGCGGCGCGTAATGAACGACTTCGCCGCGAAAGTCGGCGAACCAGCGCTGGACATCCCGAGTGTCCCAGTCTACCCAGTACAGGCGCGGCTGCGGATCTTCATATTTTCGTTCCACTGATCCCAGGTTCACCTGAAAAAATAAATGGCGATTATCGGGAGCCCATTCCAGATTCAGCTCCACGGCTTCGTTGTGGGTCAGGCGGATGGGCGTGGCTTCGGCGGCATTACCAGCCAGATTGACGAGGTACAGTTCGATGTCTTCCATCTTCTCCTGACGCTCGGACGCCGACGAAGTTACAAAAGCCAGCCGGTAGCCGTCGTGCGAGATGCTGATTTGCTGCACCCGCAAAGGCGTGCTTGCAATTGAGACGGCGCCGGGTGTGGCGTGGGATTCCTTTTCCGCCTCAGGGGTCTCCTCGGAACCGACCGCGGCGTGGCGTGCCAGGGCCTCCTCGAGATTGATGCGGAAAAGCACGTCGCCGCGCTCGTCGCCGCGGTAACGGATCACATCCTTCCAATCTTTCTTGTGATCGTCGGTTTGTTGCTTGGTCCAGGGCTGGCGCGTCGCGAAATAGATCGCTTTGGAATCGGCCGACCAGGCAAAGGCATGGACTGCATCCCCGCCCGAAGTGATGGCAAAGGCCTCGCCGCCGTTAGGCGAAATCAAGAATAGCTGGGCTTCGTCCTTGTCTTTGTCGTTATCACTGTCATTGGCGTCTTCGGCGTCTCCATCTTTGCCATCGGCGACTTTGCGTCCGGAGAGGAAGGCGATCCACTGGCCATCGGGCGACCATTGCGGCGAGTCGTCATGCCCGGATACGGTCAATTGCATCAGATTCCCGCCGCCAACGGCCCGGTAGAGCCAGAGTTCTTTGCGGTAGATCTGCTGCTCCCAGTCGGCTTTTTCAGTTCCGATGACGATGGAGTTGCCATCGGGCGAAACTTTCACCGCAGTGAAGCTCACCGAGTTGAAAAATTCATCTAACGTGAGTTTGGGCTTTGCCGCTTGAGCATAGGCCAGGATTGAATGGGTGAAGATCGAAGTGAAAATCAAGGACACAAGAGAAACAAGCAGTACTTTTCGTTGCATAGAATAGGGGCCCATAAACTTCTCGATAACAGTTTTGAAGAACTACGAGGTATACACTGCGCACGCTGTTGATGGCAATGCCGATTTTCCCGTAGAGACGCGGCTTGCCGCGTCTCCCTCGCGGCGAAAGACGGGGCAAGCCCCGTCTCTACAGCCAATATTTTTCATGGTACTGTGGGTTGAGCGTTGCGCAGCGCCTCATCCAGCGACTGGTTGCTGGGTACGTTTTGTTCCACGACGCGCCAGCCGTCATCATAGCTGCGAAAGCCCACGGTTGACTGGTAGCGCACTCCGCTGTCGTAGAGCGCCGCACCTACCTGATTGAGCGACACCCAACGCCATATGAACTCGACGTCGGCGACGTTGCCGGCTTTGCTGATTCCGGAAACGCTCACCAGCTCCCGACGCGCGACTTGGATCGCGATTGGGCCATTGTCGGGAAGGACCCTCGAAATCAGGGGCCGAATCGTATCCACTCCGAGCGGCGTCAGGAGTACGTCCCAACAGGGCGGAGGCTCGACTCCGGCGGGACATTTCTGCTCGGTACCGATGATCCATCCGCGGCGCTGGAGTACCAGGAAGTCAGGCGAACTGAAATCCCTGTTGGAGACGATGCCGGTCCTGAGCCAGAAGACTTGCGGCGCTCTGAAGGTTTCCGAAGCCGAGATCAAATCGGCGGCGAGACGGCGCGTCAGAAAATCGCGGGGAGAACAGCCCGGGGCAAATGACATCAAACACAACAAGCCTGTCAGCCGCAATGTCCTTGTCGTGAGCATGAATTTTGACTGTTGGATCTCGGCACGCCTAAAGGCGTGCCCTGATACAAATCCCACTTGCACCTACAGGCTGCTATGGTTGCGAGAGGATTCTAACCAATTACGCGCGCCTGCGGGGCAGAAAAGGCGAGGCAGCAATCTGGCCATCAAATTTCTTCGACCAGCGGCCAGGGATCGTCGTGTGGCACACCGGGCAATCGCCCTGCGGAGTCAACTTGTACTGCTCGATCGAATATCCAAAGCGCTGGATCAGCAGTTCGCCACACTGATGACAATGCGTATCTTCCAGGCCTTCCACCTGCCCGGGAAGGTTGCCAGCGTAGATGTAGCGCAACCCAGCTTCACGGCCAATGGCGGCGGCGCGCAGCAGATCTTCGGGACGCGTATCGGCGGGCGAAGTCATTTTATAGTCCTGGCGAAAGGCGGTGACGTGCCAGGGGATGTCGGGTGAAACGCCGGCCAGAAATGCGGTCATCTTGCGCAGTTCATCTTCGCTGTCGTTGAAGCCGGGAATGAGTAAGGTGACGATCTCCAGCCACACGCCCATCTGGTGCAAGGTGCGGATGGTATCGAGGATCGGTTGCAGGCGTCCGCCGAGTTGGCGATAGTGGCGATCGTCGAAGCTCTTGAGATCCACCTTGTAGAGATCGATCCAGGGATGGAGATACTCAAGCACCCGCGGCGTTCCGTTGCCATTGGAAACGAATCCGGTCAGCAAACCTGCCCGGCGGGCCTGGCGGAAAATCGCAACCGCCCATTCGCTGGTGATGAGCGGCTCGTTGTAGGTGCTGACCATAACTTTTGCGCCTTGGGCAAGCGCGTCTTTGACCAGCAGCGCCGGATCAGCCAGCATTGGCGCCGAAACGGCATTCGGATCGCGCAACGCCTGGGAAGTAACCCAGTTCTGACAGTAGGAGCAATGCAGATCGCAGCCCAGCATTCCGAAACTGTAGGCGAGAGCTCCGGGGTGGGCGTGGAAAAACGGCTTCTTCTCGATCGGGTCACATTGCACTCCGGCGACATAGCCCCAGGGAACATAGAGCGTGCCCCCGTGATTGAAGCGCACCTTGCAAACACCGGGTTGTCCCTCGGGAATGGGGCAGCAGTGGCCGCAGGCATAGCAGCGAACGCGGTTGCGATCCAGTCTTTCCCAAAGAGCGGGATCGCCTTCGCGCACGCGCTCATCGGCCATCAAAATGTCGCGCAGCGTCGCCACAACTCTATTTTACGGCTATTTGAGGCTAGCGGGTTAGAGGGAAGAAAGTGTCAATTCTTTCCGGGTTTGGCGGAGTTGCGCTCGTGGATCCACTCTTCGGCGCGCTGCCGGGCGGCGACGACCTGCTCCCGGGTCATTTGCGAGGCCAAGCCTTCGAGGCGAGACTTGCTGTTCTGGTCACCTTCGGCGAGTGCGATGGCCGACCAGAAGTAGGCTTGGGATAAATCCGCGTGAACTCCCCGTCCCGCCCAATAGTAGGCCCCGAGGTGAGACTGAGCATCAACGTGTCCCTGTTCAGCGGCGCGCTGGAACCACTGGATAGCCTGCGCGTCATCCTGCGGAACCTCCTCTCCGTTATGGTAGCGGACACCCATCTGAAATTGTGCTTCCGCGTCCCCCCGGTCGGCGAGCTTGCGCAAGTCCGCCAGGGACTTCGCTTGCACGTGTTGCTCGACCGAGCTACGACCTGTCGCGCTTTGCCCTGAATCCCTCGAGGCCGCCTCGGCCCCGTTGATCAATGAGGGCGGCGACGCTTGCTTCGAGGACTCCCAACGCGTCTCCATCATGGACCCGGTTAAATAGCCGAGAGCCATCGCGACCGCCAGGATGGCCAGCCCGAGCAGCGTCCAGTGAAGCAACTGGGACCGGACTCCGGACGAAGGTTCGGAGGCCGGCTGCGAGATTTGCTCGCTGACTTCAGGCTTTGTTTCCCACAAGGCCTCGTGAGTCGCGTGCATCGAATTGAACTCGATCGAGCCTCGGTCCATCGAGCCTGGACCCGTTGAACCTGACTCCGAAACCGGAGGCGGCGACACAGTGGACGCAGCTTCTGGCCTGATTGGCGTTTCCCCCTGAGTTGGCTGGGGAGGGATGCTTTCGGGCGGTCTTTTTTCCCGATGGGCCCTCGGAATCATTTCGACGAGCCGTTCCAAAACCGTCTCATGGACCTTCCTGAAACTTCGCGGATGCGGAGAGAAAATCTCCAGCAGGCCGACCACCCGGAAATCGGACACGATGGGAGCGGCCATGAGCGAGCCTAAGCCCAGTACGCGACAGACCAGCGGATCGATCCGCGGATCGCCTTCCGTATCTTCGCAAGAGACAAGGAGGCCATTGCGGACGCATTCTCCAGACAACCCTTCTTTTGCGTCCACGGGGGCGCCCAGTGGCGGAGCGGGTTCACCGGCTCGCGCCCGGCAGACCATCTTGCCGTCGGTGAGCAACGCCAGGCCCGCGCCACTGGCTCCGGTAAGCATCAAGGCGCGCTCAGTGACCAGCTGCAAAACCGCATCGACGTCATCACCGATCTCGTGGATCTCGCGGCTAACCGCCTCCACCTGTAAAGACACGGCTTGCCCCGTCTCTACACGAAAGAGGATTTCGCTCTGATCCGAGATCGGAACGACATTGGGCGCTTTACTCGCAGACGCGGCCGGCGTTAATTCCTCTTCGTCATGCTTGCGCCGCGTGAGTTGTTCGGTGCGCGCAACATGATTGGAGCAGGCTATCAGCAGGTTGGCGAAGAGCCATTGTCGCAGTATCTGCCGGGAACTCTCCGAAAGCTCGGAGAAGCGGATGCCTCCGCGGCCGGTGTCATCGCTCCACACCACCTGCCCACTGCTGTGAATGTAACTCTTGGTTTCCGGCAGATCGAGGCAAAGGGTGACGGCGTGGTTGGTTTCCAGCCGCTCACTGGTCTGGACGGCGAACCCCTCTTCGTGCAGGTCCAGTAACTCGCTCAGGTCCACGACAATGCCGGTCTGCGGGCCATTGAAACTGGCGTAAACCGGAGTGTGGAGTTTCTGGCGAACCGAACGGCGGCGCTCCTGGTTGCGACCCCCCGCGACTGGATCCGGCAATCGGAGAATGCTCTGATCCATAATTGCCTCCATATTAACTCAGGGATCGCAAGGAAGGGAGCAATATCCGCGTGGTAGCCGAACGGGGCTTCGCCCCGCTGGCCAGCCGAGGGCGGCTTTCCCTATGTTCCTTTCTAAAGGTTGGCGGCCAGGACCGGCGTATCACCTTGCCCAGCCGGCACGAGAACCTCAGGCACCGTCAACACTCGATCGAGCGCGTCCGCCAGGGTAACGGGAAACTCGGAAGTCAGGAGATTGACATCCAATTGCAGATCACGCTGGCTATACATGCGATAGACGACTAGGGAGCCGCGGGACCGGTTCGCAGTGGTCACCAGGTCCAGCGTCAGTTTCCATGAAGGCTGGCCGGAAATTGCCGCCATGTGAGGCAGCTTGCTCCAGTGAAAGTGGCGGCCGGTTTCGCCCGGCGCCCTCCAATCACCGGGCATGGACTTGAGTTGCAATTCGAAGGCATCGAAATCATTGCTATCGAAGGCCGCGACCAGGACCCTGCGCACCTGATCGAAATTGCCAGCCATTTTGAGTTCTTCGACCGCGCGGCGTACGGAAAGATTGTTGATCACGATCTGGCGCTGCTCCATGGTGCGCTGCGCCACACGCCGCAGTTCGCCGAATTCGAGGTAGTTCAGGTGCTGGACTCCCAGCCAGATGCCGGTCCCCACCACCGCCAGCACCAATCCCAGAGTGCTGCCCGTGGGCCAAAGCAGGAACAGGCTCAGCATGGCAAAGACGCCCGAAACGGCGTAGAGAACGATCACCACCTGGCGATGCGAAAAGCCCATCTGCAGCAATTTGTGGTGAATATGCTCGCGATCGGCTGTGAAAATCGACCGGCCGCTGATCAATCGCCGGACAATGGATAACATGGTTTCCAGAATCGGCAATCCGAACGAAACCACCGGGATAGCCACAGCCACGAAGGTTGGCGCTTTCTCGGCTCCCGCCAGTGCCAGCGCGCTGAGCATGAAACCGATGAACAGGCTGCCCGAGTCACCCAGAAAAATCGTGGCCGGATTGAAGTTGAAACGAAGGAATCCCAGAATGGCGCCCGCCAGGGTCACGCTCATCAGGGAGCCTAGCCAGGAATGAGTGACGAGAGAGACGACAAAGAACACCATCGTCGAAAACAAGGCCGATCCAGCGGCCAAACCATCCAAACCGTCGATGAGATTGAAGGCATTGGTAACCGCAACCACCCACAACACCGTCAACGGCAACCCAACGAACCAGGGCAGCGAATGGGCACCGAAGATCAGAGGCAGATCCAGAACGCGCATGCCGCCGGCGAACAGCATCGCAGCAGCGATGGCCTGCACCGCAAACTTCAAATACGGACCGGCGCCACGGAGATCGTCGTAGATACCGAGACAGAAAATCAGGCAGGCCGGGACATAGATGCGAAGAAGCGTGGTGGGAGCGAGGCCATCGAGCAATCGCGGAAATACGAGAGAGAGTCCCAGCCACACTCCAAGGCTGACCGAGAAAGCCAGAAAAATCGCCACGCCGCCCAACCGTGGAAGTGGGGTCTGGTGAACGTGCCGTCCGTCTTGCGGCAGCGAAACCCAACCGCGGCGGGTTGCCCAGTCCCGCACTTCACGGGTAGCGACAAAAGACACCACCAGCGAAAACGCAAAGAGCCCAAAGAACAGGAGCGTCAAAATTACAATTCCCTTCCGGCTGGAACACCCGGCATCTCAGACCACGTGCGCTGCGCGGACGTTTCAATCCATTCCTTCAGACAGGTGGCGCGGTGTGATGAAATGTTGATTGGTTGGAACTATACAACCGCAGCCCTCGCGGAGCAACTATTTTGGCGCATTTATTGATCAACTTTATTCTCCCATTGCGGCTCGCAGGCGCTCTCGTTTGCTTCGCCACAGCCGGTCCGCCAGCCCCGCGCACATGAAGCGGAAATCCGATGGCGGATAGGCTACCTCGACTTCCGTGCGCCAGATCAGATTCTGGGAGTCAACGCGGCAGTCCACAGAACCGGGACAAGGCGCGAAGCAGAAGCGATGATGCTGCTGGATCAGCTTCCAAGCCACAGGAGTAATCGAGTCCCACGAAAACGTCCAGGCAAAGGCATCCACCGGTTGCCCCGCCCAAGCGGCAATTTGCTGAGCGCTCTCGACGATCTCGTGATGCAATTGACTCTCAGGCAGATTTCGGAGATTCACATGCGAGTACGTGTGGTTGCCAATGGAGTGCCCGCGGCGTGCTAGATCCGCGATTTGCTGGTGCGTCATGGAGCGTGTTTCTTCTTCGGGGAGATTGGGCGGAAGCTGCCGTGTATCGATGCGCGAATAGTAGAACTGGCGCGCTTCCTGCGGATTGCATTCGACAAACTGAGGAACCACAAAGAAAACGCCGCGCGTTCCGAAAGACTCGAGAACTGGCGCCGCGACGGTATAGTTACTTAGCCGGCCATCATCAAAAGTAAACAGCAAGGGCGGCTTGCTCTTGCTTATTGACTGCGGATTAGTGCGATACTCCTGCCACAAACGGGCAAAAGTGGGAAGATCGACCAACGTAAAATGACGGACTACCCACTCCAGTTGTTGACGGAAGCGGGGCTGGTCCCGCTCCGGGGTCTCGTGCATTTCAATCACCAGCATGCTGGGAGCTTGGCCCCAGCGTACCAGCCAGCGTCGCAAGCCGAGTGCCAGTTCATCCACGCGAAGCGCGGCGGCAGTTCCTATTAGAGCTGAGCGCAAGAAGGTCTTAGGACTCAAACTGGAACCTCACAGAGACATGTCACCATCGGCTGGCACAAAATACCAAGTCTTCGATGGGAGCAGTCCATACTTGTCGATGCACCAGGCAATGGGTGTGGCAAACGGACGAACCTTGAAGCCGTGCGCGGTTAGAGGTTCCTGCTGCTCAGGATTGAGGCAGCGGAATACCAACGTATCAATCTGCTCACCATACTCACGCCACAAGCAGGCAGCGATCGCGAGATAGGTTTTCGGGTCAGCCTCTCCCCATACGTCCAATACGTGCAAGGCTCTGATCTGTTGTTTGTACCCACGATACTGCATGCAAACCGCGACCATAAACTGTTTCTTATCGCCGCCAGCCGGGCAAAACGTAAACAGGCGCGGCATGGGGTCAACCCGCGAGAAGTAGCGCCATTTGAGAAACGAGACATCCCGGCAACTTGTGATCTTGTCGCTGCGATGCTCCGCGCAGACTTGAGCCGCTTCTTTAGGATTAGTTAGCAGCAGGAGTTCTCCTTCTGCTGGGCCCGGCAGTAAACGACGCCGATTGCGAAACCAGGGTGATGCGAAAACAGCTGTGAATTGGGCCAGGAACGCGCTTCGCGTCTTGCGATACACGTTCTCCGCCAGCAACGGCGGCCAGCGCAAAATACCAAAGACTTCATGACCGGAATTCGCCAAGGAATACCCGCCAAGCTTCCGCCACATTCCAGCCACGGTCACATTGGCGGAACTGACGAATAAAGGGTAGCGGCGGCCCAGTTGCAAGTACTTCATGAAAATCGATGCGCCACTGCCGCGATATTGATTGTCCACATAAAACGAATTTGCCCACATCAGCGTAAAGGTCGTCTGGTCGAACCAGAACTTCTGGGCAGCGCAGCACATGCAGCCGGCAACCTCTCCAGACGGGGTGCGGAGAAGCCATCCCAAAGGATTGCCCGGTTCGCGAGCAGGGTTTTCCAGCAGTATCCAAGAGAGCCGCTCCAGGGCGCGGGAAAGGGGCGTGTTTGATCCCGATACGCGGCTGATGAATCGAGCCACTTCCTCCAGGTCGGAAGGAGCGATCTCGTGGAGTTGAAGGCTTTTGCCATCTTGCGGCATATTGTTTTCACGCGTAATGAGTTCTCAGTTCCCAGTGGACACCGCATTGATTTAGCTGAGAACTGAGAACTGCCTCGCTACATCTGCGCCCCTGCCAGCACGATTGATTGTCCTGAAATGAACGAAGCGGCCGGGGAGAGAAGATAGCGAACCGCGGCGACGATATCTTCTATCTCACAAATCCGACCCATGGGAATCAGGGCTCGTTCGCGCTTGATCTGCAGGTCATCGGTTTGCGCATTCATGCCGGCGGCCACAAAAGTTGGGCAAACGGCATTGATGCTGATATCCTTGCGCGCCATTTCTGGAGCGAGAAGACGGAGTGTGTCTTCCAATGCGGACTTAGCGAGAGAATAAGCTCCCAAACCCAGGGCAGGCTTGGAGTGACCCGCAACCGACCCCAGCGCTACCATTCGTCCGCCATCATCGCCAACGAGGTTGAACAATAAGCGCGCAAGGCGCACGACGTGGGAAGTTCCAAAAGCAAGCTGTTGCTCGATGAGCCGGGGATCGCTGTGCAGCAACCCGCCTTTAGGCATACCCGCCCACGCACAGTGAACGATGCCGTACAGCGGATGGGCACCCAGGCGTTCAGTGATGATTTGTTCCCACTCCGGAACGCCGATATCCGCCTGCACTTCCACCGTGTGGGCAGTTTTTTCCTGTAAGGGATGGCGGTGAACCAACGCCAGCACCGAAAATTCTTCCGCCAGCGCATTCAGCAGGGCTGCGCCGATTCCTCCAGACGCTCCGGTGAGAAGCACGACTTTCCTGTCCGTGGAAAATTTCGTTTCCGTTGGCCTCGATTGCAGCGGGGCGTTAGCGGGTTGCTCCGGTCTTCCCGCCTGCAGCGTGAAAGCCATGGTGATCTCTGATGCGGGCGCCAGAGATGCAAGTTCGCTCACCGTGACCCGAACGCTGCCGGCAAGAGAGGCAGGGTTCCACGCCGTGATCTCTCCGCTGACTCGCACTCGAGACGGGAAGTAGAGAGGCGACAGAAAACGGGCGTTGACCGAACCGAGCAGCACGTCGCGGCCGGGCAAATGCACGCCGATCAGAGCCGAGGCTAATCCAATCTGAAAAGCGCCGTGAACAATGCGCTGCGAGTACCGGCTGTGCTGGGCGAAGGCGGAATCCACGTGCAGGGGATTGAAGTCCCCCGAGTTTGCGGCAAAGGCGAGCACATCCGACTCTTCAATTTCGCGCTCGAACTTGGCCGTGAGCCCCACCCTGAGGTCAGCGGCCGAAAAGATCTTAGGCGCAAGCGTCACTGTGCCTCCTCCGGAGATAATTTTGGCAAATAATTCTTTTTCAGATAATCAAGGATCAACTCGAAAGAGACCAGATCGGCAACATCATCCGGCGATATGCTGAGACTGAATTCCTCCTCAATCAGAGAAAGCAAGGTGATGCCGGCCAGTGAATCCCAGCTTGCCAGCGAACCCATGGCCACCAAAGGAATCTCCTGCGGATCAAGCTCCGGAAAAGCAGTCGCAAAGCAAATGGCCAGACGGCTCTCAAGCTCAACCATTCGGTGATTCCTCGATGCTATGACTTGATGCGGGATAGTTCTGCATGAATTGATCGTGGGACAAACGACAGTGCGGCTCCGCGGGTGCATTACGAACTTGCTGCAAAAAGTTTTGCATGGGCGTGTTGCGCGCGGTTGGTAAAAAGTCAAACTCAAGTTCTTCCACATCCAGCTTGGCAAACAGCCACCGAATGCACTCATATTCAATCAGGCGGGAAAAGGCCCGGCAACTCATGACCCAGGCGCGGATGCACAGCTTGCGTTTCCCCGTCGAGCCGCCATTCAAGAGATCGCCCGCGATGACGGCTATCTTTCCCAGGGGGCCGTATTTGTCGCGATAGCTGGCCACCACCAAGACGGTATCCGGCGCATTCAACCAATTTCGCCATTCGGCTTCCTGAAAACGGCGCCCATTCAGGTTGAATTGGTTGGTCTTGTTTACCAATTCTAGGGAACGGGAATCGAGCGGCTGTTTCTGAGAGGTAAGCGTTAGGTGGCCGTCGATCTGGTGAACAAACTCTCGCACAGTATCGGGCGAAACCTGCGCTACATCACGATGCAAGTCGGCATTGGCGCGCAGGCTGGCGGCGCGGAGGCCATCCTCCTGAGATATCTTGCCCTTGCCAAACAAGTCACGCAGCCGTTCCAAGAGTTCATAGGCAGCTTGCGGATTCTCGCATGGGAACGCGAGACATTCCACTTCCGGGTGTGCCGCTTTGATTTCTGCCAGATCCATGGGACTGTCGTCGACACACACCACATCGCCGGCCGAAATATTCCATGCGGTGAGGATACGCGCCACCGATTCAGACTTGGCGCCCCAGTGCACCTCGAAGGGAAAGACGTCGGTCGTGCGCAGGATGGTGTCGCGAGCTGCGAACGCCTCTTCCACCAGCGACCGGTCGTTCTTGCTGGCAACGGCAATCAGTGTTCCGGATGCCGCCAAGGAGCGCAGCAACTGCTGGTACAGCGCATGGATCTGGCTGTGATTGTCCAAATCCCATGAGATTCCTTGTACTCCAACCTCGCCGAGAATCCCACGCCAAAGAGTGTCGTCGAGATCGGTGATCAAGCCCTTCTTGGGCTGCGGATCTAGAACTAACTGAGCCAGCACCTCGGCCAGTGCCGAAGCGTGAGCCAAGGTATAGGGAAACCCCGACGAGAGATCAGCATTGACGTCCAGACGCCGGGATGACGACAGCGCATCCAGCCGCTGAAAGTCGACAATTCTAACGCCGGGAATGTGAAATAGCGCAGCGCTAAGCGAGGCGATGCAGCTGCGTAGTTCAAGGGTGAACTCGCTGGCGCGCGCCAGCGCAGTGAAAGAAATCGGAACCAGCGGAAGAGTTGGAAAACACACAACCAGCGGAATATTTCGCGCAGCCGATGCCATGCCGTTCTGCAGAAGGTCGCAGCTCCGCTTCACTTCGACGAGAATATCCTGCAACTGGGATGGCTCCCAGCCACCAAGCCGGCGCAGGCCCAAACGGGGATCGAGATCAGCCCATTCGATCACAACTACTGCGGCAGCAACGCCTGGCACGCGCTGCAGGTTGCCAATCAAGTCACCGTACAAACCGGTCTGAACGTCGAGAAAACGTCCGGGAAACAATTTGCACAACTGTGCCCGGAGAAATGTTTCCAGATGTAAGGGAGTGAAGCCACACAACAGCGCTATTTGCAGAGGAGGAGCATCGGTTGGTGCTGACTGAACAACCTTCAGGGCTTCTGCCAGCTTCATGGTCATCTAGGACGACTCCGAAGCTTCTCTTGCAATCACGGGCGCCGGGGGTGCCGTCACGACTTTCACAGCTTCCACGGGCTGCGGTGCGATGCGCTCCTTCAGTTGGAGAAACCATTCCTCATAATACTTTCGCGAAATGTATGCCAAGCCGACGGCAACCGCGCCCCCCACGGCAAACCGGAGCACGATCAGGTCAAAGTGCCCGAGTGAAGGCTGCAACCACGGCCAAAATATTCGCGTGACCTTGTCGTAGAGGTGAAAGATCATCAGATGGATCAGATAAAGCCCGTAGCTGATATAGCCGAAGAACTGCAGGGTAGAGCTGTTGACTAGTCCTTTCCGTGAGCTGCTACCGAGGACCAGGAAAAGAACAAGAAGTCCCACAAAGAAAGTATTGACCAGGGTGAGTTGCAGACCTGCCCCAAGCATGGTTTGGCGCGACAGCAGTCCTAAGGGGGCGCCAGCGATCAGCAAAATCGGCGCCATCGTCAAGAGAAACATTGCCCCGGCAGCCGCGTGCTTCCGATTGATCGAACTTCGTAACGCGATCGCTAGAAGGCTGCCCTCGGCGAGACCATCTGCGTTGAACCACGTGTACCATCCCCCCCCTTGGAAATAACCATAATGGAATGAGACTGCTCGGGCTACAGGTACGAGGACGCAAATGACGAGAGTAAACATGGCCAGAAAACGAGTCCCTAATTTGCGCACAACCGAAGGCCAAACGATGTAGTAGTGCTCTTCGACTGCCAGGGACCAGAGCGGATGGTAGTCCATGGACACGTCGAAAAGACTAGTGACATTAGACAGATAGACAAAGCTGAGGCCGAGAAATGCCGCCGAGGACTGGTGCAGAAGTCCCAGGAGGATCAAGAGCAAGTAATAAGCTGGGAGAATTCGCAGAACGCGGCGGGTGTAAAAGCGGCGGTAATAGTCGGGCCGGTTCTGGGAGTCGAGAAGGATTCCCGTGATCAAAAACCCGGAGAGAACGAAGAACAGGTTGACTCCGAGTGCTCCCGGCTGAGTCGCGAGAATGAAAATTCTGCGTGCTCCGGTAAAGGGCAGTTCCCCAAATTCCGCTCGAAACCCGTGGAAGAACAGCACCCCGAGAACTGCAACTCCGCGCAACACGTCTAGCTCGGGCATGAAGCGCCGGACCAGTGGTTGCGGCGTGGGCACCTCTGTCTTCACTTCGTCCTCCGTTGCAAATGGCTCATCGGACCCGGACCTGCACCCAAGAATTCCGCTTTCAAGTGATTTCGGAAATTATACCTTCTAAGGGTTTTAGAGGGGCGAACCGTGCGGTCTGCGCCGATTTTACCGGGGTGGCGTGTGTTAAACTCGACCCACGCGTAAATCCAGGAGTCTTGGTATGGCCGGGTGGGATCGCCGCTTCCTTTTACGAAGCGTGTACGTGTTTCTTGTTGGTTTGTCCAGTCTCCACCTTCTGGCCCAAACACCGGCCGCAGGGGAGGCGCCGCAGTCCGCGCCTGCGAACCAAGCCGCTTCACCCCAATCGCCTCGTCTACTTGCGAATTCCAATGTCAAGCTGGGTATCGGCGATCTGATCGAAATCGCGGTGTTCGGCGTGCCTGATCTCTCCACCAAGATGCGGATCAGTGGCTCGGGAGATGTTTACCTTCCCCTGATTGACTATGTTCACGTTGCCGACCTGACCATCGATGAGGCGCAGGAGTTGATCCAAAAGCGGTTGCAGGATGGCGGCTTTGTCCGCGAGCCGCATGTTTCCATTTTTGTGGACGAATCCGCCTCGCAGGGCATCAATATGTTGGGAGAGGTTGCTCGCCCCGGGGTCTACCCTGCGATTGGCGAGCGCCACCTTTTCGATTTGATTTCGGCTGCGGGAGGACTAACCGACAGGGCGGGCCGCAACGTCACTATCGAGCATCACGGAGATCCCGGACAGAAGGTCGAGCTCCAGTTATCGCTCAACCTGGCCGACGATACCAAGAACAACGTGGATATCGAGCCGGGAGACACGATTATTGTTTCTCGCGCCGGGATCGTTTACGTCGTGGGTGATGTGCAGCGTCCCAGCGGCTTTCTGATTGAGGACAACGCGCTCAGCGTTCTCAAAGCCCTGGCGCTGGCCGGCGGCAGCACCCGCACCTCTGCCTTGAACAAGACCAGGATCCTGCGGCAGACACCAAACGGAGTGCAGGAAATTCCGATCAAGCTGAAAAAGGTACTTTACGCCAAAGCGCCCGACATGGCTCTGGTGAAAGGTGACATTTTGTTCATCCCCGGAAGTTCGGCCAAAGCTGCGGCCTATCGCACGGCCGACGCAGCCATGTCGCTGTCCACCGCCCTAGCCGTGGTTGCGGTTCATCCTTAGAGTTTTTCCAGCACAGCGACGTAATCCCGAGCGGTTTTCTCGCGGGAAAATTTGCTGACGATGTATTGCCGGCCACGCGCTCCCATCTGTCTTCTGTGCTCGGGATCTTCCGCGCAGCCGAGAATTGCCTTGACCAAGGCTTTACTATTCTCGGGTTCAGCAAAAACCCCGCCGCCGGCTTCTTCCACAATCTGACGAGCCTGTCCGTCGACGGCAACGATGACTGGACGCTCGCACGCCATGTATTCGAGCAGCTTGGTGGGGATCACCGTCTTGAACAGCTCGGTTCTTTTCAGCATGACCAGGCAGAGATCGGCGGCCGAAACATAGGCGGGAATCCGTTCCCGAGGCTGCTGTCCAAGAAACTGAATATTGCTGAGTCCGCGCGCTGCCGCGAGTTCCACGAGCCGTTCCTTTTCTGCCCCTTCTCCGATCAGCAAAAACATCGCGCTCGGCAACGCGGTCTGCAGCTCTGCGGCGGCTGCAATTAACGTCTCCAATCCATGCGCATTACCCATTGTGCCGATGTAGCAAATCAGAAAACGATCTTCGAGTTTCATTTGCTTGCGTACTTCCGCTGCTGCCGCCGGATCAAAACGGAAGAGATCGGTCTCCACTCCATTTTCGACAATGGAAATCTTGTCCGCGGGAACATTCCAGTAACGCATCAGGTGATCCTTGAAGGCCGGAGATACGACGACGATGCATTCGGCATGACGGTAAAGGAATCCGGCGACAGCGCCCAGCGTGCGATGAAGCAAGGTTCCTTCGCTACCCGCGCCGACGGCCGCGAGCGATTCCGGCCAAAGATCGCGTACCTCAAAGATGAAGGGGACGCGCTTCCAAGACGCGATCCACCATCCCGCCAGCGCGCACAATAATTGTGGAGAGGTCGCGATCACGAAGTCTGGTTTATGCAGAGGCAATCCGCTGAGGGCGGCCGAGACACAGAAGGAAGCGTAGTTACGGATTCTTTCGTGCGCCTTCCGATTCGGCAGCGGCCACAGCCACGTGCGAACGACGCGCACTCCATCAACGGTTTCGGTGTAATGAAGCCGGTGCAACCGCGAGCGCCACTCGTCGGGTACGATGCCGGTCGGATGATTGGGGAATCCGGTAAGGACGGTCACTTCATGCCCCATTCGCACCCAATGGCGGGACAATTCCGCGGCGCGCGCCGCTGGCGCTCCCATTTCCGGCGGAAAATATTGCGAAACGTAGAGAATCTTCACGAGCCTGTAGACAGAAATCCTTGACGATCAGAATGCGGAAAAAACATCTCTGGGCGAGAACCGTATCCCCTCAGCGGCTAAAGCCGCATTCAGAGCCATGCACTTACCGCAGCGGTGAACCGCTGCGCCGCCCAAAACCATGTGCAACACCGAGTTTTTCGTCAGCCCGCTAAGGGCACTGGGAACGAAAATCCCTATGACTCGGAACGATGAAGTCCCCCGACCGAAATGGGCTGACCGGAATAGCGCGACTCCTCCAGGGCAAATGTAGCCTGCATTGTGGTCACAATCTCCGCGAGAGGGATGGGCGAGGCTCCTCTGGTGCGGAGGGCGGCAACAAAAGCTTCCCATTCTCCACGATGACCTTTGTCCTGACGCCACCACGATCGAAACACTTGCTTTCGCCCTCGGGAGACGAGTTCCAGGCGGCGAAAATCCTCCAGCACGGCCACCGCGCCACCACCGAAGACTTCGACCCGTTCCTTGGAATACGATTTGTCCCCGTTGGCCAAGTAGCTGATCGTCCCCTGCGAGCCATCCGCGAAGCGCAGTGAACAAACCACGTTGTCATTGCTGAACTTACCAGGATTGGCCAGGCTGTGGGCCTGGACCTCAATTGGTGCAGAACCCGCCAGGAACGTGAGGAAGTCCACAAAATGGCAGACTTCTCCGATGAGGCGGCCACCACCCTGCTCCGGATCATTCAGCCAGTGATCGGCAGGAATGAAGCCTGCATTCACCCGGTAATGCAACGCCAGGGGCTCGTGAATCCCCCGGAGAAAACTCTTGAGCTGAAGGGCCAGCGGAGCGAACCTCCGGTTGAAACCGACCATCAGAAGCGGCTTGCCGGCTACTTGCTCGTCGTCCGATTTCTGATCGTAGAAGCGCACGATGTCACGTAACTCATCTTCATTCAGGCACAACGGTTTTTCACAGAAGACGTGCTTACCGGCTTTGAGGGCTGCCAGCACTTGTCTGGCATGCAAGTGATGACGGGTGGCGACTACGACGCTGTTAATCGCCGCATCGTGGATCAAGCGGTCTTCATCGGTGACACAGACTTGAAATCCGAACTTCCTGGCGGTGTGATGGGAATGGGAGCCGTTGGCGGCACACACACCGACTAAGGTCACACCACCGACTCGTTTTATAGCCGGCAACAGTGTGCTGGTGGCGAAGTTGCCTGCCCCCAGCAGTCCGATGGCAATCGATTTCGCCGCGGCGGGAACCCCGCGCTTTCCGGCCACTTCGACGCACCGGGTCTCCTCGGCAACCTCAGGGTAAGTAATCAGGACTCCGAGGAAGGGTTGCTGAGATTTCCCGCTGATGAGGTCATAGGCGGACTGCGCCTGCTCAATCGGAAACCTGTGCGTAATCAAAGCGCCCACATCTACTTTGGCATCGGCCAGAAGCTGGAGAAAAGCTTCCATGTTGCGAGTCTCCGTCCAGCGCACATAGCCGATGGGGTAATCCATGCCTTTCTGTTCATAGGCCGAGTCATAACGTCCGGGACCATAAGAGCGGGAAACGCGGAAGTCCAGTTCCTTCTCGTAAAAAGTCCTGCGCTCAAGGGCCATGCCCACGGTTCCAACCGCGACTATGACGGCTCGGTCCCGAGCTACTTCAGCGGCGAGATTGACTGGATCGCTGCTGGCGGTTTGCGCCGTAATCAGAACAGCATCGACCCCGCGCCCGCCAGACTCTTGCGTGCACGCGTCCAGGAAAGCGGTGGAGGAATCAGCGGCAGCATCGGCACCCAGACGCAGCGCAAGTTCAACCCGTCCGCGGTCGATGTCCATCCCCACGACGCGGCAGCCTGCGGCCTTGAGAATCTGCACTGCCAGCTGTCCGAGCAAGCCAAGTCCGATCACGCCGACGATGTCGCCCAACTTGACGTCGGCTGTTCGCACGCCATGCAGCGCGACCGCCCCGACCGTGGTTGCCGCAGCGGCCTCGAAGCTGACTCCCGACCCGGGAGGAATTCGCGCCAGCAGCAGGCGGGGGATGCAAGCGAATTCGGCGTGCACGGCGTGTCCGGCGCCGGCGCAGGCTACGCGATCACCCGGGCGGATGTCGGTGACACCCTCTCCCACGGTAACCACGGTTCCGGTGCTGCTGTAGCCGGGCGCGCTGGGCTGATCCATCCGGCTGCGGACCGCGGCCAACGTTGCCAGCGCACCGTCCCGTCGAATCTTGTTCCAGACCTCGCGCACCAAGTCAGGCCGCATTCTGGCCTTCTGCAGCAGATTCTTCCGGGCAAATTCCGATGAGGCCCGTTCAGTTCCAACCGAGACCAACGAGGCAGCCGTACGAACCAGAACGCAGCCCGGAAGCAATTTCGGAGCGGGAACGTCGACCACTTCGACCCCGCCGCCGCTGACCTGTTGGAGAAGCTGCTTCATATCGTGTCGCGAGAAATATCGCTCAGAAGATACAGTATGCGCCATTGTACGATGGCTAACCGCTCGCACTCCCGGTTTGCGCAGGCGAGAGCCTTACTTGATAAACTGGCGCGTCGTTGCGCCACAAGACCAAGTTGTTATCGCTCTGCCGAATCTGAAGCTCGTCGCTAGCCAGAATCAAGGTGACCATTCGAACCGGCAAAGGCGCTTGCACAAGGTGGAGGAGCGAAATCGCCGGACATAACTCGCCGTAAGCAGGCGATTCCCAACCCAGCAATTCCTCATCTCCCCACCCGACGCTCGCGGCCATATTTTTTCCGCTGCGGACGATGGCAGTGTTGCCCGGAGAGCTGGAAAAAATGTTCCAGTGAAAGCGAACTTTTTCCGCGGAGAGCATCGCGCAAAATGGTGAGTTTCCAGTCACGGCGAGCGGCAGGTCCGGCAGCAGCCAATGCAATTGCAGCTCGTGCTTGCCCGCACCCAGCACATCATCCACGATGACCCAGGCGTCTTCCGTCACACGCTGGACCATGCGGCGATGCTTCACTCCGAGGCTCCGGTAGCCGTCGTGCTCGCCCTCGAAGCGGTCTGGAAACTCCCTGCTTGTGCCGGAGAAAGATTTGCCGGCTGCCTGCGCCCAATCGAGCCAGAGAAAACGGCCGGCGCGCCGCATCTGATCGCGGCGATCCACCATGACCGTGTTGTGGACCGCCGTGCCGGCAAGGCCGTTGTTCCACGGAGGCTCGCCGTTGTAGAGATACGTCCCGGCATCCCGTGCCAGGTTGAGGCCATGCCACCACAAGTCCACGTGCAGTTGGTCGGCTTGAAAGGGACGGCGGGTGTAACGGCCCGCTCGCACCAACGCCCAGGACTTTTCGGTGCCTATGCAGTGATAGCCCGCGCGGGAAGAAGCCGTGGGAGCAGGTTTCTTGCAAGCTGCCTCGCGCTCGGATTTAGCAGGGCGACCGCAAAGCCATAGTGCAACCTCGTCCCAAGGTCCCGGTTGGAGCGCGGTCGGCTGATCCAGAACGCAGCTTCCAAGCCGCAACAGAGGACGAAAGTCGCCGTAGTCGCACGCCGCTAACGGAAATATGTTGCTGCCGTCATTCGAACCATGATTGGGCGCGCGCCCGGACTCCGCGTCCACAAACTCGCCGATGAACTTGAACGCTGCGGCAGCACGCGAGCGAATCTCCGGGTCGAGCTCGATTTTGTGAATTTCCGAGAGACGAAGCGTCCAGAACAGAAGGTGAAGAACCATGCGCTGGTAGTTGAATGAATCCTGAAGGTAAGCCCCTTCCGGCGTGATCTGGTCGAGAACCGCTTCTTGCAGGAGTCGTGCACCCTGTTTCTGCCAAGCGGCCGCGTCCTTCAGTTCAGGGTAGAGAGTTCCGGCAGTCCATAGGCCGACGCTTTCGCCGAATAGATGATTGCTGCGCTGCGATCGAGCGTAGCCCACGGTTTGCATGGTGCGCCAGGCATGCGCGGCGATCATTGAAAGCAGCAAAGCTACTCGTTGGGGTGTGGTAGCGTGAGATTGGAGGAAGGCATAGAGCCCAAATGACCAAGCCAGAATACGCAGCGAGGATTCCTGGCCGCATATCCAGAGCGGACCGGACATCGGCGGGCTGTCAGCGGCCCAGTTCTCGATCGTGCTCCAGAAAGCTTCGGGAAAGCGCTCATCGCCGCTGATGGCATAGGCTCGGGCCAGAGGGTAGACGAACAGGAATCTGGATGGTTCCAGAATGAACTTGAGATCGCCGTAGTCGTCGGCAGCAAATCTCATGTGCGTCCACGGACGGTCAAGCGAGACGCGCTGGCCCGTCACCGGATTCTCGAACCATTTCGGAGGAAAGCCGCAGGCAAATGACAGGCGGCCAAAGTAGGGCAGGCTACCCTCGAGGATTCTGGTCGCTTCGGCAATGGCTGACTTTTCGCCGTCCGCGCCCGGAATTTTCTTGAGCTCCACTGCGAGACTGCGAGCATTCGAAAAGAAGAAGGGGCAACCGCCCTGGCGACGAATTTTGAGAATATCTTCCGCTGAAGCCTTCGGGGCGATGCGTTTCAGGTCCCATGATTCCCAGCCGCGCACCGATTGCATGCGACGCGACATGAGCCCGCTGCCGCGCTGGAGTTCATATTCCAGGCGCAGGAAACCGTCGCGCGCGCCGAATGTCCGGCCGATCTGCAACAAAGTGCCGAGCTTACCCATTGTGCCTGCCAGTCGTGGGATTCAACCGGACCGCCTTCAGCCTGCGCGTGGCCACGGCCTTTAGCTGCTCATGCATCGCAAAAAATTGACAATCCTTTTCCCGGTCAGTTTGCGGGCTAGGCGAGATTGTGCCGTGGTCAAGACCGGCCACGGCCTCGGCGAGTAATTCGACTCCGTCGGCAATCATTTTATTTCGCAAGTCATCCAGGGACTCGCAGTCGTCGCCTGTAAATTCACGGCGCAAGAGGATTGGACCCATATCAATGCCGCTGTCCATGAAATGAATAGTGATGCCAAGAGGCACTCCGCACAGCAGCGACCATTCCGGGCTGCTCATGCCGCGGATTTCGGGCAACAGGGCCAGATGTGAGTTTAAAACGCCAAGGCGAGGAACGTTCAGTACCTCGTCCCTCAGAATGTTTCCCCCGGTGAAGATTGCCAGATCAGGCGACCATTTCTTTAGCTGCGCCACAGCGCGCAGTGAGTTCTGGTCGCCGCATGTCACGACCGGGAAGTTATAGGCACGCGCCACCTCCCGCAAGTTGCGGAATGCTTCGTCTCCATGCCGCAATGCTTTTTCGAGATAGGGGTTCCGCACCTGCTCCCGAACCGTGGACTTGCCCGGAGCCAGTTTGAGCGCGGCATACTGGAGCGAATCGCGCAGGCCCCATTGTCCGACTTTGCGCAAGAGAGTGCTTCGGTCCCAGGATGGCAGCGTCAGCGCTCCAACCGGAGCGAATCCGAGTTGTGCCAGGCGCGCGGCGACCGCACAGCCGGTCTCGCTGTACGGACTCGAGCAGAGGATCGCTACGCGCATTCGGATGCCTCCGACTTTGTTTCGGGCTTTGTTTCGAACTTTGTTTCAAACTCTGCCTCGAACTTTGCCTCAGACTGGCGCATGAGACGCTGCTCCAGCATGAGCGCGTCGGCCAGGAACTTGGCTCCCCAACTGATGAACCGCATCGGTTGGTATGCGCCCCAAATCGGATACGATCCAGCGACCCCGCCCACCACTCCGCGACGGCCCTTGAGCGGAAGCAACTGTTTCAGCATCTCGTTCATCTTCAGGGCCGCGTTGAGATAGCGCAGATCGCCCGTCACCTCGAACAGACGCAGCCATACGCACGACATCTGCGCATTCCCAGTGAGACATGTAAACGGAAGCCCGCGTTTGAAGTCCGGCTCGTATGTCCCCAACAATCGCTTGTGAGTTTCAAACTTGCGCAATAGAACCCAAGCCGGCTTGGCGGCTGCCTGGATCGCGTCGTCACGCCGGCGCAGGATGCCGCACTCGAGTACCCCCTGGATCACGTAAGCAATGAAGTGCAGATAAGCCGGATATCCGCGCAGGTTGATCCCACCGATCCAGCCACCGGGCTGCAGGTGCGACAGCACCCAGTCGATGTTTCTGTCTGCGGGCGCCGCGTGACGGGGATCCTTGGATGCGTCGGCCAACTGCGCTAGCGCCCATGAAACCATACTGTAGTAAGTGTGGGCGACTCCCTGATAGGCAGCGGGTCCGGTCCAGGAGCCATCCGCCTGTTGAACCGCGGCCAGCCAATTGCCGGCAGACACGGCATGTTCCAGGATTTCCGCGTTTCCGGTCTCGGCGTGAGCGCGAACCAGTCCCTGCAAAATCTGGCCGGTGTTGAACACGGACGGCTGCGCATCGTTATTAGAGCCGTGAAGGCCGCCGGGAAAAGCCCCCGAGGGCATTTGCAGAGAAAGCAGCAAGTCTGTCGCACGTTCAGCGGCTTGGCACCCGGACGAATCACCAGTCAGGCGACAAAAATCGTGTAGCGTTGGAATGATGTAACCGGTCACCTCCGGATACGAATCGGAATATCCAGTGAGCAGACTGTAGTAGGCTGCGACGCCACCGTCCGGACGTTGCGCACGGAGAATCCAGTCGACCACCGATCGCAGCGCGTTCGCGGTGGAAGTGGTAGCGACCGCATACGAGTAGAGGTGCCGATATTCGAATGTCGTTCGCAGTCCGTCCGAAGCGAGTTTCGAAACCAGCGGGATAACACGTTGAGGTGCACGCAGCAGACCCGCGGATTCGGTCAGCACGCGAACAGGTCTGGTGGTCTCGAAATTTCGGCTGAAACTGGACTTGGGACTGTTCATCGGGGTTCGAAACGTCGGCTCAAGCAGGCGTCAACTGTGCGCCGATCTGTCGCTCGGCGAACGAGCGTGCGCCACCGTCGAGAAAAAGCTGCATCCAGATTTCCAGCGTCAGCAGTTGCCAGATCTGCATTGACCAGTCTTCCGCGCCCCGGCGTTGCTCGTCCACGTAGCGCCGCACTATTTCCGGCCGGAACAGTCCGCGCCTGCGCACCTGGCTCTCCGACAACAGGTCGTCCACCATGGGCCGCAAGTCGTGCACCAGCCAGTAGTCCACCGGGGCCGCGAAACCTGCTTTCGGCTGCCGCAAGACCTCTTCTGGCAGCATACTATGCATGGCTTTGCGGAAGATGTACTTCGTCACTGGCCGCCATTTCCCTTTCAGCTTCCATTCCGGCTTGACGTTCCAAGCAACGAATTCGGCCAGTTCGCGGTCGAGAAACGGCACCCGCACCTCAACCGATGACGCCATGCTCATTTTGTCGTTGTAGGTCAGATTGAGCGTAGGCATGAATATCTTGGTATCCAGGTAGAGCATCTGGTTCAGAAAATCCGCGTGCCGCACTTTGTCGAACGCCGCCAGATGCTCACCGGCGGGATTGCGGCGTGCCAGTTGCTGCGATTTGAGTGCAGATAGATCAGCCTTCTGCTGGGTATCAAGATAGGTGCAGTTCCTGAGAAAGGCCTCCTCAGGGCTGAGCGCCGCGCTCCGCGCCATCTTCTTCGCTAGACGTACAGATCCTTTCATGCGCGTTCCACGCAGAGATGGCAACGCCAGCAGAGCGCGCTCCGAGACCGACCGAACGACGCTTGGGACACGCCGATATTCTTCCGCCCACGCGTGAGCTGCGTGCTTCCGATATCCTGCGAAAATCTCATCGCCGCCTACTCCCGACAAGAGTACGGTCGCCTGTTTTCGCGCCTCGCGGCACACCAGAAACGCGGTAATGATCGCCGGATCGGCCGTGGGCTCATCCATGTGCCAAGTCAGATTCGGCAACAGGCCGACCACATCAGGCTCGACCACGATTTCATGATGCTCGCAGCCCAACTTGCGCGCCAGACGCTGCGGAACGCCGGGATCGTCAATCGTGGTCTCACCCACACGATATTTCTCGGGAAACGTAATCGTGTAGGTCCGCACCGGTTGCTTTCGCGCCATTGCGGCCACAAGACTCGACGAATCCAGTCCCGCACTCAGAAAAGCTCCGATCGGAACATCGCTCACCATTTGTTGCTCGACCGAGGCGCAGAACCGCTCGCGAATCTCATTCGCCAGACCCGCTTCCGTGCGCTCGAAGCGATGTTCCGCCGGAGGAAACGTCAAGTCCCAATACTGTTCGATCTTGAACTCGCCGCCTTGCCAGCGCGCGTAGTGGCCCGCCGGAAGCTTGCGGATTCCCTCGAACATGGTCAGGGGATCGGGCACCCAGAGGAAAGTCAGGTATTGGTCGAGTGCCTCCAGATTCATGCGCGCCTCGATTCCGGGAACCTGGAGCAACGCTTTCACCTCGGAAGCGAAGGCAAGTTTGCCGCCGCCCTCCCAGTAATAGAGTGGTTTGATTCCGAAATGATCACGAGCCAGAAACAATTTCGGCGAAGCGCCGCGCAAATCGCAGATCGCGAGCGCGAACATGCCATGCAGGCGATTCAGGCAATCTTTGAAACGGTCGGGGCCATATTCTTCGTAGAGATGAACTATAACTTCGGTGTCAGTGTGCGAACGAAAACGGTGCCCTTCCCCCTCGAGCTCGCGGCGCAGATCGGCAAAGTTATAGATCTCACCGTTGTAGGTGATCCACACCGTCCCATCTTCGTTGCTCATGGGCATGTGGCCATCAGCGGAGAGATCGAGAATGGCAAGACGGCGGCTGCCCAGTCCAATGTATCCACTATCGGGGAAACGCCGCTCCCAGACGCCGCAGTCATCGGGGCCGCGGTGCGTCTGCACGTTGGTCATCCGAGTAAGCGTCTCTCGGTCGCCGCAGTTCACTAGGCCGCTGATGCCGCACACCGCTCAGTTCCTCCCCGGCTTTGGTCCGTGCTTCAACTCGTAGATCTTGGCTTTAATGTGGAAAAACTGAACGCCTTGCATCGCGCAATAGATCAGGCCAGGGACGCCATCAAGAAATCCGAGGCTCCATACATACTTGTAGAGGAAGAACGCCAGCGGCGACCCGGGCAGCCAGAGGAAGTGCCGCCGCAACCAGCGGCGACGCTGCGCTTGAGTTCCCCAAAGAGACGCCTGAATGTCCTCGTCGTTTTTGTTGCGGGTGCCATCCACCCAGACGCGCGCCTCCCAGTTCGAGTACTCATTGTGCTTCTGGATATAACGCGACAGGGACTCGATATTGTGATGGATGAGCGGGTGAGTGAGCTTGCGCGTCGCTCCCTTAACGACGACGTGCTCATGCACTTCCATGTCAGCCATGCTGGCGTCCTGATCCTGCAGGCGGCATTCGAAACGCCCGAGACCTTTACGGAACAGCGACAGCTTCCAGAAGCTTGCTCCGCTATGTCGCAGCCGCCGGCCAAGAAAATAAATCTGCAACGCAATGTAGTAACCGTCAGTGTGAGGGTCCTGGATTGCTTGTTGGATCTCGTCCGCCAGTTCCGGTGTCAGAACCTCGTCGGCATCGAGTAGCAAAGTCCAGTCGTAAGCCAGGGGCAGCCTGTCCATCGCCCATTGGCGCTTCTTCGGCCAGCCTCCCGCATAGTGGAACGGGACAACCTTCGCGCCTTGCGACTCCGCAATGGCTGCGGTGTCATCGGTGCTCTGGGAATCGATGACGTAGACTTCCCCAGCTGACTTCAACGACTCCAGGCAGCGCGGAAGGTTATGCGCCTCGTTGCGGACCGGGATAATGACACTCAATGGCAGCAACGGCGGGGTTGTTCCCGCACCCGATATCTGAGTCGCTGATTTCGTCTCAATCACGTTGGTCTCGGTAGAAGGTTTTACTATCTTAGCCTCCAGCGCCCGGTTTTCACAAAGAACGCTGTGCTAGTATCGCTTTCGGAACCATGCCCGAAGCCTCGCCAGTCCGCGGTTTGAAGGAGGAAGTGCGGGATTTCTGGAACGCCGATCCCTGCGGCTCGCGCTACCTGGGCGATCGCGCCGACTTCGAGGCGCATGCCCGGGCGCGCTATCAACTGGAACCCTACATTCACGAATTTGCCGGATTCGCCCGCTCTGGCGGTCAACGTGTGCTTGAAGTTGGAGTCGGCATTGGCGCCGACTACCTGGAATGGCTGAAGGCCGGAGCACAGGCAAGCGGCGTCGATCTTTCGAGCGCTTCGTTAGAGCAGGCCAAGCAGCGCTGCGAAATAGCCGACTGCGCGCCCGATCTGCGCGTCTCCGACGCCGAGCACCTGCCGTTTCCGGACCACACGTTCGACCTCGTCTACTCCTATGGCGTGATGCACCACAGTCCCGACCCGCCGCAATGCATCCGTGAAGCCTGGCGAGTTCTCAAGCCCGGCGGAGCGCTTCGCATCATGATCTATCACCACCCGTCGCTCACCGGATTCATGCTCTGGCTGCGCTATGGATTTCTGCGCGGCAAGTCCTTGCGGCAATCCGTTCATGATCATCTGGAAAGTCCGGGCACCAAGTCTTACACCCAGGATGAGGCACGCGCCATGTTGCAGGGGTTCGAGCAAATCGAGTTCCGGCAGGCCTTCAGCCCAGGCGATCTACTTTTGAACGAACCTTCAGCACGTTTTCAAGGGTTGGCGTACCGGATCATCTGGCGCTTCTATCCGCGATTTCTCGTCCGCAGGTTGGGAGTGAAGCTGGGTTTATTCCTTTTGATTTCCGCACGCAAACCGGCCGGGTAAGGCCACCTAGAGATTCTTTTCGCACCAACGCGCCAGCACAAACAGTGACCACGGACGGGACCATGAAGTTTCGCCCGCCAGAAATCGATCCCACACTTCCCGCACGGCGCTGGCGCTGATGGAAGTCTGATCCCAATTACTCTTCAGCAGCGCGTCTTCGACAACCGGCCTCATCTCGCCGCGCAGCCATCGCTCAAACGGCAAAGTGAATCCGCGTTTGGGACGGTTCACGACCTCCCTGGGCAACTCAACGCCCAGGCTCGCCAGCAGCAGTCCCTTGCGCGAGTTCCCTCGTAACTTCTCAGCCCCCGGAATGCGAAAGCAGGCCCCGACCAGCGCCCGGTCAAGAAAAGGCACCCGCAACTCGAGGCCATGCGCCATGCTCATGAAATCTGAATCCCGGAGCAGCGTGTTGCGCATGTACCAATGCGATTCCAGGTAGGAAACGCGATTGACTGGATCAAGATTTGAACTCTGCACAATGGACTGCTGCAAAACGCTTTGGAGAGCGCGCTTCGAATCTTCAAAACCAGCATTTAGCAGCGCCTCGCGCTCCGCCACCCCAAATAGCGTGCGCACCAGGAAGTACGGATGAGTGAAGTTCGGATGAAGCGTGGAATCATGGCCGGCGGCCAACTCGGCCAACTTGCGGCAGCGATCGCCCTTGTCGGCAAACAGCGCCAGGGAGGCGGAAAGTGACCGGCGCACCAGCCTCGGCAGTCGGCTAAATCGCCTGGAAAAGGCTTCCATCTTCGGCACACGGCGAAAGTTCGAGTAGCCGGCAAACATCTCGTCGGCACCCATGCCGGTCAGCGCGACTTTGACTCCGGCCGCCCGCGTTTTGGCGGATACGAGATACGTATTGATGCCGTCAATCGTCGGCTGGTCCATCGCGCACAGAGCGGCGGGCAGAACCGCCAGCGTGTCCTGCTGCGAGACGGGAATCTCATGATGCTCGGTACCGAAGCGACGGGCAATCTCGCGCGAATACTGCCCTTCGTTGAACTCCGCTTCCTGGAATACCAGTGAAAAGGTGTTCGCGCGCACACCATTGTGACTGAGGACGGCAACTAGAGCACTGGAATCAATTCCGCCCGAAAGAAACACTCCGACGGGCACGTCACTCACCAGGTGCGACAATACGGCATCGCGCAAAAGCGCAGGCAGTTGATCCGCCGTCGCGCATTCAGAAGGTTGCAGCGGATTCCAGTATTCACGGCTGCTCACCGATCCGCTTTCCACCGTGAGCACATGTCCCGGCGGAACGGCCATCACTCCTTCCACCATCGTCCATGGCTCGTAAACAGAACCGAACGCCAGGTAGCTCAGGATCCCAGTGGGATCGGCCTTTCGCGGCACCAGTCCCGTCCGCAAAAGCGTTCGCACCTCCGAAGCAAAAATAAAACTCTGGTCTGACTGGTGGTAGTAAAGCGGCTTGATTCCCATGGGATCGCGCGCTAACAGGAGACGCTTTCGCGGCGCGTCCCAGAGAGCAAACGCGAACATGCCGCCCAGCCGCTTCAGGCAAGACTCGCCCCACACACGATATGCGGCCAGAATCACTTCCGTGTCGGAATGGCTTTTGAACTCGGCCCCGGCTACTTCGAGTTCCTTGCGCAATTCGCGGAAGTTGTAGATCTCGCCGTTGAAGGTGATCCAGTTGCCGGTGACCGGATCCTGCATGGGCTGATGCCCAAGCGGCGAAAGATCGAGAATCGCCAATCGCCGGTGACCCAAGCCGATCTCGAGCTCCTCCGGGGACACTTCCCGAAGCATGACGGTACCGGAATCGTCGGGACCGCGATGGGCAAGCGAGCGGGTAGCATTCTCCAGAAGTTCTGGAGCAAGCTGGGTGCTGCGCGCCAAGACGCCGACAATCCCACACATAGGGCGTATTCTTCTCTGTTTCAAACGATATTACAGTGAGCAGGGGATTGCATCGCACACCGCGAACCGTTCCAGCGGCCGCTTGCAAGCGCCGGTGGGAAAGCCTGGTTTGGCGTTTCCACTTGAACTTTCTTCACGAACTTTAACGAGGGCAGATGCAAATTCAGCCCTATTCTCCAGAGAACGCGTTAAAAACAAATAACTTAGTGGCTTTGTTTCGCTAAACACTGCTTTGGAGTAAGGCGACGTAGTCCACGGTCTCGCGACCGGGATTTGCTGCTTCAACATCATCTTATATGCCCCGCGAGTCTGGTCGAGGGTCGAGGAAAAACCGTGCAATAGCGATTGAAGAAACTTATTGCCTATTTCATCGCTTCCCTTCCGCTGCGCCATCGCCAAGAACGCAACAAAATGGACACTCCCTGTCGAGCTGGGCACTACAACTAGCGTTATGTTTCACAGTGTCACTCCTCCGTGGTCCAGTTGACCTCTTGGCGTTGAGCCGATTGGCGGCAATTACAGCGGGCGTTACGGTTTTTTCCATTTGTCATGCTTCCTCCTTGAGAATTATGTTTCTTCTGAAAAAGCGAAAGGCCCGCCACTTTGGCGAGCCTTTATACACTTACCCCCCCACATTTTAAGCCAAAATTTAGTGAAGAAAATGAAAAAGATGCTCCGCAATACTTTGACAAAGAAAAAGCGAAACACAAGATCACTTCATAACGGCATCGTAATTCCGATCAGCTGTGAGTCGCCGTGCGAGCCGTACGGCTTCAGGCCGAGACTCGTCTGATACGAGGCAAAGCTCCATCAGAGCCGCGCGAACTGTCACTTTCTGTTCGCTTTGGCCCAGCGAGCTTCCGCAGCCTTTCGGGCAATCTCGCGGCGTTGTTCAGCGGTTAGCTTACGTTTCCGAGCTCTACCTCCCAACTGTCCTAGGTGAACCGCGTGTGGATCCTTTTCCTTTTCCTTCTTTTTTTCCATTCGGATATTGAGAACCTTAGCCCGCCGGAGGTCCTAAAAGCAAGAATGTCTTGACAATGCTTACCGCTATGCATATGCTTAGCGATAAGCATAACGATCGATGAATACGCGACTGACGGCCGAATTGTTCTCGTTGCGATCTCAGCGACTTCCGCTTTCTGCGCGATGGTTAGCTCTTGGAGGCTCCCATGAAGAAACGACTCAACAATACGAAATCAGAGGTTAGCTTGGCTCGTGCCATTTGGGGCCCACTGCCAGAGCCAAGTGAGAACACGCTCAAGCAGCTAGTCGATGGATATTCCCTCTCCGTTGGCTTGGGAGACCTGCTGCATCTGGGGGGTCGGTGGTACGTCACACACTCCGGATTGCTGCGCCTGTCACGGCGAAAGGGGTGCGCTGGAATTCAGGTAAGCCCTGTCCCAGCGTTTTGTGATCCCTCCTTAACTCGTTGGACATTTAAGGCTACGGTTTACAGGTCTCTTAATTGTCGCGGCTTTGTCGGCTATGGCGACGCAGACCCATCCAATGTTTCGTCCCTCGTCCGCGGCGCCGAAATGCGCGTGGCCGAGACGCGAGCAGTCAATCGCGCCCTCCGCAAAGCCTACGGCATCGGCATCTGTTCGGTCGAGGAAATCGGGACCATTCCGACCATCGGCGAGAAGCTTCCTCCGCAGAACACGAACGGCAACGGCGGTGGCCCCAAGGTCCGCGACCGCCTCTGCCAGATCATCCGCCAGCACAAGCTCGATCCCGAACTCGTCAAGGCCTATGCCGTCGACCTCTGCGGCACCAAGACCCTCCGAGAGGCCACCCGCGAACAGGTTGAGAACTTCGTCCGGCAACTGGCCGACTGGGCCGAGAAGGACCGCAATGCCCTCGTCTGCCAGCTCAACAGCTACGAGCGGCCGAAGCAGGAGGTGGTCGCATGAAACGCCAAATTCCTGGCCTTGCCGAAACTGGCCGCGACGTTCGTCCGGAAATTCCTGACGGTGTCTTCCTTGTCCGGGTCGATGGTGCCCAGTTCCGCTGGCATGCCCACAAACCGTTCTACGTCCTCCGACTCTCCGTTCTCGAACCCCGCGCACTGGCCGGGCAGTCCATCGTCGGTCGTCTCTACTGCACCCAGAAGGCGATGTGGAAGCTGGGCTGGTTCCTGCGGGATTTTCTCTATGACCCCGAACTTCTGGCCCATGAACAGGTCGACGAGAAGGCTTTGCCCGGACTCCGCGGTGTCGTCAAGATCAGCCATACCGTAATCAACGGCATCTCGCTCATCAACCTCGACGGCTTTGCCCCCGCCAGCCAGTGGGAAGAACTGTCCGCAACCCCGGCAACGAGCGTTCCTGGCTCCCAAACCGCGGAGGCCGCCCGATGACCTCCTACACCCAGATCAGCCAATACCTCAGCTGCCCGCGCCGTTACCGACATCGCTACCTCGATGGCTGGCAAGAGAGAGACATGCGCGCTACCATGCTCTTTGGTCGAGCTTTCGAACAGGCCGTTGCCGCCCTTTTTCGCCGGGAAGACCCGGCGGCTGTGCTGTTCGAGCAGTGGGGCCTGTCGAAGGACATGGACCTCGCCTACTTGGGCAACGACACCTGGGATCGCATGCTGCAGCAGGGCATCCAGTTGCTCGAGCGCTTTGCCCAGGAGGGCCGCGTTCGCATTCGTCGCCCTCGTTCCACCCAGCAGATTCAGTTCAATCGGACCTTGGCTTCCGGCAACAATTTCGTCGCCTACATCGATGCCATTGGCGAACTGGACGGCACGCCCTGCGTTCTGGAATGGAAGACTACCTCGGCCCGATACCCAGAAGAGCCGGCCGGGATTTCCGCTCTCGATCCGCAACTCGTCTGCTATTCGTGGATGACGGGCATCGACGAAGTTGCCCAGGTTGTCTTCGTCCGCAAACGGTTGGTCGAAGTTCAGTATTTCCGGGCCACCATCTCTGACGAGCAGCGGCAGGAGTTCGCGACTCTGGTCGATGACACCGTCCGACGGATCGAGTCGGGACTGTTCCTGCCGCATAGTGGCATCCGCTTTCCCCAAAACCCGTGCACCACCTGCCCCTTCGTCGGGCTCTGCCTCGACAAGCCCGATCTGGTCGAAGCCGGACTGGTGCGCAAGCCAGGAGTGGATCTTGGTCTGTTTGACGAACTTGTTTACTAAGTATCCGCCGATGCCACCGAGGCTCAATCGTAAACGGGCCCTGTTTGTCCTCACCAAGATCGACGAGATCCTGGCGTGGGAACGGCAGAAGGAGATGGAGCGCGACACCCGGTTTGTCGATCTAGGCAGGTATCTGTGCGAGGTGCGGGCAGAACAGTACTGGAGGCTGGAGAACCTGAAGTCGTTCGACGAGTTCCTGGCGAGGCGGTTCCGGGAATCGAGAAGGAAGGCGTACTACCTGATGTCGATCCACGAGCACCTACCGCCGCAGGCCAGACGTGAACTGAAGGCAGTGGGATGGACGAAGGGGTTGGAGTTAGCGAAACTGGCGCGCCGGGACGGTCAGCACTTCGATTGTGCAACCTGGTTGCACAAAGCCCGATTAATGCCCAGAGAAGACTTCAGACGCGAGGTGGAGAAGGAACTGACAGGAAGGGAAGAGGAGCCGTCGGAACTGATCTACTTCAAGGTCTACAAGAGCCAGATTCCGGTGATCGAGCAGGCGATCGAGACGGCGGCTCTGATGCTGGGCACAGACAAATCTCGTGGGTACTGCCTGGAGATGATCTGCGCCGACTTCCTGGCCGGCGCGCATTTGGACGATGGTAACCCGGAGATCCTGCTTAACTCGATCTCACGCTACTACAAGTTCTTGCCCGGCGAACAGCAGCAGGCTTTTCTTGAAAACCTGCGCGAGAAGGCGTGCTGAAATGATTCGTCCCAACACCGATCCCTCGCGGCTGGACCCCTTGTCGTACGAAAGTCTGCGCCAGCAGGTTCTATGTCGCGACGGCTGGAGGTGTCAATCCTGTGGCACGATGTCGAATCTTGAAGTGCACCACAGGGAATTCCGCAGTCATTCTGGAGCAGATTCAGAAGAGAACTTGATTACGCTCTGTGCTAACTGCCACGCGCGGGCTCATTTAGAGTCTTGAATTTCTGAAAAGCCAGGACGCAAGCTATGGTCACCATCGTCACCGCTCCCGAGGGACATCTGACACTTCGAGCTCCGGCGGTATGAGATCCAGATGGATGACGGACCAGACAACGATCCAACTCGCTGCAGGATGTGCATCAATCCACCCTCACATCGAAACTAGAGTTTTTGGTGCTTCTGGTCCGCCGCCGATTTCTGTACCATCGAAGATAAAGTTTCTGGCCTCTCCATCACAATAGCCTGAGGTCATTGGTAATTTGCTTGTTGTTTTCCTTTAACGTGGAGGGAGTGGTGCCGATGGGACGTCTAGCATTTGCTGTGCTCTTGCTGTCACTGGGGATTAGCGGCCTGGCTTCGTCTTCTAATTTAGGAAAAGCCAGTCCGGTGAGTGGAGCGGTACTTTCCGGCCTGCCGGGGTCGGAAGTCACGAACACACGCACCTGTTTGACCGGGAATTCCACGCAAAGTTCATGTGGCGAAGGTCTTCCGGCGGGAATCACATACGCGACGACGGCGTTGAACTGGAAACAGACAATCCCGAGCAAGTTGACGGGCGGAACGCAAGTGAAGGTGACTCTGACTCCCTGTCCGGTTGGCATTGATACGACGAGCGGATCGGGGTATCAAGTCTTGATTTCTGGGGGAGGGAGCGGTGAGGCTGTCAGCGTGGTTGCTGGTGCCGGGGGATGTACTTCGCGGGCCGCGTCGGGGACGATTACGTTTACTCCGGTGTTTTCCTATGCGGCTGGAGCGACGATCGGATCGGCGTCGTCGGGCATTCAGGAAACATTGAATGCGGGTTGCGGAGTGGATGCAGTCAGCTATAAAAACAGTCAGTGTAATGTGATCATTCCGGCCAACGGTCCGAACGGGTCCATCAACACTTACAACGTCTACGGGACGATCTATCTGCATTCGAACCAATCGGTATTGAGCGGCTACGGGACGTCGCTGAACTGCCTTGGGCGCGGCGCCTGCTTACAGGTTGGCGATCTTAAGACCCCCAACGACTTCACAGATAACACGGTCGCCGGCTTGAGCTTTCGCACGCCGGTGAATCTCTCGGGCAATGCCGCGTTTGCTGGAGTCGCGATCACACAAACGCAAAGGACATCGCAGGTCGTGACCATCACGACGGCCAGCGCACACGGGTTTCGGGCCGGAGATATGGTGACGATCCTGTTTACCGACAGGAGCAGCTACTGGGGCGATGCGATGATCACGGCGGTGCCGAGCTCAACCACGTTCCAGTACGCCCACCGTGGCGCTGATATCGCCGCGCAAACCAGTCCTGGCGTGGTGGCACTGGCGTATGTAGCGATATTGGATAACGCAATGAACACCCACCTGATCGACATTTCTTACGACAAGGTGGGCGAAATTGGCCACTTTAATAACTTTTTCGATTTGTGGGACGACGAGAACGCCACCATCGATCATTTCGATAATCAGGGCATATCACTGAACTACAATGCGAACTGGACGGGATCATTTGTGTTCTCGGCAGGAAACCAGAGCATGCAAATTGCTCCGGTCATCACGTTGCGCGATTCGACCATCACCGCAAATTACTCGAACGGCGTAACCGATTACAACTCCAATGGACTGTATATCGAAAACACCGTAATTCAAGCGACCGGCCCGTGGCAGGTGTATTCGGCGAACTCCACCGGCAACTATCAGGGAGCGTACCTCGAGAACATCTATTCCGAAAGCAGCCTGGCTCTAAACCCGCTATCCCCGCCGCGGTCACCCTTCCCTGGTCTGGGAATTGCGGGCTTGATAGCCGGGGTGTCGAGCGGGGCTGCGAGTTTTCAGATTGCGGGGAATGGTGGCCCTTTGGGAGCGTTTGCAACGGGGGGGACTGGTTCCACGCCCTACTCGTACTTCATCGTGGTCAACGACACAAGTACGGGGACGCAAAGCTCTCCCATGCGGGTTCTCAATTGGGCCTCAACCGGCAGCGACTCAATACCGGTTCGTTGGCCGAGGGTGGCAAACGGAACTGATGTCATTACCTATGATGTGATTCGTATAACCACACCGGTCGGAGTCGGAGGCGTGTATCCCTACAACGGCGGGTGTCCTGGCGGGTCGGGTGGAACGTGTGGCGCAGTGGTAACGGCACTTTCCCAATCCACCGCATGTTCTGGTGGTTTGGTGTGTACCTACACGGATAGTGGCGCATCATCCACTGCCGCTTACACGATTAAGCAAGGCAACTACGGCGGGAATCTGAACTTCTGGCCCGGTTCGATTGTTTCCGTCAACAAAACCGTCAGCGTAGATGTCGAAACGGGGAGCGTTGTAGGAGTGGGACTGAACGGAAATCCACTTCAGATTGCGAATCAGTGCACGGGTTATGGGGCAGCATCGGCGGGGGGCTATACGGCTTGCCTCGCGAGCGTAACAACTGCCAACAATAGTGTTCCGAATCAATCGGCCACGCTGATGACGGACGGAGGCTTGGCCGGCGGCGGTATGACGCAGAGCAAAGGCCGATTGAACTTTTCCGAGAGTTCTGCTGCCAGCGTGGCAGCCCACCACATTATTACGCTGATCGATTCGCAGCCGGATTTGACGCGAGCGACTACCGGGTATCGTCCGATTGCCAGTCCGAACGATACGTGGATTGGAACAGACATGGCCGGTGGCAGCCTTGCTTCCGGGCGGCTGGCGTTTGGCTCTCCCGTGTCGATCTCGAATTACATCCACGCGACTGGAGATGGTGTGCATACGAATTGGCTGGAGCGGCTGACCTCGAAGGAAAAGACGTTCGCAGTTCCGGTAAGGATAAACGAGGGAAATACCTTCACTTTGGGGGATGGCTCCCCCCTATCACAGATGAAAATCTACAGCGTTAAGAACCTGCCTGAAAGCCACGTACCTCCTCAGAGTTGCATTGATGTCGTTGAGAAAGTGGGTGGCCTAACTAAATCGGATCAGATTACCGGTGTCACTCCGCCGGCTAAATTGGGGGACCTATCACTCAATGCCTATGCCGCTGGCGCAGATGCGATCATGCTGCATTTCTGTAACCCGAGCGGCACCGCAGCAATCACCCCGCCGGGTACATATTCGTTCCTGGCTGTGCACTAACCAATCTATCGCTGGCGTTCAGCTGCGTCATGAGATTGTCTTCGTTCTGGAGTTCGGGATGAACCAAAATCCGAAGACTGTACCAATGGGAACTAGAGAGTTCGGACAGGGAACGTTCTCTTGGCCTCGTTTTACACGGGTTTCGCACCGAGCGGCGAGAGATCGTAGCTTTGCTCCCCGACCGTGTTGAGTCCGAAATAACCATATTTCGTGCAACGCCCCGCAAAGGCCCAGGGAAGTGCTGGAATGAGGGCATGTTCTCGGGAGTAAGGTGCATGCTTTCCCGGACATGACCGACGGAGAACCCGTATCCGTTCCAGAGCAGGCCTATGGCGATCGCTCCCGCCATCGAGGCCTTGCCCTGAAGGCGCATTTCCGGTGACAGTTCCGGACGAACTTTCCCACTGGTTAGGCCACAGCGTGACTGCCTTCACCCTCGTCATCACGTCGGCCGGCGTCGACAGCCGTGTTCCGCTGCGCCGTTCCCACCATGGTGGCTGCACACACTGCCATCGAAAGATAGAACACCCCGAAATACCGTTCCAGCCAAACTGGCACGATCAGAAAATGAAGCAAGGCGTAGGCCAACGTGACCGCGAACAACGCTCGCGTCCTCCTCAAAACCATTCCGGTCGCCCCTAACAGAAGGAAAGGCACAAAAAAACTTTGCGTCATCAACGTTAGGTTCCCTCGTAACCCGGAAACATAGTCCTTCAGTGAGAGCTGCACCGTGATCTCTCCAGGGGAGATGGGGACACCAGATCTAAGGTAATAGTACCCAATCCCGTAATGTCCCGCGAAATGGTTGATGCTCAAGGCCGACGCGACTGCCATGAGCGCCAGCGCGCCCGTTTTCCAAAAATCAATCCGATGTTCCATCCAACACGCCAGGAGCACCGGACCTGCCAGCATCACAAAGTCAGTTCGAAAGTAAATGGACGCCAGTAGCAAAATCATTCCGGGGAGAAGTCGGCGCTCTTCAAAAATCAAGTAAAGCGATGCAAATGCGACCAGGGTCGCCAACGAATCGGACGTGGTGATCCGCCCCAGAGCCGTCAACGGAGGGCTGACCATGACCAGAACGGAAAACCCCAACGTGAATGCGGCGCTCATGTACTTACGATGCCAGGTAAAGGCCAGAACGCCCAGTAAGAAATACGAGGTCACCGAAAGCAAAATTCCCGACCGCACCAACCCCAGCCCGGTTTTGCTTACCAGCCACAGCGTCTGATTGTAGAGGGGGCGAATCGCAAAAAGAGGAAGGAACTCCATTAGTCGGTCAGGGTTCTTCGCGCGCTCTAAGCGCGATTCGTTCTGGTATTCAGGTGCGCCCACTTCGTGCCCGAGCAGACCTTCCCGCGCTTCCTTCGGGATAAATTGCTGAACTTCGGCATACACTCGCTGATGGATTCGGACCGGATCGCGCTCCTCCATGAGCAGCGCGTTTGCCATGTATTGAATCGAGTCCATGCTATAGATCGGCTGGCGATAAAGGTGAACCGAGACCCCAGCGAGCACGAGGAGGTATGAGAGGAAAATCATGCCGCTCGCCGCACCCTTCCGGTCTTGCCCCCGCACCAAGAGTGGACCATGAACCGGAACTGGATTTGTCACATCCTGAGCTGCGTGCATCAGACCCTCATCTTTCGGAGCACTCGCTATAGTTTCTCACAACGAAGGACGAGACGGCCACCGACGCCAATCGATGTTGGGCGAAGTCGCGCTGCGTCCGCCCAACAGTGACTTGCACAGAACTACAGCTGCCGCGACGGGTGGGACGAAGAGCGGAGCGGTGTACTTCGTAAGCAATGCGAATCCTGCCATCCCCAGCCAGACCGTCGAGTAGCAAACGCGAGAAATAAAGCGAACTGCATGCACGAAGCTGGCAAATCCGTGTACGCCAAGCCCGCAAAAGCCAGGATGATCGGTAGTGTGCTGAACAACGCCGCCGCCAGCACTCCCGCAAGGTCTCCAAACTTCCTGCGAGTCCAGAGGAATACGAGAACGATCTCGAGCACAAGAAACGGGAGCATGCCTGAACGGGCCAGGGCCAGGGTGCAGGCGAGATGCCCGCGGTCCGTAAATGATGTGATCGCCAACAATTCTGCAGTTCTGGTTCCCAGGGTCGCCAGAGGGATTTCGCTCGCCGGCGAGAAACAGCGGCACCCCTATGACGGCACGCGCCAGCGGAGGGTGAAGGACGTCAAGCTTATAGGTGTGTCTGTCAAACAATTCCAGCGCCCACGGAGATGTGACAGTTCTCATCGAATCCCGGGGCAGTGATGCGGTAACTTTGAACTGTGCGAAGAACCGAAACCAACACCAACAGCGCGATGACCAGCGCAAGAAAATGGGAACGCTTCACAGGTCTCTTCCTCATCTAAATTCTTGAATGGATATATTTCAAACGTACTCGAACTGAACTGTAGCTATTTGAATGCCTCCACGTACAGAGAATGCGGCAAATCCGTCGAGTCTCCCGGTTCATAAGGTGGAACGCTGGTTCCATACAAACGGCTCTTCCCTTCCGCGGATTTCTCGACCTCCCGGAATCCCGCTTCGCGCAGCACCTCGCTGAGATAACTGAAATCGAACGCGGTGCGGTGTTGCCCGTCGCAGAAAACGAAATTCGAAAACCTTCCGCCGAGCGAATCGAAGTGGCGGGGGAAAAAGTCGTGGAACCACTCGCTGCGCGCCTGAGTGTACGCCGCAATCGCGTTCTCCAGGCTCGGAACGATGAGCCGGACGCCCCCGCCATTTCTTAACACGCGCACACACTCCCGAAGCAGTCGCTTCAATTCATCTGGATAGAAGTGCTCGAACATGTGGGTGGAATAGATCGAGTCCACCGAATCCGCGGAAAATGGAAGTCCATTGCGTACGTCCAGCCAAACGTCAATCTTGGCGAAGGGGTTGCCGTCGATGTTCACGAAGCCGGGCAGGTAGTTTGGACCACAACCAAGATGGAGATGATGGGCGCCGTTCCGAGGACGTGCGCTCATCACATAGCGTCGAAGGAAATAATTCGGAACGGTGGCTTTGGCAATGCCCCAAAACAAGATGTCTTTATAGCGTTGGTGCAGCAACCCATCCTCCCATAACGGCGACGCTATCATAGAGTAGCCTAACGATCCATCTCTGCGATGGGCAGAACACTCAGGCGATGGCTTGGCCGTAAACCGCTGCCAGGCGTTGTGCCTGATGCGGCAAGGTTAGCTTTTCCAGGATCACCTGGCGCGCAGCGGTCCCCATGCGCGTGCACAGTTCGGGAGACGCCAGCAAAACCGAAAGCCCTTGCACAAGTTCTTCGAGTCCGTCCGCAGGGATTAGCCAGCCATTCCTGCCATGCTCAATCACTTCGTCAATTCCCTGCCCTCGACAAGCAACCACGGGCTTGCCGCATGACATGGCTTCCAGGTATACGCATCCCAGGGCCTCGTTCTGGCTGGGCAACGCGAACACGGAGCAACGCCGCATGGCCTCCGCCACTTCGGACCGGCTCAGGCGGTCGACAAATCGGACTTGCCGCCCAATGTCCAAGTCGCGCACCAGCGCATCCAATTGGGCGCGGAGCGGCCCTTCTCCGACGATGCGGCATCGAAGCTGGGGAAAGGAAGGCATGAGATTTCCGAGCGCTCTCAGAACGAGTTCGTGGCCTTTGCTCGGCAGCAAGTCGCCAACGACCAGAATCTCCGGAGCTAACTTCCCTGCGTCAGATGGAGTCGGAGAGAAAAGACTCGGATTCACTCCGTTGTACACGACGGTGCTGCGAATTTCGCCCGGTATTCCAGTCCCCAGGATTTCCTGCACCCTGCCGCTGACACAAATCACGGTCCGTGCAGCACGGTAGACGTCCACCGAGACCTTCCGCCGCCGCGCCGCCGGAATTCCACCCAGCGAGCACGTGTTGAACACATCCAGCCCATGCACGGTAACCACGAACGGAATATTCAAGCGCCTGGAAAGCAACGCCGCCGCGTGGCCGCAAGGCAGGGCCGCGTGCGCGTGGATTACATGAATCGGCTTCGCGCTGTGCAGTTGCCGTACTCGTCCCAGAAGACGGGCGTACAACAGATAGCCCGCGCTGGAAAGGCCGAAAGTTCCGGGAACTTGCGGGTATCGCACCCAGTCAGCCGCAGCCGATGAACTCGAATGTTTTCGCGGATGGTAAATCGGCGAAACCGCAATCACGCTGGACTCGACACCGAGTTGCTTAAGTTCCTTAATCGGTTCCGCGACGAAGCAACCGAACGCCTCATTTTGGTCCGACGGGAAAAATGGGGTCAGGGTCAAAACGTGCAGTGCTCCGGCTACGTCCTCGGCTGGGGGCATCAGTTTCGTTCCCCTTTAGGCCGTGTCAATTCCTGGGCGAGAACAATCAGGCATTCGATATGGCTGGTCCAGCTGAAGTCGCGGGCACGCCGTAGGCCATTGCTCGACAGTTCTTCCGCTAATTCCGGCGATTCCTGCACTCGCAGTACTTGGTCCGCCAGGGCGTCCGGCGAGAAGCGGGGGAAATAAATTCCCGCATCTTCGCAAATTTCGCGATGCACCGGCAGATCCGACGCCACCACCGGCAAGCCACTCGACATCGACTCGATCAGCGGATGAGCGAAAGATTCGGCGTAAGCCGGGGTGACATAAATGTGGCAGGCGCGATAGAGGTGATGCAGCGAGCGGTAAGGAATCGTTCCGAGCTCGACGATTTCCCCGCTTCCCCGAAGCCTGTTGGCGAGCGATGCAGCGGCATCGGCTCGATACGTCCCTGGATTCTCGCCGGATTTCAGTTGGCAGGTGAGAAAGAGTTTCACTTTCTTTCCCCTCAAACGGCTGCTCAAGATCGGCATTGCCCGAAATAAGGTTTCGAAGTTCCGGTAATAATTGTAGTGGCTCACAAAAAGCAGACGGAGAGCCTCTTGCGCCTGTTCGAGCTGGATTTGAGCCGTCTCCGGCAATGGTGCGGCATCGCTCGAAAAAGCATCTGGGTCAAATCCGTGGTGCACCGGCAGTACTTTTCTGCCGCTCCACTCGCTCAATTCCCGGGCAAATGCTGCACTCGGGGCAACCGTAATGTCGGCGCGTCCAATGGATCGCCGAGCCAACCAGCCCTTAACCAAAGTGTCTATCCATATGGCGTAGTCTCCGCGAGCACGAACGTCCCGCAGGAAATCACCCGAAGTGTAAAGCGAGTTACGAGACAGGAGTATCTGCGGGACGGGACAGTTCCAGAGCGCAAAGTTGCCCGCGGAAATCAACACCTGCGCTTGGCTCTGCCGGATCAGTTTCGGCAACGCCGTCTGCTCCCGGATAAAACGCTGGAATGCCCCCGGGCTTTCGGGGGTTTCGACAAAGGAAACGTTGGGAAGGCTTCCAATCTCCGCGCGCATCGCCGAGTTCAACAACACCGTGGTTTCCGCATCCACTCTCCGCGCAAGATGAGGAATCACATTACGGAGATAGGTAAGGCCTCCTCCCGCGCTCGCGGCAAGGCCATTGATAAACAATCTAATCATCGGTTGGATACGACGGCTCCGAAATCGGCTGGCAACCGACGGGAAGCTCGGGAAACGCCGCTGGCGGCTGGAACCACGGCGGCCTCAGGAAGAAGATCCGCGAGCACAAATGCAAAAACCCAGAACCATAAACAGAGATAGGAACCCACGGCGAAAAGCCAATCCTCAAAGGTGGCGTGGATCAGACCGGCCAACACCACCATGGCCAGCGGAATCGAGTAGTGGTTCGGGTCAGCGGTTCGGATCATCCAGGCACAGATCTTCCACACGTTCGACACCGTCAAAGCCACGAGCGCGGCAAAAGGTAACACGCCCAACAGGCCTACCCACTCGACGATGCTGATGTAGCTGCTGCCGTGCTCACGATTCGTCTCGGCACTTGAATTAACAACTCCGAAGTGCAGCCCGGGAACCTCGCCCGTCGGACTCGTGCCGTACCCCGTTCCAAACCCTGGATGCTCCTTGATCGAGGCGATCGATTCATCCCAAGGTCCCTGCCGCGAACCTAGCACGCCTTGTTCCTTGTGCCCCTTATAGAGAATGGCGTCCTTCAGGTCCCCAAGTTGCGTGTTTAAGCTTTCTGGCGCCAACATCCCGCCGATTGAAGTCACAAAGAGCGCCAGTGCCGCTATCTTCACCAGCAACTTGTACTGGTGCAGGCAGACGCAGAAGACAATCGTAACGAGCAGCACCGAAACCATTCCGGCACGAGCCAAGCTGAAATGAACCAGGTAGACACACAGAAGCAGAGTGACCAGCCTTCGGCCTTTCACTAGGGGCCCATCGCTGGTCAGCCATCCCCATAACAGAATGGGAAACAGTCCAACGCTCAGCGCAGCGCCCATGGAATTAGGATTACCCCAGATTTCTGCACCCCCAAAATAACAGGCCGCCGCACCAAAGACCGTTATCTCACTCCCCACGAGCACACCATGGAAGAAACACTCTTCGCGTCCGAGAACCGCCAGGCGCGCCCCCGCAGCACAATAAAGAAAGAGAAGCAACAGACTCAAAGCCTTGAGCGATGCCATCCGGGGAAACGAGGAAAAGCCTGCGGAAACAAACGCGGTGCAGACGCAAAAGAAACTGATCAGATGTATCGATCGGAAAGGTCGGTAAGGTGTTTTCGTCCAGATAATGAAACCTATCACTGCACCCACCGCCAGTACGACCCAGCGTCCAAACGTCCCGACGCTGCGCAGGGGGACGTTCAGGCCCGCCAAAACAAAGGCGATGACCAGCAGAACAAGAAACCGCTGTTTATACTTCCAGAGACAAGCAACAATCACCTCCAAGGCCAATATCGCGCCTAGGAAGGAAACGTTGCTGAAGTCTGGCAAATAGAAATGAACGAGATACAGCACCAGGATTAAGCCCAGCCCGATCCCTACCCAGTGCAGCGGTTTCAAGGAACTCATCGGTCCCCCGTCCCGGCACCGACCGCAGCCGCAGCCAGGCCATCGGCGCATGCTTCCGGTGAGTAGTTTCGAATTCGTTCCACGCTATGAACACTCATCCGCTGCCTCAGTTCCGCGTCCCGCACCACAGAATCGATCGCCAGGCTGAGTTTCTCCGAATCTTGGGGAGGTACTACACAGCCATTCCACCCCTCCCTCACCAAGTCGGCCGAACATCCCGCGACATTGCTCACGATGACCGGCAGTCCGCAGGCCATTGCTTCATTCACCACCAAACCCCAGGTGTCGGTGTGCGTCGGTAAAACCAGGACTTCCGCCAGCGCATATAGACCGGCCAGGTCTTCCCGTTGCGCGAATCCCGGGAAACAAACCACTCCAGGGCTGATCCTTTGGGCCCGTTTCGCCAGATTCTCTCTGGAGACACCATCTCCGGCAAACACCAGGCCCACCTGAGAGCGGAGGCTGCTCTCTAGTTTGGCATAGGCTTCGAGGAGATCAAAGATACCTTTTTCTGGCACCAACCGGCCCACAAAAAGAATAAACCGTGGGGGCAATTTTAGTTTCTCTCGAAGTTCCTTTGCGTGGATCTCGCTCTTCTCGGCTCGGGTCGCAAAGAACGTGTTATCGACCGCATTGGGTGCTGTGAAGATGGCCTGCTCGCTGGCGCCGAGAGTTCGGAGGTAGGCCAACGAGGATTTTCCGGGCACCACAAAAGCGTTACAAGACCTCACAAAATATCGCTTCAGCCATTCCACACCGGCGCGTCCGGACCTCCTGTCTTGCCCCGTGCTCTCCGTCCACAGGACAAAGCGTACTTTGCGCCGGCTCGCCCACCACAGCGATTCCCAAGACGCGGGATAGTTGTAACCACCGCAAAGAACGCTCTGGGGGCAGGCCGCATCTAACGCCTGCCACAATCCACGATTCAAAAGGAGGCCGCAGTTTCCCGCGCGCAGGCGCCACGAGGGCAACACTTGATACGGAAAACGAATTTCATCGGTATAGATGCGCCACTGGCGAAGCACCTGGTCGGTCTCCGCCAAGAAAATGACCTGCAGATCAACCCCGGGGTATCCGGCAAGTGCGTTGAATACCGGGATGCGGTAAGGGGCGATGATCTCGGTAAGGATCACAATCTTTCGGGTCATGACGTTGCACAGAGCGGGATTCAAAAATGGCGCGACCTGTAAATCGGAGTCTATCTCATGGCCTCAACGTAAAGGCTCTCGGAGCGTCGGGATTCCAGCTCAATTTCCGCGATCTCAGCAATCCGGCTGCTGCCGAAGGTACTTACTACAGGCGCTGTGAAACCAGCTTCCTGCAGCATGTGTACAAGCGAGCGACCATCGAACATCTGTTTGTGATGCGCGCCGGGGTGCACCATGTCGCTGAAGGTCGGGGTGAGAAGAAGGCGCGAGATAAATCTGTGAGAGGCCATGGCATTGGCGGCGTCGGCCAGGTAGTCGCGCACGAAAATGCCCAAGTCGGGCACGACGATCCGCAGGACGCCGCCGGGCCTGAGCACGCGACAACACTCCCGCGCCACGGCAAGCGACTCCTCGTAGGTAAGGCATTCAAAGGCGTGCGAAGAATAGATGCAGGAGACCGACGAAGCAGGAAAAGGAATCCGCTTGCGAACATCGGCGCGGCGCACGTCACGCGGCCAGTCAGGAGTGCGAAAAATCCGTCGCCCGAACGGCAAACGCGAGAGCAAGATGCTGGGTGAATTGTCGATGTTCACCCACCCCTTGATCCCCGAAGTTCCACAACCGATGTTCAACTTCAGTTCAGCGGCATCGGTCATGTATGAACCTACGGAAATTTCCTTTCTGCTCGAAAAAGCACTATTTTACGCTATCTTGCTGGTTCGCGAGATTGTGAAACGATTTCAACGACAGTACCCAAACGGTGATCCTGGCAAGCCACTCAACTCACGAAACGCCTTCCCGTGCCCGACCTCCTCGTATAATTGGGCTACTTCGCGCTCCTTGGAAATTGGAGCAGAAGCGTGATGACTCAACACGAAGGTATTTGAGCGTCAAGCATTCTTAGCACTCGCGAATGAAGCCACGATCTCTTGTTCTCGTCACCGTAGACTGTCTGCGAGCCGATCATGTCGGCTTTCTAGGATACTCAAGGCCGGTCACTCCGTTCCTGGATTCCCTGGCCGAGACGAGTGCGGTTTTCACAGATGCGATTGTAGCCGGTGCGCCGACTTATTTCTCTTTTCCCGCCATCCTTGCATCGCGTTACCCACTGGCGTACGGACGGGACATCATGGGGATCGCTCCTCACGAACCAACGCTCAGTAGCGCGCTGAAGGACGCTGGCTATCGAACCGGCGCTTTTGTGGCAGGCAACCCCTATCTGAGCTCGCGCTTCGGATATGACCAGGGCTTCGACACCTTCCACGATTTTCTGGACTCAGTCCCTGACGGCCCCCCGTCGCCCCCGGGAAACACCTCTGAGTCAACCTTCAATCGATTTGTACGGGCGAGCGCGAGCCACAACAGTCTCACTGCAGCCGCATACGAAGAACTCTATTTCTGGTACTGCCGGTGCCGTTCGGTCACCGAAGATTTTTCCATGGATGCCCTACGGCGTTACCCCGCGGCAGACGTCGTAGTCGATCGAGCCTGCTCCTGGCTGAACGGACTTGCGAGGGAACCTTTTCTCCTCTGGCTGCACCTGATGGATCCGCACCACCCCTACTATCCTCCCGAGGACGCCTTATCCGCCCTCAAGTCCAAGGTCGGCGCGCGTCGAGCAAATTTTCTGAATTGCTTCTGGAACCGGGGGCATATTCCGGTTCGCAGGCTGGATCGGTATTGTGAGGATGTTATCTCTCTCTACGACGCTGGCATTTACTGGGTCGATAAGCAGATCTCCCGCCTGGTAAGCGCCCTGAAGCAGTCGCAACTTTGGGGCGAGTTGGTATTCGGCGTTACCGCCGATCATGGGGAAGAATTCCTCGAACACGGTGTCCGTTATCATTCCCCGACCAGCCTTTCGGAGCAACTGATCCACGTGCCTCTGCTGCTGCGCGTGCCTACACTCGTGAGCCAGCAGCGTGTGCAAACGCCGTTCAGTCTGCTTCATCTTGCGCCCACTCTCATGGATGCGGTTGGGTTGCCCGCTCCGGCAGGCTTTCAGGGACACAGCTTTTGGCCCCAGGTCGTCGCCGGAGAACTACCCAATGAACCGGCGGTCGTGGAGTGTGTCGAAGCCTGCACCAACCCATTCCGGCGCGAGGACCGTATGCGGCCGCGCCTGATGGCGGTTCGGGACCAATCCTACAAATTGGTGATCAATTTTCGTGAGAAGACAGATCGGCTGTATGACCTAAAAAATGATCCGGGGGAGCATACCCCTCTTGCTCCCGGCGAGCTGTCCTCAGAGCGCGCTCGACTTCTGCAAGTAGCTAGCAAGCATCTTCAAAGGACTAGTCAAAGCCAGACGGCGGAGTTGCGTTTGCGCTCCCGACTTCGCGATCTTCAACATTCGCCCGATCTGCGGGCGGCTGTCCAGTGATGAACTGGGATGCTATCTTCAGCAATGGAGACCAGAAATGGGGACTGAGCTGTCCGCGCCCTTAAACCGGCGGTTCAAATCGAATAAGTACAACTCAGAAGAATTCACTCGCGCGCAGGCAACGGCTCACGCGCGTCTTTATCCCTCGATCTTCGCTTCGAACTATCTGGTTCTCAGCAACCGCAGAATCCGTATGCAGCAGTTCTTTTCTCGGAGTGAAACCGTGGGCAAGGTACTGGACATCGGCGCTCAGTATTGTCCTTACTACCCGCTGTTTCGGAATCAATGCGAGTCCTATACCTCCATGGATCTCGTCGATACCCCGATCGTTGATATCGTATGCAACGCGGAAGAGATGCCGATCGAGGATGGCTCTTACGATCTTGTTCTTTGCACACAGGTACTGGAACATTGCACGAACCCACAGCGGATCGTAGGTGAGTGTCATCGCGTGCTTAAGACGGGAGGAACCTTGATTGTGACGGTTCCATCGGTGTATCCCGTACACGGATACCCGGCGGACAACTGGCGGTTCATGCCCGACGGACTCCGGCACCTGCTACGTGCGTTTTCGCAGGTCGAGGTGCTCGGCGAACTCGATTTTGCTGAAAGCCTTGCGAGCGTCAACTGTCATTACGGTCACATCGTCACTGGCAGAATGGGTAAATTGGGCGTGGCGATTAATCCACTTTGGAACTTAGGTACAAACGTCTGTGGGAGAATGTTGAGTTGGGTCTTGCGTCCGTTCATTCGCAGCAACTTTGTCTCCTTTACCATGAACCTGTGGGCTGAGGCCCGTAAGTAGCTATCCACCAATCGCTCCATCGGCAATGGATTGTGGCAACATGGATAAAGTTCGAGTGCTGTTCCTCCCAGGGGTGGATGCGGACAATACCAATGCCCAGAGTCTGAACGTTCGTGAGATCGCGCTACGCCTCGATCCCAAGCTTTTCCAAAGCACGCTCTGGTACGAACAGGAACCCGACCCACGATTACGGGACCGTGATGGCATCCGACTGCTGCATTTGCCGGTTCACGGCAAAGCCTTTCGAATCGCAACGGAACTCCTGGCTGGCTACGACATCATCGCGTACCTCGACTACAGTCCTGCGAGCTACTTTTTCCTACACTTGCCCCGCGCGGTGCGCGGGCGCACGAAATCAGTGCTCCACGCCGAAGCCCCTCAGGCCCAGATGGGGAATCCGTCGCTTGCACTGAGGTTCCTCTATCAAGGTGTTTTTCCTCGCTGTGATGTCTACACTGGCATCACAGATTTCGTCGCCCGCGACATCTACAACTCCACAAGAAAGCAGGCGACCTATATTCTTCCCGTGGGAGTTGATACCAGTTTGTTTACTGCTCCTTCGCAGCGGACGAGATCCGTTCCCACCGTGCTGTTCGCAGGAACGCTGGTAGAACGCAAGGGCCCCCAATACGTGATCGACGCTGCCGCAGTTTTCCCGGACGCGAATTTCCGATTGGTGGGAGCCGGGCGGGGGGGATTCGAAGCGGTCCTGGAGGAGAAAATTACTCGCCTGGGCTTGAAGAATGTGGCATTAGAGGGTCCCAAGAGCCAGTCGCAGATACTTGAAATCATGCGCACCAGCGACATCTTTATTTTGCCATCGCGGTTGGAGGGAATTCCCAAGGTCACGCTCGAGGCGGCGGCCGTTGGTTTACCATGCATCGTGTTTCGCGACTACGAAACTCCGTCGGTTGTGGATGGAGTTACTGGTTTTCAGGTCGCAACTCCCGACGAGATGACGCAGCGCCTGGGACAGCTGATCTCCGATCGTTCGTTGCGAGCGCAAATGGGACTGGCAGCGCGCAAGCATGCGCTGCAGTTCGATTGGAACCTGGTGAGCAGGCTGTGGCAGAATGCTTATCTCGAAATTGCTGCAGCGCGCCTGGCTTGACCGCGGGACAGAGCCGTCGCGCCGGCCCAGTCTGTCTGCCACATCCGCCGCCCCCTGTTACAACGCGTTGTAGCTCACCAGGGCAACCTGATACGAAAGCATCTTGGTCCAATCGCCCGCCAGCAGACCTGATTCTTCGCTCGAAAGGACCGAGCCCGGGTGCGTCATGAGTTCGATCAGCCGCTCCCGCGGAGGCCGGGCAGCACACACTTTGATAAAGGCTTCCAAGTCTGTAAATATTCGCGTGGTCTTAAATCCGATATACCTTAAAGCCTGGTTAAAGAGCCTCTTCTTTGCAAGCAAGACCTTGCTCGCGGGCGCCGCAGGGTCGTACAGGTTCCGGCTGATTCTCGCCCTGTTGATGCGGTAGCGGCGACGCAGAGCAGCCAGAACCGGGAGCATCTTCGGAATGGTGTGGACATGGTGATGTGCGTCCAAGTGACTCGGTTGCACCCCGAGCTGGATCAGATTGTCAATCTGCGCACACCATTCCCTGTAAATGCCCCCCAGCATCGGCGCGCTGATCCTAACCTCCCGGATGGCATTTCCATTAAAGCGGTTGTGCCCGTCGAGAATGCTGGAGAGCGCGGTGTAACTCCCTGCGCACAGAGGCTGGAACTCGGTTAGATTCAGGTGCACTCCGAACGAACAGTTGGGGAAACGGTGCAGCATTCGCGCGGCAGGGACGACGGCGGGCCCGTTCGACAGCATGGTGGCCGACGTAATGACTCCATGCTCCATCGCATGAAAGATCGCCTCATTCACCTCCGCACTCACGCCGAGGTCATCCGCGTTAACAATGATTTGAATCGGCATCTCGGATCAACCGGTTAGAGGTATCCCAAATCTCGCAGACGTTTTTCGAGCAAGGCCCGTTCGTCTTTATCGAGAGTTTCGGCATCATCGCAAACCAGCTCCCGAAGCACAAACTCCAGGAACGACTCCAAGCTCCCGAAGCGAGCGCCAAACAGCTGTTCCGCTGACGCGCAGAGTTCTTCCGGCAAGCTGATTTGTCTTCTTGCAGTCATTGTGAGAGTGACGGGGTCTTCCCCGCTGCGCCGAAAACACGTTTACGAATCGCGGCCACGATCATCCTGTCATCATCGTCCAATCCAGTCAGCAACGCTAATCCGCAAAACGTTGCGTAGGACCCTAGCAATGCAATTCCAATCCACAACCACTCCGGACGCAGATCCAGCGACCGCGTCAACAGCCGCAGTCCCGCCGTAACCGACAGGCTCGCCAGACAAGGCCCGAGCAAGCGAAGATACGTCCGATTGTAAGGCGATAATAGCAGTGCCGCCCGGACTTGACGCAGATTGAGGTAATTGCTCAAGGCATTGGTAAGAGCCGCTGCCATCGCTACTCCAGCGATGCCAAACGGCCGCACTAACCCGAGAGTGGCCGCGACCATCAACCCTGCCATGACCACCTGCACGCGAATCAGGCGCGCCTGGTTCCCTGACATCAGCAGCAGATAGCCGACCGAACCCACTCCAGCATTGACCAATTGCCCCAGCGTCCCCAGACTCAACACCACCCAGCCTGCCTCGAACACCGCACCAAACAGCCGCATTATGGGTTTGGAGAAGACGATCATCACAAATGCCAGCGGGAGAGTCGATCCGAGGACCCATTTCGTCAAGGTCTGGAAAAGCCGTCCCAGCAACGCGTGTTCTCCGCGTGCATGTAAATTTGCAATCGTTGGCGAGAAGATCTGGTTGACCGACTGCAGCACCACCGGCACGAACGCAACCAGCGTTGCCGCCACGGCATAGATTCCCACCTGCCGGACGTCCAGAAAAGCTCCCAGAATGATCTTGTCGGACTGGGCGAGCGTGAAGTCCAGAAAACTCATGCCGAACACGGCGGCGGAAAACCAGAAGACTTCACGCTCCATCGGCACCACAACCGCTGGCACAATTCTCGCCGCCTTCGGGGTCAGCCGCCACGCTGCCGCCAGCAGCAACATCAGGACCAACAATGCGCTGGCCAACTGGCCCAGCAAATATCCGCGCAACCCCAGGCCCACACTAATCAGCGCCACCCCGAAAACAATATTCAGCGGACTTCCAATGAAGTTGGTGATGACCGTGCGGAGTGCAACGTCTTTATAGCCAGCCAGAACCTGGCCCAGGAAGTTGGTGAATGCACCCAGAATCATCATCACGGCAAACAGCGGGAGATAGGCGACGAGAGCCGGCGCATGATAGAGGCTCTGTGCCAGCCAGGGCCCGGCCACCATCATCGCTACCGCCAGAACAATATTGCCAATACCGAGAATCCCGGACGAGCGGCGAAGAAACCCATGCAAGCGATGCCACTGCTCTGTCGCTGAATATGCCGCCACAAAGCGGACTGCAGCTTGCGGCAGGCCCAATCCGTTGAAAAGACCGAAGAATCCGACAAGCGTCATTCCCAGGGCGAAGATCCCGAGAGCATCCGCACCCAGCACTCGCGCCAGGTAGATTTTGAAAAGATACCCGGCAACGGCAGTAAACAGAGTCCCTGCGAAGAAGACCGCCGAATGCCGCGAGATATGCCCCATCTCGTCGCGAAATCGCGCCCCATGACTGGTTGCGAGCCCAGGCTGCGCCGCTTCGACGGCTGTATCGGTGATGTTCACCATGTGCCTTTGTGAGTTTACCGGCGAATCGTTGTTCAAGATTATCTCAAACCGCTCGCCCGTGGCTGGCAGAGAACCTCTGACAGTGCCTCCGGAGAAATCGGCTGCACCAGCCGGCGTGCGGTGTCCGGGCTCGGCCTAAATGCGCAAACCATATCTGGAATGCCGAGCAGGTCATCCGGATGCTCCAGCATCCGTGCCACGCCAAAGCGGACATATTGGGGAGCATATCCGGCGTAAGCGTGCCGCAACCATCCGCACAGGAAAGCGGGGATTCCGGCCGATGCGCATTCGAAAGCCACCGTCGATTCGACCGTCACCGCGCACCATGTCTTCTGCAGAATCTCGCGGGACAGCGGCGCATCGGTCATGCTCACCAAACGCCGGTCATCCTCGCTCAAGACACGTTTCACTAAACTCCGCCGCTGCCGCGCGCTCTCAAACGGATGCAACTTCAAGACCACGGTCTTGCCTGCTCGGCGGGCAGCCGCACAGAGGCGTGGCACCACTTCCCGATAAATTGCCTCCGCCCGCCAGGAATCCGTCTCGTATGGCTCGGTGAAGAACGTGATCCAGGGAGCGCTCTCGCTCCAAACTGAAGGATTCTCTCGCCCCTGTAACGACGTCGCACCGACCCGAACCCGGCTGGCGTCAACTCCGCAGACTCGTTCCAGATAGTCCCGCTCCATCTCGCCTTTGGCCAGATAATTCGAAAACCGCGGATTCTTGTATGCCATCCGACAATCAAGCGCTCCGTGATGGTACGCGACTGCCGGAACTCCGCGCTGTTCGGCCAGCAGCAAGGGAATCCGCGTGTAGGGATTCGAGTCGTCGCCGCTCAGACAGCCCGCCACCGGGTAAGTGTTAAACACCCGGAGCCAGGCGTCGCGAACCGCCATTCCCCAACGTAACCAACGCGGTCCCTTTTTCAAAATCTCAAAATAAAGCGGCGACCGAAACGCCGGTTCTTCCCGCAGTGACTGCCCCATTTGCTCCCAGCGGCCTTCAAGGTTCTTTAATTCATCCTGGTCACAGTCTTTCGCTGCGAAACCCGACAGATGCACCGTCTGCACATTGGTCGGAGCTGGCGAGACCGCTCCCGACTCGCGAGCGAGAACCAGGAGAAATTTCTGCTCCGGCAAAATTCTCGCGTACCGGAACGCGGTTCTCGTGACATTCAAGTAGGCCGAGGGTAGCAACACAACCGGCTCTGATTCCGCTTTCAACGAGTGCACCGCTGACACCTTCCTTCGCCAGCGATAATGCGGATCGTACTTGTCGTACACTACCTGCCGCAATTGCTCAAAGCTCAGATTCGTCACCGCGCTGCTGCGCCGCGCAACACCGCGCATCAGACGCTTTCGCAGTCCCCCGTGCAGCACTCTCAGCGGTATTCCCAACCGCAGTCGCAAAGCCTCCGCCATTAAAGACGGCCGGCTCACCGTCAGCGTGCGACATCCGCTGAGCTTCTCCGCCAGCCGAAGCGCGAGCCTCACATCCTGCAATTCCGGCTGCAGCATCAAACTGATCACGTCCCACCAGTCGATGCCAAAGCGGTCCACAACGCGTCCCATGGCAGATTCGAGCAGAGGACGCCAAACCTGCAGGTCCTCAACTTCGACGGCAAGATCGAAAATGCTGAAGACAGGGCAGCCCAGCGCGGCACTCTGTTCGTCATAATAAGATCTTGGTGCTCGCCCCAGGTCGATCACTGAGTCCCAATGCTGACGAGTCCACGAACCGTGGAAGTCGTCGTCGGGATGTAAGAGGAGAACTCCCATGAATTGCATGAATGCCAGATCTAAACAAGGCGTTCGTACATCTCCAGCAGCCGAGGGAAATTCTTGTCCCAGTCCGCCCTTTCTGCCACAACGCGTTGGTTACGCTCCGAGATCGTCTTACGCTCCTCAGGGGTGAGGTTCGCGACTTGCAACATTCTGTCCGCCAGTCCCTCCGGAGATCCAGACGGAGCTAACCATCCGCTTTCCGGCTCCGCTACCCATTCCCGGTTCGACGGAATGTCTGTTACAACCACCGGCAGTCCAGTGGCCATCGCCTCGAGCAAGGAAATGGAGGTTCCATCAGATTTCGCGCAACTAATATAGGCGTCGGCTGCCCGAAACCACATCGGCAACTCCTCCGCTGGCTGCTGTCCGAGAAGGAACACGGCGTCGTTCAAATCGTTAGCCTGCACGAAGCCGCGAAGGCTACGATCCTGGGACCCATTCCCCAAGAGCAGCAGACGAAGCGAAGAGTTCGTACTTCGGGCCCTGAGGAATGCGTCGAGGAGCACATCGGTTTGGTAGAGGGGGTCATACGAGCGCGTGTAGATGAAAGTCGTCGTCCCCGCTTTTCGCGTGAGCCTGTCACTCGGGGGCAGTGGCCCCACGGGCGAAAATAAACCCTGCTTCACTCCCCAGGGGAATTGCACGACTTGGGAATCGGAAAACATTCGAAAGCTATTTGCTTTCTTACGAACGGTGGCGCAGTCGCAAAAGAAGGCATCGGCTTTCTGTAGCGCAAATTCCGTCGCTTGCTTCCATTCGGAATTACGCTCCGCTTCGATCAGCAGGTCCGAACCCCACGACATGAGGAGGATGGGATGGAAATCCGCAAGCGCAGCCAAGTATCCACCACTTTGGACCGGGCCGGCATGAACCAACGCTGGCTGAAATTTCTTCAGCACAGATTGAAATTGCGGTGAGAGCTCTCGGTATTGGCCCGGCGACGCACTGCGATGCACGCTCTTCGTGGATAGGATCGGCTGCGCGCCGTCGGGAAGCCCCCGCTCGGGTGCCTCGGTCGCGGTGAGATTCCAAGACCACACTTGGTGTCCTGCGAAGATCAGTTTTTCCAGAAATCTTCGATTGTGGACGGAATTATTGTCGGTCAGGTAAAGAATCCTCACTCACGCACCTCTCCCAAGCTTGTCCACTTGAGGCATTCTCCAGCCGGCAGATCGCAAGTCAGTTTCTTGCCGACCACCCGCGTCAAATCGAACGGAAACACAGCGTCGCGGGGCGCGGGGCGGAGGGCCTCCAACATGTCTTCCCGGAGCACCGTCCCGGAGGTCAGGTCCCTGACCACCCGCAGGCATCGCCGTTGAACCACGACGGTGTCGCGTTCATTTTCCGAAACAAATTTCCTCGAAGAGCCCAGGGCGTGCTCGAGCTCACGCGTCCGGTCGACCATTTCCCGCCATGACGAAGGCGTCATCGAGAACGGATGGTCCGGGCCTTCTCTACTGCTGTCATCGGTGAAGTGCTTCTCAACGACACGCGCGCCCAGCGCCACACTACCCAGCACTGTCGCATGTCCCGGAGTGTGATCGGAGAGCCCCAGAATCACACCGGGGAACATGACGCGATAGCTCTCGAGCACTCGCAGGTGAATGTGCCGGAAGTTTTCCAGACTTGCAGTATAGTTGGTGTTGCACTGCATCAGCACCAGCTGCGCATTGATTCGTAGAATTTCTTGCACCGCACACTGCACTTCCCCGATATCCGAAGCTCCGGTCGCTAGCAGGACTGGTTTGTTCTTACTTGCTACCTTCCGCAGCATTTCTGGCCAGGTGATATCCCCGGAACCAATCTTGAACAGATCGACGAACGGATCCAACATGTCCACCGCTTCCAGATCATAGGGAGAGGAAAAATAATCGATTCCGCAAGCCGTGCATTCCTGCTTGAGTACAGGCGTCCACTCCCACGGCAGAGTCGCTTCCTGGTAGACCTGAAGCACGCTCTTTTTCCACTTCGATTGATGGGAAAGCTGTCCGCCCAGTTCTTGGAAACCAACTTCGCTAACGATTTTGCGCGCTCGGAAATTCTGAAACTTAGCTGCGTTGGCTCCCGCCTGCGCGCAAAGCCGGATGAGCAACCTGGCACGCTCTAATTCGCCGTCATGGTTGGCCGAGATGTCGGCCACAAAATAGGTGGGATGCTCCAAGCCGACCAGATTGCTTCCCAGTTTCAAGGTCGTCGTTGGCGTCATCATTGCAACCTCCGATCGTCAAGGTAGCTCTTGAGTTGCTGCGGATATTGGCGGCCGCGCAGTTCTCGAAATACACATAGACCAGAATCAACGTCGGGCATCGAATGCCCCAGAGCAATTCTGATCTTTGCGGTGTTAAGCGATACATCCAATGGACGCTCTGCCTTCAGGTTCATGTCTTTGACCTGGCAAGGTGTAACTCGCGCTGGATCGAATCCAAAAGTGGTCGCTACCCGCCGCGCAAATTCAAATTTGCTGATTCTCTCCGACCCAACGACATGGTAGATACCGGTCAGCTCCTGTTGCAACATGGCAAACAAGACGGGAACTAGATCGTTGACCAGGATAGGGGTGAAGAAAACGTCCGTGAATCCTGGCACATTCCTTCCCTCCTCCAGCCGTCTAAGAACCCACTCCGCTAGGCTATCTTTCTTCTGAGCGTTCCAGCCGTAGATGTTCACTCGAACCAGCAGCGCCGACGGAATACGAAGCAGGGTCTCCCGCTCTCCTGCCAACTTCGAACGGGCATAAACATTCAGCGGAGCGGGTTCGTCCGTCTCCGCATAGTCACCCTTCTTGCCGTCGAACACCGCGTCCGTTGAGACGTACACAAAACGCGAATTGCATGTGGCGGCAATCTCGGCCAAAACCGCGGCCGCGTGAACATTGATCGCATCTGCCTGCTTCGGATTATCTTCGCACCAATCCACGTTGGTAGCGGCGGCACAGTGCACAATGGCGTCGGGTCGCAGATCGAAGAGAAGTTTGCGTGTGGCCGAATCGTCGGTCAGGTCAACCTTGGCCACCCGCATCTTCGGATCTCGTAGCACATGCCGGTGGCAAAGGCCTACCGTCTCCCAGCCGAGTTCAACGGCCGACCGTAGCACACTCGCACCCAGCAGCCCGCTCGCTCCCGTAACGACTAGCATTACCGCACCCGGAACACAGGCTGGATTATCTCGCCTTCTAGGTACGCTTCAGGATGCGGATCGCTCAGCCATTTCGCCATGGTCTTGCAGACTTCAGCATAGACCTTGAGAGTCCCTTCAATCGCCAGCGGATCGTGCGCCGCGGTCATGTTATGCGTTGCCAGCAGCAGCACTCCCCGTTTTACGCATTCTTGCGTGAACAGGCTTCGCAGCAGAAAACTGTCTTTGCCGTCGGCATCGAGGAGCTTGATCAACGACCAGAAGGGATAACCGACGCACTGGATGCGATCCTGCAAGCCCGCCCGTTGTGCCAGCGCATTCAGTCCCTCCTGCAGCAAGCGCCCGTTCACATTGATGCGGGTCAGCGCATCGGTTCCCTCCAGTATATCCAGCACCTTCATGACCGCTGCCATCGAAGCCACTTCGCCCCCAAAGGTGAAGCTGAAAAAGATCTCTTCGAACACCCTCATGACGTCCGCTCTTCCCACCACGCACGAAATGGGGAATCCGTTGCCCATCGCTTTGCCAAAACAAGCCAGGTCCGGCGTCACGCCGAACATTTTCTGCGCGCCCCCCAGCCCGAAATGAAAACCACTGCAAATCTCGTCGAAGATAAGCAGAGCTCCGTGCTCATGCGCCAGCTCTCTCACGCTCTCCAGAAAGCCCGCCGCGGGAGGCGTGAAATTCGCCGGTTCCATGATAACTGCGGCAAACTCACCTTTGTGTTCGTCCAATAGCTTTTGCAGGGATCCCAGGTTGTTGTACACGAACGGATGCGTCAAGGCCCGCACCCCTTGCGGAACGCCCGTATTTCGCGTGGTGCTCCCGATATACCAATCCTGCCATCCGTGGTAACCACAGCAGGCAATGCGCTCGCGCCCGGTGAAGCCTCGCGCCGCGCGGACCGCCCCCGCGGTGGCGTCCGATCCGTTCTTACCGAAACGAACCATCTCGGCGCAGGGAATGAGCCGCGTCAGCCGCTCCGCTAGTTCCACTTCCACCGGGTGGGGCAAAGAAAAACTGTGCCCTTGCCCCAACTGCGCCGCCGCCGCCGCATTGATCTCATCGTGCGCGTAACCGAGAATATTCGGCAGAAGTCCCTGGATGTAGTCTATATATTCATTTCCGTCAACATCCCAAACCCGGCAGCCCTTGCCTTTCGCCAGAAACACCGGCGCCACCCCGCGGACGTGCTGGTTGGCTCCTTTGCTGAACGTTTGCGCAGCGCCGGGAATCACCTTGCGCGCCCGTTCCAGCCAGGCTTTCGATTTTTCAATCGACCGGCGCGGCGCCGCCGCGGCACGCGCATCTTCGAATAGGCTCTTGTAGTACCCGATGTTGGAAACAATATCCGAATTCATCTTTTCCAATCCCGGATTCTTCTCGATCAATTCCAAAACATCCTTCATCAAGAAACTCTCCTTTCCGCGAAAAGCCTTGTACACCGCCCGGATGAACTCTAGGTCCGCCGCCTCGTCTACCGTCCAGCGGTAATGCTGGTAAATGGACACCGAATCGTTCTCGACGTTGGCAGTTCGAAACTTCTCCGAGCGCAGATAGGGAGTCACGTGCTCGCGCTCAGATGCTTTGGTAGCTTCGTGCCATGCCCGTTCCAGCGCGAGAAAGGAACATATCTCCGTATCCAGCCCATCAGGATAGGTCCGCACCATGGCGTTGGAGGCGTAATCGAGGTCGCCGCGCTGAAAGCGGCGCACCACCCGATCGATCACTTCCGGATCAATCAACGGACAATCGGCCGTGATGCGCACCACCTGCGCCGCTTTCTCCGCTCGCGCCGCGTGGTAGAAACGATCCAGCACATCGTTTTCGCTGCCTCGATAACATGTGACGTCGTTCTCCCGGCACATCTTTTCTATGACGTCGTCCGCCGGAGCGGTGGAAGTGGCCACCACCACCCGATTCACCAGACGGGCGCGTTTCGAGCGTTGAATCACGTGCCACAACATCGGCCGGTTTTCGATCTCCGCCAGGCTTTTGCCCGGTAACCGGCTCGACCCCATTCGCGCCTGAATGATCGCCACCACCGGCCCCACGCTCAGTTCGCCCGTCCAATTCAGCGCCTGCGGCCGTTCCTCTTCTGACGACTTCTTGGCTGCTTCCACCACCCGGATGACATCTCGTCCTTGCTCAAGATCGACCATGGGCCCCGTTTTGTTCCCGAGAGACTCCAGGAAGTGAACGATCTCCGCCACATACATGTCGTTGACTTCAAATACGTACGGGATACTTCTCCAACCTGGTTGCCCGGCTGAAAACCAGCGCACTTCCGGAACGCCGAAATCCCAAACCACAGTCCCAGTCTCGCCCACAACTTTGCACGTGCGCGTATATGCGCGCTGTACAAAATCCAGATGCAGCTCGGCGCGCCGCCCCTCCGGAAAACTCAGGTAGATCCATGCCGAATCTTCAACATCCACGTCCAGACTGCTGAGGTGCTCTGCCCGGCAAGTCACTTCCGTGGGACGTCCCAAAAGCCAGCAAATGTAATCCAGTTCGTGAGAACCGTCGAGGATGATGCCCCCACCCAGTTCGTGGCGCGCGCTGTAGCTCTCGCGATAGTGCTGCCAGGGACGCCAGTCAGGAAGGTATTGCCCCGCCTCCGCGCTGAGCCAGAGCACGCGCCCGATCTTTCCCGAATCAACGAGTTCCTTCAATATCCGCAGGCCGGGCTGAAACCGCATGTTGTAGCCGATCTGAACGTTCCGGTCGCGGCGGCGCGCCTCGGCAATCAGCGCCTGGATTCCACTCGATTCGTGCGACAGCGGCTTCTCGATAAAAACGTGAGCTCGAGCCTGCAGCGCGGCCAGCGCTTCCTCCACGTGGTACACCGGCGGAGTGCAGATCAGCACGATATCCGGGTCGAACTTCCGCAGCGCCTGGCCATAGTCCCCGAAAGCTTCCCCGTTCACTTCTTCCTGGCAGCGGTTCAGCGCTTCGGGACTGGTGTCGCAAAGCCCAAGATGTCGCACCCCAAGCGACTTGAGATTTTTGGCGTGCCGGCGGCCAATGGAACCGCAGCCGACTACCAGAGCCCGATATCCTACCCAGTCGGAAATTCTGGACATGAGATTTATTTTGACTCCCCGCTCTCGAGCACGCCCGTAGAGACGCAGTTGGCGGTCGCACAGAATGTCATGGGCGTGGTAATCGCCTCATCCCCGGGCCCCAGTCCGGCGGCAAACGACACACCGTGCAATGCGCCCGTACCCGAACTGAAACTGACCGCATGCCGCGCCCTGATCCACGCCGCGAACCGTTCTTCGAACTCGCCGATCTTCGGTCCTGTGGTCAGCCAGTCCGACTTCAGAACTTCAACACCACCGCCTGCACATCGTCGCCATCCAGGCTTTGCCGCCCGTACGGCAGCAATTTTCCACGCACGGGCGTGCCCCATGGATGGCGAGCGTTTCCAACTTTGTGGGTAAGGCGCTCATGCTATGCGGAGGTCGGAATCGCCTCCGCAGCGCTCACTTCCGGCGCTACCAACTCTTCCAGTTGACGCCGCGTCAGCCAGCGTTCGTTCGTGTCGCTCGAATAACGGAAGCCCTCCGGCAGCGGCTTGGCATTCACCCAGTTTTCCGCTTTCCACCAAGGATGGGACGGTTGAATCACGTACATGTCTTCGGTTTCGAGCGTGTGCCGTGATTCGTCTTCCGAGACCAGCACTTCATGCAGCTTCTCTCCGGGACGAATCCCGATGGTCTCCACCTGGCATCCGGGAGCGATGGTCTCCGCCAGGTCCAGCAACCGCATGCTGGGAATCTTGGGAACGAAAATCTCGCCGCCGTGCATCTGCTCCAGGCAGTGGATCACAAACTTCACGCCCTGCTCCAGAGTCAGCCAGAATCGGGTCATGCGCGGATCGGTGATGGTGATCTTCCCGCGCCGGCGCTGCTCCAGAAAAATCGGAACCACGCTGCCGCGGCTGCCCACGACGTTCCCGTAACGCGCGCAACTGAAGCGCGTGTTTTTCGCGCCCGCATAGGCATTAGCCTGCACAAACACTTTTTCCGCGCACAGTTTTGTGGCCCCATAGAGATTGATCGGATTCACCGCCTTGTCGGTACTGAGGGCCAGAATGCGGCGCACGCCTTGATCAATGGCCGCATCAATCACGTTGCGGCCGCCCATGATATTGGTCTGGATCGCCTCAAACGGGTTGTACTCGCAAGCCGGAACCTGCTTGAGCGCCGCCGCGTGCACCACCAGCGTCACGCCCGCGAGCGCCCGCTTCAACCGGTCGACATCCCGCACGTCTCCAATGAAATACCGCATGTTGGGATGGTCGAAGCCTGACGTCCTCATTTCATGCTGCTTCAACTCATCCCGGCTGAACACCACCAGCCGGTGCGGGTGGTAATCGCGCAGCATGATCTCCACAAACTTCTTCCCGAACGATCCGGTCCCACCCGTTACCAGTATCGATTCCTGCGGCCAATTCACCATTCCTGTCCCTTCGAAACCCCTTCTGTCGAGTTACGCATCGAAGAAAAGCGCGCGCGCCTCGTATCAGGGCATCGCCTCAGCGATGCCGCAAGTCCCCTGTATAGACGCCCCTTCAGGGGCTGGTCGTCGAGGATCGACGTTTCGCCCAACTTGCCAGAGGAATCTTCTCTTTCGGGGTTAGTGCTTGTGCTCGATAGTATAGCTGAGGAGCGTCAAGGGAAGAGGATTTCAGTGGCTGGAGCTTCTTTCGACGCTCTGCAGATAGGGGGCCTTACGTTCGCCGTGGTCACTATCCTGGCAGGCGAGCCGTCAAGAGCTTGATCCCTCAAAATGCGCTTCGATTTCTTCCAGTGTCTTCCCCTTGGTTTCCGGCAGGAATACCGTGGCTGTGATGAAGTAAATCAAGGTGCAGGCGGCAAAACCAAAAAACATGGCGGCGTAACCATGCTTGCCCACCGTCGGCAGGAATATGGCGGCGATAGTGGTCGAAACCGCCTGGTTGATCAGCAGCGCAATGCTCATGCCGTTGGAGCGAATCCGCGTTGGCATCAACTCTGAAAGTGCCAGCCATACGCAAACTCCAGGGCCGATCGCGAAAAACGCCATGAACACGAAAAGTGTGATCGCAACCAGCATCCCGCTGCGCGGGCTGGGAAGTGGAGTGATCAGCGCGTTGTCGATGCTCAGCGGCGCCTGGCGCGCGGCATCGAGATTGCCAAACGGATTCGAAAAGAACGCCACCACTTTGTTGGCAGGCACGCAACTCTCACGCGTGATCTGGATCGGCGTCGCAGCGGCGTCATCGGAACGCGCTGCCTTGGTTGCCGCGCGGAAGTCCCCATACGAATAGATGACGACCAAAGAAGTAGGACCGCTATCGGCTCGCTGGGCGCCGTCACCCGCTGTGCTGAGCGGCGTGCTGAGCGACGTCCTGAGCGATGCGCCCAGCAGCGTCTCCGCCAGTTTCTGGTTGTAAGTGATTGTGACTTTCTGGTCTGCCGTCACCATGGATTGAACCGCGCTCCGGGAATCCACGCGCAGGCGTTCCGTCTGGCGGAACAGGAGGCCAGTTGAGACCAGCGACACAATAATTCCGGCCGTTCCCACCGACAGCAGGAACTTGCGTCCCATGCGGTCCACCAACAGGACGCCAACAATAGTCATCAGAAAATTAACGACCGTGAAAAGAACGTAGCCCCAATGCGCCTGAACGTCGGAAAGACCACTCTGCAAAAGGATATTGGTGTTGTAGCCAATGATCGAGTTGATACCGGTGCCTTGATTGCACGCCAGAATGACGCAAGCCAGGACAAACGGAATTACGTACTTGCGACGCAACAGCGACTCCTTAACCTTGGCACCGGTTGAGGTTTTAGCCTTTTCAGCCGCGCTGACTTGTTCCATCTCCGCCAGTTCAATGTCCGCCTGTTGGGTGATGCGAGAACGCAAAAGTGCGGCATAGGCCGCATCCCGTTTGCCGCGGAGAAACAGCCAGCGCGGAGACTCCGACACCATGAAACTGCCGATCACGAACAAGATGCCGGGGGGCAGCGAAACCCAGAAAATGCTGCGCCAGGCGGTATCTTTGAAAGCAAAGAGCTTCGCCGGATCGCCCAGCCTGGCCACCTCTTGAACGCGGAAGCTGAAGTACATGCCCACGATGGCCGCCGTCACGATGCCGAGCGTCAGCAACCATTGGAAAATGCCCGTCCCCTTGCCCCGACTCGCCGCCGCCAGGCACTCCGCCAGATACAGCGGCACCACGACACCGATCAGGCCGGCGCTGATGCCCTGCAACAGGCGGCCAAGCACCAGTGACTCATAACCATGCGAGAGCGCAATGATCGGAATGCTGCACACAAACAGCAGTCCGCTAATGATCATCAGGGGCTTGCGCCCCATCCAATCCGCCAGCGCGCCGGCAAACAAGGTTGAGATCACGCTGCCGAGGAGTACGGCCGCAACCACGATGGAGAGTTGTCCCGCATTCAACCCGGAGGTGGCCTCCAGGTAAGGCAAAGCCCCGGCAATGATGCCGACATCCACGCCGTAGAGCAGTCCGCCAAGTCCGGCGACCAACAGGAGGAATCGGTTATAGCCAGCTTTTTCGTCCGTAGACACAGTGCCAACCCTTTCGTCTTTAATAGCAGGAGGTTTCGTATCAGGGTATCGCTTTAGCGATACCGTAAAGTCTTCGAAACTAGACGCCCCTTTAGGGGCCGATGACGCTGCTCAACGCCTGATAAGCAGCCCCCAACATCGGCGCGTCATCATTCAAGACCACCGCGATTGGAACTCGTGCCAGCACCGGCGCCAGTTTGCCCGTACCACAAAAGACCTTGAAGAAGGCGCCCTCCTGAAGCTTGGGCAGGATCCTAATCGCGATCCCGCCCGCGATGTAGACGCCACCAACCGCCATGGTGTGCAATACGAAATTTCCGATCGTTGCAGCATAGATTTCAGTCCAAAGATCCAGTGCCTCCTCGCAAACGGGGCAGGATTTCGCCAATCCACGCTGTGTAATTTCGCTTGCGGCATTGCCCTCTTCTGACTCGAACGACGCGTGACGCACTGCCGGATTCAGAAATTCGTGAATCCTGCGAAAGCCGCGCCCGGAGACAATCTCCTCGCACGACACGTTCCCCAACTGCAGCCTTAAATGGCTGAGCAGTTGCGTCTCGCGTTCCGTGCGCGGCGCAAAATCCGCTTGCCCTCCTTCGGCCGGCGCAACGCGATACTTTTCGCCATCCCAGAAAAGCAGGGCCTCTCCCAGCCCGGTTCCCGCCGCGATCACGCCTTTCGTCGCATGATGCCCGGCGACCCCTGGATTCAACATTACGAAGTCATTTGCTGGCAGTCGCTCCAGACTCAAGGCCGTAGCTATGAGGTCGTTCAACAATTGTATGTTGCTAAGGTTCAGCTCCCGACTAAGCGCCGGGGCGTCCAGCACCCAAGGCAGGTTTGCCGAGTAGCGCTGTCCCTCGACCACCGCGCCCGCCACGGCGAACCCAGCAGCATCGATGGCCGGCCCGCTCGCGTTCCCAACTACTACTGCCGCTTGTTTGAGGAAATCGTCGATCAGGTCTTCGAATCCTGTGTAGTCCCGGGTCGCAAGACGGCGCTGGAAGACGGAACGCAGCACAACCCCCTCTTGCTGGAACAACCCAAGATTGCATTTTGTGCCGCCAACGTCCCCGGCCAAAATCATCTCGCGTACCCGTCAGGCCGCGTGCGATGCCACTGCCACGCGCTTTCCACAATGGTTCTTAAGTCCGGGAATTTCGGCTGCCAGCCCAGGTCGCGCCGAATCTTCTCCGAGCTGGCAATCAACACGGCTGGATCCCCTTCGCGGCGCGGCGATTCGATCGCCGGAATCGGATACCCGGTGACCTGCCGCGCCACTTCGACTGCCTGGCGCACGCTGAAACCCTGCCCGTTGCCCAGGTTGTAGATCAGCGGGCTGAAATTCTCGCGCGCATCTTCCAACGCATCCAGGGCCAGCAGGTGCGCATGCGCCAGATCGCTGACGTGGATGTAATCGCGAATGCAGGTGCCATCGGGCGTGGGATAGTCGGTCCCGAAAATGTTCACATGTTCCGCGCGGCCGAGAGCGACTTGCAGAATCCGCGGGATGAGATGTGTCTCCGGCTGGTGCGCTTCGCCTTTGTCCGGGCGGGACGCGCCGGCAGCATTGAAATATCGCAGGCTGGCATAGCGCAGGCCGTGAATCTGGTGGAACCATACCAACATGCGCTCCACCAGCAATTTTGATTCGCCGTAGGCATTGGTCGGATGGATGGGATCATCTTCCTCAATCGGAGTGCGTTCGGGATTGCCATACAGCGCAGCCGTTGACGAAAAAACGAAACGCTTGACCCGAGCGGCCAGCATCGCTTCGAGCAGGGTCAGCGCATTCGCGGTGTTGTTGCGGAAAAATTCTTCCGGAGCCTTCATCGACTCGCCCGCTTCGATCAGCGCCGCAAAATGCATGACCGCATCGATGGCGCGCAAGCGGAACACCTGGTCAAGGTGATGGCGATCCGACAATTCGCCTACGATAAGTTCAGCGTTTTTCGGCACGGCCTGGCTATGGCCGCGACTCAGGTTATCGAAGATGACAACCTGATGTCCTGCCCGTAATAGCTCCTCGGCAACCACGCTACCGATGTAGCCCGCTCCACCAGTGACCAGAACTTTCATGTTCTGCATGATTTGCCGCAAGCCAGATCCTAAATTGCCCGGTCAGGATCAGCAAACAAGAAAACGTCCCGGAGGAGATATCCGGGACGTTTTTTCGCTTCGGATTCGCGCGAAGCGTCAGTGCGAAATGGCGGCGAACAGCGGCGAGCTCATCAGTGATTGGAACTTCTGATCATCGCTTTTGAAGTGAAGCTGCACGTTCGAGCTGTCGGAATCGACCGTGGTGGCGTCAATCGCAATCTTCTCGATCGGGCTGGCATTGAGCTTCTTGTAAAGCATGCCGGCTTTGACGATCGCGGAAAGGGTGGCTGCCGTCATCGAATCGGATGTGAGAACACTCAGATCGAAGTTCACTCCGTTCGCGAAGGTCATGGTGTAGCGGGAAGCCAGAATGTGCTTCTTGATGGAGTCGTAGTCGGCAATCTTGGCCGCATCGCCCATTGCCGAATACATCATGGCCTGAGTTCCCTTCTCGTCGAGGATGCTCCACACCGGCTCACTATCAACCGCCGACATCTGTTCCGTCATCACCGGATTGGAATCGAGCGACGTGCGCTTGCCGTCGCGGGTATCGAGAGCGCTGTGCAATGACGCCGGCTCGCCGAAAGCCAGCGTGTTGTCATCCAGGAAGGTCATCACCAGGCCGCTATCCATCGGGTAGATGCTCGCAGTGCCGTATTTTGTGGCCGCGATCTTCTTCTGCTTCAATTTCTTGAGAACGGCCTTGGCCGAGAACGACCCTTGCGCGATGTAGATGGTCTGAATCCCCTTCTTCTCAGTCCGGAATGAGGCGACATCGAGCTGGTCGAGATCGCGCTCGACGTCAATGCCGATGCCCTTCAGGGCAATCTCGGATTCCTTCATGTTTTGGGGCAGAACTTTTTCTTTGAGCGCCTGCGCAGTGGGAGAATCCTTGAGCGCGCGGTAGTCAATGCCGAACATCTGCTGAATCTCAGAAGGCACCATGGAACGTGCCGATGACGCGATCGGCATGGCGAAGCCAGCCGTCGCGCACAAAAGCAAAGCCGCGAAAAACAAATTCTTCATAGATTTCCTCAAAACGATTTCCTCAAAACGAACCTCAAAATCGGTCTGCACAGTTTAGATGCAAACCGCAAGGCATACGTTGGCGACCCTTGGCGGTGTTTAAGCTGTGGTACGGTCTATTTTAGTCCCGAATCCGCATGCATGACCGTAACTAAAGTGTGTCCTCCGGGCTTGGTTTTAGAACGCTCGAAACGGGGTAGATTGCGTGGAAAAATGATGCTCGTCAAATAACCTCAGAATCTCGCTAGTGACCCGATTGACGGGGAGAATGGTCTCCGTCCTTCGGGACCTCTTTATCCGCTTCCTTCGCTGCCTGAACTAAACGGAGCGATAAATCTGCAGCCTTGATCTGATCTCCAACCGAAGGCAAGGATTTGGCTGGTTTGCTCTTAAGATAGCCATAGTCTTCAATCGGGGCCCCTGAAGCTTGGCTTACGTCGATGTCTACATAAGTTTGCCCCAGAATCCCGGCTGTTTCGATCGCGACTATTGCATCCTTCGGGACATGCAGATCATAGGGAGTAGAGATGGCCATTTCCACCTCAGCCGGGCAATTCCTATTTTGCGGGTTGGCGCGCACAGAGCGAACGGTTCCAACATCCACTCCCGCGATATTTACCCCGGCTCCTTCCTTGAGCCCCTGGACGTCGCTAAAACAAGACTTTAGCTCCTGACGCGACAAATGAACATTCCTGACAAAGAGACTGCCGACGGCGGCAAGGCCGGCCATCACCATTAGCAGCAGGATCGATTTTCTGAGCACGGTTACAACTTCAGAGTTAGCGCCCGCTTCCGCGTTTCGCTCACGAACCCATCGTCTTTCAGCGACTCCAGGTTGATCTCGACGTTCGCAAGCGCGCCCTCAAGGGCGGCTCTTGCCAGGGCGATCGCCGTCGTCAGATCGGACTTCATATTGGGGTTGGTAATCGGCTTCAGATTAGCTGCGATCTTCGCCACCTCGACTGCGTTTTCGGCGACGCCCAGCGGTACGCTGGTCGCTTGTTTGAGCGCCGCTGCAATCGCGGCATCGCCGTCAGTTGATTCCTTGGCCGACTTGTAAGCCTTCATCACGGAATTGTAGGACTCGGCGTCGGCATCGATCGCCGCCTTGAGTTCTTCGCGAAGCTGGCCGAGCCTGGCAATCGCTTCGCTTAGCTGGCTTTCATACTGCAAATACGCCTTCTTGCCGCGCGACATCGACGCTACCATGCTTGCCAGTCCGGCGGCCATGGCGCCGCTGGCAGCGGCAGCACTCCCGCCTCCGGGAGTCGCGGTTGGAGCGGCCAGTTGTTCGATGAAGGGCTCGACTCCGGCGCGCAGGCCGCCTACGGCCATCTTCCCTCCCATCACTGCGCTCAGACGATTTTCCAGGATGAGCGAGGAATCGAAGTTTTCTACCTGCAGGAACCATTCCGCTGCTTGTTCCAGCGCCTTCTTTGGGATGAGCCCAACAATCTCGCTCGAAACCGGCACGACACCGTAGCGCGCGGCTTCGCGTTTCACGTATTCGAAGACGCGGTGAATAGGGGTCTGCTCGAAGTCGGTCAGGTTCATCGAGACCTGCGCCAGGCCGCGCACCAGAAATCCGGCGCCCTTGACGAAACGCAAGCCACCACTCGAGGCGCGCACGGCTTTCGCAACTTTCTTGGCAATATCGACGTCGGGCGTATTCAGGAAAACGTTATAGGCGATGAGAAATTTGCGCGCTCCAACCACAGTGGCCCCTGCCGTGGGATGTACGCGGGGCTCTCCGAAATCGGGCTTGCGCGCGGGATTGGTGGCAATTTCCGCGCGGATGCCTTCGAACTGGCCGCGCCGAATGTTCTCCAGGTTCTGGCGTTCGGGCGTGGCCGCGGCGGCTTCGTAAAGGTAAACCGGGATCTGGAATCGTTTCGCAATCTCGGCTCCTACGTGGCGCGCCATGGCGACGCAGTCTTCGATAGTGACGCCGTCAATCGGGATGAAGGGCACGACATCGGCTGCGCCCATGCGCGGATGCGCACCTTGATGTTTGGTGAGATCGATCAACCCGGCGGCCTTTCCTACCCCGCGAATGGCGGCTTCCTGAATGGCTTCACGCTCGCCAACCAGCGTAATGACGCAGCGGTTGTGGTCGGAATCCATCTCCCGGTCGAGGAGATAGACCCCGGGAGCTTTCATGGCTTCGATAATGGCATCAACTTTGGCCGGGTCGCGGCCTTCGGAAAAATTAGGAACGCATTCCACCAGAGTACTGGGCATGGCCTGAAGGATAACGGGCGAAGGTTGGGTGAGGCAACTAGACGCGGGAGAGCCAAGCGTCATGCCGATGTATCATGCAAACGTATGCCGCACCCTGCGATTTCACCGCGCAAGCCAACCATTGGTGTATTCGATTCCGGTGTAGGTGGCCTTACCGTGCTGCGCGCACTCGTCCACCGCATCCGGGACGCCAACTACCTCTACTTCGGTGATACCGCCCGCCTTCCCTACGGATCGAAGTCGGCGGCCACCGTAGCGCATTATGCGGTCGGGGCGGTGCGCTATTTGCAGGATCAGGGAGCGGAGCTGCTGGTGATCGCCTGCAACACAGCCACCGCGCTGGCGCTCCCTAAGATCAAAGCGGCGGCGGGAGTAGAAGTGATCGGCGTGGTTGAACCGGGCGCCGACGCGGCGGCGGCGGCCAGCCGGAAGCGGAACGTGGTCGTCATCGGCACCGATGCCACCATCAGCAGCCATGCCTACCGGCGCGCCCTCGAGGCTCGCAACGTCGCGGTGCGCGAGAAGGCTTGCCCTCTGTTCGTTCCTCTGGTCGAAGAAGGCTGGGTAGACCATCCGGTCACCGAGCAGGTGGCGAAGATTTATTTGTCGGAAGCATTCTCCGATGACGCTCGCGATGCCGACGTGCTGCTGCTCGGCTGCACTCACTATCCGCTGATCAAGCCTCTGTTGCGGCGAGTGGCGCCGGAGCACATTGCGATCGTGGACTCGGCCGAGTCCACGGCGCAGGAGGTGACGCGTCAACTGGAGCGCGAACTGAAGCTCGAGCCCAGAGGCATTCCCCAGCTGAAGTTCTTCGCCACCGATTCGGCGGAGAAATTCAAGAAGATGGGAACGCGGTTCCTGGGCCTTGCAGTGGAAGATGTGCTGCACGTGGATTTGAAGGAGTAGGCAGCGGAAGCTCCAGGACAAGAAAAAACGGCCGCTTGCGCGGCCGCCTTTTGGGCTCCCAAACTTCTTTGATACAGCCCGCCTCAGTACAAGCGGAAAGTGACTTCGACGTTAATCATGGTGGCAACCGGCTTATCGTCTTTCTTGCCGGGCTCGAAGCGCCAGGTTTTCACCGCCTCGATGGCTTTCTCATCCAGCCCCAATCCAAGAGTTCGCGCCACTCTGATGTCGCGCGGCTTGCCATCGGCCCCGACCACAACCCAGAGCACGCAGGTTCCCTGATACTTAGCCTTGCGCGCCTCTTCCGAATATTCAGGATCCGGTTGATAAATCAACTTTGGACCGGAGACACCACCGCCAACCCGGTAAGCACCGCCTCCGGTACCGCCTCCGTGACCAGGGCCGTATCCAGGACCTTCACCCGAACCCACGCCACCACCGCTGCCGGTACCAATACCACCGCCAGAACCAGTTCCATTCGAAGGTACCGACGGCAGATGTGAAAGCGGATCGCCCAAGTCGGGCAGGTTGGGCGACGGCAAGGGTGGGGCTACGATCGTCGGGGGAACTTCGAGTTTTGGCTCCGGGTTGCGCACCACAGCCATGGGCGGAGTGATCTGCTGCAGTGACTGCTTGGGCAAGCGGCCCGGCGACGCTTTCAGCTTATCGCGATCGCCGCCACCACCGCCGCCGCCGCTCACGGTCTTCGAAATTGGCAGAGGGGGAAGATCGTCGGGCGCAATCAACACGACGGTTTCTTTCGGCTTGTCGACGATGATCCTCCGGCCCACATACGTACCCGCGATGATGGCGGCCAGGCCCAGGATGTGGATAACGGTTGACCCCGCGGCTCCGCGCCCTTTGTAGTTGTAAAAACCCCAGATGTCGCGCACCGGTACAGGCTTCGAGGTCAGGACCAGCGGAGGAAGTTTTTTGGGAAAGAAAAAATCGTCAATATTGTGGAACAGGGATTTCCAAATAGGCTCGTCCAGAGTCTGGTTCTGCAGGAGAAGATGCAGTTCGGGCTCTGGCCCCGACGCTGGTAGATTCTGCGGTGTTTCGAGTTCCGACATAGTTTCCCGAGCACTAACCCCAGGTTAACTGGTGGTCGATGCTTTAGATGCGTGAGCGCTCTTCAGAGCATACAAAAAAATCGCTGCTCGAGCGGACGAGCCTCCCCGCCCAGACGTTTTCCAATCAATTAGATGCGCACAGGCTGCAATCTGTTAAAAATTGTACACGCTTTTTGCAATGGGGAAAGAGTACTTTTTGCATTCGGTCCCAGCACCACCATCCAAATAGACGTGTACTTCCGCGCTCCCTATATAATGAAAAGATTCAATCAGTTGGGAGAACCTTGCGAGTGCCGACGGACCTGAAGTCCACCATCAATTTGCCCAATACCGGCTTCCCCATGAAGGCAGGATTGCCCCAGAATGAGCCGAAAATGCTGGAGCGCTGGGAGCAGATGGGCCTCTACCAGCGCATTCGCCAAGCCCGCAAGGGGAAGAAGAAGTACATCCTGCATGACGGCCCGCCCTACACCAGCGGACCTATCCATTTGGGCACGGCGATGAACAAGTGCCTCAAGGATTTCATCGTCAAGTCCAAAACCATGTCGGGCTTCGACGCCCCCTACGTCCCCGGCTGGGACTGCCACGGCCTGCCCATCGAGATCAAGGTTGACAAAGAACTCGGCGGCAAGAAACTGCAGATGCGCCCCTCCGACGTGCGTGCCGAGTGCCGCAAATACGCGCAGAAATTCCTCGACCTGCAGCGCCAGCAGTTCAAGCGCATCGGCGTTTTCGGCCGCTTCGAAAGGCCGTACGCCACCATGACGCCGCTCTACGAGTCGGTGGTCCTCCAGACTTTCTTTTCATTTTATGAAAACGGGTTCGTTTACAAAGGCCTCCGCGCCGTCTACTGGTGCATGCACGACGAGACTGCTCTCGCCGAAGCTGAAGTCGAATACGAAAACCATACCAGCTCGACCGTCTGGGTCAAATACGCGCTGCTCGATGATCCCGGAAAATTAGACGCCGCACTTGCCGGCAAGAGAGTTTTTACCATCATCTGGACCACGACTCCCTGGACCCTGCCCGCTTCCATGGCCGTCGCCTTCCATCCCGACGAAGAATACGTAGCGCTGGAATCGGGCGACGAGGTCTACATCGTTGCCTCCAAGCTTGCGAAAGACGCCGCCGAGAAATGCGGCCTCGCGAATCCGCGCGAACTGGCGCACTTTCGCGGACGCAAGCTCGAAAGGCTCAACTTCCAGCATCCCTTTCTCGACCGAAAAGTTCTCGGCGTCCTTGCCGACTACGTCACCATGGACACCGGAACCGGAGTCGTCCATACCGCGCCCTCGCACGGTGCTGAAGACTTCGCCACCGGCGTCAAGTACGGCCTCGACGCCACCAGCAACGTCGATGAAAAAGGCATCCTGCGCAATGGCCTGCCTGAATATGACGGCAAGCGCGTTTGGGACGCCAATCAGCCCATCATCGACTTGGTCAAGAGCCGCGGCGCTCTGCTGCACACGGAAAAAACCGAGCATTCGTATCCACACTGCTGGCGCTGCCACAATCCCGTGATCTTCCGCGCCACCGAACAGTGGTTCATTTCCATGGAAACGCCCATGCCCGGCGGCAAAGGAAAAGAAGATACCCTGCGCACGCGCACGCTCAGCGAAATCAAGAACGTCAAATGGGATCCGGCGTGGGGCGAAGAGCGGTTGTCGAACATGATTCAAACTCGGCCCGACTGGTGCATCTCGCGTCAGCGGGTATGGGGCGTTCCGATCGCCGTCTTTCTTTGCGAGAGCTGCGGCAAGCCGCTCAACGACCATGCCATAAACCGGAAGGTGGTGGAACTGTTCGCCCGCTCGGGAGCCGATGTCTGGTTTACCAACGAGCCCGACACCATCGTCCCCGCCGGAACAAAGTGCCCGCAATGCGGCGGCTTGAAGTTTGAAAAGGAGACTGACATCTTCGATGTCTGGCTCGAATCCGGAGCCAGCTATCTCGCGTTGATTGCCGACGAGCCCGAATATCCCTGGCCCTCCGATCTTTACCTCGAAGGTGGCGACCAGTACCGCGGATGGTTCCAATCTTCCCTGCTCTGCGCTATGGGCACGCACGCCACGCCTCCGTATCGCGGCGTGGTCACGCCCGGTTGGACCCTCGACGACAAAGGCCAAGCCATGTCGAAGTCGCGCGGCAATGATGTGGACCCGGTGGACATCGCCAATCGCCTCGGCGGAGAGATCGTGCGCCTGTGGACGGCTTCGGTTGACTTCCGTGAAGACGTCGTCGGCTCCGAAGCCCTGATGCAGCGCGTCGCGGAAAACTACCGTGAGATTCGAAACAAACTGTTCAAGAACGCGCTCGGTAATCTCTACGATTTCGATCCGCAGACCGACTCCGTCCCGTTTGAAAGGCTTGAGGCGCTTGACCAGTACATGCTGCGCCAGACCTGGGCGCTCGCCCGCGACGTCCGCAACGGGTACGAGGAGTTTGCTTTCCACAAGATCTATCACCGCGTGAATCACTTCTGCGTGGTCGATCTCAGTGCCTTCTACTTCGACGTCATCAAGGACCGCCTCTATACCTACGCCCCCAACTCGCTCGGCCGCCGTTCGGCCCAGACTGCGGTTTGGCGCATCTGTGAAGCCATGGTCCGTTTGCTGGCGCCCATTTTGAGTTTCACCTGTGAAGAAGTCTGGCAGCATTTGCCCACGGTGCCGGACCGCCTCGCCAGTGTTCATCTGGCCGAGTTTCCCACCGCCGCCGACGTGCTCGGTGACGCTTCCGTTCCGCCGGAGGATCCGCAACAGCAGCAGGATTGGACCACGCTCCTCGCGGTGCGCGAGCAGGTGATGAAAGCGCTTGAAGAGGAGCGCAACAGCAAGCGGATTGGCAAGGGTCTGGAGGCGCAATTGACGATCACCGCCGCCGACCCGGCATATTCGGTTCTGGCGCGCTATCAGGACCAGCTTCGCTACCTCTTCATCGTCTCCGCCGTGAACCTGGTGCAAGACTCTGGTAACGGCACGGGAGCCGTGCATGTCGAGGTCAGGAAAGCCGATGGCGCCAAATGCGAGCGCTGCTGGAATTTTTCCACTCACGTGGGCGAGGACAAGAACTATCCCACGGTGTGCGAGCGTTGCAGCGCCGTGCTCAAAGAAATTGCGGACGCGTGACCGCGACTTCCCCAAACGCGATAAAGTATAGAGAAGAAGTTTTTCAGTAATTTTTTCTGCCCATGCGCAAGTATCATTTCCTGATCGCGTTGTTTGTCGTTGCTCTCGATCGCGCCACCAAGTGGACGATCGCGCACCGGCTTTCCCTGCACGACAGCATTACCGTCATTCCTGGATTTTTTCGCATCATCCACGCCGAAAACCCGGGCGCCGCGTTCGGTATTTTTGCTGATTCCCCCTCGCAATGGAAAGTCGGCCTGCTGATTGCGTTTTCCATGATTGCATTGCTGATCGTCTCGCTGCTGCTTTGGAAAAACAGCCACCGCCTGACCACGACTGGAATTGGGCTGGCGTTGATTCTCGGCGGCGCGGTCGGAAATTTGTGGGACCGCCTGGTCAGCCGCCACGTGGTGGATTTTCTGCTCTTCTATATAGGCCCGCACCAGTGGCCGGCCTTCAATGTGGCCGACAGCGCGATTGTGGTGGGAGCAGGGCTGCTGGTGTTTGAGATCGTGTTCACCAAATCGCCCAGCCACCAGTCGGCCTAGAGTCATCCATCTGTCCTTCCTTACCTCGGTAACTGGAGTCTCCACTGCCCAAATGCCAAGATCAGGCGATACCTGTTAGGAGACTTTTCATGCGACAACTTGCGGCCGTCATTTTCTCCTTGATCTTGTCCAGCGCTGGCCTATGGGCCAAGAACGCGACTCAGGAAGCTCCACAAACTGCGCGGCAGGCTTTGATGGAAATGTTTTTCAGCAAAGAGTCAGGAACCTTCCTCAAGCACTTGCCTGCGGTCACGCGTGCCACGCTCGAAAAATCCGGGGCTCTGGCCACCGTGCAGCAGTATTCCGTGCTCGCCGGGCAGTTTCAAACGCAAGGGAAGAGTTTTCAGACATTTGAGACAGGGCCCGTGATGCTAGCCACGGAAGATCCCAAAACCGGACAAAAAGTTGAGATCGTCGTCGACAACGACTCGCTGCAAGGGGATCAGGACGACATCGAGCTGACTTTCCGTACTTACAAAGACAACCAGGCACAAAAGACTCCGTTCATGCCTCGCCTCGTCTTCTCCATGAAAACGGAATCGGGGCTCTGGAGGTTGAATAACATCGCCATCACCATCAACCTGCCGCTGGCCGACCCCGATTTGTTGCAACGCATCACCGACGGAATGAAGGCGCGCGCGGCAGGTGCCGGTTCGCAGATTCACGTGCAGGGCATGGGGCAGGTTCCGGGGCAGATTCCCACTGGCAACTTCGGGAACGATGCGAGCACTCTCGCCGCCCTGCGTAAGATTCTCACTGCGGAAACTACCTACGCGGCGAGCTATCCTGCCGTGGGATACACCTGCACTCTTACCGATCTCGATGGCTTCGGGGCTGCCGAGGCCAATGAACATCAGGCCATGCTCATCAGCAGCGGACTGGCCAGCGGCAAACATCTGGGCTACATCTTCGCGCTCTCGGGGTGCGCCGGCACGCCCGCAACCAGCTTCCGTCTCACCGCCGCGCCCATCGGAGACAGTTATGGTCGTCGAGCATTTTGCAGCGATCAATCCGGAGCAGTCCGCTCTTCGGCGGACGGCAGTCCGGCTACGTGCCTCAGCACCGGCACGCCTGTCCCCTAGACCGCACTCCAGTGGCAAGCAGCAGGTGCTTCGCTCAGGATGACAAACTTTGGGTGATGGAAGAGGAGCTAAGGCGTCCCGTAAAGCTGCCGATAGACATTGGCATTCCGCAAAATAGCCTGCACGTACTCGCGGGTCTCGGTGAAGGGGATGGACTCGACGAATTCCTGCGGATCGCGGTAGTTGCCCTGCCCCAGCCACTCTCCCACGCGGTCGGTGCCGGCATTGTAGGCTGCTAGAGCGTATTCGAATTGTCCGTCGTACTTGTCCACCATGTCTTTGAAGTAGCGTGTGCCAAGTTGGAGGTTCACGGCTGGAGTGAAAAGTTGTGGCGCGCTGTATCCCTTGAGCTTGACCTGCTTCGCAACATTTTTGCCGGTCTTTGGCAGAAGCTGCATCAGGCCGACGGCGTTGGCGCGGGAGAGAGCGAGCGTATTGAACTCGGACTCCTGCCTTATTAGCGACGCGACCAGGTAGGGATCGAGGCCGTTGAGTATGGAATATTTCCGCAGATCGGACCAATAGGCTTTGGGAAAAAGCGCTTCCCAGTAGGGACGCGGCAGGTCAGGAATGTCTACGGCAAAATAGTTGGGCGTGGTGTGCTTCATGATCTCGATGCCGCGATCGTAGCGGCCGATGTCCTGATACACACGCGCCATTTCTGGCGGCGCCCAGGTTCCACCCTCCTGGCTGGCGGCAGCTTGCAACTCGCGCACCGCCATATCCGCCAGCCCGCCGTTTGAGAGCAGACGCGCCCGTTCGACGCGCAGATTGTCGTCGGGAGGATCGGTCACGGTAATTTTTTCCGCGGTTGGAAGCGCAGGAATGCGGTCGAGCAGTGCATAGTGCGTCAGGTCTTCCTTCAGCGATGCTTCCTTTGCTGGGCCTTGGTTTGGCGCCGCCGCCGGCAAGCCTGGCAGGCGCTGCCGTCCGAATTCCGCGTAATAGTAGTTGCGAAAACGGTCGGTGAGTTTCTGGTAGAACGCCCGCGCCATGGCCGGTTTGCCTTCTTCTTCGGCGAGACGCGCGCGCCAGTACAGCGCGGCGGGAATCTCCGCGGAATCGGGATAGAGCGCAATTTGCTCTTCAAACTCTTGCCGCGCCTCATCGATTTTTCCTTGCCGGAAGGTCAGCCATGCTGCCTTCCAATGCGCCGAGGATGCGTGCCCGCCATTCGGAAAGCGCTGCTGCAATTCGCGGAAGTAGTCGATGGCGCGATCATAGTCCCGCTTCAGCAGATACATGTTTCCGGCCGAAAGCAGCGCTTGTTCGAGCCACGGGCTGGAAGGACCAAATTGCCGCAGTTCGTTGAGCGTCCGTTGCACGGCGTCTTCATCGCTGGTGGAACGCTCGGTCTCGCTCAGCAGATACAGGCGTTCAGCTTCGGCATCGCCGGTTTGCATGCCCATGGCGGTCAGAACCTGGCGCGCTTCGTGGCTGCTGCCGCTTTTTTCCAGCGCCTCCGCCAGCGACAACTGCACTTGCGGACGGTCGGCCGTACTGACTTCTCCGGCAATGTCGCGATAATCGTGGGCTGCATCGCTGTAATGCTTGGCTTTGAACAGCAGATCGGCGCGCGTGCGGCGCTCGGCAACCGAGCCGGAGATTCCCAGCTTGCGTAATTCCACCAACGCCGCATCCGCCTCGGGACTGTTGGGAAAGTTGAAGTAAACATTGCGCAGAGCGCTCGAGGCTTTATCTTTCTCACCCGCTTCTTCGTAGGCGCGTCCGATCGCGAGTTCTACGTCGCTGCGCACCGGAGCGCGTTCTTTTTCCACTAGAGCCGCTGCCTCCTGGGCACGGCCTTCCTCGAGCAGAGCGCTGGCATAGACGAGTTGGGCATCGCGGATCAGAAGCGAATCGGGAAAATTCTTGCTGAAATCAGTCAGCGTGGCCAGCGCCTCGGCATTGTGCCCGGTCTTCAGGTAGGCATCGCCCAGATAGTAAGCAACGTAGTCTCCGAGTTCGCTGGCGCCGGCTTTGGCCCGGTTGAACGGGTCGATGGCTTTGCCATAGTCGTGATCGAGGGTGTGGGCATAGCCGATGGCGAGCCAGGCCAGCGCTCCGGCATCAGCATCTTCCTTAGCGTGACGGCGGGCATAGGCTTCGACTCCTGCATAAGCCGTAGGAGTGCGGTCCTGCAACAACTGCTGCGCCATGGGACGAAGACTGGCGGAGGCGACAAAGGCGCGCCGCACCCGGCGCACGCGCGGAGAGATGGGTTTGCGCTTCTTCTTGGTAGTCTTAGTCCTGGTACTGGTGGAAACGGCAGTCTTTGGCTTTGCCGGCGTCTGCTTAACGGGCGCGCTCTTCTTTGGGACGCTCTTGGCGGGCGTGCTCTCAGCTGGCGTGGATGACTGGGACTGGGCGACTGCAGGCTGCAAAAAACCGAGCCAGAGCAGGGAGAAAATTCCGGCGAGAACCACGACTGCAAAACGGCGCACTCAAACCCTACCTAGTGCCGAAAATTGGCACCCATGATGGAAAGATCGTCTTCTGCGAGACTTCGTATTATTTCATGCTGAAAGTAATTGCCGGAAGCTGCCGCCGTGTTCCCGTAACGCTTTTGATACGTGGCACGGCTTTTCTCGATCGCTTCCTTAAGCCGATCGTAGAGATCTTTGTTTTTCCGGCCTTCTGCGACCTTGGCCTGATTGTAGAGTTTGATCTCATCCACCAGCAGACGGGCAAAGCGCTGGGCTTTGTGATGAATTTCCTGATCGTCGGGCGAGGCCGAGGGAACTGGCTGCGGCTCGGGCGTTTCTGCCGTCTTCGCATGACCGATCGGGAGCGGCTCGGCCAAAGCAGCCTCTGCTGCAGAACTCGCGACCGGTGCCGAAGCTTCGTGTGCTGACGCGGCTGCTGCCATCACGTGACTGGGCGCATGCGAAGCGAAGGGATCGTTGAACGCCGGCACCGGGCTCACCGGCGCCTGCGATGGCGGCGCCGCGCTCGATGCGGCACTGTCGCTGCTGGAAGGCGTCGCGTGTGCTTGTTTGCGGAGCGAATTGACTTCGAGCCAGGCACTGGTCGAAAGCACGAGCAGTTCGAGGGCGCCGGCATCGAGCGAACCTTCCTCGCCGGTTCCGCTGTCGGCGTACACCAAGGCGGCCACTTTATCCTTCAGGATCAAAGGAAGGATCTGGCATTCGCCGCTGGCTGGTTTTCCAAACTCCCGCAGGAAACGCGAGTCGAAATCGGCAATCGGGGCGCTCGCCACCGCGCGCTCGCCGATGGCGCGAGTGACGCCGGGAGCGTGGTCGTTGAGAGCGAAATCTTTCACCGCATCGCTATTGGCGAAGCCGCGTGCCTGCCAACCGGTGGCATGGATGCCCTTGACCACAAACAGCGCAACTCGGGCGGCATAGCGAGCACTGGCATCGAGCAAGGCGCGCAGAATCTCACGCTGAGAAGTGCCCAGCTGGATCTCCCCAACCGCGCGCGCCAGATCCGCAGGACTGGACGCCGAACCCACAGCCTGTGTGCCTGGCTCGCCGGTCGCAGGCGCGGCTGCGATCTCTTCCATTACCCGCCGGACAATCTCAGTGCGCAGTTGGGCCGCGTGTTGGTCCAAAACCTGGCCCACCACCCGTTCCACAATTGGCTCAATCCAACCGCGCTCCTTCATTCGTGCTCCGAGGCAAAGCTCTCTTGACCAAGCTCTTCTTGGGGGAAGAAAGGGGACAGCCCTTCTAACCTCTTATTATATGGCCGCTTAGAGGCGCTCCCGGCACACCTTGGTACCTGCCCTACAGGGTACCCGAGGCACCTGTGGCCAACCTGGCAACATTTTCCGGCGCGACCCGGCTCAAACGACCCGCCAAAAAAGTCGCTCACCAAGTACAATAGCATTTCGGCCATCGGTCGTGTTGCCGGAAAAATCTGCATCAAGTTACGAATGAGTACCATCCAACCCAACGTAGAGCAACCGGTCAGCGAAGAAATGGCGCTGGTCCGGCGAGCCAAGCGCGGCGACGATCAAGCGTTTGAAGAACTAGTGCGGCGCTACGATCGCAACGTTTTCCGCATCGCACAGCACATTACGCAGAACCGCGAGGACGCCGAAGATGTAGTTCAGGAAGCGTTCCTCAAGGCCTACAGCAACCTGGAGAAGTTCCAGGAACAGTCCAAGTTCTATACCTGGCTGGTGCGCATTGCGGTCAACGAAGCGCTGATGAAGTTGCGCCGGAGAAAGCCGGAACGCACGGTTTCTCTGGACGAAGACGTAAAGACCGAAGATGATTCGCTGCCGCGTGAGGTTGCGGATTGGAGTCCCAATCCTGAGCAGATGTACAACCAGGCGCAGTTGCGGGACATCCTGACTCGCACCATTCAGGGGTTGCCGGCCGGATTTCGGACGGTGTTCGTGCTCCGGGATGTGGAAGGCCTTTCGACCGAAGAGACGGCCGAAGCGCTGGAGTTGAGCATTCCGGCGGTGAAGTCGCGTTTGCTGCGCGCGCGGTTGCAATTGCGCGAGCGCCTGAACCGTTACTTTCAGAAACGAGCGAGTGGAGATGGCGACCAGTGAAATGTTCTGAATTTCTCAACGAGCTGACCAACTATCTCGATGGCGCGCTGGACGCCCGGACCAAGTCCGAACTCGACGACCATCTGGCATGGTGCCACAACTGCTATGTGGTCTGCGATACCACTCGCAAAACCATCGAAATTTACCGCAACTCCGAACTCTACGAGCTACCCGACGATTTGCGCGTCCGGCTCCAGACGGCCATCATGATCAAGTGCTCGGCACACAAAAAGTCCGGCCCGTCGGGCACCTAAGTACTGTCATTGAGTCCCCCTGCTCTTACCGTTCCCTGGATGTTCCGCAAGTGCTTGATTCCGGTGCGCCTATGGGGCGTGCCTGCGGAGATATCCGCAATCAGAACCTTTTCCGCATAGCATGAATCTAAGTAGATAGAGTTCGCTCCAGATATCAATCGAAGGGAACGAGCCAGTTTTATCACTTCTAATTCTGTGGAGGTCACCCAATGTTTTCGAAGTTGTGGGATGCCATGTTTGGTTGCCGGCACACTCGGTACACTTTTCCCATCACGGTTCGCGCCGGATCGAATCGCACCCTGGCACAGCGCACCGGCACTTACGTCGCCTGCCTGGACTGCGGCAAGGAATTCCGCTACGACTGGCACGAAATGAGAATCGTGGGATCGCGGACCCGAGAAGTCGCGCATTCCCTGGTTTCGAAAGAAGCCACGAAACAAGCCGCATGATGGCCACAGAATGAGACCCGCCTTCCCCGACGCGGCGTTTCGTGGCCAAAACTGAACATTCCCCGTTAGCCTCCCCTAGTTCTTGCCTGGCATTCTCTTCCGGTTTTGCCAGGCTGGCCTACTTTGGAATCTTGACTTTGAAATTTCACTATCTCCCCAACTCCGAGAAGCGCATAATTGAAGACGGCGCCGACCCGCGGAGCATGCTTCGGCCCTGAGAAGCGTTCCCGCTTGCGGATCGGACGGGAGGTGTCTGTGCCTCTTTCCATGCTTCGGGAATTCCTGGATCGTAATCGCATTCAATATCTGGTGATCTCGCACTCGGTGGCTTACACCGCGCAGGGGATTGCCGCTCTTACCCACACTCCTGGAAAGGAACTGGCGAAAACCGTCATGGTCATGGTGGATGGCCGTCTCGCCATGGCGGTCGTGCCGGCTTCGTTCCGGGTGGATTTGTTCCGGTTGAAAAAATACCTGGGCGTAGACTCGGTGGAACTGGCCAGCGAGTACGAATTTCGCGACCGTTTTCCGGACTGCGAAACCGGGTCCATGCCGCCGTTCGGCAATCTCTACGGCATGGATGTTTTCGTCGACCAGGCCCTGGCCGAGGACAAGGAGATCGCCTTCAACGCGGGCTCGCACCGTGAGCTGGTACGCATGAAGTTTGCCGATTTCCGCGATCTGGTCAAACCGGCAATCATC
>Ga0326727_10001530_pt1 | contig 85090 bp, 62 predicted proteins | sample MB2enrmetagenome_FD_207643 | JGI IMG/M metagenome (GOLD analysis project Ga0326727, IMG submission 207643) | Lab enriched peat soil microbial communities from McLean, Ithaca, NY, United States - MB29MY | ecosystem: Environmental > Terrestrial > Soil > Wetlands > Peat | place: USA: New York... | reverse complement strand
GTCGGTCTGTCATCCTTATCCTCTGGTGCGTCTCGGCGTCCTCCCCCAAGGTGGGAGCCGGATGCGGTAACTCCGCTCGTCCGGATCTGTCCGGGGGGCGCTCAGTGATGAGTGTCCCTACCGGGACGGTTTCTGTGTTCCTCGTCGTGCAGGAAGCGATACAGACTCGTCCTCTCTCAGAAAGCGGCGTTGTCCGCGCGGCAAGCAGTCGTGACAAACATCTTCCCGACATCGTACTCGTCACCTTCGACGCGCTCTCGGCGCGCCATCTGCACTCCTACGGTTACCAGCGCCCAACATCGCCGAACCTTGACGCCTTTTCTGCAAATGCCGTCGTGTTCGACAATTTTTATGCGAATGCGAACTGGACCCGCCCCGGAATTGCCAGCATTCTTGACGGCGTCAGACCATGGACCCATGAAGCCGATGTACAGATACCGTCGAGAGCGTTAACCGGGCAGCAAAACCTTATTTCCATATTGACGGCAGCGGGATACGACGTGAATACAGTGCAATCCAATTGGATTGCCGATTTTGGAAATGAGGGGATCAGGCCATCCGGACGTGAGATCCATTTGGATTGTTGTTACCGTTTGCTTAGCTGGATTCCTGTTGAAAGGCTGCCCTCATTCCGTCTGGCGAAGGATTTTGGCCCAAACAGCTTGATTGAAGGTATCGAAGGTGACTACCTTCTTCGCCCGGAGGGTAAGGATCTCGGTTATTTGCCTGCTTCCGAAGAGTTGCTGCACAACGCTTCTTCGCAGCGTCCGTTGTTTTTCTGGATACATGTGATGATTCCACATGATCCCTACGCGGCTTCGGCGCCGTTCCTGGGAGTTTTTGATGGATCACCCGGCGCGCGTACATCCCGGACAAGCAGGGCTCTGCATACCTTTCATGACCACATCGACCAAGAACGTCAGAACCTTCTTTGCGCGCGCTACGACGAAGCCGTTCTCATGGCCGACGACTTTTTTGGCAAATTCGTGCGGCTTCTCAAGCAGCAGGGGCGGTATGACCAATCCTTGATCGTGGTGTCCGCCGATCACGGTGAGAGCACTCTTCCTGTCTATGACGGCCATGGCGGTCCTTTGCTCACAGAGGAACTTATTCGGGTTCCGGGCCTCATTAAGCCACCGTCCGCCTTCACTCCGAAACACGAATCGCGTTTGATGGAGCAGGTGGATCTTGTCCCCACTATCCTCTCTTATGCCGGTTTGCCCGTGCCCGCGAAAAGCGAGGGCCGCGCCTATCCGGATAAACCCGAAGATCTTCCTGTCTTTTCCATGAACCGGGACCATCGGGCTCACCAGAACAGCCTGAATGTCGCCATGCGCGAGGGCGATTGGAAATACGTAATCCACCTCGGGCTCTGGAAGCATCCATGGCCGCAGCGGGAGCTCTATAACCTCACTTCCGATCCTCAGGAGCAGGCAAATCTTGTCAGCAGCCAGCCGGAACGGGCTGCCTCGATGCAACAAGTTGTTCTCGAAGAGATTTCGCGGCATGGGATCTCGTTGAACGAGTTTCAGCCTTGAGTCAACCTGAATTACTACCGGCGGGACGGGAGCTTACGAGCTGGCTGTGCCGGAGGGGCCGGCCGGATCGCGCCGGCCGCTCTATTCTGTGGCTATACCGCTGGCGCTCACTGGGGCTCGAATTCGGCTATAGCGCGATGCAACGAAAGAGCGAGGCAAGCCAGCAGTTTCCCTACCCGGAAGGGGAGGGTCTGGTTTTCATACAGGGCTTCTGGCGGTCGGGTACCACGCTCTTGCACGAACTGCTGGCAGAGCTACCGGGTTGTGCCGCTCCTCGCACCTGGCAGTGCATGAATCCTTCGGCCGTGCTGGCGCCGTCTATGCGCCCCCGGGAGAGCCAAGCCGTCAAGCGGCCGATGGATGAGGTTATGGTCTCCTCATTCTCGCCGCAGGAAGATGAATTTGCTCTGATGGTCATGGGAGTTCCCAGCGTCTATCGCGGTTTTTTAGATCCGCGAAATCTGCGCGAGTTGCTGCGATATACCGATCAGGCGTACTGGATGAATGAGGATCCGAACTGGGTGAAAACGCTGGAGGCGTTTCTTGCGTGGTGCCAGGAGCCAGGACGGGATCGCCTCATTGTCAAGAGCCCCGGCCATATTTTCCGGACTGATTCACTTGCGGCACACTTTCCCAAGGCGCGCTTCGTATGGATTCTGCGCGATCCGGTTCAGTTGTGGAGATCAAATCTGAAGATGTGGGGGATGATGATCGAACGCTACGGATTGTGGCAGGCAAAAAAAGGCGAATTGGAAGATTTTATTGAGGCAGCGCTGGAGTCCTACGCGCAGCTGATCGAAGACTTGCATGGCAGGGGTCGCTTTCGCGATCAACCTGCGTGCTCCTACGAAGCACTGACCAGCCAACCCGCAGCCACTCTGCCCGAGTTGGTAGATCGGCTGGGGCTGGGGCCATGGTCGGCCCTCGATGCGAACCTGCAAGCCAGCCTGCTTTCGCAGCCCAAACCAAGTGCCGCCTCAAGTTCTATTCCCGCGGACGCGCCAGAGACTGTGCTTTTCCGCATTCGCGCGGTCCACGAGGCGATTCTCTCCGCGCTCTGAAGTTTGGACCCAGAACAATATACTCGCCACGCAGCAGTACATTTGTGTGTCAGAAGCGTGCTGACCGATAATTCCAACTTCGGCCAGGTCCGCCAGCAACCTTCATGGTGGGATTCGATGCGACCTCGATATCCCCGAGTTCCACCTCGAGCGAGAAGCATTGCTGCACCGCAGCTAGCGCTATTACCACTTTGCATTGCTGCCTGAATTCCATCACAAGGCCTTCGACGCCTTCAAAGATACCGGAGCGAATTCGAACCCGCGTACCGACTGAAATGCATGGATGAGGGCACAATATAAGTCCACCGGCGAGCCCCTCCCGAATCTTATCGAGTTCCGAAGAACTGACCAGGTTCATTGCGTCGTCGCCCAGCGTGCACACCACTCCGGGGATGCTGATGACCGTGATCCTCTCGTTGGGCGAGTATCGTACAAAGACATATCCTGAGAAAAGCGGGCGCTCGGTAATGACGGTTCGATCGGTCCACTTCACGCGTTCGCTGTAAAGCGGCAGGTAATGCTCCACTGCACGGACGGCGAGATGTTCCGCCACCCGTTTCTCGAAGTTCGAACGAACATGCAGCACCTGCCATGGGCGCTGATTCGACATATCACTCAGGACAGCCTGGCGGCTCGCGGCGTGGTGTCCAAAGGCCTCGATATTGACTTCATTGCGGGGAAGCATTGATCGGCCATTATAACGAAATGCATGCTAAGGATAAGGGAATATCGGGGGTAGTGTCCAGAGTTTTTCGCACTCTCGATCTTCCGTGGTGCTTAGGAAAGTTGTTGGGTTGAGGTTGTTCCCGGCCCCATGGAAGCCAGAACCAAAGCCGCTCAGGCGATGGCTTGGACCTCGGCCAGGTTCTCGACCGGTCCCAACGCCGGCGCCCTCTCACTGCCAGATCCGACTCCTGCCTCCACGGTTGACTCCATTGTATTCGCCTCGGAGGTCTCGCTCCTCCTGCCAGCCTCCCACGCTCCAACTCAAATCAAATGTGCGAAAAACATTGTATGTTATCTGTATCCGGGGGACCACTGTCGGTAATCGTCGCAATGGCCTGACATGTCCGATTTGTCGAATCCAGCCCTATGTTAACCTGTAAGACACAGGACTCCAGCCATGGACGAAACCAGCGTTTATGAACGCCTGACAACGGTATTCCATTCTGTTTTTGGTGATGAATCCATCCAGTTAACGCCAGAGACCTCTGCAAAGGATATCGATGGCTGGGACTCGTTGACTCACATCCGGCTTATCCTGACCGTCGAGAAGGCATTCAAGGTTAAATTTACAACATCAGAGATAGGCAAGCTCAGTAACCTCCGGGATCTGGTGGCCCTCATTCATGCCAGGCTCTGATTCCGGGATTCTTCAGGGCCTGTCCTGCAGCAAATGAGCACGGATTCTACCGGCCATGAAGCGCGTAGAAGATTCTGCTTCAAACAAGCTTAACTTTGTGCCTCCAGCTCGCCATTACCGGTGCAAACCATGATGGCAAGGATGAGAGTTCTTGGTTGCGTCGCGGATGTTGTGAAGGACAGATTGAGTTTATGAATGCGCTTTACGCAGAGCTCCGGTGGCTTCCACGCGCACCCAAAGACTTCTTTGCGTCGCTCAAAGCGCTCGCCGATGCGCCTGAAACTCTCGGCCGCGACCTCCAGGCCCTGGCCAGTCATTTCCTCGATATCAATCAGCTCACCAGCATCGCCAGGATTATTGAAAAGGCGCGAGCAGATCGGGAATCCCTTGCCCCGCTCGTTCCGTTCCGCCTCGCGGTCCTTACCAATTCGACTTTTGATATGGTGATTCCCGCCTTGGTCGCTACCGCCGCCCGCCACGGCATTGACCTCGAGATCATTCACCCTTCCTATGACCAGGTCGCGCAGGAGGCCCTCGCGCCCGACTCGAGGGTGAACACGTCCAAGCCTGACGCTGTTTTGTTTGCCCTCGATTACCGTGCTCTGCCGCTCAAACTCTCGCTGAACGATCCGGATGGTTCTGCCGCCACGATCCAGGGCGTTCTGGGTTATCTCCAGTCGCTTGGCGATGGCATTAAAGCTAATTCTTCGGCCGTTTGCATCTTCTCTACCTTCGCTCCACCCGCAGAGCCCCTCTTCGGCAGCTTTGACGGCGCATTGCCGGGGACGCGGCGCTACCTCCTCGGCTCCATCAACCGCGAGCTCGCCGCTTTCACCCTGAAGTCAGGGGACGTTCTCTTTGACGTCGCTGCGCTTGCTGAAACTGTCGGCCTTGCCGACTGGCACAACCCGCAATTGTGGAACATGGGCAAGATCGCGGTCTCCGATGAGCTGATTCCCCTCTACGCCGATCACATCGGCCGAATCGTAGCAGCCCTTCGGGGGAAGAGCCGCAAGGCCCTTATCCTCGATCTTGACAACACAGTCTGGGGCGGAGTCATCGGTGATGACGGTCTGGATGGCATCCAGATCGCCCAGGGCGATGCCTGCGGCGAGGCCCATCTTGCGGTCCAGCGCCTGGCTATCGAGCTTCGCGAACGCGGAATCGTTCTCGCCATATGCTCCAAGAATACCGATCAAGTGGCACGCGAGCCCTTCCTGAAGCACCCTGAGATGCTGCTTAAGCTCGAGCACCTTGCCGTCTTCCAGGCCAACTGGAACGACAAGGCCACTAATATCCAGGCCATCGCTGACGAACTCGCACTCGGTGTCGATGCCGTGGTCTTCCTCGATGACAACCCGGTGGAGCGTGGCTTGATCCGCAAGCTGCTGCCGCAGGTGGCTGTCCCCGAATTGCCTGAGGAGCCGGCTTTCTATGCTCGCACACTGTCTGCTGCGGGCTATTTTGAGGCGATTGCCTTCGCCGAGGAGGATTTGAAACGAGCAGGTTTCTACCAGGACAACGCCGGGCGCCTGAACTTGCAGAAACAGGTGGAGGGCGTTGACGCCTACCTCGCGTCGCTCGAAATGACCATCACCTTCCAGCCCTTTGACGCCACCGGCCGCGCCCGCATCGTCCAGCTCATCAACAAGTCAAACCAGTACAACCTCACCACGCGCCGCTATACAGATCCCGAAATCAGGGCCGCCGAAGAAGATCCGGATGTCTTCACCCTGCAGGTCCGCCTCTCCGATGTCTTTGGCGACAACGGCATGATCTCCGTGATTATCTGCAGGCCCGGCGCACCCGGCACATGGGAGGTGGATACCTGGCTGATGAGCTGCCGCGTACTCGGCCGCAAGGTTGAGCACATGATCCTGCGCGAGTTGCTCGCCCAGGCCCGTGCGGCCAACATCCACACCATTTACGGCGCTTACAAGCCCACCGAGAAGAATAAGCTGGTCATCGATCACTACCAGAAGCTGGGTTTCACCAGGATCCACGAGGAGCCCAGCGGCTTGACCCGTTGGAAGATGGCCACAAATGAACCCGGTCCCGAGTCTACGCCGATGAAGATTGTTCGCGTTGGACTCCCTGAATTGGCTGCCGAGGTCGTGCAATGATGCCGCCGCGGAGTCAGCCTGGATCGGGCAATGCGAAGTTCAGACCAATCCGTGAGACCGCGGTCGTCGTTCTTGTGGGGATGATAACGATTGCGATCCTGCTCCGGGCCGGCGAAACAATCTCAGCCAAGACCTTCGTATACCGGGGCAGTCAGAAGCCCTGCTTCCGCTTCGACGATCCCGTCTACGGCACGCGGGGAGTGCCGAATTCAGTTTGCAAGGCCAGCTTCCCTGAAGGGGAGATGTCTGAGTATCGCCTGAACAATTGCGGTCACCGTACCCCATTGCCTTGCGGCCCGAAGCCTCCCGGTGTCTTCCGCATTGTCATGGTGGGTTCATCGGCTGGGATGGGAGACGGGGTCTCGTTTGAGCAGTCGTTCGCAGGCCAGCTCTACAACAATCTGCCGCGCGATCTGCATCGTCCCATCCAGCTTTATAACATCTCCATTATGGGCGTTGGTGCTGCTCCCCGCTACCGTGCCGAGTTCTTCTCCAATGACGTTTTGCCGCTGCACCCGGATCTGATCCTTTACACTGTCAGTCCCTACGAACTCTTTTTGAAGGATCCCGGTTATACTGTTCCAACTTCCTCCCGGCAGTCCGTAAAGAAGCTCGACCTCATGAATCGCCTGGGAGTCGCGTCCCGTTTTTCCGATATCCTTCACGATGCGCCCTTGGTTGTAGGCCTCCGGCATTATCTCTACCAAAGCCATTACATCTATCTCAAGGCGGCCCTGGAGGGCGATGATGAGCAAAATTGGTATCTGGGAAAAACACCTGCGCCAGAGGCGAGGGAACTCATCAGTCAGTTTGAACGGAACTTTGCCGCGTTCAAGGCGCAGGCTGATCGGGCGAACATTCCCGTAGCTGTGCTGATGATTCCGAAAAGACCCGAGGTGGCGATGATCTCATCCGGCAACTGGTCCGACGAATATGATCCCTACTGGCTCGACTTGCAGGTACAGGAGATTGCCCGTCGTCATGGCGCCGGTGCGCTTGACATTCTGCCTGGTCTGAGCATGATCCCCGATGAAGAGTCGCTCTACTTTCCAAGCGATGGGCATCCTGATGCAAAAGGCCACGCCGTATTGGCGCAACTGATCGAACGTGCGCTAACAGCAGGGTCGATCCCGCAATTGAAGGCAAACTGAATTCGAATGGACTCAGCTTCCTTTCAATTCGCTGGATTCGGTCTGGCCGTCGCGATCCTGTCGAATTTCTCGCGCAAAGCTGCATGGCGCTCGGGCGTGCTCTTTGTGGCGAGCCTGGCTTTCCTCTACCTGCTGGCTCCGCAACCCCTCACACTTCTGCCGCTGGCCGGCTTCCTGGCGATCGGTTACCTGGGCATTTTCCTGCTTGAGCGCGGAGTAGCGCGCTCGTACACGTTTAGCCTGCTGGTCATCATTTTTGCCTATATCTGGCTTAAGAAGTACACCATCCTGCCCGCAGCGCTCTTCCTCAAGGCTCCCTACTTCACCGTCGGCCTCTCCTACATCTTCTTCCGCGTCCTGCATCTGCTTATCGATACCGCAGATCGCCCTGGAGACCGCCGTCTAGGCCCTGGCGCTTACCTGCTTTACACGCTGAATTTCACCACTCTCGTCTCCGGTCCCATCCAGCGTTATGAAGACTTTGCCTGCGCGCAGTTTTCTGAAGAACCGGCGCCGCTCGACGTCCGCGTAGTGGGTCTTCAGATCGAACGCCTTGTCCGTGGCTTCTTCAAGGTCAACGTCCTGGCAATGCTCTTCAACGCCCTTCAGCAGGACGCGCTGGTCCAAATCTCCCAGCCGTTGCCAACGGCCTTCAAGATGTGGGCCGCCTTCCGCATCGCCGTTCTTTATCCCATCTTCCTTTACTGCAACTTCTCCGGCTACATCGATATTGTGATTGCCTTGGCTCGTCTCATGCGCCTTCCCCTTCCTGAGAACTTCGATCGCCCCTTTGCTGCTGCTTCAGTCCTCGATTTCTGGAACAGGTGGCACATGACTCTCTCCAACTGGCTCAAGACCTACGTCTACAATCCGCTGTTTATCGCACTGATGCGCCGCATCCCCTCGCCTGCGCTCGAGCCGTATCTCGGCGTCTTTTGCTTCTTCGTCACTTTCTTTCTCATCGGCGTCTGGCATGGACGCACCTCCGAATTCATTTTCTTTGGTGTGCTGACGGGCGGAGGGATGGCAATGAACAAAATATGGCAGCTGAGTCTGGCCCGTGCCATGGGTCGCAAGGGCTATAGGGATCTTGCAAAGAACCCGCTCTATACGGCGTTTGCGCGCGGGCTGAACTTCATCTGGTTCGCCTTCACCCTCTTTTGGTTCTGGGGTGGCTGGAAGCAGATCGATACAGTCTTCTCCGCGCTCGGCATCGTTGAGTGGCTTGGAGTTTTGACGCTGGCATGGCTGGCGGCTACAGGGGTTTTAGCGCTGTGGGAATGGCTTCGCGCGCTCCTGTTGTCCATCCGCACATCCGAGGGACCGATTCTTATCAGCCGCTACGCCCGCGCAGTCTACGCATCTGCGCTGGGATTAGCCGCGCTGGTCATTACAGTTCTCCTCAACCAGCCGGCCCCCGGCATCGTGTACAAGGCATTCTGAACACGTTCGTCTAACATGTCGGCCTGAGTCCGAGAGCCGGATTTGGGCGTCTTCTCGATCGGACTCGCCTCGTGGCTTGTGGTTAGTTACGCTAAGCCTGCACGAGTTCCACGAGCAGGTTAGCTTCGTCGGTCATTAGCCAGGCTACCTCCCGCATTGAGAACGCAACCGCCGGCACAGGTCCGCTCAGTAGAAAAGATCCGTGCGTCGTGAGATGCTCAATTGCGGCTCGAATGTCAGGCACCTCGTAACAAATGTGATACGTGCCTCCGCCTTTCTTGAGAGTGCGATCGACTGGAGAATTCGGGCCAAGCGGAGCAACAAGCTCAATCGCTGGGTCGCCGGCGCCGCGACTCAGAAAGCATACAGAGACCTTTTGAATGGGATCGTCGAATGGGCCTGATGTAACTTCGTAGCCGAATAGTTTCATGTATGCCGGAATGGCCTGGGCTATATCTCTCACCGCAATGCCTACATGATGAAACGCAAACGCCCCCATCAGTGTCCTTACCTCTCCTGAGATGCATGTCAACAAGAATGACGACGAATGTCAACTTTGCAATGAGAAATGGCGAGGCCCCGTTTGAGTCCGCAGGCGGTATCGCAGGATATTGCGGCCTGACTCCATTTTCCGTCGGGTTCGGTATATGAAATCATAGCCTTTGGTGTTGTCCTTGCCTTGCTTCTCAGCAATTCCTGTAGAAAGACTGCACCAAGCGGGGCATGGCAATGTCAAGCCATTTAAAATTATGCGAAGGTGAATGTGCATTTGACAGCCCTGCACTGCCCGCCATCGGCCCAGGGGGATGGTGTCAATGATTGCCCGCCTCAAGGCCGTCGCCGCGAGCGCTGCTTGAAGCCGTATATGCAATTAATCCAGCCACCCAATCCAACCCATATCGAGGCACTCCTTTGACTGACTTTGAACCGTACCAACGCATGCTTGCCGTGGCCCTGGAGGAAGCGCGCTACGGGCTCGCCGAGGGGGGTATTCCCATTGGCGCGGCGATGTTTACGCGCGAGGGCGAGCTGCTGAGCAGCGGCCACAACCGGCGCGTGCAGCAGGGCGACCCCGGCATGCACGCTGAGACCGACGCGTTCCGCCGCGCGGGCCGCCAGCGCAGCTACCGCAACCTGGTGATGGTGACCACGCTTGCGCCCTGCTGGTACTGCAGCGGGCTGGTGAGGCAATTCCAGATCGGCACGCTGGTGGTGGGCGAGAGCCGGACCTTTGCCGGCGGCCTTGAGTGGCTGCGCGAGAACGGCGTGAACGTGATCGACCTCGACAGCCAGGAGTGCCGCGAACTCATGGAAGCCTTCATCGCCGCCCATCCCGACGTCTGGAATGAAGATATCGGGGAAGAGGGGTAAAGGCAGGGACTAGGGGCTAGGGAACAGGGAACACGACTCGCGACCCACGCTTCACGACCGCAGCTCGCTGCTCGCCCACTTGCGCTGCGAGCGCCAGCAGCGACTCATCGGCGTCGAGCGGGGCGGCCAGTTGCACGCCGCCATGCGCGCAGGGGATTGCGATTGCAGGGACGCCGGTGAGGCTGAACGGCGTGGTGTAGCGCAGCAGGCGCGCGCGGGTCTGGCTGTGATCGGCGCCGGCGGTGAGTTCGGCGACGGGCGAGCAGGGCAGCAGCAGGAGTTCGTGGGCGGAGAAGAACTCATCCATGCGTGCGCAGAACTCGGCGCGCCGCTGGCGGAGCTCGGCAATTTCCTGAGGGTTGATGCGCGCGCCCCACTCCAGCCGCTCGCGGATGGCAGGTTGGATGCACGCGAAGTTGCCGGCGTGATAGCGCGCGGCTTCATGGGCCTGGATGGGCGCAAAGATCTCCATCGACTCGCTCCACCACTCGGGCGAGATGTCGCGGCCCGCCAGGCCAAGCGACTCAAGCTCGCGAATGGCCGCGTGAAAGCTGGCAATGACGCCAGGCTCGCAGTCGGTAAGGAAGCTGTCGGCCACGTAGGCGAAGCGTGTGAACGGGCGCGGATGCGGGGCGTCTTCCGGGGCGTAGGGGAATGCGAGCAAGGGCGCGTCGCGGAGATCGCGAAAGAGCCAGCCCATGGTGTCGAAGGATTCGGCGAGATGGAAACCGCCGCGCCAGTCGCCGCGGCCAAGCGAAGCGCGATAGCCGACCAGACCCGAAAGCGCGGCTGGCACGCGTATGGAGCCCCCCGTATCGGTGCCGATTGCGGCAACGGCCGAGCCCTCAAGCACGCTGGCAACCGCGCCGCTCGAGGAGCCGCCGGTGAGGGCTGCCGGATGACCGGGCTGAACGCAGTCGCCGAAGTCAGGATTTTCGCCGGTGATGCCGTAAGCGAGCGGATGCAGATGCGTCTTACCGGTAATCACCGCTCCGGCTTTGCGAAGCTGCTCGACGAGCCATGAATCGCGTTCTGCAGGGCCGTGCAGATCCCGATAAAAACTCGTTCCGCAGCTTGTGGGCGAGCCGGCGAGGTCGAAGCAGTCCTTGACTGAGATGGGCAAGCCCCACAACGGCGAGCGTCCATCACCAAAAGTGCCGACGTCGCCGCGCGGAACAGCCTCGGCGCGCGCCGCTTCGGCAAGGGTCCAGGCCGTGTTCTGCCACAGATAGGTGTTGCGGCCGGCGTTGCCATTGGAATGCCGGAGAGCCTCCGCAACCAGTTGGGAGGGCCTCAGCACGCCGCGTGCAAGTGTTGCGCGAAGATCGCGAATCGTGCCCGAGCCGACGGACATAAGAAGATTGTATGCGCCGGAAAGTGGGCTGGTGCGGGGAGATTTTTATACGCGGGCCGGCGCGCGCTACAGCGGTTCCAGGATTGGTATACGTCGGAGCCGGCACATATGAGGCCCACCCCCAGGAAGGGACGACCCTGGAGATAATCCGGGTAGTGTACATCTATCCTGGAACCGCTCTACAAACAAGACAAAAGAAAAGGGCGTCTGAATCGCGGACGCCCTTCGTGTTTTTGAGGTGCGCGGCTCAGAAGTCGAAGTGTAGCGACATCTGGATCTGGCGCGGGCTGCCGATGATGTGCTGCACGATGCCCAGGCCGCCGGGCGCGGAATACAATCCTCCCGGGCCGGTAGCGGGCTGGCCGGGATAGGGGTAATTGTTGTAACCGGCGTTCTGCGAAACCTGGTTGCCGGGAATATCGAAGCTGGTGGTGTTGGTCAGGTTGTACACGTCGAAGGTGTACTTCAGGCTGTACTTCTCTTTGCTGAATTCGGTGACTTTCACGAGCGAAGCATCGGCGCGTTTCTGGAATGCCTGGCGGAAGATGTTGCGCTGGCCGGTACTAAAGGTGGTCTCGTAAGGATCGTCGGGCGGAATTGCGCCATTGAGGCCGCCCTCAGGCAGCAGCGGAAGCGTGAAGCAGGACGCATCCAGGGCAGGCTTTCCGCCGCCCAGTGTCCATGCGCCCGATGCGCCGGTGGTGGCCTTCTTGGCGGTGCAACCAGGCGCCAACGGAACGACCGGATTGGTGATGCCGTCGGAGGTGGAATAGTAAATGCTGCCGATGGCGCCCGAGAAGTCAATGACGCTGTAGGGCTGACCGCTCTGCAGGACGGTTAGTCCGACCAGCGACCACCCATCGACAAGCTTGCCGGCCAGCGTGCTCGAGGTCTTCAGGTTCGGCAGTTGGAAGATGTAGTTGAAGTTCAGCACGTGCTTGCGGTCGAAGTCCGATGAACCGTAACCGCTGCGCAGGTTGAGCGGGTTGTTGCCCCAGTAGAAGAGGCCCAGGCCGCTCTGCTCGTCCAATGCATGGGAGTAGGTGTACGACGCGCCAACCTGGAAGTTGTGGCTCATGCGCTTTTCAACGTGCGCCTGGAGCGCGTTGTAATCGTCAATGCCGGCAGCCCTGTAGTCGATGGACTCAGCCGCGTAGCCGATGTAAGGCACGCGAAGGTCGACGTTGCCGCCTTCGTAGGTGCCAAGGTAGTAGGGCGAGGCGCCGAAGCAGGAGGGGGCGGTTGCAGGCAGCTCTCCAAAATAGTTCACGTTGTAGCCGTAGGTGTAGGCCTGCGGGCATCCGCCTCCGGTGAGGATCTGGTTGCCTGGCGAGGCGATATTGGGCTGGTTGAAGGGCACGGGAATGACCTGGTGGCGGCCTACGTTGCCCACGTAGCCGACCTCGACGGCTATGTCGTTACGCGGCTGCCACTGCAGATCGAGCGTGTAGTTGATGGTGTAGGGCAGCTTGTTGGCGCGGTCATAAACGCCCAGCGAGATGGGCTGGCCGTTATTGACGATTTCGCCGCCGTTCGGCGTGTTCGCGCAGATGCCAGGAATGCCGGAGTATCCCGTGTTCACAATGCTGCAGGCATTGGGAAGGTAGTTGCCCAGGTCCGACGCCTTGGGGTTGGTTGGCGCGGCATATTCGAGAGTGGTGCCGTAGGGGTTCTCGAGGTTGCCTTCCGATGCGCTTCCACCGCCTCCGCCGCCGCAGGTGGGAAGGTAGCCCTCGTAGTAGAACAACGACGCCGACGGGCAGGTGGAGACATTCACGAAAGGCAACTGCGCGTTCACGCCGAAGGGGCCGCCGGTTACGGTGCCGATGGCGTAGCCTGGCGAGAAGTAGGTGAACAGCTCGCCGCGGTCGTAGTAGAAACCGGCGCCGGTGCGGACAACCAGCTTGTTATGGAACACCGCGGGCGTCCAGGCTGCTCCAAAGCGCGGAGCGATGCCCCACTGGCGGCCGGTGAGCGTGGTGTTGCTTACGCCCTTCGAGCCGTTCGCGTTGTTGCCGGCGATAATCAGGCCGGGATTGAGGATGGTATCGCTGGAGGCGCAATAGGAATATGCGTTGGGATCGCTCGAGGAAGTGGTGCAGGCTTGCGGGTCCTTTCCGGCATCGAAGTTGAAGATGCGGCCGTTTTTCTCAGTCAGGCCGCCATCCCAGTCGTAGCGGAGACCGACGTTGAGCGCGAGCGTAGGCGTCACCTGGTATTTGTCGGTGACATACAGGCCAAGCTGGTTGGCGCGAAAGTAGCGGTTGGCGTTGCCCTGCAGGAACGAGGTCACGTAGAACTCGGTTGCGGCACTGCCGGGCAGGACGTATCCCTGGGCGAACTGGCTGAAGTCGTCTGAGGTGACCGTGCCGGTTCCGGTGCGCTTGTCGATGGTATTGAGCTGCGTGTAGGAATAACTGGCGCCAAAGTTCAGCGTGTGCTTGCCCAGGATCCAGATGGCATTGCCCGAAGGCGAAATGCGGTTCTGGAACATGCCGGTGTTGGCCGATTGCGATTCGGCATTGGGACCGATGTTGAGGAAGACCGGGCTGATGCCGCTGGGCTGAGCGCTGCCCAGGATGTTCACGATTGAGATGCCGGGAAAGTACTTCGACCCGAAGACGTTGATGGAGCCTGTGCCGTAGCTGCCGCCGGGGATCGATGACGGTCCGAAGGCCTGCGAATTGTCTGACCAGTTCTTTTCGCGAAGAACGCCGATGGTCTCAGTGGTGCTCAGGTTCGACTTGAGGATGAAGCTGTTGTTGATGCTGAACTCCTGCGCGCCTGAGTCGAGATGCTGAGTGAAGCCGGGCACGCTTGAGTAGGAGTACGGCGCGGTGGTGGGATCGTGCTGATAGTAGTACTTGAGTGCCAGCGTGTCTTTGCTAGTGGCGTTGTAGTCCACGTCGGCGATGGCCTGATCGGAGATGAAGTAGCCGGTACCCGGGATGAACGCATTGTCAATACGGGCGGCCGTGGGCGGGGTGCCGTTGCGGGCATCGTTGGGGATGAGCCATTTGCCGGGTTCGCCGGGCAGCGCAGGCGAGTTGAAAAGAATGAGCGCCAGCGGATCCATATTGGCGCCGGTGAGACTGGTTCCAAACCAAGTGTTGGTGAGAGAGGCCAGGTCGCCGGGGTCGCGATTGCTGTCGTTCAAGCCGATGGGAACCGTGAGGAATCCGTCGCCCAGTTCCTGGTCGGAGACGTGGAGGTGCTGAAAGGCGGCAAAGCCGAAGAGCTTGTCTTTGATGAGGGGACCGCCGAATGTGCCGCCCAGGCTGTAGCGGTGCAACTGCGGAGTCTTGTCGTTGGCGGGAACGTCGGGATCCTGGTTGAAGAAGAACGGAGCAGCATTGATCCAGTTGGTGCCGCGGTGTGCGTAAACGTTGCCATGGATGTCGTTGGTTCCCGACTTGGTACTCATGTCGATATGCGCGCCCGAGGTGGACCCCTGGTCGGCGTCGTACATCGAAGCGTTGACCCGGACCTCCTGCAGCGTCTCAGGCGCGGGAGTGGGGATGGCGTTGCCGATGGAGAGATAAATCGAGGCCACCGACATGATGATGCCGCCGCCGCCGCCGACCTGCGTCTGCACGCCGGTGGAATTGATGACACGCGAGGAGTCAACCTGGCTGGTGCTCTTGCCGTTGAAGAGATTAGTTGCGTCAACGCCGTTCAGCAGGAAGCTGTTGGATGTATCGCGCTGGCCGTTGGCCCAGATGGGCGCGTTGCCCAGGCCGGAGTTGGCGCCCGTGCCGCCAGAGAGCTCGGCGTCAACGCCGGTGGATTCAATCGCGAGGCCGGTGAAGCTTCCCGTGGGCAGCGGCGTGGCGGCGATCTGCGTGGTCTCCATGACGTAGCCGTTGGTGGTGTCAACGGCGTTCATCAGCGGCGCAGCCTCCACTTCGATCGTGGTGGTTGTCTGGCCCACCTTCAGAGTCGCGTTCACCGTGGCCGTGCGGTCAGCCTGCACCGTGATATGAGGCGTCTTTTGCACCTGGTAGCCGGTAGCGGTGTAAGTGATGGTGTAGAGCCCGATGGGCAGGTTCACAAACGTGTAGCTGCCGGAGTTACTGGTCGTGGTGCTGCGGGTGAGCGAAGTGTGCTCGTCGGTCACCGCTACGATGGCGCTGGGAATCACGCCGCCCGAGGCATCGGTAACCTCGCCGGTGATTCCTCCGAGAGTCTGCTGTGCTGACAGTGAGTTGAGACACAGCGCCATTGCCGCCACAGAGACGATCAGGCTGGGAACGAGAGTCTGGATTTTCTGCATCGAATGCCTCAAAGTAAACCGAACCTTGGGAATGGTGTGATTCCTGCACAGCTTCAGATAGGACTGCATCAAGGCGATGGAAAGAAGAGTGTTATTGAAAACAGGGTCGTGCAAAAGGTAACCGGAAAAGTGATACCGCCACGAGCCCCGCTCGTTAAACGGCCTTATCCTGCTCGCACTTCGGGATAGGTTCAGAGTAACGGTTCTTACATAAATTTCTTATAAGAATTTAATGCGGCCTGTGCAAACCTCGGTGGAAATCGCGGCGTTTATTGTTGCGCGCCGGTTTTTCCACATCGCTGATCACAAGCGCCTGTATATTTTGCAGGTAAAGCAGTCGCGGCGCAGGCGATCGGTCCTGATGTGGCAATCGTCGATGTGGAACGGGCAGACCGCTGGCAGGGCAGGGCTTCAGCTCTGACTGCCGAACGGCCCTGAAAAACGGAGGGTTTTCACCCCTGAGGGACCGCAGCCTATACGCGGTGGCCATTCTTGAAACACGCTCTAAGCAAGGTCAGGCTTCCACCGGCACGGCCTTCTTGCGTCTGACCGCGTACCAGCAAAGCCCCAACGCAAGGTAGAAGAGGTAGATGTAGGGAATGCGAGCGTGGAGCGGGTCGGCGGCTGACCTGAGGTCGAAGACGCCGATGAGAAGGATGATGATGACGGTAACGATGCTGACCGCTGCCAGCAGATGCGAGTGCTGGCCCACAGCGCGGCGCGCAAAGGGGAGTGCGACCGCGACAAGGCCGTAGGCCGTGAGGAAGCCAAAGACCGACAGCGAGCCGAGCAGGTCGTACATGTCAGAGCCGGCAAATCCGCGCAGGCTCATGGCGGCGGTAGGCAAAAGGATAAGGGCTGCGGAGAGCACAATCGCCGGGCCCGGCGTTCCGTGCCTGGGGCTGGTGCGCTCAAAGGCGCGCGGTACCAGACCCCCGCGGGCCATGCGCATCAGCACGCGCGCTGCCGCCGTTATGCAGGCCAGCACGCAGGCAAACATGCTTACCGCGGCGCCGAAGTCGATGGCTGTGCCAAGCAGCGAGATGCCCGCCTTGTTGGCAAGCAGGTGCAGGGGGCTCGTGGAGTTGCTGAGTTGGCTAGGCTCGCCCCGGAAACCCATGACCTCAGCGTAGGAGCAGAGCATGAAAAAGACGCCCGAAAGCAGCGCGCACTGCAGCACGGCGCGCGGGATGGTGCGTAGCGGCTCGCGCGCTTCGCCGCCCAGCGTGGTGGCGCTTTCAAATCCGCAGAAGCTGAAGATCGACAGCACCAACGCGGGGCCGAGGCCGGAAAAATGCATCGGTGTGAGCCGGAACTGATCGGGATCGAAGTGGAAGCCAAGCCTGATGGGCAGCGCCACCAGGATGATGCAGATGAGTCCGACCGAGACGGCCTCAATCCAGAGCATGGTTTCGGCCGAGAGCTTCACGTCGCGCCAGGCAATGAAGCCGGCGAACAGGCAGACCGCGGCAAGCGTGGGCAACGCCGGAGGAGCCCACTGAATGAACTGCTGGCCAAGGACGCTCGAGTAGTAGATCGCGCCGCCGGCGACCGAAGCGCCGGTGGCGATATAGGCCAGCAAAAGCGCCCACGCGGCGGTTGCGCCAAAGACCGGGGGCAGCGTGTTTGCCGTGTAGGTGTAGAGCGAGCCGGGCGAAGCCGAGAGCCGCGCAAATCGGCTGACACAGATGCCGATCATGAAGATGGCGATGGTAGCCAGCAGATAAACAAACCAGGTGGCGCCGCCGGCGAGCGCAAAGACCAGCGGGATGGTGAGCGAGGGCGAGGTGGAAGGTGCGATGGCGGAGACAGATTGCGCCAGAGTCTCGACGGGACCGAGCACGCCGGCGTGCAGATCGAAGTTTTCGCCGGCATCCTGACTTGGGTACACCTCGGCTTTCGTGCTTGTCTGGCTCGACACTGATTTGCCTTTCAAAAGCCGCGAGCTACGGCGGATTAGGAAAATCTATCTCGGCTCAATATCGAGGAAGGTCAACGCTCCCTGTTGGTCGCGTTGACTTTGCCTCAGTACCACCCGGATTCACCATTTCCTAATCCGCGTTATCGCTCGATGGTTGCCTCAATGTAGCCGTGCGGCTCGTCGATTGGAACAAAGATATGGTTTGGATTATCTTGCCCGAACGGGCTCAGGTCCGCAAGCAGATGATGCAGATTGGGCATGGTGAGATGAATCCGGGCAATCTCGGGAGCCGCGTCCAGGGCGGCTTTGCCCATCTCGAAAAGCGTGTGCTGCACGCTCATGCTGTCGTGATCGGCAAAGGTCTTGAGCAGCGCGGCAACGATGCGCCCCCGGACAGCGGCGAAGCCGGGCGCGGGGTCTGAATAATCCCACACAATGGTGGCGCTGGTGCCGAAGATGCGGTCGGTCGCCGGCTTGAGGGTGGTGAGCCTGTCTTTGATGTAGCCGGTGAACGCAGATTTGGTTGTCTTGAGAATCGTGAGCCCATCCACGCCCGAACTCACCGACCACTGCTCGTGCCCGCGGTCGCGCACGGCGCGGACGGTGTTCAACTCCGGCCCGCCCAGTTTGAAGGTGGTTTCGTCCGGCACTCCATCCACGATCAATCGCTCCCACGATTTTTCCTCGACTTCGACCATGACACCGGAGACCTGCGGATTGTTGGCGAGCAGATAATCGCCTAACTCCATTGCGAACTCTTCGATGGTCGTTGCGCTGGAGCCGCGTGCAACGCAGTACACGGTGTTCTTCATCGTGTCGGTTGGCAGCACCTTGCTGTTGTCCGCGTGCGTATAGCTGGCCTCAAAATCCCCTTCCAGCAGCACGCGCACCGTCCACTCGTTGAACTCGTGCGTGTCTCCCTTGCGCGTGATGCGCGACAAGCGCACGCGTGCTTTGCCGTAGCGGTTCTCACCCAGTCTGGCCATTATTCAGCTTCCCCTGTAGGTTGTGTAGCTGTTGTCGCTCAACAGCAGAGGCAGGTGGTAGTGGCCTTCGCCGTCGCAGTTGAAGGTGATTGAGATCTCTGGATAGATACTCGCACGTCCGCAGCGTACAAGGTAAGCGCCGGTGTCAAAGGTGAGCCGGTAGAGGCCCGCGGGTACTTCCGGCGCAAGGTCGCGGCAACGGCCATCGCTGTCGGTAGTGCCTGCAGCCACTTCAACCCATCCGCCAGGCGAATCCAACACCCGCTCGTGGGGCTCCTGCCCGTTTGCGACTTCGATCCACCCGCCGCCCTCCATGACATCGAGGCGCACGTTAATGCCGGCGCCGGGCTTGCCCACCGTTGTGTCGAGAACATGTGTCGATATTTCGCTCATTCTGCCAACCACTTTCTTAGGCGAATCTGCGTAATTTGCCGCTGCTGTTCGGCGGCCTCGCGCAGTTCGGTTTCGCGATCGTTTTTCAATCGCCCTTCGAGGATCGCCAGCATCTCTTCGGCGCTCTTCCCGGTCGCGCACACAATATACGTGAAACCGAAGCGTTCCTCGTAAAGGGCGTTGCCTTCAGCCAGCCGCGCCACAATCTCGGCCGCCGCACCGGATGCCGCCGACTGCTCCAGCTTCGACCATTCCTTTGATTTTGCCGTTGCATGCGCAGCCTTGCGTTCGCCGATCCGCGGGTGGCAGGCGAAGGCTTCCATCCAGTCCGGTACATCCATTGTGAACCAGATTTCATCGGCGGTTGCGCCGAGTTTTTCCATGCTGTCGATTGGCCGTTGCCGAACCATGGCCGCAGCCCAGCGGCGCGCGCCGCAGCAGGCGATCATCGCGTCGAGCGCGGTGGTTTCATCGGCAGCGTTCCATGCGGCGAGCCTGGCGTTCATGGCTTCGCACCCCTACCGCCAACTTCAAGAAGGAACTCCTCCACAAGGTTCGCGGCAACCCGCTTGCGGTACTCGGCCGTGGAACGGATGTCGTCGATAGGCGCGGCCTCGGCCAGGAGCGCTTCGCGCGCGGCGGTGATTGTCTCTCGCGTGATTTGCCGTCCCAGCACCGTTTGTTCCGTTTTGAGCAGGCGGGCAGGGAAGGCCGCGAGGCTGGCCGCGCCGAGACGAATCTCGCCAATCACGCCTTCGCCATTCACTCCATTATTGAAAAGCGCAGTTCCGGCCAGCGCAACCTTTGAAATAGCCATGGCGCGGCGCGTGCCGACCTTACGCAAGTACTGCTTGTGATGCGAAAAACGGCGCGGCAAGTGCAGCGCATAGACCAGTTCCTCCTGCGCCAGCACGTTGCGCTTATAGCCGGTGTGAAATTCGCAATAGGGAATCCTGCGCCTGCCGCGAACAGAGATCAATTCGATCTCCGCATCGTAAACCAGCAGCGCGGGCGAGGAGTCCGCTGCGGGCGAGCCGTTCACAAGATTGCCACCCAGCGTGGCGCGGCTCTGGTTGGCGATGGAGCCGATCCAGCTTGCTGCGCGCGCCATCAGCGGCCAGAATTCGCAAAGTTCCGCATGCCTGCGCAGGTCGACGAAGGTTGCGCCTGCGCCGATGGAGACGCTATCCGTGGCGACTTGGATGAAGCGCAGATCGCGTATACCCCACAGGCTGACGAGCTTGGTCGCATTGAGCCGGCCTGCGGCGTGAGCCACCATGATCTCGGTGCCGCCAGCAATTGGAGTCCACACGCCCGGTTCGGCGGCAAGCAACTCGAGCACTGCATCAAGGCTGCCGGGCGCGACGAGCTCATGCATTTGGCAATTACCGCGCATGGTCTGTCCGCCCCGCTTCAGGGTTCCGAGTCTGGGTCGCCGCGGCCAGCACCGACTCGAAGATGCGCATGAAGCCCGTGCAGCGGCAGAGGTTGCCGGCCAGTCCCTCGCGAATCTCCGCAATGGATGGATGCGGGTTGCGCTCGATCAACTGCGCCGCGGCCATCAGCATGCCCGGCGTGCAGATGCCGCACTGCGCGCCGCCGCAAGCCAGAAAACACTCCTGCAGCGGATGAAGAACTCCATTCGTCGCCAGGCCCTCGACGGTTTGAATCGCGGCGCCCTCGGCCTGCACAACGGGAATGAGGCAACTGTTCACGAGCTCGCCGTCAATGCGCACTGAGCAGGAACCGCACTCGCCTTCGCCGCAGCCTTCTTTTGCGCCGGTCAGTCGCAGATCTTCGCGCAACACGTCGAGCAGGCGTTTCATCGGCGGAACGTGAACCGTGCAGGTTTCGCCGTTCACAAGCATCGTGATTGAGGGCCAACATTCGCTCATTTGATTGCCGGCTCCTCTTGCAACTGGCACGCGGCAAGCCGTGCAAAAATGTCTTCAGGCAGCAGCGGGATAGCGTTGAAGCTGACGCCGGTCGCGTCGCGAATTGCATTCAGAATCGCGGGCGCCGGGCCGTCGTGCGGCAATTCGCCAATGCCCTTGGCGCCGTAGCCTCCGTGCTTGAAATGGATCTCCTCGAAGATCGTGTGAATCGGAGGAACGTCGGCAGCGGTAGGCATGATGTAGTTGGTCATCTGGTTGTTCGCCATGCGGCCGTTCTGCCAGACAACTTTTTCGTAGAGCGCGTAGCCGATGCCCTGCGCCACTCCGCCTTCAATCTGTCCCTTGGCCAGCACGGGATGCAGCACGCGGCCCACCTCCTGCACAGCCCAGAACTCCTCCACTTCGGCCGAGTAGTCACGCGTGTCGACGGCAACCTGCGCCAGATAGACGGCCCAAGCGTAAGCGCCGTATGCTTCGCCGTGATAGGTCTTGTCGTCCCAGTGGATGCCGGGTGGCGCCTCGTAACGGGACAGGGATTTTACCTCGCCGCGCGCAGCGCGATAACGATTGCACGCGGCGAAGAACTCATCGCGTGTGGCATGCGCGCCCAGCCCGGCTTCGTCGCGAAGCATGTCGAGCAGTTGCAGACTGGCACGCTCGATCAGCCGGCCTACGACCATCGACGTGCGTGAAGCAACCGTGGGCCCGCTATTGGGAATTACCGAGGTGTCGGGTGGCGCCATAACCACGTCGCCGAAGGCAAGGCCCAGCGCTTCAGCGGCGATTTGCGTGAGGATGGTGTTGGTGCCCTGGCCAAATTCGGTGTTTGAAACCATCACGCGGACCTGGTTATCCGCAGTGACTTCAACACCGGCGAGCGAGTTCAGGTAGAGTTCGCCCGAGCCCGTGAATCCCGAGCCGTGATAGAAGGTTACGAGGCCGAGGCCGCGCTTGACTAGATTTGTCGCGTTCTCGCGGACAAAGCGTTCGCGCCTGGCGTAGTAATCGCTTTCGGCGAGCGCCCGATCGAGAAGCTGGTCGAGAATGACCGGATCGCGCATCAACTGCTCGGTGGCATTCTGGTCGCCCTGGTGCAGAAAGTTGTGTCGGCGCAGTTCGACGGGATCGATGCCGATCGCAGCGGCAATCTCATCCATGTGGCGCTCCATGGCGAAGATAGCCTGGGGCGCGCCGAATCCGCGGAATGCGCCATAGGGAACCATGTTTGTGGCCCACGCGCGCGAGCGTACGCGAATGTTGGGGCAGACGTAGGGGCCGCAGGAGTGCAATGTGGCGCGCGAGAGAACCGTGGAGGAAAGCGTGGAATAAGCGCCGCCGTCGGTGGCGAGATCGATCTCCATTGACAGCAGCTTGCCGTCTTTATCGAGCGCGGTGCGATGGCGCACGCGCGACGGATGCCGCTTGGTGGTTGCGGCCAGGTCTTCCATGCGGTCGTAGACCATCTTCACCGGATGGCCGCTCTTCATCGCAAGCAGACCTGCGTGCGAGGCAAGCGTCGAGGGGTAATCTTCTTTGCCGCCGAATGCGCCGCCGGTCTCAGTCTGAATCACCCGCACCTTTTCATCGGGCAGGTCGAACACCGATTTGAGCGTCTTGTGAACATAGTACGGACACTGCAGCGAGCCCCAAACGGTTAGCCCTTCGGTCGCGCTCCATTCAGCGATCATGCCGTTGTTTTCAATGTAGAGGTGCTCCTGTGCCCCGGTGCGGTACTCGCCTTCGACGATGTACGCGGCCTGCGCCCACGCCTCGTCGACGTTGCCTTTCTCGAGCAGGAACGACTTGAACACATTGTCTTCGCCCCAGATGATCGGGTCCATCCGCTCGCTCTCTTCAATGCTGAGCACGGCCGGCAGAGGCTCGTATTCGATGCGCACGGCGGCGGCGGCTTCACGCAGCTTGTGCTTGTCGGGGTGGGCGAGGAGAACGATCGGCTCGTCGCAGTGGTTTACCGCGCCGTCGGCGAGGCAGGGCTGATCGGCGACGATGAGCTGGATGTGGTTTTTGCCCGGCACGTCGGCAGCGGTGACGATGGTGAACTCGCTCCAGTCGATGCGCGGGTCAAAATCGATGGAGCGGATGCGGCCGCGGGGAATCGTGCTGCGCACGGTGGCTCCGTGCCACATGCCTTCGCGCTCGATGTCGTCCACGTAAACAGCGCGGCCCACAAGTTTGTCGATTCCCTCCTTGCGGGGTACAGAGGCGCCAACGATGCGGGTTTTCGCGGTCGTGCTCATGATTGGGGAAGATGGTCTGCCGCGAGTGCAAAAACGATGGAGAATCACTCGCGGGTTGTGGCATAGGATACAACGGCGCGCCTAAGAATTAAAGCCGCGATCATTATGAAGCCAGCACGGCCAAAGTGCGCGAAAGCACATGCACGCCGCCGCCGATCCATTCCGGCGAGGCGTATTCGTCGGGCCGGTGGCTCACGCCGCCGCGGCACGGAATGAAAAGCATGGCCGTTGGCGCAAAACACGAGACAAACGACGAGTCATGATAGGCGCGGGCCACCATGCGCTTGTACTTCTTGCCTGCCGCGCGAGCCGATTCTTCGAGCGCGTCGAGAATCTCCGCGTCGCAGGTGGTGGGCGGGTCAGCGTTGATGACTTCGGTCGTGATTTTGACGCCGCGGCGAACGGCCACTTTGTCGCTCGCCGTGCGCAGGGCGTCGAGCACGCCGTTACGCCGGGCGCGGTCGATGTCGCGCACGTCGGTGGTGATGAGCACGCGCGAGGGAATGCTGTTGACTGCGCCCGGAAAGACCTCGCAGATGCCTACGGTGCCAACGGTGTCCGCGGCGCCGGTGGATTTGGCCGCTGCTTCAAGCGCGAGGATCAGCTCGGCCGCGGCCGCGAGCGCGTCTTTGCGCCCGGGCATCAGTTTGCCACCTGCGTGGCCGCCTTCGCCTTCAATCACAATTCGCTGGCTGGCGGGCGCGGCAATGTGCGTCACAAGGCCAACGTCGAGGCCTTCCTCTTCAAGGTGCGGCCCCTGTTCGATGTGGAGCTCAATGAATTTGTGAAAACGGCCGGGCGCAACGGCGACTGATTCAAGCGCGCCGGTAAAGCCGGCCTGTGCGCGCAACTCCTCAAGCCCGCGGCCCTCCTTGTCTCGCAGAGCGCGGGCCTGCGCGGGCGTAAGCACGTTGGCCATCATGCGGCTGCCCAGGCAGCCGATGCCGAAGAGCGTGGGCTCTTCAGCGGTGAAGATCGCCAGTTCGATAGAGCGGCGCGGTTTGAAGCCGAGTTGCTGCAGCACGCGAATGGCTTCAAGCCCGCCGAGCACGCCCACGCAGCCGTCGTAGAGGCCGGCGTTGGGGATGGCGTCGATGTGCGAGCCGGTGCCGATGGGCGCGAGATCGGCCTCGGAGCCTCGCCAGCGCGCAAAGGTGTTGCCGACTGCGTCGTTTGAAATAGCGAGCCCGGCATCTTCGCACAACTCGCGAACGTAAGCGCGGGCGCGCATGTCGGCTTCGCTGAAGACGATGCGCGTAACGACCGGTGGCTCGGCCTCTGAGATCTTCGCCAGCGTCTGCAACTCGCCGATGAGACGGTCGATGCTGAGATTGGGCCGCGCGGTGCTCATGCGCTCACCGTTCCCAGCGGATGCCTGCGCCAGTCTTTGTAAATGAGATACTTTGCGGGCTTTTTGCCCAGCGCGCCGAACCACTGCGGGCAATAGGGGCCCATCCAGATGAAGTCGCCGGCTTCGACCTGGTACCATGCATCGCCGAGCCGGTAGATTCCGCCGCCTTCAAGCATCAGCAGGCCGTGCTCCATCACGTGAATCTCAACCATGCTGAGCGCGGCCCCGGGATCGTAGGTCATGGTGTTCACGGCGAAGTCATAGGCGGGGCCATCGGGCATGAGCGAGCGCACGCGCAGGCCTTCATCCCCCATCAGCGGAACGGGGTCAACCGTCGATTCCTCGCCGATGACGAACTGCGGCTCGGATGCGCCGGGTTGCGGCTGGTAAAGTTTTTCGACGATCGCGGCGCGTGCTTTTGAGGCCGCCGTAACGGTATGCCCAGCGCCTTGCGGCAGATACGTATAACCGCCCGCGGCGAGCGTGTGCGTTTTGCCGCCGGCCTTGAGTTTGAGCCTGCCGTCAAGGACATAGAGGAAGCGCTGCGCAGGCGTGGGCCCGAGCGATCCGCCGGCTGCGAATTCGGCGGTCATCTGCGTAAACGCTGCACCCAGCTGCGGCGTGGCGTGGATAATGAACTCCACTTTGTCGGCGCCGGGCAGCGGCGTGCGAACAAAGGTGTCCGGCGTTTGCAGCAGGTGGTCAGGCTTGAGGCTGCTGCGCGTTGCGCCAAGATGATGCAAGTGCGGAGGAGACAAATGTGACCTCGAACTGGGGAATCGAACAGCTTGCGTGCAACGATTTTACTTGAGATCGGCAGCCAGCCGCTCAAGAAACCTGTAGGCCACGCAGAGCGCGATCTCCACGTCTTCTTCGCGCACCGCCTCATCGGGATGGTGGCTGATGCCGCCGGGGCTGCGCAGGAAGAGCATCGCGGTGGGCACCCTCGCGGCCATCACCATGGCGTCGTGGCCCGCGCCGCTGGAGATGCGTTTTTGCGGCAGATTAAGCGCTTCCATCGCTTCAATCAGAAATGCAGTGAGCCGCTCGTCCATGGGCACGGCCGGTTGATCCATCAGGCGTTTCGATTCGAGCGCAAGGCCCCGGCGATCGGCGATTTCGTTGGCGCGACCGAGCAGCGTCTCAAGAGCCGCGGCACGCGCAGCGTCGCTTGAGTGGCGCAGGTCGAGGCTCACCGCGGCCATGCCGGGAACCACATTGCCGGCGTTGGGCGTGACCTCAATCTTGCCCACAGTGGCGACGAGGCCGTCGGATTCCAGCGCAAGCCGCTCCACGCCAGCGATCCACTCGGCAGCGCCGGCCAGCGCGTCGTGACGCAGATGCATGGGCGTGGTGCCGGCATGGTTGGCATGGCCGGTAAAGCGCAGGCTCATGCGCGTCTGGCCCACGATTTCGGTGACGGCGGCGACGCTCAGGCCCTCGGCTTCGAGCACCGGTCCCTGCTCAATGTGAATCTCGAGCATGGCGGCCACGCTTGAGTCGAGCGCGGCGGCCGCAATCTGCGCGGGGTCGAGGCCGTAGTTACCGATTGCACCTTCCAGTGTGATGCCTTCGGTATCTTTAAGTGCCAGTAACGCCGGGTCAAAACGGCCGGCAACCGCGCGGCTGCCGATAAACGGCACGCCGAAGCGCACGCCCTCTTCCTCGCTGAAGGCAATTAACTCGACGGCGAGTGGGAGCTTACGCTCTTCTACTTTTTGGACGAGCTCCATGCCCAGACAGACGCCCAGCACGCCGTCATAGGCCCCCGCATCGGGGACTGTATCGACGTGCGAACCGATGACCAGCCGCTTCTCGCTCGCGCCTTCAGGCTGCCAAACTCCGCGCATGTTTCCAGCGGCGTCAACCGTGACGCTCATGCCGAGGTCGTTCATTCGTTTGTGCAACTCTTCGTGGACATCGTGCATGGGCGGGGTGAGGAAGCGGCGCGTAATGCGGCCGGGCTCTTCAGTGAATGTGGCGAGGCGCAGGCACTCCTCGATGGCGTTGCGGGCGCGGTTCCTCATGCGCGAACCTGCTCTTTGCCGCGCGGCGGGCCGAAGAAGGCACCGGCCGAAAAGACCATTTCACCGCGCAGCCAGGTTTCGCGCACGCGTCCGCGGGCGGCGAGGCCAACGTAAGGCGAGAGCTTGTGACGGAAGTGAAGATCGGCCTCGGAAATCGTCCACTCGGCGGCATCGTCGAAGACGACCAGATCGGCATCGGCTCCGGCGACGACCGCGCCTTTGCGGCCTTCGATGCCCGCTAACCGCGCGGGCGCTGAGGCCATCCACTTCGCCATCGATTCGAGCTTTACGCCGCGTCCGTGCATCACCTTCCACACCGCGGGCAGCGCCAGGCCAAGGCTCGCGATTCCGCCCCATGCCCGGTCAAATCGCCCTTCTTCGCGGCACTTCATCGCCGGCGGGCAAGGGGAGTGGTCAGTGGTGATCAGGTCGATTGCGCCACTCTCAAGCGCCCGCAAAAGGCGCTCGCGATTCTCGGCATTGCGAATCGGCGGCGCGCATTTGTACTCCGTCGCTCCGTCGGGAATCTCTTCAGCCGTGAAGCAGAGGTAATGAGCGCACGTTTCAACGGTGATGGGAAGGCCGCGCTTGCGCGCAGATTCGAGGAGCATCAATGCCGGGCCGGCGCTGGAGAGATGAACAACATGAATTGGCGATTGATATTCATCCGCCAGCTTCACGAGAGTTGCAATTGCTTCGCTCTCCGCGATCTGAGGCCGCGAGACCAGATACCGCTGGTACCTGCGCCAGCCTAACTCCGAAGGCCCCATTCCCTTTGTTGCTTCCTCAATTGGTCCCGCAACCTCGGCATGCGCCAGTAGTGGCAGGCCGGTTCCACGCAGTTTTTCAAGGGCGAGCCGCAAGTCGTTCTCATCCACCCAGGCAAAGCCGTCGATGCCGGAGTGGATCATGAAACACTTGAAACCGGGAACCCCAGCCTTAACCAGGCCGGGAAGGGAATCGGCGTTGCCGCGAACGACCCCACCCCACGCCGCCCAATCAACCCAGGTCTTGCCTTGTGCCGCGGCGCGTTTCGTTTCGAGCGCTTCGGCGTCGGTGGTCTCGGGCACGCAGTTGAGCGGCATATCCACCAGCGTGGTGACGCCGCCGGCGGCTGCGGCCTGCGTGGCGGTTTCAAAGCCTTCCCACTCGGTGCGGCCCGGCTCGTTGATGTGCACATGGGTGTCAACCAAGCCAGGCATCAGGACGAGGTCGCCATAGTCATTGAGCGCGGCGCCGGGCGGTACATCGCTCCACGCACGCACCGAGGCAATCTTTTCGCCTTCGACAACAACCATGGCGGGGCGAAGGCCCTCGGGGGTAAGCACGCGTTGGGATCGGAATGCCTGCGCCATGGTGTATCTAATTTCGCCGGTCGGGGACGGTGAGGGCAAGACACGGTGCGGTCCTGCTCGCTGCCGGCGCGCCCGCGACTCAGCCCCTCAGCCGGCTCAGCAGATCCTGCGGATGGACGGGCTTGGCGAGAATCTCGAACTCGTAACCCTGGGCACGCGCCTTCTCCAGCAGATCGGCTGTGGCGGCCTGGCCTGAAAAGAGCAGGATCTTGATGCCCGGTCGCAGCTCTCGCATGCGAATCGCGGCGTCAATACCGTTGAGGTCGGCCATGATCACGTCGGAGATGAGCATGTCAGGCTCAAAGGTTGAAGCCAGCTCAAGGGCCTTCTCTCCGGAGTAAACAGCGCGCGCTTCAAAGCCGCTTTGATTCAGGATCATGGCCAGCGTATCGGCGATCACCCGTTCGTCGTCGGCCACAAGGACTTTGGGCTTGGGTTTGGTTTCGGTCATATATTTTCAGGACGCACGAACTTGACGATGGGACGGTCGTTTCGCTCGGAAATCCCGAGGCTTGAGCCGCCATCCATCGCACTTTCCCGACACTTATCCCAATGATAACCTTGAGCGGAGAGTCGCTCGGAATATCTTCTCAACTCTCCCGGGTGCGGGGGGAATTACGCCCGGCTCCCGTCCCAATTCATCTGAAATCAACGAAATCGCCCTAAACTTGCCAAAACCTGCCGGGGCATGGAACGATGGCCAAACCGGACGGGATTTTTCGCCGCCCGCCTGCGGCGATTACCTGGGCGGCATTCCCCGGAATATTGCGCTTCGGGGCGAAACCGGCGAACGCAGCCCAACCTCAAACACACTCACCCTGGCGCACCCCAGCGCGCGCCATTGGGAGCCCCGGGCAGTCGTAAAGGCTGTGGAGAGAAATAGATGCAGGAAACCGCCACCTCCAATCCGGCCACGGTTCCGGTAACGGTCACCGGCGCCATCATTCGCGCCGAGAAGATCGAGAAGTACTACGCGCAGCCGAGCGAAAACCGCATTCAGGTGATTTCAGCGACGGACTTGAGCATCGTTCCGGGCGAGATTCTGGCATTGCTGGGGCCCTCGGGATCGGGCAAGTCGACCATGCTGCGGATGCTTACCGGGCTCTCCAGGCCTTCGGCAGGCGAGGTCTACTGGCATGAGAAGCCCATCTCGCAGGCCGAGATCAATGTCTCCATCGTCTTTCAGAGTTTTGCCCTGTTTCCCTGGCTCACGGTGCTTGAAAATGTTGAGGCTCCGCTTCAGGCCCGCGGCTTGCCGCCCGATGAGCGCCGCGAGCGCAGCATGCGCATGCTCGACACGGTCGGCCTGGACGGCTTTGAAGGAGCGTATCCCAAAGAGCTCTCGGGAGGAATGCGGCAGCGGGTGGGTTTCGCTCGCGCGCTGGTGGTTGAGCCCGAGGTGCTTTTCATGGATGAGCCGTTCTCGGCGCTCGACGTGCTGACGGCCGAGAACCTGCGCAGCGAACTGCTTGAGCTTTGGGCCAACAAGACCATGCCCACCAAGGCGGTCTTCATTGTGACCCATAACATTGAAGAGGCGGTGCTGCTGGCCGATCGCATCGTCGTGCTGGGGCGCAATCCGGGACACATCCGCACCGACTTCAAGGTGCAGTTACCGCAGCCGCGCGACCGCAAATCAGAGGGGTTCACGCAGCTGGTCGATTACATCTACAAGGTGCTCACCAAGCCCGACGTATCGCCCGACGAGGCGCCCGGCCATCAGCATCCCGGCCAGAAGGTGCGCGACCAGCGCCAGATGCATTACCAGATGCTGCCTCACTCAAGGCCGGGAGGCGTGGCTGGCTTGCTTGAACTGCTGCTCGACAAGGGCGGCCGCGACGACATCTACCGCATGGCCGACGACCTGGCCTTTGAGATCGACGACCTGCTGCCGATTGTTGACGCGGCGCAGTTGCTGGGCTTCCTGAAGGTGGAAGAAGGCGACGCCGTGATCACTCCGGCCGGCGCCGAGTTCGCCAATTCGGAGATTCTGCGGCAAAAGGAACTCTTCCGCGATGCGGCAGTGGCGAACGTGCTGCTGCTGAGGCAGATTACGCGGGCGCTCGAAACCAAGAGCGATCACACCATCTCCGAAGAGTTCTTCCTCGATATGCTCGACGAGCAGTTCAGCCAGGAAGAGAGCGAGCGGCAGATGGAGACCGCGGTGGCGTGGGGCCGCTATGCCGAGCTGTTTGACTTCGATGCTGCCCGGCGGCGCTTTTTGCTGCCTGACGCGCAGGATGAGGAGATTTCGCCCACCGGGGAAGACGAGTGAAAATCCAGCAGACATTTTCGCGCTCGCTGGTCGCAGTCCGCACCTGGCCGGTTCTCACCGATCTTTCGGTGGCGCTGTGCGGGCTGGCGGTTTTCTTTGCCGTCGTGCGGATGGGCGCCTACTGGCTGGCCAAGCCCATGCCGGCAGTGGCAATCTCGCACTCGGTGAGCGCACTGCCGCTTTATGCTTTTTATTCCATCGTGCGCATCGGCATCGCCTACCTGCTGAGCCTGGTCTTCGCAGTCGGGTACGGTTACATCGCCGCCTACAATCCCAGGATCGAAGCCTGGATGGTGGCCGTCCTCGACATACTGCAGTCGATCCCGGTGCTCAGCTTTCTGCCCGGCGTGATGCTGGCCATGATGGCGCTGGTGCCCGGCCACCAGCTGGGCATTGAGATGGGCTCCATCCTGCTCATCTTCACCGGCCAGGTTTGGAACATGGCCTTCAGTTTCTATTCGTCGCTCAAGAGCATTCCGCGCGAGATGATCGAAGCTTCGCGCATTTACCGCTACTCGGCGTGGCAGCGGTTCTGGCAGCTCGAAATGCCCTTTGCGGCCATCGGACTCATCTGGAACTCGATTGTCTCGGTGGCGGGCGGCTGGTTCTTCCTGATTGTCTGCGAGATGTTCGTTCTCGGCAACCGCGACTTCCGCCTGCCCGGCCTGGGCAGCTATCTGCAAACCGCCGCCTCCTCCAACCCCGTCGACATGCACGCGCTGTTGTGGGGACTGGCCGTGCTGGTGGCCATCATCGTGGCTACCGATCAGTTGATCTGGCGTCCGCTGATCGCCTGGAGCGACAAATTCAAGTTCGAACAGGTGGAGTCGGCGGACCGCGTCACTTCACCCATCCTCACGCTGTTGCAGCAGCCGAGCTCCCTTACCAAGCTGCCCGTTCGGGCGTGGAATTCGCTGGAAGAGTCGATGTACCGGCGGCTCTCGACCACCCGCGAGTGCCGCATCGTGCAGCCGGTGGAGGGCGCGCCGCGCGAGCGCGCCGGATGGGTCTCGTTCGCTGCCGGGGCGGTGGTTTGCTGCGCCGTATTGTGGGGAGCGTGGAATGCAATCCAGCTTATCCATGGGGTTACGTGGGCCGATATAAAGCTGCTGCTGCTGGGCGCGGGAGCCACTTACCTGCGTGTAGCGGCTTCGCTGCTCATCGCGGCGCTTTGGACCATCCCAGTGGGCGTGATGATTGGGTTCAATCCTAACCTGGCGCGCATTCTGCAGCCCATTACACAGATCATCGCTTCGGTCCCCGCCCCGGCGCTCTTCCCGGTATTGCTGCTGGGATTGATCCAGTTGGGCGGCGGGTTGGGTGTGGGATCGATCGCGCTCATGCTGCTGGGCACGCAATGGTACATCCTGTTCAACGTGATTGCAGGAGCCATGGCGATTCCCTCCGATCTCAAGGAGGTTGCCTCGGTCTACAAGTTCACGCGCTGGCAGCGATGGACCAGGCTGATTCTGCCCGGCATCTTCCCCTATCTCGTCACCGGCATGATTACCGCCTCGGGCGGCGCGTGGAACGCATCGATTGTGGCCGAGTACTTCCGCATCGGCGACCAGACGCTGCAGACCCTCGGCCTGGGTGCGCAGATCAGCGCCGCCACCGACCAGGGAAGGTTCTCGATACTGCTGCTGGCCACGGTGCTGATGGCCACCATGGTGGTGACCATGAACCGCCTGGTATGGCGGCGGCTCTACCGGTTGGCAGAAACTCGATATAAACTCGAAGGTTGACCGGTCGCGCGATGGAGCCGTCCGGTCCAGGTGGTTATGATTCGCGTTGGCTTGATCGGTTTCGGACTTGCAGGGCGCGTCTTTCACGCTCCGCTGGTTTCTTCTGTCGGAGGGCTCGAGTTGGCCGCGATTCTCGAGCGCTCGGGCAACAAGGCTGCTGAGCGCTATCCCGGTATTGTCACGTATCGTTCGCTCGATGAGATGCTGGCTGACGCCTCGCTCGATCTGTTCGTCGTCGCCACCCCGAACGGCAGCCACTTTGAACTGGCCAACCGCATCCTGACTGCCGGTCGGAACGTGGTTGTCGACAAGCCGGTGGCAATCACCTCGGCCGAGATTGCCAGGCTAATCCGCCTGGCCGCAGAGAAAAATCTGCTGCTGGCACCGTTTCATAACCGCCGCTGGGACAGCGACTTCAGGACAATTCAGAAACTCCTGCTTGAAGGCGCTTTGGGCCGGCTGGTTGCGTTTGAATCGCGCTTCGACCGCTGGCGCCCGACGCTGCCCACTGATCGCCTCTGGAAGGTGGACCCGGCGGCCGGCGGCGGAGTGCTGCTCGACCTGGGAAGCCATCTTGTCGACCAGTCGCTGGTGCTCTTCGGCAAGCCTATTGCTGTAAGCGCCGACGTTCGCTCGGAGCGCGACCCTGCCACGGCCAACGACTCCTTTGAGATTCGACTGCGGTACCACGACTTCATGGTCAGGTTGGGAGGCAACAGCCTGGTGCTGCCTCCGTCCCTGCGCTTCCACCTGCGCGGCACGCAGGGCAACTACTGGAAGAACGGACTCGACCCGCAGGAAGCTGCGCTCGGAAAGATCGCGCGGATTGAGATTCCGAACTGGGGACGGGAGCCGGCTGCGAACTGGGGCGTGTTGCATGTGGGGATCGATGGCTGTGAGGTGGCCAGACCCATCGAGCCGGTTCCCGGCGATTACCGTCTCTACTACGAAGGTATCCGCGACGCGCTTCTGGGCAAAGGGCCGGCGCCGGTCGGGGCCATCGATGCATGGCGCGGGCTTCGCGTCCTGGAGTGGGCCGCGGAAAGCTCAGACAAACGCCGCGAGATTGAGTGTGACTGGAGCGGGGAGCCCGCTTCTGAACCGCCGGTCTCCTGACCGGCTTTACTGAGGGTCTCCTGACCCTCAGAGGTCTCGCCAGACATTGAATTCTGGGAATCAAAAAGAAACTCAGGCTGGCCAAATGCCGCCGGACTCAATTACTTCGAATATCACCGCCCGGTTCTCTCTCAATCAACGGCACCCAGAAGCGGAAAAGCGCACCGCTCCCCGGAGTGCTGCAAACCTCGATTCCGCCGCCGTGCGCCGTAAGGATGGCGCGCGAGATCGCCAGGCCCATCCCCGATCCCTTGCGCGATTTGCTTCCACTCCTGCCGCGGTAGAATTTCTCGAAAATCAAGGGCAGATCGATCGCGTCGATTCCGGGGCCGGTGTCTTCAACCGAAAACTCGAGCCGGTCGCCGATTTTGCGGCTGCTCAGGCTCACGCGGCCGCCGGGCGGGGTGTACGCGGCGGCATTCTCGATCAGGTGGCGCAGCACACGCCCCAGCAAATGTGGGTCGAACCACGCCGGGTTATCCTGGCCGGGGTCGTCCGGGCCCTCGGTTGAGATGCTCACGCGATGCGAGGCGAGAGCTTTGCGCATTCCTTCCACCGCCTGGTCGAGCAGCATGCGCGGGTGGTGCGGCTCCATGTGCACCTGCACCACGTTGGCATCGATCTCCGCCATCTCGACCGCCTCGCCGATGAGCAGGTCGAGTCGGGCGGCCTCTTCGTCGATGATGGCGGCCAGATCGCTGCGCCCGTCGGCGTCGAGTCCTTCGCCGGTTTCGTGCAGGGTGGTCGCGGCGGCGCGGATTGAGGTAAGGGGCGTGCGCAGCTCGTGGGTGAGCGAGTCGATGAGGGCTGAGCGCAGACGCTCGCCTTCGCGCGCGGCCTCCATGCGCGCTGTGGCCGCGGTAGCCACGGCCCGGGCGACGGCGATCGCTACCTGCGCGCTGACCGCCGTCGCCACCTCGCGCGACAACGTATCGGGCTGCCACGCCAGTCCGCCCACCGGTCGCAGTCCCAAAGTCAGCGCCATGGTGAAGTAGCCGCCAAACGGGGTCAATGTCGGGTTCAAGCCCTCGGCCGTCGCCATCAGGGCGGCCCGCATGCTGGCTGGAATCTCGGGAACCGACGCGTAAAACTGCTCCTGATCGCGGACGTAGAGAATGACTCCATTCAGCGAAAAGACGCGATCGATAAGCCGCGGCAGCTCGCGGATGAGCTGCTCGGCGTCCTCACACAGCATCATCTCCTGGCTGAGCGCGTAGAGCCGCTCCACATCGGCCTGGCGCCGGTCCGCCTCGCGGCTCTCGCGCCGCGCCCTTTCGGCTACGCGGCCCACGATAAAGCAACTCACCAGGAAGCAGGCCATGGCCATCCACTCTTCGGCGCCGGCCAACGTGAACGAATGGTAGGGAGGCAGAAAGAAGTAATCGAAACACACGGCGCACAGTGCGGCTACGTAGAACGAGAGCCGCATTCCGGCCTGGGTTGCCGTCCACACCACCAGCACCAGGAAGACGATGCCGGCTGTGGTGGAATTGGCATGCAGCAGCACCAGCGTTGCCGCGGCGGCAACCGCTAGCGCCGAGGCTCCAGCCCACTTTAAAGTCCTTTGCGCCCAGCCGGGTATCTGCATTTCGTCCCCACGGGAATGATACGCGCGCCCCCGGATGATGTAATCTTCCGAAGGAAGAAGAACGCAATGCCTGGAAGAATTCTGGTAATCGACGATGAGCCGCAGATCACGCGGGTGCTACGCGCGGCGCTCTCGGCTCAGGGATACGACATACGCACGGCCAACGATCCTGAGGAGGGTCTACAGGTCTTTCGCGACTGGCCCCCGGACCTGGTGATTACCGACCTGATGATGCCGGGAATGAGCGGTGTGGATATTTGCCGGGCCATCCGCTCCAACGGCGTAACGCCCATCCTGGTGCTCTCGGTCCGCGACCATGAGCGTTCAAAGGTTGAGGCCCTCGATGCCGGCGCCGACGACTACGTCACCAAACCCTTCAACATTCAGGAGCTGCTGGCTCGCGTCCGAGCTCACCTGCGCCGCGCTCCCGAGCGCACCGCATCGGCCATTGAGACGGGCGATTTTGTGATTGATGCCACGGCCCACAGCATTACCGTGCAGGGCAAGCCGATTCACCTCACGCCCAAGGAGTTCGATCTGCTGCTGCACCTGGCGCGCCACTCGGGCAAGGTAATTACCCATCGTGCCCTCTTGACCGCGGTGTGGGGCGCGCAATCGGCACACCAGCCTGAGTACCTGCGCGTCTTTGTAGGGCAACTGCGCAAAAAGCTGGAAAGCTTGACCGGCCGCCAGTACATCCAGACCGAGCCCTGGGTGGGTTATCGTTTCATTCCCGAGGGTTGGGCAGGCAACCAGGAGTAACCTCTCTCCCCGTCATTGCAATCGCGCCTCAGCGCCGTCCTGCCCCCTGATCCCTGCCCCCTGATCTCCGGCCCGGCCGCCCAACATCGGCGTCGCCGGAAATCCTTGTTTTCCACGGCCTTGTGCACGCCGCGGAGTGCTCTTTACGGATTATTTAGGAAAAATTGTCGAGACTCAAATCTGGCGCCAGCCAAAATAACAAAGGTAAGTTGCGCGATGAAGCAAAAAGCCCTGCGCATCGATGGGGGCCTGCGGCTTCACCGGTATTTCGCAACCTGAAGGATCGATATATTCGCCGCCTGCAAGCTGTCCTGCCGCCGTATACGGAGTCTTTGCAATGCAAGATGCACTAATGCTGCTTTTCACAGCCGTTTTCTTCGGCGTGGCCTTTCTCTACGTCAAGGCCTGCCAGAAGCTGAGGTAACCCATGCACATTGACCTTGTGACCGCTCTCGCTCTGGTGATTTCCGTCCTGCTGTTGGGTTACCTGACTCTTACCCTGTTGTTCCCGGAGAAATTCTGAAATGTCGGCCAATGGCTGGTTGAAGTTTGCCATTTACTCTCTGGTTCTGCTCGCCCTCACGCCCCCGGTGGGAGCCTATCTGACGCGCGTCTTCGAGGGCGAGCGCACCTGGCTCGATCCGTTGCTCAGGCCCATCGAGCGTTTCATCTACAAAATCTGCGGGGTGAATCACGAGAAGGAGATGAACTGGCGCGAGTACGCCTATTCGGTGCTTGGCTTCTCGGCGGTCACTATGGTGCTGACTTACGCGCTTGAGCGCTTGCAGCAGTACCTGCCGTGGAATCCGCAGCATCTGGCCAACGTGGGAACCGATTTGGCATTTAACACGGCCGCCAGCTTTACTACCAACACCAACTGGCAGTTCTACACGCCAGAGAGCACGATGAGCTATCTGACCCAGATGGCCGGCCTCGCCACCCACAACTTCTGGTCGGCGGCTGTCGGCATCGTGGTGGCCATCGCACTCATCCGCGGAATCAAGCGCACGACTACGGGCACCATCGGCAATTTCTGGGTCGACACCACACGCTGCCTGCTCTACGTGCTGGGGCCGGCGTGCGTCGTTTACGCGCTGCTGCTGGTTGCTCAAGGAGTGCCGCAGAACCTTCACACTTACACCCAGGCGCACCCGCTCGAACAGCCGTCGCAAGTGCAAACCATTGGCCAGGGCCCGGTGGCTTCGCAGGAGGCCATCAAGATGCTGGGCACCAACGGCGGCGGTTTCTTCAATGCCAATAGCGCCCACCCCTACGAGAATCCCACGCCTTTCGCCAACTTTCTTGAGATGCTGTCGATCTTCATCATTCCGGCGGGGCTGACCTTTACGCTGGGCCGCATGACGGGCTCGCCGGGTCACGGCTGGGCTGTGTTCGCCGCCATGTTTGTGCTGTTTGCAACCGGCTTCACGGTTTGTTACTGGGCTGAGTCGCAGCCGTACAACGCGATTCACGGCGCCGTGCAAACCGGCAGCGCCATGGCTCCGGCCGGCAACATGGAAGGCAAGGAAACGCGCTTCGGCATCGCCGACTCCACGCTGTTCGCCACCATCACCACCGACGCAAGCTGCGGCGCAGTGAACGGCATGCACGACAGCTTTACCCCGCTCGGCGGAATGGTTCCGCTCGCCAACATCATGCTTGGCGAGGTGGTCTTCGGCGGCGTGGGCTCCGGCCTCTACGGCATGCTGATATTCGTGGTGCTCTCGGTTTTCATCGCCGGGCTGATGGTGGGCCGCACTCCCGAGTACCTGGGCAAGAAGATTGAGGCCTACGACGTGAAGATGGCCATGCTCTATGCGCTTATCTTCACTTTCATTGTCCTCACCTTCACTGCCGTCTTCGTGCTTCTGCCCAACGTGGGAGTTGCCCAGACCAACAATCCGGGCCCTCACGGATTCTCCGAGATCCTCTACGCATTTACCTCCGGTGCGGGCAACAACGGATCGGCCTTCGCGGGCTTGAGCCCTAACTGGTGGTACAACATCGCCATCGGCTTCGATATGCTCGTCGGCCGCTTCCTCATGATGATTCCGGTTCTGGCGCTGGCCGGCAATCTGGCGCTGAAAAAGAGCGTTCCGCCTTCACCGGGAACCTTCCCCGTGAATACCTCGCTCTTTACTGTGCTGCTGGTTGGCGTGGTGCTGATCGTGGGCGCGCTTACATTCTTCCCGGCGCTGAGCCTGGGGCCGATTCTGGAGCATTTGTTGCTCAAGTCGGGAACGCTCTTTTAGGGACTAGGGACTAGGGACTAAGGGACTGAGGGACCGGGAGACTGGATCGCTCAACAAACAAGCTGAAGGCTGAAAGCTGAGAGCTAATAGGACATGGCTGAAAAAACAAGTCTTTGGAATACGCAGATCATGGGCCAGGCGCTGGTGGATTCGGTACGCAAGCTCGATCCGCGCGGCATGGTGAAGAACCCGGTGATGTTCGTGGTGGAGGTGGGCAGTGTGCTTACCTCTGCACTGCTCATCGACAACACTGTTCATCACCGCGCCGGGTTCGGGTTCAACCTGCAGATCACACTCTGGCTGTGGTTCACGGTTCTTTTTGCCAACTTTGCCGAGGCCATGGCCGAGGGACGCGGGAAGGCCCAGGCCGACACGCTGCGCAAAGCCAAGGGCGAGACCATCGCAAAGCGCTACACGCACGATGGCGGCTTTGAGGAGGTCGCGAGCGGACTGCTGCGGGCCGGCGATGTGATCTACGTTGAGGCCGGCCATTACATCGCCGGCGACGGCGAAGTGATCGAGGGCGTGGCCTCGGTTGATGAGTCGGCCATAACCGGCGAGTCGGCCCCCGTGATCCGCGAAGCCGGCGGCGACCGTTCGGCCGTGACCGGCGGCACCAAGGTGCTCTCCGACTGGATCAAGGTGAAGATCACCTCCAATCCCGGCGAAACATTCCTCGATCGCATGATCGCGCTGGTTGAAGGCGCGCAGCGGCAAAAAACGCCTAACGAGATCGCGCTGAGTATTCTGCTCTCGGGATTGACTATCATCTTTCTGCTCGCCGTGGTCACCCTGCAGCCCTTTGCCATCTACTCCAAGGCTCCGCAAACTGTTTTTGTGCTGGTGTCGCTGCTGGTCTGTCTCATTCCGACCACCATCGGCGGGCTGCTCTCGGCCATCGGCATCGCGGGCATGGATCGCCTGGTGCAATACAACGTGCTGGCCATGAGCGGCCGCGCGGTTGAAGCCGCGGGCGATGTGAACACGCTGCTGCTCGACAAGACCGGAACCATCACGCTGGGCAACCGCCAGGCGACGGAGTTCCTGCCTGCGCCAGATGTGAGCCACGAACGGCTGGCCAACGCGGCGCAACTCTCGTCGCTCTCCGACGAAACGCCCGAGGGCCGGTCGATTGTGGTGCTGGCCAAGGAAAAATACAACCTGCGCGGGCGCGATCTCGCCGGCACGCATACTGAGTTCGTTCCCTTCACCGCGCAGACGCGCATGAGCGGCGTCAACCTGCCCGGAACGCGCATCCGCAAGGGATCGGTGGACGCAATCGCGCGTTTCCTTGAGGAGCAGGGCTCGTCGCTGCCGCAAAAAGTGCGCGAGACCGTTGAAGAAGTAGCGCGGATGGGCGGCACACCGCTGGTCGTGGCTGAGAACGGAGCGGCGCTGGGCGTGATCCACCTCAAAGACATCGTGAAGGGCGGCCTCAAGGATCGGCTGGCGCGGCTGCGCGCCATGGGCATCCGCACGATCATGATCACCGGCGACAACCCACTGACCGCGGCGGTGATTGCGCGCGAGGCCGGCGTGGACGATTTTCTGGCCGAGGCCAAGCCCAAGGACAAGATGGACCTGATCAAGCGCGAGCAGGGCAAGGGCAAGCTGGTGGCCATGACCGGCGACGGCACCAACGACGCGCCGGCGCTGGCCCAGGCCGATGTGGGTGTGGCCATGAACTCCGGCACACAGGCCGCCAAGGAAGCCGGCAACATGGTCGACCTCGATTCGAACCCCACCAAGCTCATCGAAATCGTTGAGATCGGCAAGCAGTTGCTGATGACCCGCGGTGCGCTCACCACGTTCTCCATCGCCAACGACGTGGCCAAGTACTTCGCCATCATTCCGGCCATGTTTGCCAGTTTCTTCCCGGTGCTGAACGCGCTCAATATCATGCATCTGGCCACGGCGCATTCGGCGATTCTGTCGGCGGTCATCTTTAACGCGTTGATTATCGTCGCTTTGATTCCATTGGCGCTGAAGGGCGTGAAATACGAGCCTAAGGCCGCGGACGTGTTGCTGCGCAATAATCTGCTGATCTACGGCTTTGGCGGCATTCTCATTCCGTTTATCGGCATCAAGGCCATCGACATGTGCCTGGTTGCGTTGCACCTGGCGTAGCAGGAACTGAAAGCTGCTTTTTGAGGAGATTCGATCGTGCAATCCGGTTCAAAGTCATTGGCTGCTCACGAAGAATTGGCACACAAGCCCGCACATGCTCAGGAAGGGCCGGCAGTGCATTCGGTCTGGAAGACCGCGATTCTGTTTACGCTCGTCACCACCGTGCTGTTGGGCATCGTCTATCCGCTGGTGATGACTGCGATTGCCGGGTTGCTCTTTCCGCACCAAGCCAACGGCAGCCTCATCACGCTCAAGGACGGTACAGTGATCGGCTCGGAGCTCATCGCGCAGAGCTTTACCTCAGATCGCTACTTCCATCCGAGGCCTTCGGCTGCCGGCAACGGATACGACGCCACCAGCTCAGGCGGAACGAACCTGGCGCAATCGAACGCCAAACTGGCCCAGCGCATCCAGGGCGATATTGACGCCCTCCAGAAGCAGAATCCAGGCAAGCCGGTGCCCATTGACATGGTCACAACTTCGGGCTCGGGACTCGATCCCGACATCACTCCCGACAACGCCAACTACCAGGCGCCGCGCGTGGCCAAGGCCCGCGGAATCTCAGAGGACAAAGTCCGAGAGCTCATTGGCCAGCACATCACGCAACGGCAGCTCGGAATTTTAGGCGAGCCGCGTGTGAATGTACTGAAACTGAACCTCGCGCTCGACCAGATATCAAAATAGCAAAGCGGCTCCCCAGCCTCACCCATGCGGGAAGGGCAAACCTGCCCTTCCCATTTTCTTCTCCGTCCCCCGAAATTGTTATTGCCAGAATTCAGCCCGGCTCGGTATGGTTTCTGTGGAGGGCTTCCCCATGATTCGACGCAAGATGTTTTGGGGCTCGATTCTCGCGCTCGGATTCTTTGCTGCCGGTCTCCTGTTCGCTTAGAGCGACTGTTATTTGACGTCGACCGCCCGGGTCTGTCGACTCGCTGGCTTGCCGACCCCTGACCCCTGACCTTACACGTCCCTGCGCCCCTCCAGCGCCCGCGCCATCGTCACTTCGTCGGCGTACTCAATGTCGCTGCCCGCGGGAACTCCTGTGGCTATTCTGGTGATCCTCACCTTGAATCCGCGCAACGCAGCCGCCAGCCAATCCGCCGTCGCCTCGCCTTCCAGCGTGGGGCTGGTCGCCAGAATCACCTCGTCCACCTCGCCGCGCTCAACCCGGCCCACCAGCGTGCCGGTGCGCAACTGCTCGGGCCCCACGCCTTGCAGCGGCGAGAGCGTTCCGTGCAGCACGTGGTAGACGCCCTGGAAGGTGCGGGTGCGTTCAACGGCAGCGATATTGGTGGGTTCTTCAACCACGCACACCACGCGCTGGTTGCGCGCAGGACTGGCGCAGTAGGCGCAGGGATCGACATCGGTGACGTTGTTGCAGATGGAGCAGAGCCGCAGGCTAGCCTTCAGGTTGTGCACGGCCTCGGCCAGCGCGGCCGCATCTTCGTCGCTCGAGCGCAGAATGTGAAACGCGTACCGCTGCGCGCTCTTGGCGCCCACGCCGGGCAACTTCTTCAGTTCTTCAATCAGCCGCGCCATCGGCTCGGCGTAACGTGACAAGTGCGCCTCCGTATCTTCCTCGGTTAGCTGATTCCCGGAATCTTCAACCCGCCCAGCAGACCCTGCATGCTCGACTTGATTACCTCATCGGCCTTGCGCCCGGCCTCGTTCACCGCACCCACGATCAAGCTCTCCAGCATCTCCACGTCGGCCTGGCCGCCGCTCAGGGCAATCACAGCTGGGGGGTCTATGCGCAGCTTCAGCAGCTCCTTTTTGCCGTTCATCGTCGCCGTCACCGCGCCGCCACCGCTCGATGCTTCCACAATAGTCTCGGCCAGCTTGCGCTGCATCTCCTCCTGCATCTGGCCGGCCTGCGACAGCATCTCCTGAATTTTGAGCGGATTGAACATTCTACCTACTCCTGTCTTTAAGACTTTTCGCGCAGATCGATCACGCTGCGCACCTCCGCGTGGAAGATCTCAAGCGCGCGTTGCACGATCGGATGCGCGACCGCGGTTTCATGAATGCTTCCGGCGGCGACCAAAGGCGCCGCACCTGATCCCGATGCAGAGCCGGCGCCGGGAACGGCGGTAAATTTCACCGGGCCGCCCAGCCGTTGCAACTCCTGCCGGATGATCTTTTCAGCCGCGGGATTGACAGTGAGACTCAGCATCTTTTTGCCGATGCCGGGAACCTCAATGCGCAGGCTTGAGGCCTCCATGGTCCACGCGGCCGTGTTCAGCAACTCCGCCGCCGATGCGTGGCCGCCGTTAGCCAGCGCCGCGATGACACCGTTGCGCAACGTCTCGATGTCGGGTGCGCCAACGCTGGCCGGCTCCGCTTCAGGTGCCTTGGCCAACGCGCCTTCGGTGATGGGCGTCGGCGCCGCCACAACCGATGCCGGTTCTGCGGCTACACTCTGCTTCAGGCCTGGGCCGGCGGTCAGATTTGTTCCGGAACTCCAGCTCGACTGGCTCGATTCAAATGGAGAGATGCTCCGCGATGCCGGCGCAGTCTGGGCAGGCGCCTTCACAAGCGCAGATCGCGGCGAGCTGACCGCAGCTCGGGGAGCGCCAGCTAAAGCGGGCGCGCTGCGCACGCTGCCTGTGGTCGCCCCGCTCAGCAGCTCCTCGATGGGCAACAGGCGCTGCGCGTGGATGAGCTTGAGCAGTCCCAGCTCGAGGTGCAGCCGCTGCTCCTGCCGGTAGTTCAGGTCGTCAAAGGTGCGCAGAACAATCTGCAGGTTGCGCGTCAGCTCCTCTTCGGTAAACAGAAGGGCCGACCGCGCGGCGCGGGCGCGCTCGTCGGCCGAGATCTGCAGCAGCTCAGTCTGCTCGCCGCCCAGCTTGGCCATCAGCGAGTTGCGCAGGTAGCGCACCATCTGCCGAGCCAGGGCCTGCGGGCTGTGGCCGGAATTCACAAGAACATTCAACTGGCCCATCAGCTCGGCGCTTTGCCCGGCGGCCACAGCCTCAAGCAGGCGCTCAAACACCGCATTCGGAACTGAGCCCATCAGTTCGCGAATCTGCGCGGCGGCGAGGATGGGCCGGCCGTTCTCGACCGGTGCGGACGCAATTGCCTGGTCCATGATGCTCAATGCATCACGCATCGACCCGTCGCCGGCCTCGGCCAGCAGAGCCAGCGCATCGTCTTCGGCGCCAACCTGCTCGGCCTCGGCAATCATTTTGAGCTGCGCCAATATGTCGTCGAATTTGACGGCATGAAAGCTGAAGTGCTGGCAGCGCGAGCGGATGGTCTGCGGAATGTTCTCGGGCTCGGTGGTGGCCATCATGAAGATCACGTGCGCCGGCGGCTCTTCGAGCGTCTTCAGCAGGGCATTGAATGCCGCCTCGGTGATCTGGTGCGCCTCGTCGAGGATGTAGATCTTGTAGCGGTCGCGCGAAGGCGCATACCGCGCGGCGTCGCGCAATTCGCGAATCTCGTCGATGCCGCGGTTGGTGGCTGCGTCGATCTCGATCACGTCGACGGCGTTGCCCTGGCGAATCTCGATGCAGGAGTCGCATACGCCGCAGGGCTCGGGTGTTGGCCGCTCCGCGCTGCCAACTTCATTCCGGCAGTTCAGCGCCATGGCCAGGATGCGGGCGATGGTGGTCTTGCCGATGCCGCGATGGCCCGAAAAGATATAGCCGTGGGCAATGCGGTTCTGGTTGAGCGCATTCAGCAGGGTCCGCGTCACGTGGTCCTGGCCGGCCACGTCGGCAAATCGCTGCGGACGGTACTTGCGCGCCAGAACCTGGTAACCCATGCTTGCTGTCTCCTTAAAGCCCGGGGGATTTCGAAGGGCCTAAAGGCGATTGTACCGTTCCCGGCTGGAGGCGCGATGCGGCTCTGAAGCATCGAGATTGATGCTGATGTCATTGAGCCATTCGGCCACAAGGTCTTCGTCGCCGGGGTCGAGCGCGTAGGCGTCGTTGAGCAGCAGCACCGTGGCCCAAACTACAAGATCCCGTTCCGTGATCAGCTCAAACCGCTTGCGCTCAAGGGCATTGGCAATGTGCTCGCGGGTGATTACGATGCCCGGCTCGGGGACGCGGAATTTAGTGAGCGCTGTTCGCATGTAGGCCCACTTATCTGGCGGCATCGGCACCGACGCAAAGTCGATTTCCCATACTCTGGCTAATACAGCGCGCAACTCATCCAGAGTTGCCTCAAAAAGCGCGAACCGCCGCAGCACCTCGAGTTGGTCCGCGGTCAAGGCCGGCAGCTCGGATTCTTTCTTCAGATCCATCTCAATTCTTGCGCCCGCTTGCCGGCTTTGGCCTCTCTTCAGGTTTCTTGCCGTTCTGCCGCACCTTTTTCCTGCGGCTTTTCACCTCTTCAGGCGAGTACATGGTCAGTCGGCAGTCCTTCGATCCGCAGTTGCAATTGGCCTCGTCTTCGCCGCCGTCGTAAAGGCAATAGTCGTATGTGATCTCCTCGCCGGCCTTGATGTTGCGGGTGGCCACAACGTAGACGCGGCCGTCGATCTCCTCGGTCTCGCAGTTGGAATCGCAACTGTGGTTGATGAACATCGTCATGGAGTGGCCATCGATGACCATCGAGCCGTCGCCGAGTCCAAACAGGTAGGTTACCGGCGATTTTTCGTACAGCTTGTCGGCCTCTTTTTTGGTCAGCAGGTGGCCGGTATATTCGGCCACGCGGCTGCCTTTGCGGATCGGCGTCGTGGTATAGCAGCCGGCGGCATGGATTGCCGAAGAGCGGATCATGAGTGCCATGCGGGTGATCAGTCGTATCCTTGATGGTGGGATGTGAAACTTGCCGTATGGCCGCATCGTACCATTCAAGGGGGTGGAAAAAGAGACGGTGAAGTTGCTGCCCGCAGCCGCGATGGTTCTTGCCTGGCTCGCCATGGCGAGGCCCCAGATGCATGCGCAGACGAGTGCTCCGTCGCAACCGGCCCCGTCTCAGACCCCTCCTCCGGCGCAGCCGGCTCAGCCCGCGAACAGCCAGAACAAGCCTGCCGCGCCACCCGCGAGCAGCAACAACCCTTTCCCTGAGGATGTAACTGCGGTTCCGGTGATGCCCGACCGGAGTGCCATCAATCTCCCGGCGGATACCGGCAATACCAACGGATTCCTGCCGCTGCCGGGTTACGATCTCGATCCCGTGCACAGTCCAGATGACGGACCGCCGCCCTCGGAAAGCGGCTCGAGCTCGAGCCTCTCCGGAATCGACGCCATTGAGCCCGACGGCGGCACTGACGCCCAACCCAGCGGCAAGCATGGCAGGAGGCATGATGTGGTTGAGCCGGAACATCGGGAAACGGCGGCTGAAGACGAGAGCGTGGGCAAGTATTATCTCGACACCAGGGACTGGAGAGCGGCCCTCTCGCGCTACGAGTCGGCCCTGGTGCTGGACCCCGATAATCCAGACGTTTACTGGGGGCTGGCTGAGAGCGAGCGTCACCTGGGCCGATTTGCCGAAGCGCGGCAAAACTACCAAAAGGTCATGGATTACGATCCCGGCAGCCATCACGCCAAGGAGGCGGCCAAGGTGCTCAAGGACCCCGAGATCGCCAATGCCAAGGCAGCTCCAGCGGCCCCGCAGGCCGCTTCCCAGCCCCAGTAGTACCCAATAACTGCCTTTAAATAGAACAAAAAACTGTCCATGATCGTGTACCATGCCCGCCAATCTACTTTCGATACCCCCAGGTACCCGGTTTTGGGGATGGAAGCTTGCCTAAAGGGGGCCTAATCTCCTGAATATGGCCGCTGCTGCTGTCAACGCATATTTTGACTCCCTCTGGGCGCGTCGCGGGATGCAGGCTTCAGACTCGCCAGGCGAACTCGCCCTCAATCTCGTTGGCAACGCCGCTTCCAGCGATCAAATGGCCATCCTGGATGCGCTGCCGGTGCTCATCTTCCTCGAGCGCGAAGGCAAAATCGTCTTTGCCAATCGCGAGGCCAGGTTGATAATCGACGAAACCGACGGCGATTGGGCGGAACGGCCCATGGAGGAGGTTCTGTGGGGGCTTTTGCCGGGAACCGCTGAGCCGCAGACGCGCCTGAAGGGCACGCGTCGCAGCCGTCCCTTCCACGCCACCATGCCGGTTGCCGGCAGCCGGATGATGCCGGTCGAAGGCATCTACTCCGTTGTAGGCGAATCAAGGAACGAGGCGGTGATTGTGGCCCATCCCAGCAGCCACGAACGCGCGCCGAAGTCGAATTTCATCGAAGACGTTCTGGCCAGCCTGCATGAGGCGGTGGCCATCGAGCATGGCGGTCACATTCTTTACACGAATCCTGCTTTTACGCGGATATTCGGGTGCTCGGCAGAGGAGGTTGAAGGTCGGCGTATGAGTGAACTGACGATGGCTGAAGCCAATCCCTTTGAGAACGCGGTGCTGGCTGCGCTGCTTGAGGAACAGATCAACGGCGGCTTTGAAGCTACCCTGCGCGGTCCGGTGATGAATCTGAACGTTGAGGTGGCTCCGCTCATGGTGAACGGAGAGTTCGCCGGCCGTGTGGTCACGTTTCGCGAAGCCCCAAGACAGGATGGGACCGGAAGCTGGCAGCTCACCGAAGGGCTTGAGAATCACTGGGACCAGAGCGTCGTTCCGACTCCGTAACGCGCGCGCTTTGAGGACGCGCAAATGCCGCCTTCCGTTGTAGCATGAGCGCATGACACCCTCCAGGAAGGCCCCTCAGGGAAATCATCGAAACAAGCAGCATGAGCACAAGGAGCTGGTGATTGTCACCGGCATCTCCGGCTCGGGAAAGGCCTCAGCCCTGAAGGCCTTTGAAGACCTCGGATTCCACTGTGTCGACAACCTGCCGCTGGAGCTTCTGCCGCACTTCTCCGATCTGGTGAGCAAATCCACTGAGGTTGAGCGCGCCGCGATCGTGGTGGATGTGCGCGAGGGACCCACCCTCGACCGCCTCCCGGAGATTCTGAAAGAGGTCAAGAAGCTGCTGCCCACGCGTGTGGTGTTCCTCGATGCGCAGGACGCGGTGCTGGTTCGCCGGTATTCTGAGACGCGCCGGCCGCACCCGCTCGGGCGCTCTGAGACCGTATCGCGCTCCATTGTTGAGGAGCGGCAGCTCCTCGACCCCATCCGCAACGTGGCCGATACGCTCATCGACACCTCGAACTTCAACGTGCATGAGCTGCGCGCGCACATCCAGTCGCGCTTCGGCCACAAGGACGAAGCCAAGCAATTGTTGGTTTCGTGCCTCAGCTTCGGCTTCAAGAACGGAGTGCCGCTCGACGCCGACATGGTCTTCGACGTGCGTTTCCTCCCCAACCCGCACTTTGTGCCCGAGTTTCGCAAGATGACCGGGCTCGACCCCAAGGTTGCGGCGTACGTGCGCGGCTTTCCGCAAACCAAGGAGTTTCTGTCGAACGTGACCAAGATGATGCTCTACCTGCTGCCGCACTACGTTGAAGAGGGCAAGAGCTACCTGACCGTGGCCTTCGGCTGCACCGGCGGCCAGCACCGCAGCGTGATGATGGCCGAAGAGGTCAAAAAGCGGCTGGCCAAAGCCGGCTACCGTGTCAAAGCCCTCCATCGCGACATGGTGAAGGCATGAGTCTTGTTTCAGGGCACGAGCCAGGTGCCCCGCCGAAGCCATCGAATCTGTTCGTTCGCCGCCCTCGCTACACCTTCAGCCCACGAAGGTAGGCGACGCTGCCTTGCATCAAGTCCCAGTCCATTTCCACGAAGTAATTCTTGATGCCTCCGGCTTTGGCCGCAACAAAAAGCTTCTTCCAGTCGATGACGCCCGCTCCGATTGAAACCATCTTCCTCTCCGCCGACCAGTCCGAGAGATGGAGAGAAATAAACCGGCCGGGATATTTGGAGAGAATGGCGACGGGGTCGTATTGCGGTGGGATGGCGTCCTGGAATTGCATCTTGATCAGCCCGGGATCCAACCTCTTCATCAACTCGTCGTAAACCAGCACGCCGTCGATTTCCCTGAACTCGAAGTGGTGATTGTGGAAGCCAAGTTGAAGGCCGGCCTTGTGGGTTCTTGCGCCGATCTCGTTCAATTCGTCGAAAGCCTTCAACCAGGCTGACATGGGCGCGTCGTCGCGGACTTCCAGCGTGGCGCAGATCATCTGTTTCAGGCCCAGCTCTTTGGCAAACGCGATCCGGTCGTCCAACTGTTCCTTCAGCTCCGTGAATCTGAAGTGGCTGCTGATGCAACTCAGGCCCGCGTCCCTGATCATCCCGTGGATCTTGGCCGGCTTTATTCTCATCAGGGGACCGAAGCCATCGTGCACGAAACTGGTCGGCGAGCACAGCTCGATCGTCTGGAATCCCGCGCCCGCAATCTGGTGCAAGGTGCCTTCGAAGTCCTTTCCGATCGACTCGCGAAGCGGATAGGTTTGGCACCCGATGGGCATTCCCAGCGGGTTGGCCTCCACCTTCATCGCCGATGCGGCCATGCACGCGGCGCTGCCATAGACAAATTGTCTTCTTGAAATTGTCTGCACTTCGATTCACCTCTCAGATGGATTGGGGATCCCAACCCTTTCGGTATTCGCGGAACAAATATTTGTTGGCTTCCGCTACGTTTGTGATCTTCCGCGACCCACTGTCGTACAACAACTTCTTGCCCGTGCGCAGTGCGACGGCGTACAAGTTCACGGCCTCTGAGATGGGGCCCGCGTTCAAGAAACTCGAGGGCGATTGCGGCCCGCCCCTGACGGCGGCAATCCACTGGCGCATGCCTGGGGAAGCCCCGCCCTGGCCTTGCTGCCGCACAGGCGCCGGCGCAGCCGGATGCTTGCGCATCCTTCTCTCGGGGATCAGCTGCGGGTCCTCAATAAGAAAGCCCGCCAGTATCTTTCCCTTGCTGCCCACAAACATCATGCCCTCGATCGGAAGTTCCTTGTTATCGATTTCCAGCTCGGGCGGCGTGGGGGGGCGCATTCCGCCGTCATACCAGATCAGGTCCACCGCTGGCCTTCTTCCGCTTGCCGGGTACTTGAAGCGGACAGAACAGGCCGTGGGGAAGGAGAAGTCGTTTTTCACCGTCAACGCTATACCATCATTGAACCCGCAAGTGTGACTTTTCATGGGCTCGACGCTGGTGGGCGACCCCAGCTCCAGGGCATTGAAGACCGTCCACAGGCTGTAGTGGCCCATATCGGCCATGGAGCCGCCTCCGAAGTCATACCATCCACGAAATACCATGTGCGTGTAGTCGGGCGAGTAGCTGCGGTCGGCCTCCGGCCCCAGCCACAAATCCCAGTCAAACCCTTCCGGAATCGGAGTCGCGGCGGTGGGCAGATTGGCGTACTGCGGCCAAACTGGACGGTTCGTCCAGTTATGGATCTCACGCAGAGCGCCGATGGCCCCGCCGTTGATCCAGGCCATCACCTGGTCCATCGATCCATTGGCGTCCCAGGGCATGAAGTGCGTGGCGACACCCTTTTCACGGGCGGTGTCAATCGTCAGCCTGGCTTCCTCCAATCGATTGGCGATGGGCTTGTGCATGATCACATGCTTGCCCCTCTTGATGCAGGCGATGCTGGCGACGCCGTGAAGATGGTCCGGGGTCATGATCTTAACGGCATCCACGTCCTTTTCCTGGTCCAGCAGCTCGCGAAAGTCAGCATAAGAAGAGCAGCCCTTGAATGTACCGCCCGGCCGTTGGGTCGCATACCAGGTGTCCACAAAGTCTCTGGCGACGTCGCGGCCTCCCGGAACAGTCCCCTCGGTTCCCGCCCTCCAGTCCGCCTTCCCAAGAGCCTTTCGCATGTCGTTGAGAAGACCATCCCTTCCCCAATCGCGGTATCCGAATGCGTACTTCGAAGGGTCGCACACGGCCACAATCTGGATCTCCGGGACGGCAATCAAATTCGTCATCTCGCGCAGACCCTCAGTGCCTGTGCCGATGTGGGCCAGGGTGATTTTGTCGCTGGGCGGCACAACCCCGGCCCCTCCCAATACATGCCTTGGAATAATGGTGAAACAAGCGGATGCGGCTGCGGTTTCAATAAACTTGCGGCGATTCATCATTTTTGTCATCTTTCTGCCTCGCATCGGATTGGAGTCGTCAAAGCCGCGCGAGGCCACACAGGCCATAGTGGACTAGCTCTGTTAAACCGTACTCATGAGTTTGCGTGGACCTTTCGGGTCCGACAACTCTTCGCGTTCCAACAGGATGGAATGTAGTTGTTTAGCATGATAGCCCCTCGGAAGGAGACAGGCACGAAGACTTTTCGCCGGTTGCCGGCGGGTTACCCCGCCCCGCGGACTCGCTGCCCCGGGGCCTCTGACCGCCGTTCACTGTCCACTCTGTTCGCATCCAATTTCCGAAGGCGCCTGGATCACTGGCCCCGGGACACCTATCGACCCGCGCCAAGCTCGTCGAGCCAGCGCGTGAACGCCTGGGTGAATCTGGCGTCGGAGGGTTGCCCTGATGGCAGCCAGATAAACATCTTGCGCGAGGGCGTGTGCTCAAAGGCGGTGATATCGACGGGTGCGCCGCTTGCCGCTGCGTTTGCCTGGGACGGCAGGAACCACAGGGACGGGATGGTGAGCCCGACGGCCGCGGGCAGCAGACGGTAGCGATCGTGTACCAGCAGGCGCGCTGGAACCAGCTTTGCGCGCCCGTCGTCGAAGATGGGCCTGGTTGCGTCCGCGAGCGGCGAATCCACTACGACGCCGGCCATCTCCTTGTGCACATCGGCAAACTCAAGCGCCAGGTTCGCGCCAAGGTCCTTGCCGTAGAGCACGATGGTGTGCGGATCGATGTGGCGCGTTTCAGTCAGGTAATCGATCGCCCAGCCTGCGTCTTCAAGCCAGCCAGCTTCGCTGGGGTGAGCATGCTTGCTTTGCCCGTAGCCGCGGTAGTCGAAGGCAAAGACGCTCACTCCGCCTTCGTGCAGCCCGGCTAGCGCTGGAATCGTATCGCCGAGGTTGCCGTTCTGGCCGTGAAGATAGAGAACCGTGTAGCGGCTGTAGCGCGAGTCTTGAGCCGCGGGAATCCACCATCCGCTGAGCTGCGGGACGCCATCGGCGCCGACTGCAAATCCGATGGGGTCGAATGCGAATCCGGCGCTCGCGGGTGTTTGGGCTACCGTCGATGCCGGATGGTAGAGCAACTGCCAGTTCCCCTGCCAGAACAGCAGGCACAGCACCAGCCAGACGCATACTGCCGCGCCGGCCACAACGCCGGCAACCGCGCCCAGGATCCAGCGGCCTGACACCGTGGGTGGCGCGGGTCTGTTGGCTTTTGCGCGAGCAGCCGCCGCGCTGTGGGTATTCGCTTGGGATTTGGCTTTCTTGCGCGGCATTCGAGGGTAAAGGACCCGGCTGCTGGCCCTGAGTCTATGCTAACTGGCGCCGGTCCCAGTGTTCATCCGATCGCCTGCACTGCGCCACGGCCTACGATCAGTTCAACGCGCTCAACCCAGGTGCGATCGGCGGCGACGCTCAGGCCTTCAGGCTCGAGAATTACCGCGTACTCGCCCTTCTTTTCAAGTTGAAGCATCACTTTGCCTGGCCCCGGCGCGGCTTCTGAAGCGCTCTTGAGCTCTGTGAGCAGTTGTTCGGTGGCGAGGTCAAGGTTGATGCGGATGCGCAGGCCGGCAGGCAGCTTGACCTGCACCTCTTCAAGCGCCTGGATGGTTACAAGCGAGAGCTTCGGAGCCGATTCGTCGTCGCCCGAGAGCACCCCGCGGATCAGCACCGGCGCTTCGATTCTGAGCGACGCCGCCAGTCGCTCGTAGTCGCGCGGGAAGGCGATCAACTCGATCGTCCCGGACGCGTCTTCGAGCAGCGCCTGCGCGTACAGCTTCTGATCGCGGCGCGTCTTCTGCACGCGCAGTCCGTGCATGATTCCGGCCACCACGATCTCGTCGGCCGGATCGCTTTGCCCGCCCCAGCGCCGCTCCGGCGGCTTGCGCTCCAGCGCCTCGGCGATGGTGATGACGCCGGTGAGGTTGCGCAGCTTCTCAGCGTAGCGATCGAGCGGATGTCCGGAGACGAAGAAGCCCAGCACCTCTTTTTCGTTGGCCAGGCGCACGCTCTCTTCCCAGTCGGGAGCCGCCGGCAGTTCGTCGCCGTTGCGGCCGCGCGCTGGCGTTTCGTCGAACAGCCCGAACAGCCCGGATTGCCCGGCTGCGGCATCCTTCTGCGTCTTCTGCGCGCGCTCCATCGCCTTGTCGACGGCTGCGGTCAACTGCCCGCGTGTGCCCAGCGAGTCGAGCGCGCCGGCCTTGATGAGCGATTCGATCACCCGCTTGTTCATCACGCGCAGGTCGACCTTCTCGCAGAACTCCCAGAAGCTCTTGAAGTAGCCGCCGGCCTCGGCGCGCGCCTTCAGGATCGAATCGATGGCGTTGCCGCCGGCATTCTTCACCGCGGCCAGGCCAAAACGAATCGCCTCGCCGTGCGGCGTGAACTGCGCGCCTGAGACCTGCACGTCGGGAGGCTCAACGGCGATGCCCATCTCGCGGCACTCGCCGATGTACTTCACCACGTTGTCGGGCTTTGAGATTTCAGAGGTCAACAGCGCGGCCATGAATTCGATCGGGTAATGCGTCTTGAGATAAGCCGTCTGGTACGCCACCAGCGCGTAGGCCGCTGAGTGCGACTTGTTGAAGCCATAGCCTGAGAACTTCTCCATCTGGTCGAAGATTTCGCCCACCGCTTCGCTGGGATAACCCAGTGCCGCCGCGCCGGTCACGAACCGGTCGCGCTGCTCGGCCATTGCCTGGGCGTTCTTTTTTCCCATGGCGCGCCGCAGCAGATCTGCTTCGCCAAGGCTGTAGCTGGCCAGCACGTTGGCGATGCGCATCACCTGCTCCTGGTAGACGATCACGCCCAGCGAGTCCTTGAGGATCGCTTCGAGCGGCGGCAGCAGGTACTCCACCTTCCTGCGGCCCCACTTGCGCTCGACGAAGTCCTCGATCATGTCCATGGGGCCGGGACGGTAAAGGGCGTTCAACTGGGTCAGCTCTTCGACCGTGTCGGGTTTGTAGCGGCGCAGAATGTCGCGCATGCCCGGCGACTCAAACTGGAAGACGCCCGAGGTAAGCGCGTGGTGGAAAACCCGTTTGAAGGTCTCGGGATCGTCCATGGGGATGGTCTCGATGTCGAGCTTTTCGCCGCGGTTCTTCTCGATGAGCTTGATGCAGTCGACGATGACGGTGAGCGTGGCCAGGCCGAGGAAGTCCATCTTGAGAAGGCCCATCTTCTCAATCGACTTCATATCGTAAGCGGTGACGATTTCGTCGTTCTTGGTTTTGTTCAGTGGAACGAGCTCGATCAACGGACGCGGCGCAATCACCACCGCGGAAGCGTGCACGCCCGAGCCGCGAACCAGCCCCTCAAGCTTCTTGGCGGTGTCGATAAGCTCGCGTACCTGCTTGTCGTTTTCGTAGGCCTTGAACAGGTCGGGCGATTCCTCAAGGGCCTTGTCGATGGTCATGCCCACCGTGGCCGGAATCAGCTTGGCGATGCGGTCCACATCGCCGTAGGGCATATCAAGCGCGCGTCCGCAGTCCTTGATGGCCGCCTTGGCCGCCATGGTGTTGAAGGTGATGATCTGCGCCACCTGCTCGCGGCCGTACTTGCGCGTCACGTAGTCGATGACCTCACCGCGGCGGTTCATGCAGAAGTCCACGTCGATATCGGGCATGGTCACGCGTTCAGGATTGAGAAAGCGCTCGAAGAGCAGCACATTCTGCAGCGGATCGATATTGGTGATCTCCATGACGTAGGCCACCAGCGATCCGGTCGCCGAACCGCGCCCGGGGCCGACGGGGATGCCGTTGTCGCGCGCGTACTTGATGAAATCCCAGACGATGAGAAAGTAGCCCGGGTAATTCATCTGCTTGATGATACCGATCTCGTAGTTTAGCCGGGCTTCGTACTCTGCAGGCGTGGAGCGGCGTACGCCGCGCAGTTCAAGTTGCCGCACCGAGGTCTCGAGCCTCTTCTTCAGCCCCTCGCGGCACACGTGCTCAAAGTAGCTGTCGATGGTGTGGCCCGCTGGAACAGCGAACTCGGGAAAGGAGTTCTCGACCGGCTTCAGCTTCAGGTTGCAGCGCTCGGCAATCTCTGTTGTGCGCTCGAGCACCGCTGGTGAATCGGGGAAGAGTCGTGACATTTCCTCGGCGCTTTTCACAAAGAACTGATCGCTGTCGAACTTGAAGCGGTCTGCCTCGTGGATCTTGGCGCCGGTCTGCACACAGAGCATCACATCGTGGGCGTGCGAGTCTTCTCCGCACAGGTAGTGCGAGTCGTTGGTGGCCACCAGCGGAATGCCGAGCTCGCGCTCGAGGCGGAAGAGGTCGGCCTGGATCTTCTTTTCTTCGGCCAGCCCCTGGTCTTGGATTTCAAGGTAGAAGTTGCCATTGCCGAAGATGTCCTGATACTGGCCGGCGGAGGCTTTCGCTCTTTCATATTCGCCTGCCAAAAGCGCTTCGCAGAGTTCGCCGCTCAGGCAGCCGGAGAACCCGATGAGTCCCTTCGCATTCTCGGCCAGGTACTTTTTGCTCACGCGCGGACGCCGGTAAAAACCGTGCAGGCTGGCCTCCGAAGTGAGCCGGATGAGGTTCCGATAGCCTTCCTCGTTTTCAGCCAGCACCAGCAGGTGGTTGTACTGGTCGTTGGGGGTCTCGGCGCGATGGTCCTCGGCCTTGCACACGTAAAGCTCGCAGCCGAGGATGGGCTTGATGCCTTTCTCCTTGGCCGCGTTGAAGAAATGCACCGCGCCGTAGATGTTGCCGTGGTCGGTCATGGCCACGGCCTTCTGGCCGAGCTTCGCCACGCGATCGACGAGCTTGTAGACGTCGCACGCGCCGTCGAGGAGGGAGTACTCAGTGTGCAGATGGAGGTGGGTGAATTCGGACATGGCTAAGATTCGATTTTAGTCGCGAAGCGCCTGGCTCGAATCCGTGGTTAACCGCGGCGACTCTGAGGAAAAGGTGGTACATTTCTGCAACTTGTCTTGCCCAAACAGCTTGAGCCGGATTATTTAAGCTGGACTTCAGGTATGGAAGTGGGCGATGCATATGTTCGCTGCCCTCAGGCTAGCGTGACCACCGCGTTATAGAGCATGTGCAATGCAACCGCAGGGGCCAGCCGCCCAGTCTTTTTGAAGAGAAAGCAGTTCGCTGTGGCCAGCAGGAAGACCGGCAGCCACGCGAGCGGAGGGTGATAGATAGCGAAGAAAGCGGCGCTGCCCAGGATCGCCTTCCAGCCGCCCCACTCCCGGTCGAGCGCCCTGAAGAGCAAACCACGAAAGAGATACTCCTCGGCAAACGGCGCAAACCCGATGGCCATGATCGCGTACCAGATATGGAGGTCGGGAATTTTCGTCATCTGCTCATCAGATTTGCGTATGATTTCAGCAATCGACGGGATATGCCTGATGAGGGTGATGTAGCCAATGGCGAAGAGGCCCAGGGCGATTCCACCGCAGGCGCCCCCCAACACGGAGCGAATGCCGAAGAAGTCGCCCACACCGAAGCGGCGGAGCAACGGCTCGCACTCTTCAATTGTGCCCGGCTTAACCCAGCACCAGATGTCTTGCGGGCGTACGTCGCGCTGGCGCAAGAAGTTGCTCACTACGAGCGAGACGATGATGGCCGCGAGTCCATAACCAATGGCCAGACCCATCCCGCTGTTTTGCCGGCCGCCGATCAGAATAAACGGAGTTGAGATTAAAGCCGACAGTTCAACCAGGGCGCTGATGGCGACCATGCCGTGCATCAAAGTCGGCGGCGGAGGCATCTTCTCTGACCATGGGTCGTAAAGATAGGGCAGCCTTGCGCGGAGATTCTGCCACATGGCAGCAGCGGTGAGATACGAGTAGACGATGCCGATGATGGCCAGCTGCCATTGCTGGGTGACGATGCCGATGGCAAAAGTGAGCATGCCGAGTTGCGCAGCCCAGCGGCGTGAGGATGGTATCTTCTCGGGCTCTCCCGACGATGAAGTGACGGTGACCAGAGTGACCGATTTCTCTGCCATGCTTCGCGAGAACAGGTACCAGCCAACACCTACCAGCGTAATCTTCCAGGTGTCGGAGTGAAAGAGCGTTGCAGCATAGATGAGCACTACCGCGACGAGGCAGCTTGAGATCATCGCCCAGAGCCAGGCTTTGGCTTTGAGCAGGCTCTCGAGGCCACGCGGCCAAGTGAGCGATATCCACAGCGCTGCTCCTTCGGACTGCAGGGATTTTGGGCCCAGAATCCAAAGGAAATAAGTGCCAAAGAAGATGGCAACCCCGCACAGGTAATTCCACTCGCCCTGCGCGTGTACCAGCAGAGCGCGCATGTTGAACAACTGAAAACCGGCAACGCTGAGCGGCACCAGGATGGTTTGCACAATGGCGCTGCGGTCACGCGTGAACCATAGGAACTCTTTGTGGTAAAGCGGCTCTTTACCGAAACGGGCGTTCTTGATTGAGGCGCGGCTTGGCTTTTCCATTGCAAAACTGCTGCTGAGACCCTTCTTTGTGCCCCAGACGCTTACCCAGATCGCCAGTGCAATTGTGGCGGCGGAGACAGTGACGTCGATGAGTGCGCCGAGTGCAAAGGAGAACGATCCGTCAGGCTTCATCCCTAGGAACAGGCCCAGCGGCGGCGAGGGCAACGCGGTGAAGATGCGCAGGATTCCAGCGGCCCGGGTGACGGCGATGGGAACGAAGTAGGTGCCGACAACCGGCACCAGCATGGAGGTGTATCCGAGCCAGCCCATCAAACCGATTACAGCGCCGCGGGTGCGGGGCGAGAAGCGAAGAAGAATACCGATCTCGAGCGCCTTTCCCAGACACGCAGCGGCAATGCTGATTGGCGCACCGATGATGAAGAAGGCCAGGATTCCCGCCCCGACATCGTAAACGGTTCCGTACAGGATGGCGGTAAACAGCGGCGCAGCCCAGTAGATGGGATTGGCTGCTATGGGCGATAGCATTTCAGCCAGAAAGACTGCGCCAGGCGGAACGGGATGGCTGAAGATCCACTCCCACATCGGGTAGCGGCGGCGCTGCACATCTACCTCAGCACCTTCGCCCTGAAAAACCAGCATGGTGAGCCACAGAATCAGCACCAGCGAACCGAGCATTTCGGGAAAGCGGCCGGTTTTTCCGAGAGCTTTCAGCCCCGGGCTTGCGATCTTCGAGGGTACCAGATCGGAGATTCCGTGATTCCGAACCGAATCGCGCAGCCTTCTCTCAATCTCAGTCTTCGAGCCCCCGTAGCGCTCCACAATCTCTTTGGCTTCGTTCGTGAAGAGAAAGTCGTTTGGAGCCGCAGGACGGGTTTCTTCCTCTGCATCGGGATTCGTCTCAGGAAATGCTACGTAATTATAAAAAGACGTTGAGACCACGATCTTTCCCTGACGCTCGACCTGGGAGCGTTGCGCCGCGTCAACAGCCATGATGAGCATTGCACCGGCAAATCCGTTTATGACGAACATGAAGATGGTGAAAAAGAAGAAACCGACGCCCCCCCAATCGGTACCTTTTCCATCGCTGCGGTTGTTGAGCATTTGCTGGGCGCGTTCGCGTCGGCCGTTGGCGCGGGTGCGCGCGGTTGCGAGCAGCAGTTTGACCGTTTCCCAAAACGTGGGCCGGGATAAATGAGGGGTGGTCATCTTTGTGGAGGCCGAGACGTTAATTGAAGGAAGATTTCTTCAAGATCGAGCATCTGGAACCTGGTGCGAAGCTCTTCGATCGCGCCCCTGGCCACCAGCGATCCTTCGTTGATAATCACGGCGTGGGTGCACAGACGAGTTACGTGGTCCATTAAATGTGTTGAGAAAAAGACTGTCGTACCCTGCGCCGCGGTCTCGTGGATGAGTTCGTAAAACAGGTGCGTTGATTCCACGTCAAGACCGTTTGTCGGCTCATCGAGGACCAACAACCGCGGCTGATGGAGCATTGCCAGGAGCAGGCCGAGCTTTTTTTTCATGCCTCGTGAGTAATCTTCGGCATAGTGGTCGATGTCGTCGGCAAGGCGCAGCCGCGCGATAAGCGGCTCGATTCTCTGGTAGGCTTCAGTTGCGTCGAGCCCATGCATGGATGCGCTCAACTGCAGGTGTTCGCGTCCGGTCAGATACGAGTAAAAGACCGGGTCATCGGGCAGGAAACCAATCAGCCGTTTCACCTCGACGCGGTCGTCAAAGGCGTCATGCCCTGAAATGAGCAGCCTTCCCTCAGTGGCCTTCAAAATGCCCATCAGAAGACGGAAGAGGGTGGTTTTACCGGCGCCATTTGGGCCAAGGAGACCGCAAATCTGGCCGGCGGGAACAGCGAAAGTAATGTTCCGCAGCGCCATTTTGTCGCCGAAAGATTTGCTCACATTTTCGAGTTCGACCAGCCCGTGTCCGGGTTCACTGATTGAGCTTGCCTGATGAAGATCTGCGGGATTGTCACCCATAAGGCACTCAAAGCCTTTCTACAGAGAAAAAACGGCTGAGGGCATTTGCGATCAGGATACTATAAAGCTGGTTTCTCCAATTGTGTTGGCGTTTTGAATGCACCGGGTGTGAGCGGCCGGATTTCAGATGACACGCCTACCTGTGCGTAACTAAAATGCAACGGCAGGTGAAAACCCCATGCAAGGCTCGGCGAAAAGACAATTCAGCAAGGGCGAAGCCCTCATGCGCGAGGGCGAACGCGGCGAGTGCGCCTACATTATCGAATCGGGCAATGTAGAGATCCTGGTGCAGCGCGAGGGCCAGCTTCTGCAGATCGGCACCCGCGGCCCCGGCTCGATGCTGGGCGAGATGGCGATGATCGACGACAAACCGCGCACGGCCACGGTACGCGCCCTTGAAGACTGCACGGCCATTGAGATTACTCGCGAGGATTTTGCCCACCGGGTTGAGAGCGCCGACCCCGTTCTGAAGATGGTGATGCGGATTGTGACCTCGCGCTATCGCGACATGATCGCGCGGACCGAGGTCATTCGTGTGCTGCCCGCCTCGCCGGCCGCCGAGGCCGCTGAAAAGAACGATTCGAGCAGCGAAACCGCGCTGAGCACCATCCGGCTCAACAACGAGCTGAAAGAAGCGCTGGAAAAAGGCCAGCTTATGCTCTTTTACCAGCCGATCATCGACATCCAGAACATGAAGATCGGCGGTTTTGAGGGGCTGATGCGCTGGAAGCATCCGGTTAACGGCATGATTTCGCCGGGCGTTTTCATCCCGGTTGCCGAAGACAGCGGCCTGATTACCGAGCTGTCGCGGCTGGCGCTGGAGCTGGCCTGCGATGCGGCCATGAAGCTCCAGGCTACGGCCTCCAGGGACCTTGTTGGACCGGAGCCGATCTTTGTCGGCGTGAATTTCTCGGCCAAGGATTTTTCGGCGATCGATCTGCCCGGCCTTCTGAAGGCGGCCATTGAAGAAAAGGAGATGGATCCGCTGCAGATTCACCTCGAGATTGTAGAGTCGCTCTTGATGGAGTCGCCTGAGAAAGCACGCGCCGTGCTCGAAAAGTGCCGCGAGATCGGCATCAACATCTCGATCGACGACTTCGGTTCGGGTTACTCCTCTCTCAGCTATCTTCATTTCTTTCCCATCGACACGCTCAAAATCGACCAGAGCTTCATCCGCACGCTGTCAAAGGACCAGGGAAGCAAGGTGCTGGTGAAGGCCATCATCGGCCTCGCGCACAACCTGGGGATGAAGGTGATTGCCGAAGGAGTTGAGACGGCGGCCGACGCCGAATACCTGCGCTCGCAGGGCTGTGAGTACATCCAGGGCTACTTCTTCTCCAAGCCGCTCGCCTTCGAGGCAGCATCGGAGTTTGTGCGGAAGTGGCAACCGCCCAGCTTCTAGCCTGCAGTTCTCACAGAGGCTAAGAGATCAGGAGCGAAGTCTCACGGCTTTGACGTGAAATAGCGTGGGTTTTCGTCACTGCTGTACAGATTCTGTGTGAATCTGCACAGTTTCTGCATGAAAACTGTGCAGCACTCTGGCGCCAAGCTGTTGATTCTGTTGGAGGGGCTTACGGCTGTACAGGTTCTGCGTGCTTTTTGAGAAGAAACTGACAGGGGTGCAAGCGCCCGCGAGGATTTGATCCATGATGCGGGCCATGCGGGTGATTGAGAGGCTGCTGCTGTTCATGTTCCCGGACCATCCTTTCCTATTTAGAATTGTGCGCCGGAGGCCGTTATTTATCTGCATCGTCAACAGGTGCTAAACGATTGAAATGCAATGGAGCAAGCTGCGCCCCCTCTTGACTTCTTTTCCGAGCGGCCGATGCGGGGCTCGACGCAGGCAGGGGATAAAGCTAAAGCTTAGAGCCGATGGAGTCAGGAGAAATGCGGGCAAGCGCACTGCCCGCATAGTCTGGGGTTTTCCGCGGAAGAAATCAAAAAGCAGGTCCATTCGACTACGATTGCTTCGCAATCTTCGCTCTCTCGAAAATCAGTGAGCCGAGGAACAACTGCAGATCCCCATTCGACTACGATTGCTTCGCAATCTCCGCTCAGGGCAGGCTTTCGGCTCCCTTCCTGCTCCCCTTCGACTTCGCTCAGGGCCGGTATCCGATCGCTCAGGATGACAGGGGGGTGTGAAGAGAGACGATTTTCAGCACCTTCGATGGGACGAAGGCCCATGAACACTCAGGGCAGGCTTTGGACTCCGCAGCGCTTCGCCCGGGAGGATGATGCGCGGACACGGTTAGAACAGCATTCGGAGAGAGACCTAGAAGTGGATCTTGAATCCTGCCGTCGGCGCCGGTGGCCCTACCGTGCCGCCGCCCGTGCTGATGTGGGTGGAGCTGTTGGAGAGCTGCTGCACAGCGACGACGGTCACAATCACGCCGACGCCCACTATTCCACCCACCAACGCCAACCCATGGGGCCCGCCGAATAAGTGCGTCGGAGGCTTGTTGGGGGTTGGGTTTCCCGGTGGGGGGTTGGGAAGTACGTTCGTCTCATTGATGGTGGTGGTATTAGTCAGGCCGCCCTTCGATGCGGTGACTTGAAGATGCCAGGTGCCCTTGGTCTGGTTCATGACCAGCCCCGAGGCGCGGGCCACGCCATTGGAATTAGTGACCACCGAGAGGGAGCTGGCGCCATTGGCAAACGAGGCTCCAGCGCCGCCGGCGGCGGGATGAATGGCGAAGAGCACGGCCGCTCCGGCCACCGGCTTGTGATTCTCATCCTGTACCTGCACGATGGGTTCGCGGGCCGTGCGTTCGCTGATGTTGTTCAGCGGTGCTTCGTCGTCGAGGATGACGATCTGCAGGGACTTGGGTGGGGGAGCGGCTTCCTGCGCCCCCAGCGGCAGGGCTGGTTCCAGCACCAACAGCGCGATTGCCAGCAGCGCAACCAGACGCCCGCTGATTCCTGAGTCAGTGATTTTGGCCATAGGGCACTTCATCCTAGTTTGCGCTTACTGCGCGGTCACTTGATTCGATTGGCCGACGGAGTTGGTCAGGACAACGCTGACGCTGCCGATGGTTGAGGAGTCGTTACTCAAGTTGAACACCTGAGAATAAGAGAACGAGCTTCCGTATTGCACTGATGCGTCGCTTGAATACCAGGTGGAGAAATCATTCGTAACATCGACATTGACGTCGGGATTGGAAATGCTCGATCCCGAAGCGGCTGTAAAGTCGAACGTGGCATTGCTCATGTCGCGCGTGCTTGAGTAGCCGTCTATGTTGACGGTGAGCGTGTTGCCGGCTCGGGTAAGCGTGACACTGGTGATGACCGGCGCGGCGTTCGGGACGGTGATCTCGACGGTGCTGGGCGGCTCGACATCCTGGCCGTTGGCCTGCAGCGTAAGCAATACGTAGATGGTGCTTGCAATTGTACCCGTCTGGATCTGGACGGTCGGCGTAGTTGTGGAGCCGGCAGGAATGGTGAAGTTGAATGTCGTTCCGCCGGTGGAGAACTGCACGGCTGGATCGACAGGCCCTCCCGTCTTGAGCGGATCGACGGTCAGAGTCATGGTGCCCTGAATATCAATCGGGTAGGGTTGCGACATGACCAGGTTGAGGGTCGGCTGCTCGCCTGGCGCCGCGGTGCTGGGACCGCTGAACGTGACTTGGAGGCTCGGCAGCGTGACTGTGAAGGTGGCCGATGAAGTGGTCACATTCTTCACCGGATCGAAGACAGTGATAGTTCCGGGAGAAAGCTGCTGGAAGAAGCTGGCTGGAATCTGCGCGGTCAATTGGGTCGGACTTACATACGTACTGGAAATCGCTGCGCCGTTGAGCTCCACGACCGATTTCTGCGTGAATCCGGTGCCGGTGAGGGTTACGGTTGTGACTCCGGAGCCGTAAGGTGCGCTGGTCGGAGCAATCGCCGTGAGCGTGAAGCTGGTGACCACATTCACGGTGGTGGTGGCCGTAGCCGTAGCGTAGTCGGTGGTGTCGGTCGGGACGTAGGTGACGCTCAGCGTCTGCGTGCCGACGGGCAGGATTGTGCCCGCAGCCGGATTGTAGGTAAACGTGCCGCCGGCAGGCGTGGCCGTGGCGTCGAGCTGCGCGGAGCTGAGCGCCGTGCCGTAGCTCATGTTGCCCGGGCTAGGCCAGGTGATGGTTGGCGTTGCCTGATTCACCTGAATAGTGACGGACCCGCTGGCAGTGGTGTAATCAGTGGCATCAGTCGGCGCAAAGCTCACATTCAGCGTGTGCGAGCCGGCGGTCAACGTGGTACCGGCTGCCGGAGTGTAGGTGAAAGTCCCAGCAGTGGAAGCCGTGGCATTGAGTTGCGTGGCGCCGAGGGCGGTTCCGTAGCTAATGGCAGCGGGATTCGTCCAGGTAATGGTTGGCGCGGCCTGACTCACCTGGATGGAGACGCTCGCTGTTGCGGCCTGGTAATCGGTGCTGTCGGCCGGTGTAAAGGTGACTGCGAGCGCGTGGGTTCCGGCGGTCAGCACGGTTCCCAGCGCAGGATTGTAGACGAACTTTCCGGGCACAGACGCGGCTGCATTGAGTTGGGTGGCGCTTAGAGCCGTGCCGTAGGTGATCGCCGATGGAGCAGCCCATGTAATAGTGCTGGACGCCTGATTCACCTGGATCGTCACAGTGGCTGTTGTGGTGGCGTAGTCGGTACCGTCGGTGGGCGCAAAGCTGACGGAGAGCTGATGGCTGCCGGCGGTGAGCACGGTTCCCGACGCCGGATTGTAAGTGAATGTGCCTGGCACCGATGCTGTGGCATTGAGCTGTGTCGCGCTCAGCGCCGTGCCATAGGTGATGGCGACGGGTGCACCCCAGGTAACGGTTGGGGTGGTCTGGTTCACGGTGATGTTGACGGTGGCCGAAGCGCTCTTGTAGTCCACGCTGTCAGTGGGCACAAAATTCACCGTCAACTGGTGCACGCCGGCGGTCAGCACGGCTCCCGGTGCGGGGCTGTAGGTGAATGTGCCGGGAACCGAGGCCGTGGCATTGAGCTGCGTCGCGCTCAATGCGGTTCCGTAGTTGATCGCGGCGGGCGCGCTCCAGGTGATTGTCGAGGCCACCTGGTTCACGGTGATGTTGACGGTGGCCGAAGCGCCCTTGTAGTCCACGCTGTCAGTGGGCGCAAAACTCACCGTCAGCTGGTGAGTGCCGGCGGTAAGAACCGTTCCAAGCGCGGGATTGTAGGTGAACGCGCCCGGAACCGACGCAGTTGCGTTGAACTGGGCCGCGCTGAGAGCGGTTCCGTAGTTGATTGCAGCCGGAGCGCCCCATGTGACGGTCGATGCCGCCTGGTTGACGGCAAGAGAAACCGAAGCCGTCGAACCCTGGTAATCGGTGCTATCGGTGGGTGTGAAGGTGACTGCGAGCGCGTGCGTTCCGGCGGTCAGCACCGTACCAGCGGCCGGATTGTAGGCAAACGTCCCGGGCACAGACGCGGTTGCATTGAGTTGGGTGGCGCTTAGAGCCGTGCCGTAAGTGATGGCCGATGGAGCAGCCCATGTAATGGTGCTGGACGCCTGATTCACCTGGATCGTCACCGTGGCGGTTGTGGTGGCGTAGTCGGTGCCGTCGGTGGGCGCAAAGCTGACGGAGAGCTGATGGCTGCCGGCGGTGAGCACGGTTCCCGACGCCGGATTGTAAGTGAATGTGCCTGGCACCGATGCCGTGGCATTGAGCTGTGTTGCGCTTAGAGCCGTGCCGTAGGTGATGGCGCCGGGAGCACCCCAGGTGATCGCCGGCGTGGCCTGATTTACCTGGATGGAGACGCTGGCCGTCGAACCCTGGTAATCGGTGCTGTCGGTGGGTGTGAAGGTAACACCAAGGGTGTGCGCGCCGCCTGTCAGTACCGTACCCAGAGCCGGATTGTAAGCGAACGTGCCGGGCACAGACGCGGTCGCGTCAAGCTGCGCAGCGCTCAGAGCCGTGCCATAGGTGATCGCCGATGGGGCAGCCCAGGTGATATTGGTTGACGCCTGTCCCACCACGATTGAGACATTTTTTGTGACGGCTGCGTAGTCTGTGCCGTCGGTAGGCGCAAAGGTGACTGAGAGCTGATGGCTGCCGGCGGTGAGCACCGTCCCGGCAGGCGGGCTATATGTGAGAACGCCGGGAACAGAGGCGGTCGCGTCGAGTTGCGTGGCGCCGAGCGCAGTTCCGTAGCTAATGGCAGCAGGGTTCGTCCAACTGACAGTCGGCGAGGCCTGATTCACGGCGATGTTTACCGTGGCGGAGGAGCCCTGGTAGTCCACGGTGTCGGTAGGCGTGAAGGTGACGGCAAGCTGGTGGGTTCCGGCTGTCAGCACGGTCCCGGGTGCGGGATCGTAGGCGAATGTGCCGGGCACTGATGCAGTTGCATTCAGCTGGGTCGCGCTCAGCGCCGTGCCGTAGGTGATGGCAGCAGGATTGCTCCATGAAATGGTGGAGGCATCCTGGTTCACGGTAATGTTGACGAATTGCGTTACGGACTGGTAATCGACTGCGTCGAGGGGATTGAATGAAACCGCCAGTTGGTGCGTGCCGGCGGTCAGAATCGTCCCAAGGCCGGGGTTGTAGCTCAAGGTACCGGGGATTCCAACGGGAGGCGCAGCATCAAGCTGGGTCGCGCTCAGCGGTGTTCCGTAGTTGATGGCGGCGGGATTGGCCCATGTCAATACGGGCACGGCCTGGTTCACCACCTGGCTCAATATGGATGAAGTGCTGCCGGCGAACGTGCTGCCGCCGCCGGGCGTGTACACCGCGGTGAGCGACTGGGTGCCGGCAGTCAGCGCCACGCTGGGATCGATGGCCTGCGCACCGCTGTCGAGGAAGATAGTGACGCCCGTTGAGCCGACTGCGAGATCGGTATTGCCGTCGTTGTTGAAGTCGGCCGCGGCAACCGAACTTCCGCCGGTGGTTGGGAGCAGCATTTCGCCGGTCATTGCTCCGGTGCTTGAGCTCAGCAGAATGCTGGTGCCGGAGCCCGTCCCCGTGCCGTTACCGGTGATGGCGATATCAGCAAAACCATCGCCGTTGAAGTCTGCGATGGCGATGCCCGTTGGATTTGTAGCTGCGCCGTAGATGGTTCCTGACGGGAATCCGCCCGACTGATTGTTGATCAGCACGTCGACTGTATTGTCGGCGCTGGAGAGAACGGCGAGATCGGGATAGGCGTCGTTATTCAGATTGCCGGCTGCGATCCCCGTGGCCGATACCCCGACGGGGTAGGTGACCGGGGCGCTGAACGTGCTCCCGCCCGGGTTGTAGAGAAATACGGTGACATCGGGGCCGCTGATGCCGGAATCGTCGCTGATGGCTATGTCGGCGTAGCCGTCCTGGTTATAATCGGCGACCGCAATGCCGGTGAAATCGCTGTACATGTACGGCGAATTGGCGCTCCACGAGGGACCGGTGGGGAAGCCGCCGCTTCCCTGGTTCAAGTACATCGCCACGCTGTTTTCAGAGATGACAGCGATGTCCTGGAGGCCGTTGTTCGTAAAGTTCCCGGTGGCCACGCCAACCGCGCCCGGGTAATTCAGGGTTTGGCTCGAATTGAGGATGCCGGCTGTGTTGCCACTGTTGTAAAGGAGAACTGCGATGTTGCCGTCGGAGGCGCCAATCACAAGACTATCGGAGTAGCCGCTGCCGGTAAGGTCGGCCGCAACCATCGAATTTGAAGACGTGTCGATAGCGGTGGTTCCGGAGGTTGTGCCATAGACGATCGGCGTCTGGAAGGTGCCATCGCCGTTGCCCAGCGCGACCACAAGAGTGACGGTTGAGTCGGAGTTCGACTGCAGTGTGGCAATGTCGGGTTTGCCGTCGTGGTTAAAGTCGCCGGTGACCGTGACGATGTTGGTCTGCCCGTTATTGGCGTAGGTGTTGCCCGCAACCAGGCCGCTGTTGCCGTTGACAATGGTGAGCGGAACCGACGACAGGAGGCCGCCATTGTCGTCAAAGGCGATTCCGCCGGTGGGCACGCCGAGACCGCCAGAGGTTGCGTTGGCGGTCAGGTTGACCAATGTGGGGTAGATAACCGGATTGGCGCTCGAGGTCAGATTGACGGTGACCGGGGACGGATTCACCGTCAGCGTATAGATGGGTGACTGCGCGGCAGCATACACGGTGTCGCCGGGATAGTTGGCCTGGATGCTGTACGTGCCCTGGGCGAAGGCGCCATAGCTGAAGCTGGCGACGCCGCTCGAGTTCACCACCGCAACGGGGTTGACAGCCACGGGCAGGCCGGTGAACGTGATGGTCTCTCCCGCGGGCAATGGAGTTCCGGGATCCTGCGCCTGGAAGGTGACCATGGCGCCCGCCGTGGTGACGCCGGAGGCCGCTGAGCTGGTGAGCGAGAGTGAAATTGCCTCGCCGTTGACTACGAGCGACGTGCTCGGGAAGTTGGAGGTGGAGGCGGCGAGGTAATTCAGATCGCCGGTGTAGGAGATGCAGATATAGTGGGTTCCGGCCGTCAGGGTCTGCGTCACCAGTAGCGACGCGACCGAGTCGCTTTCAGAGGGCGTAAGGGCCATCGAGCCAAGAGCGACTGGATTGTCTGGATTAGTGCAGTCAGAGAAAGTGACGGAGCCGGTTGGCAGGGCTCCGCCCGATACACCGACGATGGCTGCGTTCAAGGTGAACTGAGAGCCGTAAGAGATGGATCCGGGGCCGCTGACGCTTCCAGTGACCGGGCCCTGCGAGATCGTTATCGTTGCCGTAGCCGTGTTATTGGCCTGGTAAAGCTGATTCCCGGGGTAGGTCATGCTCAGGCTATAGGTCCCGGGAGTGGGCAATTGCGATGAATTGCTCAAGGTCACCTGGGCATCGTTGCCGTAGTAGAACGGCACCAACTGGTCCAATGACCCGCTGGGGGCTGAGTCGTCCGCAATGAAGCCGGTAGCTGCGAAATCGAGATAGCCGTCCCCGTTCATGTCACCCGTGACAATGAAGCCGGGCGGCGAAACGCCGTCGACGGGGAGCGGATAGGTGCCTGTATCTGTGGGGCTGCCCACCTGCGTCCAGGTAGTGGCATTCTGGCGCTGCAACTCGCCCACAAATATGTCGCCATTGCTGCTTCCGTATGCCGTGTACACAAGATTCCAGCCTGGCGCGACCGCTGCATTGGATGGCTGGCCGACGATAGGGAATGGCGCGCCGGCAACCGCGCCCACGCTGGTGAGCTGATAGGTTTCAGTGAGCGGGAGATTGCCGGTCTGGTCGTTTTCGAAGATGAGGACGTTGCCGGGATCCGAGCTGTCCGATCCCTCGCCAGGGTCGGCGATGGCCACATCGGGATAACCGTCACCGTTCACATCAGTGATGGCCATGTTCCACAAATAGTAGGCGCTGGCGGAGAACTGAGTCGGGGCCAACGCGCTAAAGCTGTTTCCGGAGCCGGCATTTATCAGGGGCAGGATCGCGCCGCTACTATTGCCCTGCGAGTATTCCGCGAGCACGATGTCGGTCAGGCCATCCTGGTTGAAATCGGCGGCTCCGGCGCTGAATACGGGACCGTAACCGGTATTGAAGTAGACGTAGTTGTCGTAAGTGTTCAGGATTGGACTGATGATCTGCAGGTAGCCGTCCACTCCGTCGATAACGGCGATGTCGTTATACCCGTCGTTGTTGAACCATCCCAGGACGACCTGGGTCGGAGAACTGACAAACGAACCGGTGCCGAATGCGACCGGCGCCTGGAAGCTGCCGTCGCCGTTGCCCAGCATGTAATACGCCTGGAGCGGGTTGCTGAAGCCCGGTGTCGACACTCCAGGGCACACCACGACCAGATCGGGGATGCTGTCGCCGTTGATGTCGCCGACCGCAAAATCCTGGGCAGCGCAGCCGGAAAAAACCTGCTGCTCGGTTTGAAATGCATTGTCTCCGGTGCTGAGGAAGACCTGCAGATAGGCTGAAGCAGCGGGGCTGCCATAGTAGGTTCCCGGCATTCCCACCACATCGACGTATCCGTCGCCGTTCAGGTCGGCCGCGATCAGTTTCTGGCTCGAGTTGGTGTCGAAGGACGCCGAGGACGGATTCTGATAAGTGCCCGCCGCGGCGACCTGGGTTAGCTGTCCCGTTCCCAGCGTCACAAGCGGGCTGGCAGGACTGATGCCCGTCAGGCCGAAGGTCACCGTTCCAGCAGGCACGGCGGCATCGGTCGAGGCAGTACGCGTGGCGGTTCCGCTGAAGAGCGCGGTCAGGTTCGACCCATACGCGAATGCTGATGGATTGGAAGAGACCGCGGTGTTTACCGAATACGGCGCGTAGACCTGGAAGATCACCGGACCGCCGGTGACCCCGGCGGTGCTGGTCTCCACCTGCAAGCTGGCCGCAGTTGCCAGAGCCGTGGCTGGAATGCAGCCAAAGATCTGTGTCGCCGAGGATAAGTCCCCCGAGATCAGCATCAACGGCTGCCAGGATCCGCCTACGTTAATCTGTGCCGTAGTGCCGGAATTAAAGCCGAGGCCATTCAGCGTGACCTGCAGACCAGGGCCTCCGGTGGCCAGGGTGCAAGAAGACGTTGAGGGGATCGACGCACCTGCGATGAACGAGGCCGGACTGATGGATGTGAGAGGATTTTCAAGGAAGATGGTTCCCTGAACCTGTTGCGTCTCGTAGTTGCCGTCGCCGTTATAGACGGCAAGGTACTGGTTGCTGGTGAGCGCGGTAGCAAAGGTCGCCCCAAGGACCGACTGGCCGTTCACAATGATAGTCCCAACGTTGGTCGGCCCTCCGACCACGGCATTGCCGTTCGCAGGATCTTCCAGCTGGATCGTGCCTGTGGGCGCGGGCTGTCCGGATGGAGTGGTCAGAACCACGTTGAACGTGATTGTTGCGCCGGGGACGGACGCGCCGGGCACGTACACCAGGATCGTGGTGGGAGCGTACACGGTGAGCACGAACGGACCGGCTGTGGCAGGGGCGTAGCCCGATGTGTTGGCGGTGTAGTTGCCGCAGATGGGAAAGGTTCCCGACTGAATGGTGTAATAGCTGACAGTGGCAATGCCACTTGAATTGACGGTGCCTGTGCCGATATCGGTCTGGTAGTTATTGCAATCCGTCGGATCGCCAGAAATGAAGAAGTCGATCGATCCATCGGGGGTCGCGCCATCAGGGGAGCCGAGCACGAAGCCGGTCAAGGTGGTATAGAAGCCGTCACCGACTGGATTGGGAGACGCGCCAATGTCAAACGCGCTGAGCGTCTGTGCGTGCGATGGGAGCGAGAGGCCAAGAGCCAGAACTGCGGGAATCCATGCTATGGCCAGCTTTTTCGATATACGGCGCATCATTGTCCACTCCGTACCGGCGGGATAAACAGAACCCGCGACGTGGGGCTGTCGGCCTGGATCATCCAACCTGGGGCTGTTCCGGGCGCCACCAGCTCGAAGACCGCATTGCCGTTCAGCGCCGAGAGTTGCGTGGGTGAGCAGGTGCATGAGGATTGAGCCGGGGCGGTTGCACCGGTGAGATCGACACGAAGAAGGGAACTGCCGGCGCGGTCGGCCGTCACCGCCCAGCGATCATCCTGCGATGCCGCAACCGCAAAGGGCTGATTGAGACCGTTGACCCCGGTGGCCAGCGTTGTGGCTGTCCCGTTGTGAAAGCGCGCGAGAGTGTTGGCCGAGGAGTCGGCGACCAGGGCATCTTCAGAGCCAGGAACAAAGCTCATGCCGCCAAATCCGCCCAGCGTTGCAAGCGTCGAACGTGCTCCGTTTGCGGTGGTTGCCGCTACGGTTACGCCCGTTGTGGCTCCATTTGCGGCCACCAGCAGGGTTCCGGCGTCGCTTACGGCCGCTCCCTGAATCTGCGTGGACGAAGCGATCGTCGCGACCGCGGGCGATTGGGGAATGCCTGTGACCAGAAGGAGCGAAGTAGATCCGGGAACAAAAACCACCGCATAACCGCCGCGCGGCGAAAAAACGATCTGAGATGAAGGCGTGGCGTTACCGGTAAGTGCGACCGGCTGCTGCGAAGGCAGGGTCATCACCTTGAGATTGCCTTTTGAGTCGATGAGTAATGCAGTTTGGGTAGGGCTTGCAAAGGCGCCCGCGGAGTAGGTCCCGGCCGGAAAGAGTGCGGCGCCAAGCTGCGTCGCGCCGGGAACACCCACGAGCGTCCGCAGGGTCGAATCGGAAGTGTTCCAGATCAGGCCCAACTGCGCGCCGTTCGAGACATTTGTTCCCGCGGGAGTGCTTGTACCGCCGGACGAGACCGATCCGGAATTGATGCTTGACTTGCCGCAGCCGGAAACGAGGAGGATGGCCACACAAGTGGCACTGCCGAGCCTGGCGCTAAGCCGCCCGCACGAGCGCAGTTTCATGGGGGTGAACCGTCCTTAAGCTTCACTCCTTACACGGGGGAGTATTCGGGAGTGGAGAACTATCAGAGAATGGTCGAACTTTAGCCTCTCCAGTACCCTTCAGTCAACTCATTTTTTCTGAAGTAAGATGAATGTCAACAGCTGTTGAACACAGAAATAGCGCGGGTTGCGGCGTCTCGTGTGAGCACACCCCGCAACCCGTGTTTCAAATCACGTTCCTCGCGCGAAGGTTAAAATTCCGCTATTTTACGTGCGCAAAATCGGCGTCGGCGAGAGGCTCGGCAGCCGGTACCTGGTCGTAGAGTGTTCCGCGCATCTTGTAGAGCGAAGCCTGGTCTGGATTTTTCCCGATCAGGTCGGAGTAAGCCATGAGCGCGTCGTACCACAGGCGCTGGTCAAAGAAGTACCTGGCGCGGGCCGTATCGGCATCGGCGCCCTGAATCTGACCGAGCCCCGCATCGATCTGCGCGCGGTCGGCGCCGCCCAGCACAACCACGATCGCAGCCGGGGGCGGAGGGCCGAGCAGCGGAGAGTCGGGCGCGACCTTCCACAGATAGGTGCTGCCGGGAGAAAGAGCCGGCGCATCGGCCGGATAGACAAGAGTGGTGCCAGTCACCTCGCGGTCCCAGGAGAAAGTGCCCAGCGTGTCCTGAATCTTGAACTTGTATGTGGCCGTTGGGTCGCCTCTCCACGCAAATGCGGGCCGCAGCGTGTACACCCGCGCCTTGTGCGGTGCATACAACAGCGTCTTTGCTCCCTCGCCGCGAGAAGCCCCGCCAATCTGATTCGCGGTTGCCTTTTCCGGCGCCAGGTCGAATCCGTCCAGCTTGGTTTTCACCCGCCGGGGAGCGCCCTGGCCGGGTGACGCGTTGGAGGGCGCCTGCCCAATGCTCTGAGTGACGGCCAGAGTTGTAAAGACTGCCACCAAAATTATCGCAATCGATCTTTTCATGCCAGAACCTCCGGTTCTTTTGCTTCTATCTTGGAAGATTTCGTTTTACGTGGCCCGATGGCGTACAGAGTCACCTGATCGTCGAATCCGCGCACCTGCGTCGCGCCGAGGGGATAGATCCCCTCAATTCGGTCTTTCACGCGCTCCCAGGTGCCCTCTGAAAGGATTATCTCAGTCCCGAACTCCTTGTTCAGGCTTTCCAGCCTCGAGGCAAGGTTTACCGTTTCGCCGATCACCGAATACTCGAGGCGGTCGCGCGAGCCCACGCTGCCGCTGGTCAGCATTCCGGTGTGAATTCCCACTCCGATGCGCAGTTCCGGGAAGTCCTCCTCCTCCGGCCTCTCGGCGTTGAGCTCGTCGACGCGCTTGAGCATGGCGAGGGCGCTGCGTACGGCGTTGCAGGCATCCTCCGGCTCGCCCTGCGAGAGGGGCACGCCGTACACCACCAGCAGCCCGTCGCCGATGAACTTGTTCAGGAAGCCGCCGTGCGCCCGGATCACATCGTCCATGGCGGTGAAGTAGCGGTTCAGCCACTTCAGCACGGTATGCGAAGGCTTGCCCGCGGTGATGCCGGTAAAGTTGCGAATGTCGCTGAACAGCACCGTGGCGATGCGCTCATTACCTTCGAGGCTGACCTCGTCGCGGCGGTCCCAGATGGCGTTGGCTACCGCGGGATCGACATAGCGGGAGAAAAGCTCCATCAGTTGGGCGCGCTGCTGCTCAGTCTCAGAGCGCAGCAGGTTAGCCTTCACATACTGCCAGGCCACGCCGCAGGGCAGCGCCGCGGCCACTCCCAGCATGGTCTCAAGGTATGGGAACCAGAGATGGAAGTTTGAGAATGCGGTCTGCGCGTTGATGTAAATGCCGATCATGATGATGGCGCCGCAGGCAAATGCCATGCGCAGGTGCAACCGCGTGAAAGCCCAGGTGGCAAGAAGCAGCACCAGGAAGTTGATCGTCCAGCGCTGCCAGAGCAGAACTTCGCCGATGGCGTTGCCGTCGAGCAGGGTTTCAATGGCTGCCGCGTGCAGCTCGGTTCCGCCGATGCGCTCGCGTGCGCCATCGGCCGCGCTGACGCGGAAGAGCGGCGTGAAATCCTGGTCGCGCGCCGCGTCGCTGCTTTGCCCGATCAGCACCAGCTTGTTGTGAAGGGCAGCTCGATCGACTGTGCCGGTAAGAACGCTCCAGGCGGAAATATGCGTGGCCGGATGCGGCGCCCAGTCGCCGATGCGGAAGGTTCCCGCCTCAGGATCGCTGAAGGGAATGCGATGGCCGCGAAACATGGCGTTGCGCTTGTTGAGCGGCGTCAGCGTGCAGTTCTTGCAATTGGGATCGACCTGGGCCAGGTACTCTTCAGCCATGAAGACCGGGAAACTCTCGCCTTTTTGCTTTTGCCCGCCCCATGCAACCAGTTCGGCGTTGCGCACATATCCGTCGCTGTCGAACGGCATATTGATGGCCGCGTAGGCAAATGCTCCGGGCGCGCCATCCTTGCAGAAGCCGGTGGGCAGCGCGGGATTCTCAGGCTGACAGAACATGGGCAGCGGAAGCACCGCGGGTAGCTGGCCTGTTCCCGCCTGGATGGCGACGACAACGTTGCCGGCCGAGGTGAGAGCCTGCTGCATGGCCGTGTCTTCTTCAGGATTGCGCGGCTCGGAGAGGAAGATATCGAGGCCGATAATGGCGGGTTTTGCCTGCCCGACCCTGGCGACGACGTCAGCCACCGTGGAGCGGGGAATGGGGTATTTCTGAATCTGCGCAAAGGTAGCGTCGTCGAAGTCGACGAACACGATTTCCTTCGACGTGGGCGCGTAGCCGCCGTGATTGACGAGGAAGTCGTAAGTCCAATTGGTCAAATCGCTGAACGCGGTCCAGCGTTCCAGCATCGACACCGCAAAGGTGAGTCCAAGGGCGACGATGCAAGCAACGATAAATCGGTCTGGAAGGCGGCGAATCATGGGAGGGGATATCAAGGCTGGCGGGCCAGCACTGCGTCAATGTTCTTCACGTATTTTCGCGAGCGGTCGGCTTCGTTTGCGTCGGGATTGGACTCGATCACGTTTTCAAAGTGTTTGCGCGCGGCGGCCAGTTCAGCCACATTGCCGCTCTGGTTGTACTCCTCGGAATAGAGGATTCCGAGCCGGTAGTTGGTGAACAGGTCGGTGGGCGTGAAGGTGAGCGCCGTCTGGCAGTACCGGATGGCCGAGTCGAAACGTTTCTGCATCCACTCGCAGTCGCAAAGCCCGGTGTTGGCCTGGCCGCGCAACTCTTTCCAGATGTCTGCCTGCGCGGCGCGCTTCTTGACGCCCATGCCCAGCAGATACCCCAAGGCGTAGTAGTTGACCTTTCCAGCCAAACCGCTGTCGAAGTTCGAGAGGGAAAGATAATCGCTGTACTGCGACTCAGCCTCGCTGCAACCGTTCTTCTGGCGCAGCGACTCGGCCAGCCAGAAGTGCGCCTCGGCGTTGGCTGGCGTAAGCGCGATGGCCTGGCGCGCGGCCTGTACCGCGTCGTCGAAGTCGCCCTTGCGCGCAAAGGCCTGGGAGAGCAGATAGTACGCCATCCCATTCTTTGCATCCCGCTGCGTGACCACATTCAACTGGCGGATCGCCTCATCCATGTCGCCGGCGTCGAGCAGCGCGCCGGCGTAGCTGGAACGGGCCTCGAGGTAGTCGGGATCGATGGAGATCGCTTCCTTGAAAAACTCCAGCGACTTCTTGTCTTCGTAGAGCGCATTGTATGTGCGGCCAGCGTAAAGCGCGGCCTGGCTGTACTTGGGATCGATCTGAAGCGCGGCCTCGAATTCGGCGGCCGCCTTGCGGTAGTTCTCTTCAAAGCCCTTGTTGTAATACTGTATGCCCTGGTTGAAGCGATCAACGGCGGCATGGTTGCGATTGCGCGCGATCAGGATGCGGACGGTGACCGTCGTCTCCTGGCCGGGATAAACCACTTCCTGGCGCGGCCCGTCGGGCTCATAACCCATGTGGACCGCCTCCACCGTGTGCGCGCCCGGCGTGATGCCCGGCAGCCGAAGCGCAGCCGTCTTGTTCACGACCCCAACGCTCTGGCCGTCCACAAAGACCTCGACGCCATCCATATTCGTTTCAATCACCAGCGTTCCGTATTTGGGCGGAGGAAGATTCGAGGCCGTCACGTGGGTGGGGTTGTAGGCCAGCACCATGTTGGGATCGAAACTGCCGCGCTCCGAGGTGGGATTCTGGGCCGCGTTGGTGGCGTCGCGAACGTTGGTGTGCACATACTCGGCCAGTTCGTCCGCGGTCACAATTCCGTCGCCGTTGGTGTCGGCCTCGCCCTCCAGGCCCTTCACCACATAGTAGGTAAAGATGCCGTGCCCGCCGCCCCACTTGTCGCTTTCAAAGCTCTGCTCGCGGTCGCGGCTGGCAGTGATGGAAAATAACGACTTGTCGAGGTCGAGCAGGGTGCGGTTGACGGTGGAGCGGTCCGCCTCGGGGGTGATGGCGCCGGAGTGGCAGGAGTCGGTGATCAGCACCTTCCACTTGCCATTGATGCGCGCGCCCATGTCCTTGCCCAGCGACTCCATGGGATAAGCCGTGGCGGCGATGTTGTTCAGGTCGATGTCGTAGGCCGCGATGTATGCCGTGCCGTTGGCGACAAATCCGTGGCCGGCGAAGTAGACCAGCACGCGATCGTCAGGACGTGTCACCGAAGGGAGCCAGCCTTCAAGCTCGTGACGAATGTTCTCAAGTGTTGCCTGGCTGTCGATGAGCTTATGCACGTTCTCGGCAGGGAACTGCCCGCCCTCGGGGCTGATGAGCACCGTGTATACCGACTCGGCATCCAAGTCAGGAAATTGCAACTGCGCACTCTGCGGCAGATGCGCGTATTTCGAGATGCCGACGACCAGCGCGTAGCTGCGAGGAATCTGCACGGTGGTTTGCGTTTGCTGTGCCGGGCCGGTTTTTTTGAACGTCAGGTCGCGGTTCTGATCCTGCGAGGCAGGCAGTTGTCCAGTCGAGCCGGCTGGCGGCGCGGGCGCATTTTGGCTGGCGAGCGCGGCGCTCGATGAGAGCGCGAGGACTGCCAGGCCCAAAGTGATCGTTCGATTCATAGTTCCTGTCCCATCGAAATTGGCTAAGTGACGCTGTTCAATTGTGAGAGAGCAGAAATTCGTAAACCACCGGGCCGGCCAGCGGCGAATCCGAAGACACCGTGCTGCCCGCCGAGTCGGAAGTGAACTTGAGGTCGCGCGATGCGCCGTTGGCGGCCTGCGTGAGCTCGCGCGGCAAAGCCTCATTGGGTCCCACCGCCTTTGGCCCGGCGCTTACATCCACGCACTCGCCGCGCGCCTTGAAGATGGCGTCGTCGCAGCGCGGCTGCATGGACGTCGGCGCGATTCCCTGCGGAGGCAGATTGGCTGTGGCGCGATTCTGCATCTGGCCGATGGTGAGCTCGATCGGGCTCAGCACAAAGTAGATGGTCTCGCGGCCGGCCGGCCCGGTGATCTCGAACCAGCCGTTCGAGGTGGCCGGCATGATGTAATCGTGCCCCTTGGCGATGCGGTTGTCGTTGCCGGTCTCAGGCCGCGGGAACAACACCTCGTATTTGCCTGAGGTGTTCAGATCCATCACGTAGAGAAACCCGTCGACCGCGGGGCGCAGCCGGAACCGGACCGTGTCGCCGCCACTGAATACGTGGGTGGGGTCGACGGTCTGCACCTGGTCGGCGACCTTCTTTTCGAGCACGATCGAGATGAGACTCACGTTGCCGGATGGGGGGGACGCCGGGACGGCATGCGGCGTCAGGGCGAGGAGCAGAGCGAAGCAAGACAGTTGCCTGCGCATAGAGCCTTTCTGCTGCGCCGGGGAGGAGCTGAATTGAGAGCCCTTATTGCAATTTCGGAGTTCGTTAAGCCAGTAAATTAGTTAAGCGGTTGCCGGCGTCTTTCGAGATTACGCCGGCATTATCGTGTACTTCGGATTGCCAAGTGCTCCGAGAGTCTCATTACGCATCCCGCGGCGAGTCGTTATTTGCGAATCTCCCGGGTGGGGGAAATACCGCTCCATAATACCGCCCCGGGCCGGGTTGGGAATACAGATTTTGTGGGAGGCGCCGGGACCGGGGAGCTATCGCGCTCCCATCTTTGGTATTTGCAGACCATGGGGAAGTGTTTTATGCTCACCACCGCGCCCCCCTGCGTGTACCGTTAACTGAAAGAGATATCGACCATGGAAGTAAGATTCTGGGGAGTGCGCGGCTCCATTCCGACCCCCGAGCCGGATCGGCTGCGCTACGGAGGCAATACCACGTGCCTTGAAATCGGCACCCCAGACCCGCGGGAGCCGGTCATCATCGACTGTGGAAGCGGCATCCGCGCCCTCGGCGACGAGCTTCTGAAGCGGCAGGCCCGGCGAATCCACATCCTGCTTTCCCACTACCACTGGGATCACATCCAGGGGTTGCCCTCCTTCGCTCCACTCTTCCAATCGGACGTAGGGATAACGATTTACTCCAGCCGTCCGACCCTGGAAACGTGCTTGTTGCTTGCCGCCCAGATGGCCGATCCATATTTCCCCGTGCTGTTTGGCGAGGTTGGATCGCAACTTGAGTTCAGGCAGGTCGAATGCGGAAAGGAGTTGGCGATCGGTTCGCTCAAGGTCGAGCCGGTCCTGCTCAACCATCCCCAGGGCGCGGTAGGTTTCCGGCTCGAGTCGGAGGGGCACGTGCTGGTTCACGCCTCTGACCACGAGGCCGGCATCGCCGAGATCGATGCGGGTCTGGTCCGCGCCGCCCGCGGAGCCAATCTCCTGGTGATGGACGCGCAGTACACCCCTTTGGAATACGAATCCAAGATCGGCTGGGGCCACTCCAGCTACGCCCACGCTGCCGATGCGGCGCAGGCTGCAGGAGTTAAGCAACTGTTGCTTTTCCACCACGACCCGGCGCACGACGATGATTTCCTCGACCAGATGCAGGTCGACGCCCAGGAGTGTTTTGCCGCGACCGGGATGGCGTGCGAAGGGAAGGCGTTCGAGTTTTAGCCCTGACGCCAAAACGCCCAAAACGCCGAGGCCTTCAGGCCCTGAGGGTTGCGTTTTTTCCGGCGACTGCGGCGGGTTGAGGATTCACTTGGTTGTATCGACATATAGGGGTAGCCAGCGTTGCCAGCGAAAATCGCGCCAGACGAGGCGGAGGACGCAGGCTTTGGTGATTCCAAGGCGAGGACGACAACGAAGTATGGCGCGATTTCCACCCCAGCGACCAAGACCCGTCGCTGGGGACCCCGGATTTTCGCCGCAACCCGTTGGGACGGGGCCATTTTCCCTCATCTCGTTGTCCCTCGTCGCTAACAGCCCCCGGTCTGCGTCGCTCCTCGTTCCTAGACCTGAGGGAAAATGGCTCCCGTCGCTGCCCGCCCCTATATGTCGATACACCCTAAACATTGCGTGGCAATGGCTTTTCCTGCCGTGCGCTTCGATCCCATCAGCCGCGGATGGCCTTGAACTATCATTGTGATTGACATGGCCGACCAGATCCCCAGCCTTGATGAAGCCTCAATAACTGCGATTGTTCGCCGCGCCCTCAAAGCGCATCTTGAAGCGCGCCTTTCGGATTCAGAAGACGAAAGCGACCCCTGTAAACTGTTTCACTCCCGGCGGGCACAGAAGTTGAAAGAAGAGATTGTTGCAGCCGGCAGGAAGCTGTGGCAGCGGCAGTATGTGGATGGGAACGGCGGCAATATCTCCGCGCGAATCTCTTCGAAATACGTGATTTGCACCCCCACCATGCTCAGCAAAGGCGACCTGCGGCCTGAGGACCTCTCGCTGGTCGACCTTGAGAACAACCAGATCGCCGGCGACCGTCAGCAAACCAGCGAAATCTCGCTGCATCTTGAGATCTATAAGGCTGTGCCGCAGGCCCAGGCCGTGGTTCACTGCCACCCGCCCTATGCGACAGCTCACGCGGTGGCGGGAATACTGCCCCAGGGCAACTTGATTCCCGAGCAGGAGGTCTTTATCGGCCCGGTGGCTCTGGCGCCGTATGAGACGCCGGGAACCCAGGAATTCGCCCGTTCGGTACTGCCCATGGCCAGGCGCCACAACACAATCTTCCTGACCAATCACGGCATCGTGTGCTGGTCTGACACCGTGACTCACGCGGAGTGGAACGCCGAGATCATCGATACGTACTGCAAGACAGCCATGATCGCGGCCCAGCTGAAATCGCCGCTTCCGGAGATACCGCCGGAGAAGATCGACGAGATTCTGGCCATCAAACGGCACCTTGGACTTCCCGATGCGCGCCTCGCCGAGGAAAGGGAGTTGCCGCAGCCGAAAGGCAACCTGGTTCGCAATCCTTCCGGCGCCTCTTATCTGGCGCCCACGTCTCCAAAGCGGCCGAAAACCGGAGAAGAGCTGGAGAAACTGGTGAAGGCAGTCACCGCAGAATTACTCAACCTTCTGGATCAAAAGGATTGAACGCGGCGCATGATTCCTTCCGGTTGGCCTTGATGTGCCGTGCGGTCGTATCATAGTGCGCGAGTTGCGCTTCACGTTATTTTTGAGGCGAAAGCGATCCATCAAGAGTTTTGAGAGAGGGCGATAAATGACAACGTATACAGTTCCCGAAGTCAAGTCAGCGGCGCCGGTCGCGCCGAATGAAGTCCTGCTGGTAGCCAGCGGCGACCTGCGTCAATCTGCGAATCAGGTCTGTTGGGCCGCGCAAGCCGCCATGGAATCCAGCCTGACGGCAGCTTTTGCAGCCGAGGGCATAACGCTGCGCCGCGCGCATCCTTACGATCCTGTTTTGCAGCATGGGTTCATTTATAACCAGCGCATGGGAATGGATGTGTTTGCAGGCATTCATCCCGATGCGCCGCTGGTGGTCGCAGAATCGGTGTGGCAATACAGCAATCATCTTCTTCCCGGACTCGAACACCACCGCGGGCCGATTCTGACGGTTGCAAACTGGTCGGGGCAGTGGCCCGGGCTGGTAGGAATGCTCAATATCAATGGCTGCCTCTGGAAGGCCGGGGTAAAATTCTCGACGCTCTGGAGTCTTGATTTCACCGACGAATTCTTCCTTTCGGGATTGCGCCAGTGGCTGCGCGAGCATCGCATCAGTCACGACGCGAGCCATGTGCACCGACTCGACGCGGCCGCGCTGCCCAGGCCCGAAGCTGAGCTCGGCGCCGCTCTCGCGCGCGCCCTTCGCGCGCGGAAAGCCATCATGGGCGTCTTCGACGAGGGCTGCATGGGCATGTACAACGCCATCATCGAGGACTATCTGCTGAATCCCATGGGCGTATACAAGGAGCGGCTGAGCCAGTCGGCGCTGGTTGCGGCGATGAACCAGGTGACCGACTCCGAGGCCCGCCAGATCAGAGAGTGGCTGAATGCCAGCGGCATCGAGTTCCGCACCGGCCTCAATGAAGAGACCGACCTGACCGAGGCCCAGATCCTCGGCCAGTGCCGCATGTACATCGCTGCCCTGCGCATTGCCGACGACTTCGGCTGCGACATGATCGGCATCCAGTATCAACAGGGATTGAAAGACATGGCCCCGGCCTCCGACCTGGTGGAGGGGCTGCTGAATAACGTAGAGCGCCCTGCGGCCTTCAGCACCGGCGGCAAGGAACTTTATGCCGGCCGGCCGCTGCCCCACTTCAACGAAGTTGACGAGTGCGCCGGCCTCGATGCTCTGGTTACCAACCGCGTGTGGAGCGCGATGCACCTCGATCCCGCGACCACCCTGCACGACGTGCGCTGGGGCGAGCACTACACGGGCGACGGCGTCGACGACTTCATCTGGCTCTTCCAGATCTCCGGCGCGGTCCCCGCATCGCACCTGGTGGGCGGCTATCGCGGAGCGATCAGCGAGCGCCAGCCGGCCATGTACTTCCGGCTGGGCGGCGGCACGCTCAAGGGAATCTGCAAGCCCGGCCCCATCGTCTGGAGCCGCGTCTTTGTCGAGGATGGCAAGGTTCACGCCGATATGGGACTGGCCGACGCCATCGCCCTGCCGGCGGCGGAGACCGAACGGCGCTTGAATTCCGTCACTCCGCAATGGCCGATCATGCACGTGAAGCTTCGCGGCGTTACGCAGAACCAGTTCATGGCGCGCCACCACGCGAATCACGCGAACGTGGCCTACGCGCCCGATGCCGAGACCGCCGAGAAGGCGCTTGCGGCCAAGGCGGCCATGATGGCCGAGATGGGGATCGATGTTTCCCTTTGTGGAAACACGCCCTGGTCGTGAGGGGGCAGGTTAAAGCGGTTCCAGGATTGCTATGCCCCGGAGGCAATACCGCTGAGTCGATCCGACCACAAGGAGGAGCGACCCTTCGCAAAAGCCGGATGGGGTACAACTATCCTGGAACTGCCGTAAAGCATCTCTTAAGAAGAAGAGGCCGGGGTCATTTCGACGGCGTCCGTATCGGATCCACCCCGATCTTCTCTGCCATCGGTGCTTCTGCCGATGAAGCAAGTCATTGTTCGAGCTTGAACCGCGCCGGCTTTGGACGCATCACTTTGATGTTTTTTGCAAGCCCGAGCAGCGCCAGCAGGCGAATCCCCCAGTAGTTGAAATCGAGTTCCCACCACGCCATGCCATGGGTGGCAGATGTGGGATGAGCGTGATGATTGTTGTGCCAGCCTTCGCCTCCGGTCAAAAAGGCTACCCACCAATTGTTGGTTGAATCGTCGTGGGTGTTGAAACGGCGCGCGCCCCACAGGTGGGTGGCCGAATTGACGAGCCAGGTGACGTGGAAGCCGATGGTGATGCGCAGGAACACTCCCCACAGCACCCACGAGATTCCCAGCGGCCATCCGCCTACGGCAGCGCCGCACGCCAGCAATGCGATGGCGACAAGCGTAATGGGCAGCCAGTGCCAGACCGATAGCCAGCGATAGAAGCGGTCCTTTTCGAGATCGGGCGCGTAACGGGAGAGTACTGTAGTTTCATTGTGCAGCGCGCCGCGCAGGATCCAGCCCATGTGCGACCACCATTTGCCATCGCGCGGTGAGTGCGGATCGCCGGGTTTGTCGGTGTACTGGTGGTGCAGGCGATGCACGGCGACCCAGTAGATGGGGCTGCCCTGCAACGCCAGCGCGCCGCAGACTGCCAGGCAATACTCCAACCATTTGGGCGTGGTGAAGCTGCGATGCGTAAGCTGGCGGTGATAGCTGATGGCGATTCCCACGTTCTGGCTCAACAGCCACATCGCGAGAAACACTGCCAACGAAGACCAATGAAAGGTGAACAACGCGGCAACGGCGCCCAGGTGGAACGTGGTAATGACAGTGAAGAACACCCAGTTGAATTCGCCGGGTCTTTCCTGCACCATCGCGATTGGTTCTGAGGCGCAGTCCGTTTGTGGTATTGCACGAAGAACTGACATGGGATCTCCGCCTCGGTCTTCAGGTGAATGGCTGCGGGCTCGCAGCGTGGTTTCCGCCGCAGGGCGCAGGGCCGCGTATTCTCTTCATTCAGCTTTAGCAGGTCCCGGGTGTGAATAGTGATCAAAATTGCTCATTCCGCCCGTTCGGGCCACGGGAGGCAGCCGTCGCGTCAGCGTAAAAGTCGAATCCGATGAGCAATCTTGAACAGCACAGAGCGCCGTCGCTTCGCTAGGCTAGAAGATCCTCAAAGGGCTGTGTGTTCAGGAGCTGACAATGGCGGGCAAAAAGCAAAGTACGCAAATGCCCATCGATTTTTTCAAGCGAATCGACACGCCCACCAGTGCGCATGAGTATCGGAACAAGCAGGTTATCTTCGCCCAGGGAGACAAAGCCGATGCGTTGTTCTATATTCGCGTCGGCCATGTCAAGTTGACGGTTACGTCAACGAGCGGCAAGAGAGCAGTCATCGCCATTCTGCGCCGGGGCGACTTTTTCGGCGAGGGATGTGTGACAAAGCAGTCGTTGCGGATTTCAACTGCAACGGCCGTTGAAGCTGCTACGATTGTCAAGGTAATGAGGGCAGATATAATCAGCACCATTCATCGCGAGCCGGAGTTCGCCAAACTGTTTATCTCCCATCTCCTCATTCGAATTGGACGGATCGAAGAGGAGTTCCTGGACCAGATCTTCAATTCAAGCGAGAAGCGGCTGGCTCGTCTATTGCTGATGATGGCCGGATTCGGGCTTCACGCAGAGACGGAGCCGGTCCGATTCAAGGTGAGCCAGCGAACACTTGCAGAGATGGTTGGCACCACGCGGTCGAGGGTGAGCTACTTCATGAACAGCTTCAGGAGCCGCGGATTCATCGACTATAACGGCAGCATGCATGTCCATCCGGCGCTTCTCACATTTCTTACCGACGATTAGTGGCTCCGCAAATTGTCGCAACCATGAATTTCGCGGAGCCCATGTACCGGCTGTGACGCCGCGGGAATATGACGAAGCAACGAAGCATCGCGTCACCTGGTGTTCTGTGGCGTATGCTTGAAATATCAGTCCGTTTGCCCCTTCTCGCCTTCGGCACTCCAGGCTTCGCTCCAGACGAGCATCTTTCAAGTACGCAACCTAACGTCTGGAGCCGCCATGAGTCTCACCAGGAAGAGCGATGTAAAGAACCACCTGTCTCCCCGTTTCCGCACAGAAACACATCTGTGCGCGCCGGCAGGCCTGCGCGATGCAACCGGCTGCTCAGTGGCCGGACCGGACGCAATCGGAACCATCCCAACGCCGTTTGCCCTGGACTATTCCGTGGAGCATACGTTCGCCGGTAGGTCGTCCACGACGAGCGCCAATTCGACGGGTTCCACGGATCCCCAAGCACCAGAAATACCAAAAAGCGCGCAATCGTGAAGCGGCATTCTGTTTTCCTGCGTAATAGCTGCGTCCTGCCCGACGGCCTGGATCCGGTCAGAGTGCCCTTCGGCAACCGCTGGATGCTGGTAGACGAGATTACGGCGGCGGTCTTCGATACGATGATTCGCCACGCTGGATGGCACTCCATGTGGATGCCGGGTTCGTGCTCCCGAAGAGGCTTTGGGCTGACGCCGGAAAACGCGACCCGCCGCGCTGTGATGCGTGCGCTGAGAGCGGTTCCGCGCCAATTCAATGCCGCCGAGCTTGATACCGTTCAAGTCTCGAAGTATCCAGGTTTTTGCGTCGTGGGTGCTACCTTGCATCCACGCGAGGTCCAGCAACACACTGGGCTGGAGTTTGCTCACGAAGGGCAACCCCAGACGGTTCACGCAAGATAAGCGAAGCAGCGCTTTGCATGTGAGCCAGGCCCTGAGCCGGCGCCTCTTACCGCGCGGGCAACGTAGAGTGGATATTCACGTGCGGTGAATCCTGCCCGGAGCGGAACGGATGTTATTCGCGTGAATCGACTGATTTCCTGCGGCAGCGGAAACCCTAGTAATTGACGCACGTCACTGTTGAATGGAGCTTGGCAATGAATGTTAAAGCAATGAGCCAGGCGAATTGGCCGCCGCGGGTATTGCGAGTCTGGCTGGACGAAATGGAGCCGGCAACAGTTGTTGCGCTCAAATCAGACCATCTGGCGCTCTTCTCTCTACCACCATTTCGTGGAATGCGCTGCTGGAATCTTCCCGCCGGCGTCAGGCTTGGCTGAACGCAGAAGCAGGAGGGGACATTGCACGAGCTTTACGACCTTTTCGGCAATCGACCCAAAGACCAGCGGATGCCAGCCGGAGATGCCGTGTGTGGAGATCACGACCATGTCGATGTGCTCGCGGTCTACTACCTCCATGATGTTCCCGGCGATATCGTTGCCAGTTTCGACACTGGAGTTCGACTTCACTCCCCTGGCTGCGAGGGCCGCATGGCATTTGGCCAGATGCCGCTCCGCGAGTGATCTTGCATCCTGAAGGAATTGGGTTTCGGGAACGAAGTCAGGAAGTGTTGACGCGGGAAACATCGGAATCACATGTACAAGATGGAGATCCGCGTGAAAGTGCTTTGCCAGGTCGGCTCCCATCTCCAGAGCTGCCTGGGAAGACGGGCTAAAGTCGATGGGCAACAATATCTTAGTGGGGATGGAAGGAAAGACATGAGATTCCGGCATGACAAACTCCTCGCCGAACCGCTAAAGCGGCTTGATTCCTGAAGTGTCTTCTCCTCGCAAGCCTAAAAACTGTGCTCTTTTGGACATCGGCCTCGTGGAAGATTTGTTTCGATGCCGTGGATTCCACCCGCAATGGACTGCGCGCCGACGCGGTTGCAAACAGCATGCGATGGCGAGCAAATATGACCATCCCTTCATACCTTCACTCTGCCAGTATCTTGGTGGGCAGAGTTGCGCGGCGCCTGAATCTATTGGCAACCCCAGCCGCGCCTGAGATGGGCTATGCCTCTCAATGGAGGGACGATGAGGTCATACAAGCGGGTTCCGGAGTCGCGATTCATGTTGGCCTGTGATGCAAGTCCGGCAGCCATGCATGGTGACCGATCCGCCCGGAAATCTTCCAGCACGAAGATTCGCCAGGCGATGCTACTGGCGTTCGTTACTGCGGTTCTGGCCGCAATGCCAGTACAGGCAAGGCCGCAATCACTGCTCTCTTCTGACGATCCCTCAGCGACTGCGGGAGTTACGACCTCAGGGACACTGGACCTGACCTATGTCCGCCCGACGCAGAGAGTAATGGTCAGTAACTACGTTTTCGACGCATATGGCCCTTATCCGATTGCCGGCGCCGCGATCGCGTCTGGAATCAACCAGTGGACCAATTCCCCACCGGAGTGGGGCCAGGGTGCTGAGGGCTTCAGCAAGCGGTTTGGGTCCAACTTTGGCATCGCGGCTATTGGAACCACTACGCGTT
>Ga0326727_10001528_pt1 | contig 85129 bp, 85 predicted proteins | sample MB2enrmetagenome_FD_207643 | JGI IMG/M metagenome (GOLD analysis project Ga0326727, IMG submission 207643) | Lab enriched peat soil microbial communities from McLean, Ithaca, NY, United States - MB29MY | ecosystem: Environmental > Terrestrial > Soil > Wetlands > Peat | place: USA: New York... | reverse complement strand
GCTACCGCTCCCTTACGGTCGCGGCTCAGTTACAGGTAGATGCCGCTACCGTAAAGAAACGGACTTCACGGTCGCGGGCCTAGCGCCTCGACCGCGTGATGCGTTGCTACCGCTCCCTTACGGTCGCGGCTCAGTTACAGGTAGATGCCGCTACCGTAAAGAAACGGACTTCACGGTCGCGGGCCTAGCGGGCGCTGGGCTGCCGGGAGTAGGCTCGTCTCAAGCCCCCGGGTTGCGGCGTGAGTACGGGCGGATTTGCCGCGGCGGCCAATTCCTCGGGGGTGGGCTTCTTCGGGCGCGCGTTCAGCCTGGTGGCGATCAGCTCCTCTTTGACTTTTTCGTACTTCGGCGTGCCAGGTTCAACCCCCTTGGCCCGTACCTCCTCGCCGGTGACTTCCTGGGCCAGCGGCAGATACTTCTGGAAGTAATTACGGATGCGGTCCTGCACCAAGCGGTGCTGCGAGCGAAGCAGCAAGAAAAGCACCTGGTCGCCAGGGGCTTTGGTTACGGCCTGATAGATATGCGACGGCCGTGTCAGCTTCAGCGACTTCAGTTCTTTATCGAGCTTCTTGCTGCGGGTCTCGAGCTTTTGCCAAGACTCTTTGTCCGGCTGCCGCATCCCCACCGCCCGGATGAGAGCCGATTTCTCCTTGGTCGTGAGCTTCTCGGTGAGCACGCTCAGGAAGAGTCCGAAGTTATGGACCGGGAAGGGGATTCCGGCCGGAATCAGTTGCCTGGCTTTGTGCAGTCTGGCGAACCCCGCAAGATTCAGCTTCGTTCCGGCGAGTGCCGGAGAGAACAGGTAGAGCAGCTTTTCCTGGTCGAGCGCGTGCAGAATGCCGCCGGGGTTGGGATCCTCGGCGATCCGCCGAAGTTCTTCGAGCAGGCGGGCGGGCGGGATCTTTTCCTCGAGCTTCTCGGCGCGGACGTTCTCGTACTGCTGCTGGGTGCGCTCCTCGATGGTGAAGCCGAGACGCACCTTCAGGCGGATGAGGCGCAGAATGCGTGCCGGGTTGTCATAGAACGCAAAGCTGTAGGCGGTCCGCAATTCCTTGCGCTCGAGGTCGCCGAGGCCGTTGGTGGGATCGACGAGCAGCCCGCGCGAAGCGCGATTCAGCGAGAGGGCGATGGCATTCACGGTGAAGTCGCGGAAGCGCAGATCTTCGTGGATGGTCGCCGGCGTCACCTGCGGTTTGCCGCCGGGTTTGGAGTACCGTTCCCGGCGCGCCATCGCAATTCCGGCGGTGGCGCCGCCCGGGAAGACCAGTTCGAGGGATTTCCGGTGATCGTCCTCTTCGGCGATGCGAGCGCCTGCCTTTTTCGCCACAGCCTTGGCGATTTTTGAGGCGGTGACGCTCTCGATCGTGAAGTCCAGGTCGCGGATGGGGAACCCGCCCAGCATGTCCCGCATAGCTCCGCCGGTCAAAAAAAGGCTGGTATTGGCCTCGGCCGCCGCCGTCTGGACCGCGGCCAACAGGTGGTTCTGGTCCGTACCGAGGCGGCTCTCCAGCATGAACATGTAGTCGCTCATATAGCCCGTAGCCTTCAAGCGCCCGCAACCCGGCTACCCGGAACAAGAGACGGTCCGGGCTCGAAGCTGCAAGCAATCTCACCCACGCGGGTGATGCCGATCCACGACTTCGCGGAGCCGTGACCGCATCACGTGCGTGTAAATCTGGGTGGTCGAGATATCGGCATGGCCCAACATGGTCTGGACGCTGCGCAGGTCGGCGCCGCCTTCGAGCAGGTGGGTCGCAAAACTGTGCCGCAGGACATGCGGAGTCAGGCGGCGGAAGATGCCCGCCTTCGTGCCGTACCCACGGAGCAGCTTCCAGAATCCCTGGCGGGTCATCCGCGTACCGCGACCGGTCACGAACAGATACTTGCTGGCGCGCCCTTTGAGCAAGGCAACCCGGGAATCGCGCACATAGGCGGCGGTCGCTTTGACGGCCGAGCGCCCTACCGGCACCAGCCGCTGCTTGTTCCCCTTGCCGACGATCCGCACCACGCCTACTTCCTCATTGAAATCCGATAATTGCACGCCGCAAAGCTCGCTTGCCCTCAGGCCGCTGGCATAGAGCAGCTCGACCATGGCGCGATCTCTCACGCCGATGGGCGTGGCCGGGTCGGGAGCTTCGAGCAGACTATCTACCTCTTTATGATTGAGGAACTTAGGAATGTTTTGCCATTGTCGCGGCAGCCTCAGGCAGGCGGTCGGGTCGGTCGAAATCCGCCCTTCGCGCTGCAGGTAGGCCACGAAATTGCGGATGGTGGTCAGGTGGCGCGCGACGGACCGGCCCTGGAGACCCGCCCGGTAGAGCGATTCGAGGTGCCGGCTGATGGCCTCCGAATCGGGGAAGCTCTCCCCCGGCCGGGGCCGGCAGGTTGAGCCGAATCGGGTCAGATCCCCCTCGTAAGCGTCCAGGGAATTGGCACACAACCCCTTCTCGATGCGACAGAAGTCGAGGAACGCTTGAATCTCCGCAGACATGGACGCCACGCCGGGCATTCGTGCCAATGATACAATACTTCCGAAATTGTTTGGAAGCTGAACAAACTTTTTTGGTCTGTTTTCTGGGGTGTTGCGTGTCCGGATCAACGAACAAAAAGATCGTCATTCGGCGGTTTGACCGCGAACCCGTGCCGGGTTTCGTCAATCCCCAGAGCTACTTGCAGGCTGGCGGGGTGGAGGTGCTGAGCGTCTCTGGAAGCGTCCTCCTGGTACCCTACGAAGAGATAAAAGTCCTTTATTTTGTGCGAGATTTCGACAGCGCTGAGCCTTCGACCGAGAGCCGCGTCTTCCTGGCCCGTCCCAAAATGAATGGCGTATGGGTGAGGATGAAGCTCCGCGACGGAGAGGTGATGGACGGGCTGATGCCGAATAATCTGCTCCAGTGGGAGCCGTACGGCTTCACGTTCGTTCCGCCGAACGCCGGCTCCGGCAATCAGAAGGCCTTTGTGCCCCGCTCCGCGCTCCTGGAGGTGCAGGTGGTGGGGGTGGTGGGCAGCCCGTTGCGGTTGGCGAAGCCCAAGCCGAAGCCGAAAGAGCAGATTGAACTGTTCGAGTGAAGGATCTACTTGGATTCCCGCGCCGGGAGCACTACCTTGGCGAGGCCGGCGTTGTTGGCTGAATCGATGGCTCTCAGGACGATCAGGTGTTCGCCGGGGCTGAGGCCATCGAGCTTCAACAGGAAGCGCTCGTGCTGGGAGTCGAGAATCCCTTCGGCCGGATCCATCGGGACCCAGGGGCCTCCGTCGAGCGCATATTCGCATCGGCGGATGGGCGAGGTGGCGTCGGTGGCCTCGAAGCCGATCTCGACGTGCGAACCCGTGACCCGGGGCGTGCCGGGGACAACCACCGGCGGCGTGTGGTCGATGAGAGCCGGAGAGCTGACCAGCTCGGCGGTGCGTGCCGTGGCAGGCGGGTTCGAGGGAGCGTCCGAGGCGATCACGCGGAAGTAATACTTTCCATCGGCGAGCGCGTCGGCGTCGAGCGCGTAGGAATTGTCGGACAGGTTCGATTTGAGCAGCTTCCATTCGTGCTCGTCCTCGCCGCGGAACCACAGGGAGTAGACCAGGCGGTCGCCATCGGCGTCTTCCGCCTGCCAGGTAATCAGCAATTGCTCCGCGCCCGCCCGCGGCACGGGCACCGCCGGGGTGCCGCTCGAAGTCGCCGGGGCGGCATCGGGGGTGTCAGTGACGGTGACGGAATAGGCTCCGCCGGAGGAGGACTGAGAGGCGGCCTTGGCGGCGGCAGCCGTGAATTGCGAGGTCACGCTGATGGCGCGGAGCACCGGAGGCGTGTTCTGCGGCAGGTAGGCCACACTCACGCTCTCGAGCACCGGCTCGGCCGCGCCCGAGCGGCTCAGGAGGGCCTTCCATTCGATGTAACGCGCGTTGGGGCTGGTGATTGGAGAGCCGCTCGGATCCGTGAGCGGTTCCGACCAGTCGCTCCAGGTCCGATCGGGGCGCACCGAGTTGCCGGTGCGGGTGCGGAACACGATTCCACTGCCATCCGGCAACTTGCCGCGCCAGCTCAAGCGTCCCCAGCGCGCGACCGTGTTCGCGTCATGCACGGGGGACTCATAGGTTCCGCTCTCGCCCGGGCCGGCCGCAAGGCGGTAGAGTTTGCCGCTGTCGGCGGTGGCGGCGAGCACGCCCCTGGCGGTATCGAGAAGCCGGGTCGCTTCGCCCTCGTTGGTCTCGGTGAGGAGAGTGATCTTGCGGCTGGGGCTGAGCCGGTAGATGCGGCCCTGGCCGTCCGTCGAGAAGGTGAGCTGCCCGCCCGAGACGAGCAGGTCATACACGTTCTCCTCTTTCGAGGTCCACAGACTGTCGACGGTATTGTCCCGATTGATGCGGTAAATGGCGGATTTATCGACGCCGGACACTTCGACCACCGGCGGCGCGGAGGTGACCGCGGCGGCCGCGGTCTGCGGAGGCTGCGGCTTGGCGGCTTCGTTCTTGGGCTTGATTTCGATGCCGCCCTGGTCCGCCGACGCCTCCACCGTGATCGTCGCCGTGGTGGTGCTCACAGTGGCGCCGCCCGCGGCTCCCTGGCCGGGGACGGCAGCACCGATTGCATTCTGGGCGATTGAGCCGCCGAGCGCGGCTGCGTACACAGCGCCATCCGGCGCCGGCACCAGCGTACGGATTTCCGGCAGGCTCGAATCGTACAGCACGAACGCCTTGTCCTTTGCGGAGACGCGGTAGATCAGGCCATTCGGCTCGCTGCCCGCCAGCAGGCGTCCCTCGGCATCGAGCGCCAGGCAGGTGACGTGCGTCTGCCCGGTGTCGTAGTAGACCTCGCCCTTTCCGGCGGATTCGATGCGGAGAATCGTGCCCGGCTCCCCGGCGCCGGCGTAGAGCGAGCCATCCGGGGCAAAGGCGAGCGACCAGATGTACTTGGCCTGGGGAACGAAATACGACGTGGCTTTGCCGTTCTCGATCCGGTAGATGGCTCCATTGGGCGAGGTCGCCGCATAGAGGGCGCCCTTGCGGTCCAGCGCCAGCGCGAAGACTTCGGGCTGATCGGCGGTCCAGTAGACGCTCGACTTGCCATCCGGGCCGATGCGGTAGACGCGTCCGCGGTGGCCCGTGCCGGCGTAGATCGCGCCGCCGGGGGCGGCGGCGAGGCTCCAGATAACGGGCTGATCGGGTTCGAGCAGCGTCTCGAGTTTTGGCGCCAGCGTCAGATGGCCTTCCCGCGTGAGCGATAGACCGGTAAAGCGGCCGGCGAGAAAGTCCCGATAGCTGGTCATCTCCCAGGCGGTGGGCGCGGAGGCGAACGCCGCGCAGACGGCGAGCGCCCCGCAGAGCGAGACAACGGCGGGTCTCTTCATTACTCTTTCACTTCCACTTGAATGGTTTTCGAGCCGGAGATGACCATGCCGTCCCCGGGAATCCGCAGCTCGGCAATCTTGGAATTCAGCAGAGCCGGCAAGGCCGAGAGAGACGGCTGCGTTCTGGCGAGGATCATGCTTACCGATGGCGGCGGGTCCGGCAGCGTTTCCCCTTGCACGTCGTAGGCGGGATCGGCACGCCAGACCCGTATGTACGCTTGCGTATTGACGCGCAGCGAATTCATGAAAGAGACGAGCTGCGCGGGCGACCTGGGAGGCATGGCGACGAGCTGCCGGTAGTCGGTGAGGTTGGTAATGCCGGCGTCGGCGGCGGTGAACATAAGCGGTCCGGCCGCGGCGCCGACCGGCACTTTGTAGCTGGTCTTGCGGGTCAGCTCGAGGCCGTTTTCGCCGCTGAGCACCAGGGTGAGATCGACGGTTTCGCCGGGCCGGACCTCGCGCCGCCCGCTCCAGAACTGGCCGATCTGCACCTGCCGCTTGCGCGGGAAGGACTCGATGGCGAGCACGACGCGCTTCAAGCGCAACGCGTCGAAGCCGCTCTCGATCACATAGGCGACCGGGACGGCGGCCGCGAGCGCGACCTGGGCGGCGAGGCCGAGATCTCCCGAATACATGTCGTCGATTTTCACGGGCGGCGAACCGTTGGCGAACTCCACTGCGCCCTGGACGCTGAAGCTGGATTCGCCGGTCGCGCGCTCGGTGGCGTCGATGGCGGAAAAGACCGCCATTTGCAAGAGGAAGGGCGTGAGCACGGGGTCGTTCACCAGGCGGAGCCGATAGGTGAACGGCGCGGCGGCGCCGGCGCCACGTTCGGTGACGGAGATAGAGACGGGGATGGTGGCGGCGCGGCGGCCGATCTCGCCGGCCACGGCCACGCTCCGATCCTCGGTGATGGATCCCATCCACTGGCGGGCGGTCGAGATCTTGAAGGATGCGGAGAGGTTCGGCAGGAGGGTCAGGACTTCGGCGCTGGCAAATGGAAGGTCCGTACCGCCGACGGCGAGGAAGCGGTGGCCGAAGGCGTAGATGCGGCGTCCGTCGATGCAGGTGATGGTGCCGTCGGCGCCGATGCCGAGGTCGCCCGAGACCAATTGGACGCTGATCATCGAGCCGGGCTGAAGGTTGGACGGATTGCCCAGACTCGGGCCGGACGGCCCGCCGCCACTCATGCCCTGGCGGGGTTCGAGGCCCAGACCGCGGAGCTGCGGGGCGAACTGCTCAATGGTGTTGCGGGTGAACCCGCCGAACCAGACCGGGGTGGCGATGTCCACCATCCGCTCTCCCGCGGCGAGAACGTCTCCGCGGGGCGGGAGCACGGCCGCCAGCTTGCCGTCCCAGGGGCGAAGGCGCGCGACCTGCCGCGGGGGAGCGGGCGAACTCTCGACGCGCAGCATGTCTTCGATCGGGCGTATGCCGGCGATGGGCTCCTTGGAGAACGGGAAACCCATCGCGACGGCTCCAACCAGCCGGCCGCCGATATAGACAGGGCTGCCGCTCATCCCCTCGAGCACGCCTGTTTCGGCCAGAGGTCCGCCCGAAAGACGAGCCAGGATCAGGGATTGCTTCGGCCCGATGTTGTCCAGGACGCCCAGGATCTCGACCTGGAACTCATCGATCCGGCTGCCGGAAAAGACGGTCTTGCCGACGCCTTTCATCCCCGGGCGGAGATCCTTCAGGGGGTAGATCCGGGTTTGAGCACACAGGCACGCGGCGACGATAAGTCCGCACAGGAACCGCACGATATTCATTGTAACGAATGACGTGCGCGGCCCCTCCTCGGATCCCAGAGCTTTTTGAGGGTTCATTGCTTACGTCGGAAGGCGTGTGGTTTACTAGATGCTAATGTCCGCGGACAGGACCGGCATTGTTTCTCAAGATCGCCCGGCTGGACGTGTCTCCGAAACTCTTCCCTGGGTGGCGATCGCGTGGTTCGGGGTGCTTCTGATCGCCTGTTACGGGCCCGTGCTGTTTCGGCTGGCAGCTCAGTGGGCTCATGACGAAGACATGGGGCACGGCTTTTTCGTGCCTCTGATCGCCGGTTACATCGTATGGCAGCGCCGTCATGAGCTCGCGGAAGTGAAAGCTTCCCCGAACTGGTGGGGGCTGGCCGTGATTGCCTGGGGCGCCGCGCAGTTGTATGTCGCGACCCTCGGCGCGGAGTTGTTCCTGGCGCGGACGGCATTCATCGTCTCGCTGTTCGGAATCGTATTGCTGCTGGGTGGAACACCGGTCCTGCGGATTGTGGCGTTTCCGCTTGGCCTGCTGTTCTTCATGGTTCCGATCCCGGCGATCTTATACAACCAGGTCACCTTCCGGCTGCAACAGCTCGCCAGCCGTCTTGCCGAGATCGCCCTCGGAATCCTGGGCGTGCCGGTGCTTAGGGAAGGGAATATCCTCGAACTGGCCAGCCAGAGGCTTTCGGTAGTGGAAGCGTGCAGCGGTATCCGCTCGCTGCTGACCCTATCATTCCTGTCGCTGGTGTATGCGTACTTCTTCGACAAGAAGGTGTGGATGCGGGCGGCGCTCCTGGCGGCGACGATCCCGATCGCGCTGGTGGCGAATGCCAGCCGGATCACGATCGCCGCGCTGCTGAGCGAAGTCAATCCGAAGCTGGCGGAAGGCATGTTCCATACGGCCTCGGGGTGGGTGATCTTCATGGTGGGTCTCCTGCTGCTGGTGGGAGTTCATGCCCTGATCAACCGGAGTCTCAAGGTTTTTTATGCCCGCGGCTAACGGCGCTTTCGGATTCCTGGGCGGCAAACCCGCCCGCGTACTCACCGTGTTGCTGCTGGCCCAACTGGCGGGCGTTTTCGCGGTCTCCCGGAAGGAGCTTGTGCCGCTCGCGCGCCCGCTCGATCAATTCCCGGCGGTACTCGGGGACTGGGCCATGGTGGAGGATGCCGCGGTCGAGAAGGACGTAATGGACGTCTTGCGAGCCGATGACGTGCTGAGCCGCACCTATGCGGATCCCGTGAAGCAGCGAGGCGCGAGCCTTTTTATCGCGTACTTCAAATCGCAGCGCGCGGGCCAGGCGCCGCACTCCCCGAAGAATTGCCTGCCGGGTTCAGGCTGGATGCCTTCGGAGTCCGGCGTGCTGGCGATCCCGATTGCGGGCCAGGCCGAGCCGATCCGGGTGAACCGTTACGTGGTCGCGAAGGGCGAAGACCAGAGCGTGGTTCTGTACTGGTATCAGTCGCGGAACCGCACCATCGCGAGCGAGTACCGGGCCAAGCTGTATCTGGTCGCCGATGCGATCCGCTACAACCGGACCGACACGGCGCTGGTGCGAGTCGTCGTTCCGGTCAACCGCGATGAGACCGCAGCCGCGACGGACACAGCCACCGCCTTCGTGCAGGCGTTTTTCACGCCCTTGCGGCAGTATCTTCCGCGGTAAGCATTTCACCACATCGGCGGCAAACGCCGGCCTTATGGATACAGGCCTCGCAGTTTGGTAGCCTCCGCCACCCGGCCGATCCCAACCATATTGGCCGCCGTGCGCATTCCAACCCGCCGGTCGAGGTGCATCTTGTACACCTCGTTGAAGGCGGTCTTCATCACGCGCTCGAGGCGGTTGTAGACGTCCTGAGCATCCCAGAACAGATGCTGCTCGTCCTGCACCCACTCGAAGTAGGAGACGGTCACCCCGCCGGCATTGCACAGGATGTCCGGAATGATGAACACGCCTTTGGCTTCGAGAATGCGGTCGGCATCCGGCGTGAGGGGGCCGTTCGCCGCCTCGGCGACGATCTTGGCTTTCACGCGGGACGCATTCTCTCCGTGAATGACGTTCTCCAGTGCCGCCGGAATGAGGATGTCGCACTCGAGGGCGAGCAGTTCGTCGGACGCGATCGGCTCGGAGCCGGGAAAGTCGGCTACGGACCCCGTCGCTTCCTTGTGCATGATGAGTTTGGGAATATCGAGCCCGTTCTTGTTGTAGACGCAGCCGCGCGAGTCGCTCACCGCGACTACACATGCCTGGTTGGAGTCGAGCAGGTGCGCGGCGATCGAACCCGCGTTTCCGAAGCCCTGCACGACGACTTTGGCGCCCTTCGCAGGAAGCCGCAGGTGTTCGCAGGAACTCAGGAGCGTGTAGAAGACGCCTCGTCCGGTGGCCTCGTTGCGGCCGAGCGATCCGCCCAGGCACACCGGCTTGCCGGTCACCACTCCCGAGACCGGGTATCCCTTGGTCATGCTGTAGGTGTCCATGATCCAGGCCATGATCTGGGAATTCGTATAAACATCGGGCGCCGGGATGTCTTGTCCCGGCCCGATCAGAGGCAGGATTGCACTGGCGTAGCGCCGGGTGAGGTGCTCGAGCTCCCTCATCGAGAGCTCCTTCGGATTGCAGGTTACGCCGCCCTTGGCGCCTCCGAAGGGGATGTTGACCACCGAGCACTTCCAGGTCATCCAAGTGGCCAGCGCCCTCACCTCATCAATCGTGACGCTGGGGTGATAGCGGATTCCGCCCTTGGCTGGACCACGCACAGTGTTGTGCTGCACCCGGTAGCCCTGAAAGCGCCGGATGTGGCCGGTGTCCATCCTCACCGGGATGGTGACCGCAAGTTCTCTTTCCGGGTATTTGATCATCGCCCGGATGTCGTCCGGCAGTTCGAGCGCATCGGCGGCGATATCGAAATTCTGGAGCGCAAGCTCGTAAGGGTTTTCGTGAACCGCGAGCTCGGAAGCAATCATACAGAGCCCTCCTGTAGGCGAGCCCGCGCAAGGTCAGCACTTGCACGTGGTGCTCACCTTCCAAACAAAGCCTATACGAACCCGCTGCCGGTGGCAAGGGGGGGTGTCCACGACAGGGGGGTGGCCACGACAGGGGGGTGGCCACAACAGGGGGGTGGCCACAACAGGGGGTGGCCACAACAGGGAAGTGGCCACGACAGGGAAGTGGCCACGCCTTGGTGAAGCTTCCAAGCCGGGGCCAGGTTGTGCCCGGCTGGCTTTGTTCGGCGCGGCGGTCGAGACGGTGTTATGATTGAAGAATGATTGAAGACTTGTTACAGCCCAGGCACCTGCTCGTAATTCTCGCCGTCGCGCTGTTCTTTTTCGGTCCGAAGAAATTGCCCGAACTCGGCAAAGGACTAGCCGAAGGGATTCGCAGCTTCAAAGACGGCATGAAAAAGGTGACGACGCCCGACGAGCCGGAAAAGCCGGTGCAGCAGTAAACTGCTGACGCGCATCGCTATCTTCTCAGAAGCCCGGGTCGCGGTGAATCCGCGCCGCCCGGTTTCCGCTGAAGTTCATCCTGCCCGAAGCGCTTCTTAGGGTAACCACCTCACGCCGGCGTTTTGCCCTTAGCAGGGCTACGGTCCGCTGTTCCCGATTCTTTCCCCGCTTCAGATCCAGACTTTCTCGACGGGCGCGCCCCGGCGGCAGAGGTCGCAGGAGGCCGCATCGGTGTAGTAGGTCGCGTCCAACTTGGCCAGATAATAGAGCGGCAGGGGGCTGAAATCCGGCGTCTTGGGCGTGGGCTGATAGATCACCACGGCGAGGCCGACCACCAGGGCGCCGTTGGCTTCGATCAGTTGCTTCAACTCGCTCAGCTTTTGCCCGGTGCGCAGAATGTCGTCCACCAGAACCACCTGCTCGCCCCGCATCTGCTGGAGGTATTGGCGGAACCGGATCGTGCCGGCGCTTTCATCTTCTTCGGACCAGTACACCTGGTGGGCTCGCATGGCCTCACAGATTCCATAGGCCACCGGCAGGCCCCCGGTTGCCGGCGCGACAATGGAGAGCTCCGAGGTAATGGCTCGTATCTCGGGATTCGCGCGCAGCAGCCGGCTGAGTCCCACGCTCAGCACTTTGGCGTGCTGATAGTAGCGCATCGCCAGCGCGACCTGCAGGTACTCGTTCGAATGGAGCCCATTGGGATACTCGAAATGGCCGTCGCGCAAGGCGCCGGTGCGGCGCAGCAGCTCCACCACTTCTTCTTGGGTAGGTATCAGGTGCATGCTTAAGAAGCCCCTTTCCCGGTCAGAACCCGGGGGATGGTGCGCAGGAGGATTTCCCAGTCGAGCGCGAGCGACCAATTATCAATGTAAAGCATATCCAGCTTCATCCAGGCATCGAAGTCGAGCTGGTCCCGGCCTTCGAGCGCCCACAGGCAGGTGAGGCCGGGGCGCATCCGCAAGCGGCGGCGCTGCCAGCCTTTGTAGTTGTCCACCTCGTTGGGCACCGCCGGCCGCGGGCCCACGAGCGACATGTCGCCCTTCAGCACGTTCCACAGTTGCGGCCACTCGTCGACCGAGAACTTCCGGAGATAGCGGCCAATCGGCGTCAGCCGCGGATCGTTCGGAATCTTGAAGGCCGTTGACTTCCGGTTGAGGTGCTCCAATTCCGGCTTCAGCGATTCGGCGTTGGCGCACATCGAGCGAAATTTGTAGAGCGTGAAGCGGCGCCCGTTCAGGCCGCAGCGCTCCTGCTTGAAAATCGCGGATCCGGGGGATGTCAAGCGGATCAGCAGCGCGACTACGGCCATGAAGGGAGACAGCAGGACCGCTGCCACGGCGGCAATCACGACGTCGATGCTGCGCTTGACGAACAGGCGGATCTCGTCGTGCGGGGCCGCGGCGAAGGTGAGCAGCGGCAGCGAACCCAGCCGGTCGAGGTACATTTCGCTGTTGACGTGAGGAAAAAAATCCAACACCACACGGGTGCGCACGCCCTCTTCGTCGCACAGCACCAGGATGTCTTCGAGTCCGGTGAGAGTGCGTCCCTCCACCGCGAAGAGAACCTCGTCGATCACCTGTTTCCGCAGCAGCGCGCGCAGCTCGCCGAGCGGCGCAACCGGGTATTCCGATGCGAGCCGGATGCGGCGGGGCTCCTGCTCCGGGTTCCCGGCGAGGAAGCCGAGCAGCCGGACGCCGTACCTGGAGGACTGTTCGAGCGCCAAGCCCAGCCGCCGCGCGCTGTCACCGGTCCCGACCACCATGACGTAATGCCCCGTACCGAATTCGCGCCGGATGAAACCGACCATTTTGCCGGCCGAGAGCCGGAAGGCGCAGAGCAGCACCCAGTCATAGGCGCCGAACAGGGCGAGGAATGAGCGGCTGAGATCATGCTCGAGCCGGACGACGTACTGCAAGAGCACCACCGCCATCAGGCCGAGCAGACATTGCCGGGAACTGTCGCGCAGAATGACGCTCGGTTTGCCCGCATCGAGCCTCTCGTATATATCGAGCCAGAATCCCAGGGCAACCCAGGTCAGCATCGAGAAGCCGACGAGGAGCGCCTGGACGTGCAGGAGCAGGTAAAACGGACGCTCGAAGGGCAGCCAGACGCGGCTCTGATAAGCGAGTCCGAAGGCCAGCGCCGTGAGAAGGATGTCGGACAAGCCAAAGAGTAGTTTCGCTTTTCGATGATGTCCGCTGAACATCCGAAAAAGAGAATACCATGTTGGTGGTGCGTGAATTGGCGTTCGCCTGGTTCGCTTCGATGAGCCGGCGAAGCCGCGTCCGCCGGATGGAGAATTGCGTACGGCTCCTGGGCATCGGCGGGAGCACTCGTGTGCTCGATGTGGGCGGCACACTCGATATCTGGCGGCTCGCGCCGGTGCTTCCGCGCCTGACGGTGCTGAACCAGCCGCGGGCGGATCAGGAGATTTGCCGGGAATTCCCGGTGGTGTTCGGAGATGGGACGGCGCTGCCCTTCGCGAACCGGTCCTTCGATGTCGTTTTCAGTAACTCGGTGATCGAACACGTCGGGGACGCCGCCCGGCAGGAACGGTTTGCCGCGGAAATCGCGCGGGTCGGCAGGAAATACTGGGTCGAGACCCCAAACCGGTACTTTTTCGTCGAGCAGCACCTGTGGACGCCGTTCCTCCACTGGCTGCCGAAACGCTGGCAGGCACGCGTTCTCCGAAGCGGCACGGTGTGGGAGCGGGTAACGCGGCCCACCCCGGACCGGCGCAAGTTCTATCTCGAGCACTACCTGATGGGGATCGGCCTGTTGAGCGGCGGGAAGCTGCAGCGCCTCTTCCCGGACGCGCAGATCCGCCGGGAGCGCTTCCTCGGATGGACGAAATCTCTGATTGCGGTGAGCGCAGGCGGCTACTCCGCCTTCCAGGCTCCGAGCAGGCGCCGCAGCAGCACGAGCTCGCCGAGATGATATGCGTTGTGATCGGCCACCAGCAAGGCTTCGCGTAGAATGGTCTGGCCGTCGCCGTGGGGAATGCGCGTAAAGAGATTGGTGCGGGGATCGGCCACCAGCTTCTCGATGGCTTCGAGGCCGGCGCGGAATTGCTTCACGCTGCGGTCCCACGCGGCTCGATCCGGAGGCGCGGCGGATTTCGGCCAGTATCCGGCGGGCCACTCGGGCGAGACGTGTTTCGGGTTGCGGGAGAACTCGAGGATGTCCCACTGGGCGATGCGCATGTGTTCCAGCAGCTCCCAGGCTGAATAGGGCGCGCCCGCGGGCTTCACGCCCCGGAGTGCGGCGGGAAGGCGCGCGACGGCCTTGTCGAATGCGGCGTGTGCGCCGCCGCCGCGTAGCAGCGACAGCAGATGCTCTCGAAGGGATTCATTGGCGTCGTTCATACGCTACAATGATCCCTCGTGACGCGTTATAACTGGGCCCAGGTCGAAAGAGAACAACTGAATCCGCTGTTGGCGCGGCAGGTGATTCACGGCGAAAAAGTCACGGTCGCGCGCATTCACCTCGCGAAGGGCTGCATCGTGCCCGAACACGCGCATGGCAACGAGCAGGTGAGCGTAGTCGAGCGGGGCAAGCTTCGCTTTCGTGTTGGCGGGAAGGACCTGCTGCTCGAAGCCGGCGACGTGCTGCACATCCCCTCCGGGGCTCCGCACGAGGTCGAGGCGCTCGAAGACAGTCTGGCGATGGACATCTTCTCTCCGCCGCGCGAGGATTGGCGGCGCGGCGACGACGCGTATCTTCGCCGTTAGTCCGGCTCCCCGGGCGCGGTCCGCACCATTTTGCCGGCCGCGGGTTCGACGCGCACTTCAAAATCCCCGCCTTCCCACCGGTTCACGCCGGGCCAATAGAAGGTGAACTGCACCCGTGCACCCGGCGGCAACTTTTCCGTCGCGAGGTCCGCGACATGAACGCCGGGAGCGATTTCGGTGGTGCGCGTGTCCTCCACGGCGTCCCACTGGTTCGCCGTCCAGTGCACCATCGCTGGAGAGGAAACTTGAATGCGAAGCGCACGGCCCGGCGGCAGCGTAGCCATGCGATCACTGAAGCGCCACGCCGGCAGGCGCGATTTGCCGCCGGCCCCACGCGGGGCGCGCCCATGCGGGATGCTCGTCCGCCGGTGGCGGCTCTTACCGATCGCAAGCAGGGCGGCCGCGAATACGGAGCCCGCCGCCAGGGAAACCCAGAAGGTTCGCTTGCGAGTGATGCTCATCGCCCCCTCTCCGGAGCGCAGCCACGCTGAATAGCGGCCGGAATTCTAATCCCAGTCTATCTCAGGGATCATGGCGGACGGGCTGGAAGCCAAGGCTGGGAACAGCACTGGTATTCTGGCTGCATGCGCCTGGGCAGGGTGGCGATTCTACCGGCATTGGTATCCGTAATCTTGTCCGCACAGTCCCAGAGCATGACCGATGCTCCTCCCGATTCCGCCCAGCGGGCGGCAATGCTTTCCAGGATCATGCAGTACGCGAGCGATTATCTTCGCAAGCTGCCTGATTTTGTGTGCACTCAGGTGGCCCGAAATAGCGTGGACGAATCGGGAACCGGTGAACGGTGGCGCGAGCGTGAGGTCGTCGAGGAGGAAGTCAGCTACGTGGCGCACCGGGACAGCTATAAGGTTCTTCGGATCAATGGGAAGGCAACCACCCGGCCGCACGAAAAACTGAAGTTCAGGACGGAGGGGGACTTTGGAGGCACTCTGCCGACGATATTCGATCCCCAAAGGCAGGCAGAGTTCGAGTGGGCGCGGTGGGAAGCGCCTGGCGATCGCCGCAGGTGCGTGTTTTCGTTTCGTGTCCCGCAATCGAGGTCGGTTACGACCGTGGGAAGGATCACGGTCGCCATTCACGGCTTCGTCCACGCGGACTGTGAGACCGGCACGATCCTGGGAATTCGCGAGGATATGGACCCTTCCTCTAACTTGCCGTGGAAGAGCGCCTCATACAGTGCCGACTACGGGCCCGTGACCATCTCGGGGCAGCGGTTCATACTGCCGCTCAAGTCGGAATGGCGCCTCGTGGGATGGAAAAGGGGGTACCTGCGAACGATACAATACGGCCAGTACCGCAAGTTCGGCGCCGATGCAACAGTCGTATTTGACGCTCCAAAATGACCGTCCCCTCCGGTTGCGGCTATCCTGAGAGGATGAACCGCGCGGCGGGGGTGGATTCCGGCGATCGCGCGCTGGTCCAGATCGTGGACGCGGCGCTGGCCGAAGCCGCGCGCAAGAGCGGACCCTGGCTGGTTTGCCGGCCGGGGTGTTTCCAGTGCTGCCTGGGGCCGTTTCCGATCACCCAACTCGATGCTCGCCGGCTGCGCCAGGGCTTGGCCGAACTGGAAGCGGCCGAACCCGAAAGCGCTGCAAGGGTCCGCGAACGCGCCCTCCAGGCCGTGGCCCGGATAGCCAGCGATTACCCAGGCGACCCGTCTACCGGGTTGCTTGACGAAGGCGAAGACGTCGAGGAGCGGTTCCCGGATCGGTTGGAGGATGACCCGTGCCCGGCGCTCGACCCGGCGACAGGCACTTGCGATCTCTACGCCGCGCGGCCAATCACCTGCCGGGCGTTTGGGCCGCCGGCAGGTTGCGGTTCCGATGCGGTGGGTGTGTGCGAGCTGTGCTTTGTGGGCGCCAGCGACGACGAAATCGCCGCCTGCGAGGTGGATTCCGATCCGGATGGTTTGGAATCCGCGCTCCTGGAGGAGTTGGAGAGGACAACGGGGATGCGCGGGAGGACCATCGTGGCGTTCAGCCTGGCATGACCGGGGTCTGCGATAATACCTAATTGTCCCGATTGTTCCGAGAGGTCGAAAGGTTTTGAATCCACCGCGCTTCGTGGCCATTGTTCTTGCTTTCACGGCGGCAGCGCTGTACCTGGCTTTTCAGCCCGTGAGGAGTGTGCGCGCCGTTTCCAAACGGCCGCATTTCACCGATATCGCCTCGCGCTCGAAGTTCTCCTACATTTCTAAGAACAGCTATGCCCCAGGCAGGCGGAAGTATTTCGTGCAGGTGATGTGCGGCGGTGTCGCCATCTTCGACTACGACAACGACGGCAAGATGGACATCTTTTTCACCAACGGCGCGAAGATGCCCGAGATGAAGCGGGTGGACTCGTCCTATTACAACTGCCTGCTGCGCAACAAGGGCGATGGCACCTTCGAGGACGTAACCGAAAAGGCCGGGTTGACCGGGGCGGGCACCGATTTCAGTTTCGGCGTGGCCGTCGGCGACTACGACAACGACGGTTACGAAGACCTGTTCATTTGCAACGCCGGGCAGAATCGTCTCTACCACAACAACGGCAACGGAACGTTCACGGACGTGACGGAACAGTCGGGAATCGGCGGAAAGCCGAAGGATACGGTGAGCGTCGCGGCGGCCTGGTTCGACTACGACAACGACGGCCTGCTCGATCTGGTGGTCTCGAACTACACGTTCTGGTCTCCCAAGCTCGATCTCTTGTGCGGCGAAGGCGGCCAGCCGGAGTATTGCGACCCGCGACGGTATCCGAGCGTGCCCCACCGGCTGTACCACAACCTGGGGCACGGGAAGTTCGAGGACGTCACGGACACTTCGGGGTTCAAGGACGCGCCCGGCAAGGGGATGGGAATCTCGATCGCCGATTTCAACAACGATGGCCTGCTCGATGCTTTCATCGCGAACGACACGGACCCGAACTCGCTGTTCATAAACAAGGGCAAGGGCAAGTTCGAGGACCGGGCTCTCGAACTCGGCGTCGCCTACAACGATAATGCAGCAACGGTTTCCTCGATGGGGTGCGACGCGGCTGATTTCGACAACGACGGGAACATCGACATCTTCGCCAACAACCTGATGGGACAGGTGTGGCAGCTGTACCGAAACCTGGGCGGCTCGTTCCGGTACTTCTCCAACGCGGCGAAAATCCGACAGCTCAGCTCGGGGTACTCGGGCTGGAGCAACGGGTTCATCGACTATAACAACGACGGATGGATGGACCTGTATTCCTCGAACGGCGACGTGGACTATTTCGCCGCGAATGCGAAGCAGCACGACACGCTGTTCGAAAACATCGACGGGAAGCACTTCACGGACGTCTCCGGGGAGATGGGCCCGGACTTCCTCCACACGGGCTTCCAACGCGGCTCGGCGTTCGGAGACTTGAACAACGACGGCTCCGAGGACATGGTCGTGACTTCGTTGAACGAGCGGCCCCGGATTCTGATGAACTCAGCCGACAGCGGGAACCATTGGCTGGTTCTGAGCCTGACCGGCACTTATAGCTGCCGCGACGCGATCGGGGCGAACGTCAAGCTGACCACGGCGTCGGGGCGCGTGCTCTACAATCACGTAAACGTCAGCGTGGGATTCATGGGCTCCAGCGACAAGCGCGTGCATTTCGGGCTGGGGTCCGAGACCGGGATCAAATCGATCGAGATCCGGTGGCCGCGCGGCACCCTGCAGAAGCTGGAGAATATCAAAGCCGACCAATTCCTCAACATTACCGAGCCGCCGCACACTGCCGCGAAGTGAGGGCCCCCGGTTCCATGCGCCCGCTGATCACGTTGCTCGCCGCCGCGGCCTCGATGGTTCCGTTGCCCGCGGGGGCCGGGGAGAAGAAACCGCCTCAAGAGCTCGTTTTCCCATCGAAGTCCGGCAGCGTGACTTTCTATCACGCCGCGCACGTGCGGCGCGAGAAGGGCGAGTGCCAGGTTTGCCATCCGAAGTTCGTCCCGCAGTCGGTCAAGGTCCCCGTGAAATCCCGGAGCGCCTGCGGTCCTTGCCACCACGCGGACGGCCGGGCGTTCGACATGCAGGGCAATTGCGCGAGATGCCACGCCGGGAGCGCCGGGAAGGCGGCTACCGCGGCGAACTGAGCCGGGCGGCATCAAGGTTTGCAAAGTTCCTACGCCCCGCCTCCGGTGTCAAAGAACGGCTTGCCGGTAAGCCGTTCCAATATTGCGACCGCGGATTCGATCGGACAGCGCGGTATGCCAAGTTGGTGCCGCAGGGCTGCTTTCAACTCGGGCATGGTTTTCAGGCCGGTGACGGTGGTCCTCCCGGACTCATGACGGTACAGCTTCCGGTCGATGAGATCCACCGAATACCCGTCGAAAACGCGGCTGATCCGCAGACACTGCATGAATGTGGAGTTCAGCGCATACGAGTTTAGAACAGCCCGATTGAAAAACCCCCTCGGCCTCGGGGGATCATGCACGGCGTAGCCCAGGCAATATTCCGCTCCGGAAAACACGCTCATGCGGAATCCGCCGCCGCCCGGATCCCTGTCGAGCACGTAACGGTTCTGGCCCTCCTGGAGCTGAACCGGGAGCCGATCGAGCCTGGCCGGTTCTCGAAACGGCGCCGCGAAACCTACGTCAACGTGATAAGCGATGGAGTCGATTCGCACCCGAATACAAGTGTGAACGTTGGGCTTGCTCATGTCGGCGCCGAGCAGATCCGCATCATAGCCGAGTTCCCGCAGCAGGTCCGTCAGGAACGGATTGTTGGTATAGCAGGTGCCCCCCAAGTCCGAGAACTCGATGCCGTCCAGAAAGTCCGCCAAGGCGGCAACGCGGCCGGCGCGCTCACGATCGTACAGCAGCAACTTGGAAACGTTCTCGAAGGGCACGCTCGCTAAATGGCGCCGCACCAGGGTGCGAAGTCCGCTCAACCCGGAGGGACGGCCGACTATTCCCAGAAGCCTGAGGTAGCGCTCGAAAGGATCGGTCATCAAGCCCGGAAGCGATACCACCCTGCGCCGGGCGGCACGGGCGGCTAGATGAACATCTCTTCGTCGTGCGTGGCTTGCTCGACGGTGGTGCGGCGGCCCTGGGCCAGGAAAGCAAGCGCGGCACGCACGCCGGCCGTGACCGCGTTCAGTTGCCGCAAGGGGCGCACGATGCCGTTCTGCAGGAGGGTGGTGGTTTCCTGGAACCGGTTGATCGTATCGTCCATAACCATCTCGATCCGGTCCATCTGGGTTCGAGTACGGGCGGCCGCCTCCGCCATGACGCCGTCCACGCGGACCAACTGCTTTTGGCCCAGGTCCAGCAGATCATTTGCTTTCGTGGAGAGCTCGCCGGCGTACTTGCGGACGTCTTCGAGAACACGCTGGCTCGTATCGGCGATCGGCCCGATCTTCTCGATCACTGGTTTGACCGTCTGAACCAGGTCCGTTACCTCCCTCCGCATACGCAGGGCGGACACCATAATCACGATTAACAGGGCGACCTGGACCACCAGGGCCACCGTGAACGCGATACAAATCCAAAGAAGCGTGGTTTCTAGATTCATGGACGAAGCAACTCGCCAGCCACCCGGAGTGTCAGACTTCGTCCTGTGGCGTCCGTCCGCTCGACGCGTCGCGGTAGGCTTGTTTGCCGGCCTCGACGGCGGCGGTCAGGTGATCGCGCTGCCGGCTGACGGCCGTCTTTCCGCGCTCCAGCGCATCGCCCGCCTGGTCGCGGAGTTCGTCGCCGCGCTGCTTGAGGTAGTCCTTGCCCTCGTCCGCTTTCGCGCGCAGGTATTCGCGCGTTTCCTCACCGGACTTGGGCGCAAACAGTACTCCGACTGCGAGACCGAGTCCCAATCCGAAAGCAAAGTACGAAAACTTGCTGCTCTCTTCCGCCATTTGCACCCTCCTTCGGGTCGTGGTTCTTACCTGCATACTAACATAGTATTGAATGGGCCCCGGGGGTCCAGTGAATAAAGAGAGTCGATTATACTGAAACGGCCAGGCGGGCATGGCACAGCGAACACCAAGGCGTCTCAATTCCGAAGCGCTCTTCGAATATGCGCTGCGCAGCCTGGGCACTCGCGCGCAATCGGCCGGCGAGCTGCGCCAGAAGCTCGAACGCCGCGCCGAGCGCGCTGAAGAAGTCCCGCGGGTGCTCACGCGCTTGAAGCAGTACGGCTACCTGGACGATCAGCGGTACGCCGAGGCGATCGCGGCGTCGCGTCTCGAGAACCAGGGCTTCGGGAAGGCCAGGGTACTCGAAGACCTGCGCAAACGCCGGGTAGCTCCGGCTCTGGCCGGGGAGACCGTCGAGGATGCCTACCGCGGTACCGATGAGGTGCAGCTCATCCAAGCCTACTTGCGCCGCAAGTACCGGAATGTGGCCCTGGATGCGTTTCTGGCCGAGCCGAAGAATCTTGCCTCGGCGTACCGCCGCCTGCGTACCGCGGGATTCAGCTCCGCCAATTCGATTCGCGTGCTGAAGCGTTTCGCAAGCGAGCCGGAGATGTTGGATGCGATCGAGGACGAACCGGAGCGAAACTTCGAGTAGCCCCGGGGCGAACGGAACCTCAGAAAATCGCGAATGCCCCCCGGATGCTTCGCAGCTTTCCCGGAGCAGGGCGGCCCGCGGCGGAGCGGGGCTCCGCTGCTGCCATGGAGTGCGGGCCGGGGCTGGGGATCGCTGGCGCGAGCGCTTCTTCCCGGACCGCCTCGACGCGCTTCAGAAAGCAAAGCAGCCGCTCGAGGCAGGCGATGTAGATCGGATCCGAGTGGCCTTTCGCAAGGCGTGCCTCAACCTCTCCGATCCAGTCCCGGCGCCCATCGTGCTCGCCGGGCGTCTCGAAATGGATCCAGTCAGGCCAGCCCGGCGCGTTTGCGTCCAAATCCAGGGACAGGAGCCGGACATCCGGCAGGCTGATCGCTCCGCCGGAGTACAAGTCCCCTGCGAGCCGGCGCAGGTCAGCTTTGGTCATCCGGCAAGTGTCATACTTCATGGCGGCACAATGCCAGACGGTGAGCGGCCGTGCCCGGGGCGCCGGCGCTGCCGGAGGTTTGTCGTTCCGAGCACCTCGCCCGCTCTTTCGCAGCCGCGAGATAACAGAAGGCCAACCCACAATGCAAACAATCGGCTTTAGCGAGCCATTGCATTAGGGGGCTTGTCGAAAAACGCGTTTGGTTAGCGCTTGCTGAGGCGCGCGGGTCCGAAGGCCTGCCTGGGTGGACGGCGCCGTGTCTAACGAACGACGGCCGCGGTATTCACCAGTTCGCCGATAGCCGGTGTGCCGATGATGACGGTATCGCCGGGCTCGAGCGCGGCTTCTTCGGAGACGATAATGCCGGTTCCGGTAAGGAGGACCGAGCCCGCGGGTACCGGATTGGCGCGCAGGAGGTATTCGATCAGAGAGCCCAGGCATCGCTTCAGGCCGCCGAGCGGAAAACAGCCGGAGAACCGCTCCTCACCTCCGCGCCGCACGGTGCATGTGACCTCCAACTGCGCCGGATCGGCAATCTCGTCGGCAGTGACGATCACCGGTCCCAGCGCGCAGGACCCGGTGTAGATCTTCGACTGCGGTATATAGAGCGGGTTCTCGCGCTCGATATCCCAGGCCGAAACGTCATTGCCGAGCGTGTAGCCCAGGACCTGGCCCTTGCGGCCGAGAATCAACACCAGCTCCGGCTCGGGGGCGGTAAGTTTCGAATCGAAGCGTATGCCGATGTCCTGCCCGGGACCGACGCAGACCCGAGCGGTCCCCTTGAAAAAGATCTCCGGGCGTTCGTGGCCATAAGCCTTTCCATAAATGCTGTCACCGGCGCCGCCGTGCTTGCCACAGGGCGAGGTCGCGCTGGTCTGAAAGGTGCACCCGCAGGCCCAGACTTCGACGGGAAGAATCGGGATCACGGGCGGGCACGCTTCCGCGTGGCGAGTCGCCAGCTCATCGGCCAATTCGCCCAGGCCAACGGACTCGGTCGCCGCCTTGCGGATCAATTCGACGGTGCTGTAGCCCGGAATCGGCCGCGCCCCGCCGCCTTCGAAGACCGCGGCCGTCAGCTTGTTCTCGAAACGGATCTGTCCCAGACGCATATCAATGCCGGCCCGGCGTCAAAACTTCACCTTCGGCGCCTCTCTCGCGCCGGGCTCGGTCGTGAAGTAGGCGTTGTTCTTCGTGAAGTTGAATAGAGATGCGGCGATGTTGTTGGGGAACAGCTCGATGTCGGTGTTGTAGCGCTGCACGGCTTCGTTGTATTTGCGGCGCTCGACCGCGATGCGATTCTCCGAGCCCGCCAACTCGTCTTGCAGGCGGAGGAACTGCTGGTCCGCCTTCAGGTTCGGGTAGTTCTCCACCACCACCAGCAGTCTCGACAACGCTCCGTCGAGCTGGTTGTTCGCCGCGATGCGGTCCGCGGGGGTCTTGGCGCCGCCCAATGCGGCCCGGGCATTGGCGACGGCCTCGATGACGCCTTGTTCGTGCTTGGCGTAACCCTTCACGGTTTCCACCAGGTTCGGGATCAGGTCCGCCCGCCGCTCCAAAACGACGTCGACCTGGTGCCACTGGGATTCAATCGTGTTTCGCTCCGTGACCAGCGTGTTGCGCGTGGACACCAGGCTGGCGCCGAACACCAGCGCCACCACCACCAAAACAACAAGAACGATCAGAGCAGCTTTCATGTTGGAAGTTTCCTATTTTGCCACCCGGTCGACGGCGTCGATCACAGTCTGGATTTGCTTCATGTAGTCGGCCAGCAACGGCGCGGGATCGATGTCCTTCAGCTTCACTTTCTGTTCGCGCACTCCGAGCAGTTTGTCGAACGGGGCGGGATCGATGCCGAAGCGCTCGCGCGCCTGGCCGATGATTTCGCGCTTTTCGAACCTGGCGTCCACGCCGTGGAGCAGCAACGCGTGGCGGAACAGGGTGCAGAACGTGGAAACGGAATCGGCAAGCAAAGCGCGGAGCTGGTCCTTGCCGCCCCCGAGCAGCCCGGCGGCTTTCTGGCGCAGCCGCAGCAACTTGGCCCGGAGATCGTGCTCCACCTGCGCCCGGTAAAAGCGCCGGTCGACTTCGAGATTCAGCGCGACATCCTCGCCGTGGAGCACGCGATGCCGCTCCCGGATGTCATGAAACTCGATGGGGAAGCAATCGGTCGAATTGCGGATCTCTTCTTCGCTGAGCATCAAGGGGGAAGGATTGCCGCGCTCGCGCCACCAGCGCACGATCGGGCCGGATTCTTCGAGTTCCCTGGGCGTGACCTCGCCGAGGACACACAGCACATTCAGATCGGAGTACTTCGCATGGTGGTCGCCCACCGCGGCCGAGCCGTAGAGAATCACCGACTTGAGCCGGTCACCGTAGGTCTTGGTCAGCCGCTCCACAAGCTGTGTCAGCACTCGCTCCATGTCGAACCTCACCAACTGCCCGAGGCGCCGCCGCCGCCGGAATCGCCGCCGCCGAACCCGCCGAAGCCGCCGCCGCCACCCGAAGAATCGAAGCCGCCGAACCCGCCGCCGCCGCGGCCATCCCAGGGCCGGCCCATCAGACTACCGAGAAGCATACCCATGAGGAACCCGCCCATCCCGCCCGGTCCCCGCCTTCCGCTCATCAGAGCCGAGAGCAAGAAGAACACAATGATCCCGCCCACGAGAACCGCGAACGGAATCGGCGCCTGGCGCGGGCGGCGCTGCTGCGGCTGGGGAGGCGGCGTCTCGAGCGCGACGTTTCTGGCTTGTGCGATGCGGGCGCCCATCTCCCCAGCGCCTTCCATCAGCGCGTCGCCGTACCGCCCCGCGCGCAGGTAGGGACTCATGGACCGCAGGATGTCGCCGGCCATGCCGTCGGTGATCGCCGGCTCCAGGCCGTAACCGACTTCGATCCGGCTTCTGCGGTCGTGAATCGAAAGCAGCAGGAGGATGCCGTCGTCCTTCCCCCTGTGTCCGACACCCCATTTCCGGAACAGGTCGTTGGCGACCTGATCGACCGGCTCCCCGGCCAGGTCGGGTATGGTCACGAGAGCGATTTCGACGCCGGTCGACTTTTCAAGCGCTCCGCAGTATTGTTCGAGGCGCTCCCGGCTGGCGGCGTCCACCACGTTGGCGAAGTCGCTGACGTAGCCTTGCGGCTTGAGCGCGGTGTAGTCAACGGCAAGCGCCGCCGCCGCGCACACCCATAGCGCGAGCCAGGCTAAAAAGAGTCTTTTCACCAAGACACCAGTGTAGCGCCAGTGCGTCCCGTTATCGGGGGCCTCATAACTCAGACCTGGAGACGCCGCACCCAGCATCCGGGGGAATTGTCTCAAGGTTGGTTAGGCGCCGGCCGGCTGGCTGGCTTCAGATTCCGCTTCGGCGTGCTTCCTTGCCCGCCGAATCAGGTCTTCAGCTTCCGGTGTCAGCCCCATTTTCTCCAACTCCGAACGGAGCTGGTTCTCTGTGAGCGGCCCGATGGTCCGCTTCATCTGCCCTTCAGCCAGGCTCGCGAGCCAGATAACGAAGCGTTCCCCGTGCGCTTCGTCTCGCACGCACTCAACAAAATAGTTATCGTAGTCCATCTGGAGTCCCAAAACTCCATTGTAGTCCGCAGGAGGGGCAGCAAGGCCCCGTCGAGTCCGTTCAATTGGCTTCCGAAATCATCGCAGCCCTGCTTGCGGCGGAGTCCGTCCACGCCTTCTCTGGCGATTATCGGCACCATCCGCTCAAGAGACTGGCCGACAGGCAGTAGTTGAACGCGTAATCGGCAAGGTGTGGCACATCGCGCTCGGCTGCCGATCGACTCCATGCTAGTTTTGGCATACACTGGTTGTCGTGCCAGTTCAGCCGAGGCGCCTGTTGTGGCTCGTGGACACGCTCGACAGCATGAGGGCATTCCCGTCCGGTGTGCGGACCAAGCTCGGATTCGCCTTGTACCAGGCCCAGATCGGCACAAAACACGAGACCGCCAAGGCGCTCCATGGGTTTGACGCTCCGGTGTGGGAGGTTCGGGCAGAAGATCGAAGCGGAACCTATCGAGCTGTATACGTTCTCCATCTGCGGGACGCGGTCTACGTACTCCACGCCTTCCAGAAGAAGGCAAAAGAGGGTATCGCGACGCCGCGGCGCGAGATCGAACTGATCCGGAAGCGGCTGAAGCTGGCGGGCGAGATGGATCGTCAAGTGGGAGGCGAGGGATGAACAAGCGGGTTCATGTGGAGAGCAGCGGCAACGTTTTCGCCGATCTCAACCTGCCGAACGCCGAAGATCTCCTGGTGAAAGCGGAGCTAGCCGCGAAGATCCTGCAGGAAGTGGACCGGAGGCGGCTGACGCAGAGCCGGGCAGCCGCGCTCCTCGGAGTCGATCAGCCGAAGATATCCGCTCTGAAGCAAGGCAAACTGTCCGGTTTTTCCATCGAACGCCTGCTCCGGTTCCTGCTGCTGCTGGGGCGGGACGTCGAGATCACGGTCAAGGAGAAGCCCAGATCGCGGGCGGCCGCCAGGCTTCGAGTCGCTTGAGGGCGCTCAGCACGCCAGGTCTTTGCGCGAAATGCGGAATCCGTTCAGGCTGCCCAGCACCGTCAGGGCGATCTGCCGGGGATCGAAGAATTTCTGCGCGATGCCTTGCACATCGGCGGGCGTGACCCGCTCGACGCTTTGGATCAGCTCGTCGAGGCTGAAGAAACGCCCGAAGTACATTTCTTGCCGCGCGAGGTTCGCCATGCGGCTCCCGGTGGATTCCAGGCTCAGCATCAGCGAGCCCTTCATGTAGTCCTTGGCCCGCCGCAGCTCGTCCTCGGGCACTGGCTCCTGCTTGAGCTGGGAGAACTCCTTCAGGATGCTGTCCACGACTTTGCGCGCCGATTGGAGCGAAGTGCCCGCATATACGGCCAGGCACCCGGTGTCGCGGTACGGATTCAGCTCCGAGAAAACCGAGTACGCGAGTCCCTGCTTCTCCCGGATGTTCTGAAACAGCCGCGAGCTCATCCCGCCTCCGAGCAGCGTGTTGAGCACGTAGCAGGCAAACCGGCTTGCGTGAGACAGAGGGTACGACGGCACGCCCAGGCAAACGTGAACCTGCTCGAGCGCTTTCTTGTTTCGGATCGAGATCCGGGCGTGCGTCGCCGGCGGCGGGTCGGGCTGCGAGCCGGTACTCGCCGCCAGATCTCCGAACCGCTGCCCGGCCAGCTCGACCAGCCGCTCGTGCGTCAGATTGCCGGCCGCCGTGATCGTGAGGTTTGAAGGAACGTAGGTCTTGGCGTAGTACTCCGCCACGGTTTTCCGCGAGAAGCCGCGGATCCGTTCTTTTGTGCCGAGGATCGGTTTGCCGATCGGGTGGCCCTTCCAGAAGTTCGCCGAAAAGATTTCGTGGACCAGGTACTCGGGGTTATCCGCGTCCATCTTCAACTCTTCGAGGATGACGCCCTTCTCCTTTTCTATGTCCTGAGGCTGGAACAGAGGATGCAGCACCAGGTCGGAAAGAACGTCGAAAGCGAGCGGCAGGTGCTCATCCAGGACCTTGGTATTGAAGCTGACCAGTTCCTTGCCGGTGAAGGCGTCCAGATTGCCGCCGATGGAATCGACCGACCGCGCAATCTCCTCGGCGCTGCGCGACGTGGTGCCCTTGAACAACATGTGCTCGATGAAGTGGCAGAGGCCGTTTTGAGACGGCAACTCGCGGCGCGAGCCCGTGCCGACCCAGATTCCTACCGAGACCGAACGGACATGAGCCATCGCCTCGGTGACGATTGAGACGCCGTTGGGCAGCACCGTCCTCCGGACTTCGCCGGCGTTGAGCTCGGAAGTTGTCATTTGGGGTACTTCCGCGGTCCTTGGCTCTATTGTCCCATTTCCGGACGTTTCCCCGGTAAGGGCACCGATGCGTTCCAATAGATTCGAGGAGCGCCGGGCATGTCCATTACCAGCATTAACCCAGCAAGTGGCGAGATCTTAAGGACTTACGAGCCAGACGCAGAAGCGGACGTGGATCGCAAGATTGCGCTCGCGGCCGAGACTTTCCGCCAATACCGCCGCACATCGTTCGGGGAGCGCGCCCGCGTGATGCTCCACGCCGCCGGGATCCTGGAGAGTGGCAAGGAGCGTTTCGGACGAATCATCACGTCCGAGATGGGAAAGACGATTCAGTCCGCGCGCGACGAGGTTGCCAAGTGCGCCCTGGTGTGCCGCTTCTATGCGGACAATGCCGAGCGCTTCCTGGCGGACGAGCGCGTCGAGACGAACGCCACGCTCAGCTATGTACACTACCAGCCGATCGGCCCGGTGCTCGCCATCATGCCGTGGAATTTTCCTTTCTGGCAGGTCTTTCGTTTCGCGGCGCCGGCGCTGATGGCGGGCAATACCGGCCTGCTTAAACATGCCTCGAATGTGCCGCAATGCGCGCTGGCGATCGAGCAGATTTTTTGCGATGCGGGCTTTCCGGCGGGAGCGTTCCAGACCCTGCTCATCGGATCGCAGGAAGTGGCGCGGATCATCGACGATGATCGCGTGAGGGCCGTTACGCTCACCGGGAGCGAGCCGGCGGGCAGGGAGGTGGCGTCCCAGGCCGGCCGGCGCGTTAAGAAGACCGTTCTCGAACTGGGAGGCAGCGACCCATTCATCGTCCTGCCGAGCGCCGATCTCGATGCGGCCGTCCGGACCGCCGTCAAGGCGCGCACGGTCAGCAATGGGCAGTCCTGCATCGCCGCCAAGCGGTTCCTGCTGGCCGAGCCGATCGCGGACGCATTCGAGCAACGCTTCGTCCGGGCGATGGAGTCCCTCGAGGTCGGCGATCCGATGGATGAGGCCCCCGAACTCGGACCGCTCGCCACACCGCAGATCCTCGAAGGTCTCGACGGCCAGGTGCAACGATCCATCCAGGCGGGGGCGCGCCTGCTGACCGGCGGCAAGCGGCTGGAGCGTCCCGGGAATTTCTATGCGCCCACGGTCCTGGCCGGCGTTCCCGAAACCGCGCCCGCGTTCTCGGAGGAGTTGTTCGGTCCGGTGGCAGCGCTGTTCCGCTTCCGGACGATCGATGACGCGGTCCGCCTGGCGAACGCGACGGCGTTCGGGCTCGGAGCGAGCGTCTGGACGAACGACGAAGCGGAACGCCAGCGATTCATCGAGGAAATCGAAGCCGGCATGGTGTTCGTCAACGGAATGGTCGCCTCCGACCCCCGGCTGCCATTTGGCGGGGTGAAAAACTCCGGCTACGGCCGCGAGCTGAGCGTATGCGGCATTCGCGAGTTCGTGAACGTTAAGGCGGTTTGGATCAAGGACGGCGGGGGACGTTAGGAGCGTTGACGCAAGCCTGGTTGCGCCTGTCGCCGGTAGCGGCGGAAGATAGCAGCAGGGCCTCGGATGCACAATCTCCTGAGCGTACTGTTCCTGCTCATCGTTCTCGGGCTGCTCTCGAGGACAGTTCAGGCCCGCCTGCGTGCCAGCCTCCATCGCCGGCCGGCCGCGGTATGGCTGGCGCCGGCAGGTCTGACCCTGCTCTTTGCGGCTGTGCTCCTGGCGAGCGGCGGCTGGAGCAGCACGTTCCTTCTTCTTGTAACGGCATACACCTTTTTGCCCACTGCTCTCGTCTATATGGGCGGAGCGGGAGGATGCAAAACAGCACGGTGGACGGATTTCGCGGCAATTCTCTTGCTATGGTTACCCATCGAGTTCGCCGCGGGCCGCGACCTGCTGCCGCAGGCCGCCTGGGGTGCCGCGAATGTGACCGCGCGCGGCACGGCGGTCACTCTCGCGCTGGCGCTCTTCCTGCTCTTCCGCGACCTGAAGGGCATGAAATACAACCTGCCGCGGAAATGGACCGACCTGGCGTACCCGGCGATCGGTTTCGCCGTGGTTGCGCCGATCCTCATTGCGCTCGGCTTGTGGCTGGGTTACATGGGCCCGTACCGGCCGTCGCCGTTTGGCCCCGGGGGATTCGCGCTGCTGTGGCTGAAAATCGTGCTGGGAATCGCCATCCCCGAAGAGCTGCTCTTTCGCGCGCTCATCCAGAACTGGCTCATGCAGCGGTTCGGTTTCACGCACCGGATGCTCTTCTTCGCCGCCCTGATCTTCGGTGCGTCGCACCTGGACAATCCGCCGGGTCCGCTGCCGAATTGGCGTTATATGATCCTGGCCACGATTGCCGGGTTCGCATTCGGGAAAGTGTTCTGGAAGTCCTCCACCATACTTTCTTCGGCCTCGCTGCACGCGTTGGTCAACAGCGTGCGGCACGCCTTTTTCCTGTGATGCCATGAACGAGCCGAAGGCCGGGCGGGATTGGAAGGCGCTTTACGAAGCGCTGGGAGTGTTCCTGCTGATCATGCTCTACATCTGGTGGGTGCGCCTGACCCACCCGTGGGTGGCGGCGGCCGTTATCGGGTTCGTGATCAGCACGCATTTCGTGCATGGCGAAAGCTCCCGGTGGCTGGGGTTCGGATGGAAGAACTTCCGTGGGGCGCTCCTGGTTGTGGCGCCGCTGGTTGCGCTGCTGGCGCTGGTACTGATGGGCGCCGGCTTTCTGTTCCGGACCGTGCGCGAGACCTCCGTCACTCAGGCCGCCGCCGGTCTGGCCGCGTACGTTCTGTGGGGCTTGTTCCAGCAGTATCTGCTCAATGGATACTTCGTGAACCGGATGGCGGAATTCCAGCGCCAGCCGCACGGCCACGCGGTTCCTCTGGCCGCCGCCGCGCTGTTTTCGCTGGTGCACCTGCCGAACTGGTTTCTGATGGCGGTCACCTTCGCCGGCGGCTACGTTTGCGTGCGCCTCTACCTGCGCTATCGAAACCTGTACGTCCTCGCGCTGGCGCACGGCGTCGTGGGCTTTTGCCTTTTTCTGGTCGTGCCCGACTCGATCGGCGCGCACTTCCTGGTCGGCCCCGGCTACGTTCTGCGTATGTACGGGACCTATCCGGAGATGCTGTTGTAGGGTGTCGCGGTGCGGGTGGAACGGATCAAATCGAACACCGTTCGCACCAGATCGATGTGCTCGAAGGCGGGAGGCCCTCCAAGGTCTGAGTAGCTCGAGCGGATGATCGGCGGGCGCTTGCCGAAATAGATCGTTCCCGACCCGTCCGAACGCTCATCCAGCTCGATTTCCGGAATCGTGTGAGGGTGGATTTCCCTCTCCGTTGTCCTCCAGACATCGGACACGATAATCGCCCGCTGGCCGGATACTCCATACCACGTACGCGATCTCCTGTAAGCGTCGTAGAAGAAGCGACCGGCCAGGGCGTACAACCCGAAGGCAACAAACGGAATTCCCCAAAGCCTCATGAAAAACGGAGCCTTCCCCGTGATAGCCAAATACTCCCAAAAGAACGCAAATCCAGCCCATAGAACTGAGAATGGAATCGCAGCCGCATCCGATGGAGAGAATCGGATGCCCCGGCGAGGGCGCCCGCTCCACAGCAATCGCTCGCCTCCTCGCAGGCGTTGGGCCATGACGAGTTCGGCTGGGGTGTCCGGTGCAATCATTTTTGGCCAGGAATCAATGTATCACGCCGGTTGTATGTCCAGCGGCCTTACGGCAAGCTGGTTTGCGTCACCCGCAGCGAGGTTCATCGGTGTTTTATCGGCGTCCAATATTTTCCCGCTGCGCTAAAACACTTAGAACTGTTCTTAGCCGCCGATCCACACCGATAAACGCGGGTGTAATGAACCGCGGGATTCGATGTGTTCAGACAATTCGTGGACACTACACTTAAAATAGAGTCAGCCCGTCGGGGCAGCGGAGGACGCGATGCAACTGGGGACGCTCGCGGCCGTCCAGCAAGTGCTGGAGCGGCTGGGAATCGGCGAAGTCAATTCCGGAGCGGGCTGGGGGGAGTGGATCGAGCGGCCCTCCGGCGGTGAACTGGTTTCCGTCAGCCCGGTGGACGGCTCCGAAATCGCCCGGGTCCGGATGGCCGGCGCGGAAGACTACGAAGCAGTCATGCGCCACGCCACGGAAACATTTCTGAAGTGGCGGCTCTATCCGGCGCCGAAGCGCGGCGAGGTGGTCCGCGAGATCGGCAACGAGCTGCGCAAGCACAAGGACGATCTCGGCGCCTTGGTCAGTCTCGAGATGGGGAAGATCCTCGCCGAAGGCAAAGGCGAGGTGCAGGAGATGATCGACATCGCGGATTTCGCGGCCGGTCTCTCGCGCCAGCTTTACGGCCTCGCGATGCACAGCGAGCGCCCCGCCCACCGTATGTACGAGCAGTGGCACCCGCTGGGCGTGGCGGGGGTCATCAGCGCGTTCAATTTTCCGGTCGCCGTGTGGTCGTGGAACGCGCTGATCGCGGCCGTCTGCGGCGATTGCGTGCTGTGGAAGCCCTCCTCGGAAACTCCGCTCACCGCGATCGCCGTCCAGAACATCTGTGATCGCGTGGTCGCGCGCTTCGGGTGGCAAGGCGTCTTTAATCTCGTCATCGGCCGCGGCTCGGCGATCGGCGGCAGGATGCTCGACGACCGCCGCCTGCCGCTCATCAGCGCCACCGGGTCCACCGAGGTCGGCTACCGCGTGGCGGAAAGGGCCGGCCGCAGGCTGGGGCGTACGATTCTCGAGCTGGGCGGCAACAATGGCGTAATCGTCACCGCCGACGCCAACCTCGATCTCGCCCTGCGCGCCGTGTTGTTCGGCGCGATCGGGACTGCCGGGCAGCGCTGCACCACGATCCGCCGGCTGTTCCTCCAAAAGGGCATCGCGGGCCGCGTGAGGGAGTCTCTCATCGCGGCGTACCGGCACGTCCGCACCGGCAACCCGCTCGAAGACGGCACGTTGATGGGGCCGCTGGTGAACCGCCGCGCCGTTTCGGAGATGATGAGCGGCCTCGAAAAGATCCGCGCTCAGGGCGGCCAGATCCTTTTCGGCGGCGCTCCGCTCGATCTCCCCGGCGGCTGTTACGTCGAGCCTGCGCTCGTCGAGGCGCGGCCGGATATGCCCGCGCTCCGGGAGGAGCTGTTTGCACCCGTGCTGTATCTGATCGAGTTCGATACGCTCGACCAGGCGCTGGCCTGGCACAATGACGTGCCCCAAGGTCTCTCCTCCGCGATGTTTACGAATAATCTGCTTTCGGCCGAGACATTTCTCAGCGTCCGCGGCAGCGATTGCGGTATTGCAAATATCAATATCGGCACGAGCGGCGCCGAAATCGGCGGCGCATTCGGCGGAGAGAAGGAGACCGGGGGCGGCCGGGAAGCCGGCAGCGATTCCTGGAAGGCCTATATGCGCAGACAGACTGTCACCATCAACTGGTCGAGCGAGTTGCCGCTGGCGCAGGGAATTGTCTTCGACTTGTAATTTCGTTCTTTACAGATTTACCAGCCGGATATAGAATTCGTACATCGGTACAGAAGGGAAGTGGGGTGTGCCATGTTCAGGGGATCCGCGGGCGCCGGGCTCAGACGGGTGGCCGAGACGCTACGCGAGAGCGAGCAGAGGTTTCAGGCGCTGTTGGACAGCGTGGGCGCCGGGTTGTTGCTCTCGAGACCGGATGCCGTGGTACGAATGTGCAACCGGGCCGGGATCGAACTGCTGGGCCTCCGTAAAGACGAGCTGATCGGCGCCAGCTTGTTCGACCCGAAACCGTTCTCGGTGGCCGCGGTATCTCGAAAAGTCTGGGAAGTGCTGGACTTGAAGCCTCGCGGCACCGTTTGAGGCGCCGCGGCAGGAAAGCGCCCGCGCGCCGCGGCTTGGGAGGGTCTCAGCGGGCGTGCTGCGGGTCTCTCGATTTCAGGAACTGGATCAGGCCCGCTGGATCGTCGGTGATGATGCCGTCCACTCCCGCCCGGATCAGCCGCTCCCAGTCGCGCGGGCGGTTCGCCGTCCACGGCACCACCCGAACGCCGCCCGCATGAGCGCGTTCCACCTTGTCTCGCGTAACCAGGCGGTGGTAGGGTCCGATTGTTCCGGCCCCCGCTTGCCGCGCGAGCGCGGTGAAATCGCGGCGCGCGTACCGGCACAGCGCGGCCAGTGGAATTCCCGGGTCCAGCCGCTTCACGGCGCGCAGGATATGGAGGTCGAACGACTGCACCTCGATCCGCTGCTCGAGCCGGTGGCGCCGTACGGCATCGAGAACCATACGCGCATAGACGTCCGGCGGCGGCGTGTTCCGGCCGAAGCTCTTGACCTCGATGTTGAAGCGGAACTTGCCCAGATGCGCCAGCGCAAATACCTCGTCCAGCGTCGGGATGCGCGTGCCGGGAATCGGGACCTGCCGGGGGAAGCGGCGATTCTTCAGCGCGCCGCAGTCGAACTCGCGGAGCCTTTCGAGGGTCATCCCGCGGATTACGCGTGTGCCCCGAGGTCCCGTGCATCGGCGGCGCTTCAGGACGGGGTCATGGCAGGCCACCAGCACGTCGTCCCGGGTGACCGCGGTGTCGAGCTCGATGTAGTCGGCCCCGGCATCGATGGCGTACAGGAATCCCGGCAGCGTGTTCTCAGGCAGCACCGCGCGGGCGCCCCGGTGGCCATGCACGGCGATTCGCGTCGGCATCGACTCTCATCATAATAGGAGAAGCTTTCGGGCTCCGCCGCATGGACCCTCGCCCCGGCTTACAATGGAACGTGCGAGCCGCAACTGCATCCGAGATCCGCGGCTCCGCCGCCTGAACCCAACGTGCCCGAAAACGCCAGAATTCTGATGGTCGCCTCCGAAGCGACCCCTTTCGCGAAGACCGGCGGACTCGCCGACGTCGTTGGCGCGCTGTCCCCCACCCTGAGCGCGCGCGGCGCGGAGGTTCGAGTCGCGATGCCGCGCTATCGCAACATCGACGTGCGGGGCATGCCCCTGGTCTACCAGGACCTGCGCGTATGGCTCGGCCTGGACCTCCATACTGTGAACGTCTACCAGGCCGCGGATCGCGGCGTCGTCTACTACCTCGTGGATTGTCCCCCGCTCTACGATCGCGAAGGGATCTACGGCGACGCGGCGGGCGATTACCCGGATAACCATATCCGCTTCGCCGTGTTTTCCTATGCGGCCGTGACGCTCGCCCGGCACGTATTCCGGCCCTCGGTGATTCACTGCCATGACTGGCAGGCCGCGCTCGTGCCCATCTACCTCCACACTCTGTTCGTGAACGATCCGACCTACCTGGGCATACCGGTGCTGCTGACGATTCACAACCTCGGTTACCAGGGTCTGTTTCCGAAGGAGACCTTGCCGGAAATGGGGCTGGACCACGGCCTGAACCTCTTCCGGCCGGATTGCCTGGAGTACTTCGGCAAGGTCGGCCTGCTCAAAGGCGGCATCCTGATGAGCGACGCCGTGAGCACCGTCAGCCCGGCGTACGCCCGCGAGATTCAGACCCCGAAGCTGGGATTCGGTCTCGACGGGGTGTTGCGCTCCCGTGGCGATGCGGTCAGCGGCATCCTCAACGGCGTGGACTACTCGGAATGGGACCCGGCAACCGATCCGAAGATTCCGGCCCAGTACTCGGTGGAGAATCTCGCGGGTAAGCGCGTCTCAAAAGCCGCTCTGCTCGCCGAATTGGGGTTGCCGGGAGATCTGGAGCGGCCCGTCATCGGGATGGTTTCCAGGCTTGCCGGACAGAAGGGCTTTGACCTGATCGAAGCGGCTGCCGCCGGCCTGATGAAGGAGGATCTGACGCTCGCCGTTCTGGGCTGCGGCGATCCAAAATACCAGGCCTTTCTCAAAGCCCTCAAGGCGGAGCACCCGGACAAAGTCGGCCTTCGGATCGCATACGATGACGTACTCGCGCACAAAATCGAAGGCGGCGCGGATATCTTTCTAATGCCAAGTCTGTACGAGCCTTGCGGCTTGAATCAGATTTACAGCCTGCGCTACGGCACGGTTCCCGTAGTGCGTGCAACCGGCGGCCTGGATGATACGATTGATGGCAGCACCGGCTTCAAGTTCCGCGAGTACACGGCTGAGGCGCTGCTGGCTGCGATCCGCACCGCACTGGCCGCCTACCGCGACCGGGATCGCTGGACGGAAATGATGCGGGCGGGAATGCGGAAGGACTATTCCTGGACCGCCTCGGCGGCGAAGTATGCCGCGCTCTATCAGCGGCTTTCGGACCGCGGGGGATGAATCCCCCGGCCCCCAAATTGCATCTTGATGCTTGGAAGCATTGAACAAGGAGACGGAGAATGGCAGGCGCAAACATCCTCGACCTGAAGGATGCGACCTTTGATAAAGAAGTCTTGATGTCCGAAGTCCCCGTGCTGGTGGACTTCTGGGCCGAGTGGTGCGGCCCCTGCAAGATGATGGCCCCGACGGTGGACGCGATCGCGAGCGAATACGTGGGAAAGCTGAAGGTGGGTAAAGTGGACGTGGACGAGAACGGCGGGACTGCGATGCGCTATAACATTCGCGGAATCCCCACGCTGCTGCTGTTTAAGGGCGGCCGCGTGGTGGAGCAGCGCGTCGGCGCCGTCGGCAAGTCCGAAGTTCTAAAAATGCTAAAGTCCCACGTAGCCTGATTGTTGCGCGGCGGGCTCCCCGCCTGGTCAGGCAAAGGTTAGCGGACCACCCCGCAAGCACGCCGGCTTAGCGCTGGAGCAGGACCGCGGGCGAGAACACCGGCCGGCGGCCGAAGTAACCCTGGTCTTCCAGTTTCCGGTAGATCGCGCCGGTGATCCCCGAAGCAATCGGGCCGCTCACACCGAGCCCGCCCGTCAGCAGAGTCACCACGACAATCTTGTTCTGGCCGTAGTCGTTGAACGAACCAAACCAGCCGAGGTGCGCTGCGCCACCAGTGCATGTGCCGGTCTTGCCGCAAACCGGCGATTGGGGCTCGTAGACCGCGCGCCGGGCCGTGCCGAACTCGACTGCTGCATTCAACCCGGGCTTGATCTGTGGAATGAACTCCGCAATGCCCAGGTGCCGTTTCACCCGAGGGACGAACTGCTCGACCTCTGTCGCGCTCTGCGGATATTGCAGGTAGTACATCGTTCCGCCGTTCGAGACCGCGGAGAGCAGTGCGGCCAGTTCAAGCGGCGTCTGCCGGATGCCGTCGCCGAAGCTGGTCATCATGCCCATGCCGCTTGAGGGCGGCTCGTCCGCAAAGAATCCGGGCTCCTCGCCCGGTATGTTCAGGCCGGCCTTCTCGCCATACCCGAACAGTCTTGCGTAGTACGCCCACTTGTCATAGCCGAGCTTGACGCCGAGGTTGGCAAAGAAATAGTTGTTCGAGTGAGCCAGCGCCTGCGTCAAGTCCATGCGTGTGCGTCCGTACAGCCGCACGGGCGTGACCCGATCGATGATCCCTTCGCTCAACGACGCAAGCGCGACCGCGATCTTCACCGTCGAGCAGGGCTGGAAACCCCCGGAGAGAGCCAGTTGTTGGTTCACTATGGTCAGGATGCGGCCGGTCGTTGCGTCCACCGCCACGACCGTTCCGTTGTACCGCCCCAAAGCTTCCACGGCCGCGCGGCGCACCACCAGATCGTCACCGTCCACCTTGTCGCCGATGGTTGAGTCCGCATACGTGGGCGAGGTCCACGGATTGTAACGTGCGAGTCTGCGGCCGCGGCGGACGCGGCGCGCGATGCTCGCATTGGTTGCGTTCGAGCGAGCCGTGACCGTGTGGCGCGTTACGGCGGCTTTTCGCGGATGATGTCTCCGCTTATGGCTCCGCTGACTTGGAGCCGCGAATGTGATCCCGGCAATAACGGCCAGGGCAACAATAAGATACAGCGGACGTGCTAGAGTCTGTCTGCGCATTAGTAAAAACAAATAATCCGCACACTGTTTCGGGCGTCTGCCGATCAGGGATCGGCTGCAGTGCCCTTCAAGTCTGATTTTGGAGGATTGGAGCCGATGTGTCAAGCCACAATCCACACAGCTTCTATCGTCACCAATCGAGCAAATCATTAAGTTTGCCTCAGAAGAACTGAAGTAAACCGCGAGATTCGCCCCTGGGGATGCCCCATACCGTCATCCATGTCCCGCCCCCCTGCTGCCCAACTGCCGGCGACTGCAACAACATTAATAATTGTACCTGATTTTGCAGGCAAAGCGGAACAGGCGCGGACAGGGCGCGGGCAGGGCCCAGCGGAAAACTCCGGCGACACTTCCGGGCTGGTCTCCCCCGGGGCTTGTCTCGCAGCTTCCGGACGAGCGCTGTGCCCTGCGCCTGAACTATGATCGAATGGCGCCGGTTTGTGAACGTCCCGGCGGGGTTGGAGGAGGATCTTACCTGATGCGCAGGATCGCGTGGCTTATCTTTTTTCTGTCGGTCGCGGCGCCCGCCTGGGGGCAGTACGACGCGTACGGCGGATGGCTGAAACTGCGGGGTCAAAAGACGGGCTTCTTTCATACGGAGCGGATCGGCAGCCGGTGGTGGCTGGTGAGCCCCGAGGGGAATGCTTTTTTCGCGAAGGGCGTCGGCGGTATCGAGTTTGGCCCGGACCGGAATGACTCGCTCGAGCAGCGACAGGTCCTGGCCCAGCAGCTCAGAGGATGGAACTTCAACAGCGTGCAGGCATCCGCCGGGTTCGTGCCGGGCATGGCGTATACCGTCATTTTAAATCTCGCCGCATCCACCCAGCGTGACTTCTGGCTGCTCGGCATTGTCCCCGATTACTTCAGCCCGGAATTTCGCGCCGCGGTGGAGCGCCGCGCCGGGCAGTTGTGCCCCAAGCTGGCGAACGATCCGCTGCTGCTGGGCTATTTCACGGACAATGAAGTGCGCTGGTTCCCGGACATCCGCTCAAAGGACACGGTGCTCGAGGCTCTCCTGAAGAAACCGCACGAGTCGCCGGGCTATCAACGGGCGCTTGAATTCCTGAAGGCTCGCGGCCATACCCCGGACAGCATTTCATGGGAAGATAAGGCCGGGTTTCTGGGCCTGGCGGCTGCCGAATACGGACAGATCTGCCGCGACGCGATCCGCCGCCACGACCGCAACCACCTGATCCTCGGATCGCGATTCAACGAGCGGGCGCCCATCCCTCTTACCAAGGCGCTGGGTCCCTACTTCGACGTCTTTTCGTTCAACAACTATGAGCACCGGGCTCCGCTCTACAAGCTGCGCGAAATATCGCGGCTCACCGGCAAACCGACCATGCTCACCGAATTCAGCTTCAAGGCCATGGACAGCGGGCTGCCGAACACGATTGGCGCGGGTGAGCCGGTGGCCACGCAGCAGGACCGCGCGGACTTGTTCACTGCATTCGTCGAGGACCTGGCGGGCCTGCCCACCTGCGTCGGCTACTACTGGTTCAAGTACCGCGACCAGCCGAGCGGAGGACAAGGTAAATCGAGTCCGGGAGGATGGGGCGGCGAGAACAGCAACTACGGGCTCGTAACTCTGGACGGGAAGCCGTGGACTCTGCTGACCGAAAGAATGACCGGGGTGAACGCGAGACTCGACGCGCTGCGAGCGGCCGCCAAACCGTAGAGAATCCGGGGACACTCCGGGCTGGCTACGCAGAATGTTCGGCTCGCGGACGCGCGCAGGAGTGTCCCCACGGTTCTTCTTACGCCGTCTGCGCGATCGACCGGCCCGGGGCTTCCTGAGCGAACAGATACGCGCCGAACAGCGGCTTCGGGTCGCCGTGGCCCCAGCGCGACACCTTGCACTTCGCTTTCAAGTACTGAATGTCCGGATAGCCGGCCAGGTCAATCAGCAATTGGTAGGTTCCGCAGTAGAACTTCTGCGAGAAAGATCCGATGGGCTTCGCGCTCCAGCTCGTCTGGTCCGGCGAACCCCAGATGGAGACATCGAGGCTCTCCTGTTCGATAATGCGAGTGATTCCGAGGGTAAGCAGCAGCGGCTTACCGCTCGACGGGCCAAGACTGATCACCGGGCCCTCGCCATCCTCCCGGATCACCGCCTCGGGGAGCAAAAAGCTCGGCAGCATAATTCGTCACTCCAACTGGTTCCAGCCTCGCATACTTCCAGCCGAAATAAAAGCGAAGAAAGGCCCCGGCAGTGGTTGATCGAGGGCATCCGCAGCGCTGCGCTTACGCCATGGGCGCCAACCTGACTCAAATCCTCTCAGGGATGCGCCGGCCGTCCGAAGTGGTAACTGAAGGACACCGTGCCGTAAGAGGGAATATAGACGCCCACCACGCGCTCAAACGGGTCGCTATCTCCAGGCAGCGCCAACACCTCCGTGGTTTGGCCGGTGTAGCCGCTCGCAAGCTGGAAGTGAACGCCCACTTGGATCTTGCCGCTTTGGAAGCTCCGCACCAGCGCGCCGCGAAATTCCCGCACCGGAACGCTCACGAATCCATCCCCCAGCGGCTTGCGCCCCACTTCCTCGAACTCCGCCCGGGCCCGCACGCGCAGCGGCAGCCGGTCGAGAGTCTCGACTACATCCACAATCATCCGCGGAGCTTCCGGCACGGGTGCGCCATCGGAAAGATCGCGCGCGTCGGCTTTCGATACGGACGCTTCGAGGAGTCCCGCGCGGAAGTAATGACGGCCGGATGCGGTCAGGTACCGGTTCCGGCTCGGGCCTTGGTTGAATTGGAGGCCGGTGTCGGGATCGATCTTGGCGAGCGACGCCTCTTCGGTGACATGTCCCAGGGTTACGCGGAAATCGGTGTTGCGGATCGTTCTGCTTGCCACTAATTGATAGGCGTGAGCCTGGCTGATCAGGCTGCCTTGCCCGGTCCCCGTGCCTATTCTTGGGTCGTTCGTAAAAAAGGCCTGGCCAAAGCTGAGGGAGAGCGACGGCAGCGGCAAGCTTTCGGGAGGCACGATGGACACTGTGGCTTTCGGCGAATTGATGCCCTCCCACCGGTTGAACGAATTCGCGGGATTGAGCAGATCCGTGTTGCCGAAACCGATCTGGTCGCGCCGCCAGCCTACGTCGTACCGCAGCCACGGCAGAACATTGCCGTCGATGCTGACAAAGGGCGTCACGAAATTGAGGGTGATGTCGTTCGCCGTTACTTGCTCGAAGGGGCCATACACGGAGACGTCGGTCGATGAATAGTGATCCAGAGCGTCGCGGCGAGGAGCGTCGCGAAGATAGTCCAGACCGGCCATGAGCTTGAAATGCCGGTTGAACCTCCGGATGTAATTGGCGTTTCCGCCCGCGACCGTTCGGAACTCGCTTTGGCGGATTAGTCCGTCGCCGAAATTGGAGAAGAGCGACAGATTGTAGGTTCGGAAGAAGCCGGAGAACTGCAAGTCGCTCGCCGGCGCGAGATGCCAGACGTCGTTCAGCGCCATCTCGCCGGTGTGGGTTTGGTCGCGCTGGCGCGGGTCAATCGTATCGTGAAGGTTGGGAACGCCGATTGGCACCAACCCCGGAATCATCGATTGCCCATAGTACCCGATGAAGAGCGCGGTGAGCCGGTGCGCGCCTAAATCCCATCCCTTCAGCGCGTTGATCTTGTACTGCTGGCGATGTTCGAGCGTATCGAGGAAACCGTTGCCGTAGGACGCCTGGATCGCGAGCCAGTTCCATCCCGCGCTCAGATCAACATCCCGGTAATCCGCCGTCAAGGTCGCGAACGGGTCGAGACTGGGCCGAATCGCATACGTAGCCGCCAGGTCTACCGAGTGGTCGCCCTCCCGAACATCGAATGCGCCGCCATCGGTTTGCACGCTTTCGATGATGGCGGGAATTAGAATGTTCGGGTCCGAATAACCGTTGCCGTGCGCATTGGCGCTCAGATTGTTGGGCACCAGGAAACTGCCGGCCTCGATGAATTGCGCGATGGGCTCGCCGTGGTCCCCGGCCACTCCTGGCGCGAAATACTGCGGGGCTTTGATTCCGCTGGATGCGGTTTCAACCGGCAAACCGGGTATCGAGACCGGAGCGCCGGGACGGCCCGGGTTGGCGTCCAGAATCTCGTCGCGAACCAGCACGCGCTGCGCCGGGTCCGGGTTTTGAATATCCAGGTTCCTGACGCCGGCGGTCACGGTAACAGCGTCAGAACGGGGAGCCACACGGTCGAAGTGCAAATTGACCTTTACTGCCGCGCCGGCGGGGAGGTAGACCGTCCGGCTCACGTCCCCGAAGCCCGGCGCCGCCGCGATGATCTTGCACGCGCCCGCGGGCAGCGAGGGAAAAAAGAATCCGCCCTCCGGGCCGGTGTGAGCTTCCCAGGCGCGGGAAGCACCGCCTTCGACGGCGCTTACAGTGGCATCCGGAACCGGCTTTCCTTGCGGGTCGGTGAGTTGGCCGCTCACCGTCCCGTTGTTCGCCCCCAGTCCCGTGCTCGCGGCAAGCAGCAGGCCGGCGACGAGGCTTGGGAGGAGCGGATTCGATAGGCGGGGCGCTGTGTCCATTCAGTAGTGCTACGAATAGCAAAATCGTGATACTACCACTGAGCGGCACAATACGTCAATAGGTATTATGCAGTCCCCGCCGGACTTGGATTTTCGTATGGCGCCGGCCTTCGGACAGCGCCGGGGGCTCAGTCGTTTACGCCGAGGTCTTTCAGCGCAGCCTGGGCGTGTTCATTCCCGGCGGCGGCTGCCTTGCGATACCAGTCGATGGCCTCGTTGCGGTCCTGGGCGACGCCGAGTCCACGTTCCCACAGGACGCCGAGGTTGTACATCGCCGTGCTGTTGCCCGCGTCGGCTGCTTTTCGATACCAACTGGCGGACTCGGCGTAATCCACGGAGACGCCGAGGCCCTGCTGGTATAAAACGCCGATGGCGTTGGCGGCGGCGTCATTCCCTTCGCCCGCCGCGCGTTGGAACGATCGCATGGCCTCGGGATAGCTCACAAGCACGCCCAGACCATCGCGGTACATCACGCCAAGGTTGAACATTGCCTCGGCGTTTCCGGAGGACGCGGCTTTGCGGAACCACCTTATGGCTTCGCTGTAACTCTTCGGCGGGCCTAGCCCCTGAAAGTACAAGAGGCCAATGTTGCACATGGCCTGACTGTTTCCGGCGTCGGCCGCGTGGCGGAACCAGGTCATGGCGGCCGCATGGTCCACGCCCACGCCGCGGCCGGTTCCGTACATCACGCCGAGGTACATCATGGCATCCACGTCGCCGCTTGCCGCGGCCTGGCGGAAAATGACCAACGCCAGGGAATCGTTCCGGGCATTGTACGCCGCGACAGCGCGCGCCATGAGGGCCTGGGCGCTGGGTGGGGTTTCGGCGGATGGAACCGGGGGAGCGCCGGATTGAGCCCTGGCCGGCGAGCCGCAGAGCAACCCGGCCACGAGGGCGAGGGCCCACGGAAATCCGGCTGGGCGCGAGCGGCGACCGTGGTTCACGGCGAAGCGCATCCGACCATTATGACGCCCTGCTGAGCGGCTGGGTTGCGGGCTTGGCCAATGGTTGCGCCGGCTCCCTGGAGTCCTTGCTTAACTCCAGGGGAATGATCCTGGCCCCTGCCCGAGGCACACGAAACTGCGTGCAGCCGGCACGGAAGAGAGCGCGCCTGTATCCCTAATAACCTGCCGAAACGGCTCCGAGCCGCAAAAAAAAACGATCTGCTGTTCGCGGCGGACCAATTCCGCACGACCGGAAGCGTGGGATTGATATGTCCCTGGGCGGGCCAGGCCGCTTGTGCAGTCGCGGCGCGGCATTTGCGCCCGGCCGGCCACGCCCCAGTATCAAGCGACGGCCACCCGCGCGGCTCCGGTGGCCTGCTGACCGGCCCTGCACCCCGGTGTGCAGGGATACGAAACTGCTTCGCCACTTCCTCGCCGTTTTCCCTCGGCCGCCCACTACGACAGGTTGATGCCGGCGTTGGACAGCGTGTTCAGGATGATGGACATCGGATTGAGCGAATCGTTCTGCGTCCCACTTGACTGAAAGACCGCCAGGAGCTGCTCCAACTGGCTGGTGCTGCTCGAGCTGCTAGCCGTCGAAGCGCTGGTTGAACTGGCGCCGGTGCTGGTGCTGCTGCTCGAGCCGCTGCCTGAATCGGCGGAGGCAGCCTCGGAGTGATGATGATGATGGTGATGGCCGCCGACCCCCTGCCCACCCATCGCCTGTGCGAGGTCCTGAACGTTGGGGAGTTGGCCGCTCGTTGATGCATTGCTGAAGTCCGTTGCAAGCTGGCTGAGTTGACTCGCCGCTGTCGTATTGCCGTCCGACGTGGCAGTTTGGGCCGCGGTTTGCAGATTTGTGGAGATTTGCCGGGTAACCTGCTGGTACTCGGCCGGGTTCGATTGTTGAAGCTGCTGGAGCGTGCTCAGTACTTGGGCGAAGGGCGAAAGCCCGCTGCTGTCCGATCCCTGCCCAACCGCGGACGCGCTGATGCCGCTCAGGCTGTTGTTGTTCGTGTTAGTCGTCAAGCCGGCGCTCTGGAGGGCGCTGCTTACAATCGACTGTAGATAGCTGCTCGAAAGGCTGTTGATAGAGTTTGTGCTCATGCCGGTCTTATCGGCATTCTCGTCACCATTCCCGAAGGCGGCCTAAGGTATTGAAAAGGCATGGCCCGGCGCCAGCCGCACTGCTAACTTTCCGGCGGAACGGCGAATCTTTGGCACCATCCCGCGGCGTCAGGTGGCTCGCGACCGGCCCCGGAGAGCGGAAATGCCGGCGGCGCTACTCAGGGGGCATATTCACCCTGGCGGCCAAGTTGCCCCGGTAAACCATGACACCGACGTGGTTGAGGCGGCTCAGGTGGTCCACCCAGATCTCGCCGCCCATATCGGTCCATCGCCGGCAGAAGCTGAAATCCTCGCTCAGGTAGAACCCCGTGGCCTGGTCTACCATGCAATTGAACAACGCGGAGCGCCATCGGCTGCCGTCCAGTGGGTCGTTGCCCGTGTGCTCGTGCGTGTAGCGTAGTTCCGGATAGTGTTCGATCATCGCCTCCAGCACGGACCGCCGGACCATTAGAAAACCCGTGCCCGCGTAGCGCGACTTCACGAAGCCATTGCGAATGAACAACTTATCGGCGGTGTCGCGCTCGACCACGTAAGCGAGGGTGGCGGATTCGAGCGGGCTGCGTCCGGCCTGCGCGGCTCCGGCCATCAACTCCCAGTTGATCTGCTTTACGGGATAGACGGCGGCGGTAAAGTCCGCGCCAAATTCGAGGAGACGGAACACTTGTTCCGGCTCGAACTCGATGTCGGCGTCGATAAATAGCAGGTGGGTGGCGCCGGGATTGTCCTCGAGGAAATGGCAAACGATGGTTTGCCGCGCCCGCGTGACGAGTGCGTCGCCTGCTTGGAGCAGGAAGCCCAGGCGCCAACCGCGTTGCGCAAAGGCCTGTTGCAGTTTCAGGAGGGAGACGGCATAGAGCCAGCTCACCTGGCCGCCGAAGCAGGGCGTGCCGATGACGAGTGAATAAGAAGGCGAGGGCATACTGGACATGAGCGAAGATGCTCGTATTGTAATCGAAACAGACTTTGGTATCCCGAAGCCTTCAGAGGTCGTACTCCACTCCGCGAGCAGGTGGCCGGTGCGCTGTCTCCGGCCGCGAGCGTTCAATTTGCCCGCGAAGCGGGGTTAGTTCAATGAGGGTTGACACAACAGCCCCAACAGCTCGCTCCCGTTGGGATCACGATCACCGATCCGGCCTGAGCCTGGCTTACAATTCTCTTCGGTTCTCGAACGACTTCATCAACGTGACTTCGTCGGCGAATTCGAGATCGCTGCCGACCGGGACACCCATCGCAATGCGCGTCACCTTGACACCGAGCGGTTTGAGAAGCTTCGAAAGATAAGCGGCCGTAGCCTCGCCTTCGACCGTCGGATTGGTCGCGAGGATGATCTCCGCCACCTGGCCCGCTTCGAGCCGCCGCAGCAGGCTGTGAATCCGCAGTTGTTCGGGGCCGACGCCGCGCAGCGGAGAAATAGAGCCGTGCAGCACATGATAGAGCCCCGCGTACTGGCGTGTCGTCTCGATGGCCACGATGTTGTGCGGTTCCTCGACCACACACAGCACCGACTGGTCGCGCCCGGGATCGCGGCAGAACAGGCACAACTCCGTGTCAGTAATGTTGTTGCAGACCACGCACAGTCCGAGTTTGTCCTTGACCTCGAGCAACGCCTGGGCGAAATGCTCGGCATCCTCGCGCGGCGCCCGCAGCACGTGGAACGCCAGGCGCTGCGCGGATTTTTGCCCGATGCCGGGCAGGCGCTTGAACTCCTGGATGAGGCGGGCGAGCGGTTCGGCGTAATCGGGCATTGCTAGAACAACCCGGGCGGCAGCCCCAGCCCGCCCAGCATTCCGGCCATCTTCTGTTTGCTCTCTTCGTCCACCTTCTTGGCGGCTTCGTTGACGGCGGCCATCACCATATCCTGGAGCATCTCGACATCGCCCGAGACTTCGGGATCGATCTTGACGCCGAGAACGTTTTTCTGGCCGTCCATCTTCACGGTCACCATGCCGCCGCCGGAGGAAGCCTCCACGCGGATCATCGCGATTTCCTGCTGAAGCTTCTCCTGCATCTGCTGGGCCTGCTTCATCATCGACTGCATGTTTCCGGGCATCTTCATGGGGGTGCTCCTGTCGCCACCTATTCTTTCAGATTTCGCACGACCCGGACTTCGGCGCCGGGAAAGGTCTCGCGGAATCGCTGCACCTCGGGATCGGCCAGCGCGCGCCGCGCCGTTTCATCCTCGGCGGGCCGCGCGGCCGGTGCCGCCGGCGCCGCCGGTTGCGAGCCTGCCGCCGGGCCGGTCGTAATCTTGATGCGCCATTCGCCGGCATTCAGGTGCCGGACGGCTTTCTGAACGTCGGCCGCCCGCATCGAGAGCGAGAACTCCGGGGGTGTGACGAACTGAAGCTCGCCGGCCGATTCGGTGAGCTCGGAATGCTCCACCGCATCCGCCGTGAACGGCATGCCCAATTCGTGCAGCGCCGCGGCCAGCTTCTCCTTGAGCCCGCCGCTCGCGTGGGCGGAAAGCGGCCCGGACTGCCGCGGGACGGCGGGAGACGCCGAGGCCCGGACCCCGCTCGCGGCCGGCCGGCTCGGTTTCCCCGGCGCGGCGGCCGCCGGCGCGGCCGGGGGATCTCCCACACTGGCCAGCGCCTCCTCGATCGCCACGAGCTTGCCCGCTTCCACCAGCCGGATCAATCCCAGCTCCAGGTGCAGCCGCGGCTGCAACGAAAACTGCAAATCGCGGAACAGGTCGAGCGTGAGCTGCAAATAGCGCGTCAAGTCTTGTTCGGAGAACCGGGCGGCGATCTCGGCCAGCCGTTCGCGCTCCTGTTGCGATGCCGGGATCAGGCGCTCGTTCGCCGCGGCCAGCTTCGAGACCAGCAGGTTCCGGAAATAGCGCGCCAGCTCGCGCACGAAATGCTGCAGGTGATGTCCGTTGCGCACCAGCGTATCGACGATCTCCAGCATCCGCTGCCCATTCGATTCGCCGAGCGCCTGCGTCACCTGGTCTAGCGTGTCGATCGAGAACGCGCCGAGGAGCCCGCGAATATCGGCCGCTTTCAGCGTGTTTCCGCAGCACGCGATGGCTTGGTCGAGCGCTGAGAGCGAGTCGCGGACGCTGCCTTCGCCCGCCTGCGCCAGCACGGCCAGCGCCTCGGGGTCGGCCTGGATGCCTTCCTGCTTGCAGATCCATGCCATCCGGCCCATGATCTCGTCGAAACTCACCGACCGGAAGCTGAAGTGCTGGCAGCGCGAGGAGATCGTCGCCGGAATCTTATGCGATTCCGTGGTGCAGAGCACGAAGACCACCCACTCGGGCGGTTCCTCGAGCGTCTTGAGCAGCGCGTTGAAGGCCTCGCTGGTGATCTGGTGCGCCTCGTCGATGATGAATACTTTGTAGCGGTCGCGCGCCGGGCGGTACCGGATGTTGTCGCGCAGCTCGCGCATTTCGTTGATGCCGCGGTTGGACGCGGCGTCGATTTCGATTACGTCGGGCGCGTTGCCGGCCGCGATCTCGAGGCAGCTCGCGCACACTCCGCAGGGAGTCGTGGTGGGGCCCTCAAAGCAGTTCATGCACCGCGCCAGGATGCGGGCCACGGTGGTCTTGCCCGTGCCGCGCTGGCCCGAGAAAATGTAGCCGTGCGCGATCCGGTTCTGCTCGATGGCATGGGTCAGAGTGGTCTTAACGTGCTCCTGGCTGACCAGATCGGCGAAGTTCTGCGGGCGGTATTTTCTGGCGATGACTTGATACATCCAAGGGTTCCGATCGGGCGGGCGCAAGCAACCCCGCGCGGCGTCTCGGCCGCGGGCGCCCCGCCGTGCGGCAGCTACCAGGCCCCAGGTGATCCGCGGCACACGAGCCGCACCATTACCGTTGCTTCCTTCCGGACCTGGCGGGGTTCACGGCCGCCCGTTGCACGGAGCCCGGAGCCTGGAAACTCTATCCTAGCATCAACGAAGCTTTGTGACCGCCGCTTGCCGGCTATAATGCACAACGGTAATCGCAAGTCTGAAGCCGGGATACCTCCGGTTGTAAAGCTGGTATCCGCCATCCTAGTCAATGTAAACGTCATCGGTGGCGTACCAGCTCTCTGCCCGGTATTCCGGCCAGGGATCCACCCGCAGGAAAGAAAAGCCGCCGTGCCAGACGCGCCGATGTCCCATGTGGATCGCGGGGCGGACGCGCAACCGGAACCAGTGCTGCCTCCCGAAAGCGAGCCGGAAGCGGGCCTCGGGAATGCGGTAGCCGCCATAGCCTCCACGCTGGGCGCGATTTTCCCGCCACGTGCTGTGCCCCTGCCACCCGCCTTGCCGTAACCAGTCCCGCTGCTGTTGCCATGCGGCTGCCTGCTGGCGCGTACGCTGTGGCTGCGGGTGTCGCCGGGCCTGCCGGGAACGCTGTTCCTGCCGCGGCCGCTGTTGCTGAACCTGTCAGGCGCTGCGGTTGGGACTGCTGTTGCCGGGTCTGCGGGGTCCGCCGCTGCTGCGCGTGCTGTTCGCGGGTGGCCGCGCGCCTTGCGCTTTCCCAGCCTGCTGCTTTTCAGTGCTGCCTTGTTTTTCTTTCTGCTGTTCGTGCCGCGCGTACGCAGGGACAATCGCCGCGAAAAAGCAGAAACAGGGCGGCGGCACTTGTGGATTCGAACGAATTGCATCGTAATCATCCTCCGTTAAGATCGCTATGGAGTATGCCCACATAATACCTGGCGAAAGTATGTGTTCTCCGGAGTCTGTTTTTCAATAGGTCCGAAGTATTCAATCGGTCAATTTCGTCCAGGCGCGAGCCCGCCCAACACCGCTACGCGCGGGGTGTCAGGCCCCGGCAGCATGTAGAATTCAAGGGAGGCCTGCGCATGAGGGAACCGGCACATACGATGTTGGTCCAAGCCGTAAGGAGCTGGTTCTATCGCCGGTATGCGTTGCTATGAAAACGATCTTCCACCTGGATATGGACGCGTTCTTTGTCTCCGTCGAGGAGCTGTTCGATCCGTCCTTGAAGGGGAAGCCGGTGGTGGTCGGCGGCCAGGCCCACGAGCGCGGCGTGGTGTCCGCTGCGTCCTACGCCGTGCGCAAGTACGGAGTCCACTCGGCCATGCCGCTCCGCACCGCCTACCAGAAGTGCCCGCATGCGATCTTCGTCGATGGTCACCCCGAGCGCTACCGCGAGTATTCCCAAAAGGTCTTCGAGGTTCTGAATAGCTTTTCGCCGCAGGTCGAAATGGCTTCGATTGACGAAGCGTACCTGGATATGACCGGAACCGAACGCCTGCATGGGCCGCCTCTGCGGGCCGCTCATCTCCTGCACGAGCGGGTGAAGCGCCAGACCTCCCTCAATTGCTCGATCGGCGTCAGCGCCGCGCGCATGGTGGCCAAGGTAGCCTCGGACCAGGCGAAGCCGAACGGCATCCTGTGGGTGCTCCCTGGCACCGAGGCGGCGTTCCTGGCGCCGCTCGACGTCCGGCGGATTCCGGGTGTGGGCAAGGTCACGGAGCAGCGTCTCCACTCGCTCGGCATCCGCAAGGTGGGCGATCTGGCACGGCTCGACGAGGCGTTCCTCGAAGAGAAGTTCGGCAAGTGGGGTCTCGCGCTCGCCGGCAAATCGAAGGGCCTCGATGCCGGCGGCTGGTTCGACTCCGAAGTCGGCGCGGAGGAGGACCCGAAATCCATCAGCCACGAGCACACCTTCGACGTGGATACCGCGGATGCCGGCGTGCTCGAGGCTACGCTCGCGAGGTTGTCGGTGATGGTGGGACGGCGCCTCCGCGAGCATGGCCTGTTCGCCCGCACCGTCGAGCTCAAGCTGCGCTACAAGGATTTCACCACGATCACGCGCGCCTGCACGCTCGACCACGGCACCGAGCTCGACATCGAGCTGCTCGACACCGTGCGGCAGCTTTTCCGCAACAACTGGAAGCGCGGATCGCCCGTGAGGCTGCTGGGCGTCCACGCCGGGTCGCTCGAAACAGCAGAGGGTCAACTGAGCCTGCTCGAATCGGACAAGAACGAACGCTGGCGGAAGGCGCTCGCCGCCGCGGATCGTCTACGCGACAAGTTCGGCGAATCGGCCGTCTCGCTGGGAACGGCGGTGAAGGGCGAGTACCGCGAGCGCACCCACGAGAACCCCGCCAGCCTGCCCGGAAAACGGCCCAAGCGTTCGCCGTAGACACGTCTCCCGCATCCTGTTGGTTCTGAGGAGAATTGGCATTTTCCACGACGCTCAATTGTCTACCAGATTCGTCTGCCGGCGGGTCCAGCCAATTCGCCGCAAAACGGGGCTATTCGCGTATTTTTTCCCTTGAATTGCGAGTGCAGGGGATGTATTATTGAGTGGTCGTACCGGAAGTACCAGTACTCCCGGTGCCGGGGCTTGAATTTTCAGAGGAGGTCAAAATTGGGAAAAGACAAACGTATCCGTGTGAATTTCCGCGGTCATCGCCGGCTGTTGATCGCCGTTGCGTTAGCCGCAATCTTCGCTGCTACAGGAATGGCGCAGATTATAGCGTCGCCGGAAGAATCGGTTACGCCCTGTACCAGCCCAACCGTCCGCGCCAGTTCGAGAACGGCGGTGCTGCCGTATTCGACTGGCTATCCTGTTTCGCCACCAGCCTCAGGCGTGGACACCTTTTACACGTGGGAGGGCGGCGCCGCATATTTCGCCAATTGGCCGTTGGGACCGCGTTGCGATATTGATTACTTCTATATCGGCACGTGGGACCAGAGCCCTTGGAACGCCGGGCCGTTTAAGGGCATCGGCTTTACCAACTGGACCGCACTTTACGACGGCACCGTCGAGATCGATCCGGGAGACGGTCCGCTACTGCCCTTGCTCCGCGCTTACAACATACCCACTTTCGGCGACCAGGCGAGCGGACTGCAGACAGTGGGAACGGATCCCATGACGGGCGTGTCTTATGCCGCCGAGGCCGCCGAGCACCTGATCGACCCGATTATAGTCGGTTGGATACAGGAGGACGAGCCAGACAATGCGCAAGGGCCCGTGAACGGAAGCTACGTCGATTGCGTGCCTCCCTCTCCCGCGTACTACTACCCCACTTGTCCAGGAGGCTGCAGCTCCGCGGATACGGGGGCGCCCGGCACGATTCCCGGACCATCCATCACCACCCTGTATGCCCAGTTCGAGAGCGCGGATCCGAACCGGCCGGTCTACCTGGGCCTGGGCCAGGGCACCGGTTATCCCAACACCGGTACGGACTACAACGGCCGCGGATCCCCTTGCGCTACGACCTCGATCGGGAGAGGGCTGAACGACTACCCGGTATATCAATTGGGCGGCGACATCCTCGACGCCGACGATTACCCGGAGAATGACGCACACCCGATATGGTGGCTCGGCAGAAAGGCCGACCGGTTCCGCTTCTGGAGCGGTTATGGGAAGGCGGTCTATGACGATCTGGAGATGAACAATATTGACGACGTCGGCTCCGTCTCGGTGACCCCGGCTGTGATCGACGGAGAGTTCTGGGAAGATGTCGTTCACGGCGTACATGGCGTCGTTTGGTTCACCCACCAGTTCTCGCCGGTGTTCGAAGAAGCTTCCGCCTTCGCTCCGGAGCATGCGGCCGCGGAAGCCCAGATGGCGGCCGACGACATTCAAGTCCTCGCCCTGGCGCGCGTGCTCAACCAGCCTTCGGTGTCCAACGGCATGTTAAGCGCCGTGACTTCGTCCAACACCTACGCCGGGATCAACTACCTGATGAAACGCTATGGGGGATTCACGTTCCTGCTCACCACCAATGACGGGTTACCGCAGCAGGACCAGTCGGGCTCACCAACAGATCCGTCGTACCCCATAACTGAGCTGAGTGCGTTTTGTCACGGGAATACCAGGTGTACCAATTCCACCGCCGCAAACGCCGGTGCCCTGAGCCCATTGCCGGCAGGCGGCACTACCGCTACCTTTAGCTTGGCCGGCTTTCCCTCCGGCACCGTCACTGCGACCGTTCTCGGGGAAAACATACAGGTGAGTAACTTGCCTACCATAGCTACTCAAGCTGAGGTCGCCCCTTACGTCCCTGACCCCTCCGATTACGTCACTGTTTGTGGAGGATCCTTCTACTATGACTCCTGCGGTGGGGGCGTTGGGGGCCTTAACCCGGATGGAACTTTCGCTTTCCCAGCTACGCCGTATTACTTTGCGCCAATTGTGGGAACGCTTCCGCCCAGTTGGACGGACCTTGGCAACCCGATCGTTTACACCCAAGAGACCGCTGTCGGGACATACCGGACGATTCCCGTCGTCAACGGCGTGTTCACCGACACCTTCGCCACAAGTTACGCGCGCCACCTCTATCAGATCAACTTCGATCCGAATCCCGGTGCGCCTTTGATAGGCGATCTGAATGGGGATGGAGTGGTCAATGAGGCCGATTACCAGATTTGGCTGGCGGCGCTGGGAACGACTGCCGGGGCCCCCGGATACGATCCGCGGGCAGACGTGCTCCGGGATGGCACGGTGAACACCGCCGATCTCGCGGCGATGCCTACGCCTCCGTCTCTAACTTCGGGTACCGCCTGCAACGGCGTTTTCAGCGGTACTTTCGGGGGGAATGTAACTGTCTCGGAAGGTCAGAACTGCTATTTCGCAGCCGGCGCACGCGTTGCCGGAAACTTGAAACAGACCGGGGGAAACCTGGTGCTCGTCGCCGGAACCTCCGTTGGCGGCAACCTGCAAATCAGCGGTGGCACGTTCTCTATCATGGGCACGATCGATGGTAACCTGCAGATCCAGGATACGACCGGGACGGCGCAGAACCAGATTTGCGGCGCAACCGTGCAAGGCAATTTGCAGTTCCAGAGCAACGCAACGGGCGTCCAGATAGGCTCGACCTCGTCGTCGTGCGCAGGCAACACGATCGACGGCAACCTACAGGTCCAGAACAACACAGGTTCAACCGTGGTCTCCGACAACACGGTCAAGGGGAACTTACAGGACCAAAACAATACGGCCCCAACGCAGGTCTTCAACAACACGGTTAACGGGAACCTCCAATGCTCGAATGACTCCTCGATCACTGGAGGCGGAAATACGGTAAGCGGAAATAAACAAGGTCAGTGCGCGACGTTCTAGTGTCTAAGCGCTGACTTTGCCGCACGATCACGGGAATTGACGAGCGGCGGTTCGCCACATCAGCCGATGTGGTGAAGCGCCGCTTTTATTACGCCGTGCCTTCGGGGAGTTGATTCAGCGCCCACCAGCATCAGCCGCACGTCCATGACGTTCGTGCCGGTCGGGCCGGTCTTCAGTAAATCTCCGAGCGGCTCGAAGAAGTGGTAGGAATCATTCGCGGCCAGGAAGCGCCGCGCATCCAGGCCCAGGGCGGCGGCCCGCTCGATCGTGCGGCCATCGGCAATCGCACCCGCCGCGTCGGTCGGCCCGTCCGTGCCGTCGGTCCCTCCGCTGAGCAGCACCACGTTCTCGCAGCCGGCGAGGTCGATGCCCGCCGCCAGGACGAACTCCTGATTGCGCCCGCCGAGGCCGTCTCCGTGGAGCGTCACCGTGGTCTCGCCCCCCGAGATGATCGCAGCCGGCGGCTTCACGGGCTGGCCGGACGTCCGGCTCTCCCACGCAATCGCCGCGTGCATGCGGGCGGCGTCTCGAGTTTCCCCTTCGATCCGCGTCGAAAGCACGAGCGGCCGGAAACCCAGTTCGCGGGCCTTCTGCGCGGCCGCATCCACGGCCAGCCGGTTGCTTCCAACGACCACGTTCTGGGTGCGCGCGAACGCGGGATCCTCCGGCTTCGGTGTTTCCTCCAGGCTTCCCCGCGCGCCGGCCGCGAGTCTCTCGCGCACCGCCGCGGGAACCGCCTCGAGCAGGCCGTACCTCTCGAGGACCGCCTTCGCCCCGGCGAACGTGGAAGCATCGGGCGCCGTCGGCCCGGAGCCGATCACGTCGAGGTCGTCTCCGATCACGTCGGAGAGCAGGAACGACAGAACGGCCGCCGGGTACGCCAGCCGCGCCAGTTGTCCGCCCTTGACCGCGGAAATGTGCTTGCGGACGGCATTCATCTCGTGGATGTCCGCGCCCGAGGCCAGCAGCAGGTTCGTGGTGGCCCGCTTTTCCGCGAGCGTCACCGGCGGCGCGGGCAGCGGCAGGAGCGCCGAAGCGCCGCCGGAAATGACCGCGAGCACCAGGTCGCGTTCGCCGGCGCGCCGCGCGATTTCCGCAATCCGTTCCGCGCCGCGGACCCCGGCGTCATCCGGCAGCGGATGACCGCACTCGTTCAGCTCGATGCGGCGCAGCTTCGCGGTGTGGCCATACTTGACGTTGACCAGCCCGCCGGTGATATGCTTCCCGAGCACCTGCTCCAGGGCGGCGGCCATGCGCGCGCTGGCTTTTCCCGCGCCAATCACCCAGATGTGGTCGAACGCGCGGAGCGGGTAGCGGCGCCGGCCGGCAATCAGCGCGTCGCCGTCCAGCCGGACGTGCCGCAACACCGCCTCAACCGGGTCGGCCGCCTCGAGCGCCGCCTGAAAAATCTCGAGCGCGCATCTGCGCAGTTGTTTTTCGTTCATCGGAAAATCGGGAGGGCCTCAATGGCGTCGACCGTCGCCTCGGCATCGTCCGATACCGCCACCCGGTAATCGGCGCGCGCGTAACTCGCCTTCCGCGCTTCGTAGAGTTCGGCGAACTTCTTCGGATCGCGGGCGAGCGGCCGGTTCGTCGAGCCCTCGAGACGCTTCCGCGCCAGTTCCAGCGGGCAGTCGAGCCACACGGTGATGCCGTGGCCGGAGAGCAGCTCGTAGTTTTCCTGGCGCAGGAACGCGCCGCCGCCCAGCGCCATCACGGTGGGACAGCCGCTGCGCACCTTCGAAAGGCGCTTGCGAATCGCCTCCGTTTCGAGCTGGCGGAAGTACTCCTCACCCCGCATCTCGAACAGTTCCGGAATACTGATCCGCTGTTCGGCTTCGATCTGCTCGTCCAGGTCGAAGAACTCCCACCCGAGCCGGTCGGCCAGCAGCTTCGCCACCGTGGTCTTACCGCTGCCCATGAAACCGGTGAGATAGATTCCGGGAGTGCGGACCAGCTTTAGAATCATGATCCGAGAAGGATAATAGTAGCATGCGCGTCCTGGAACGGCCGGCGGTACCCCAGCAGCTCATCTTCGACGCGGATGACACGCTCTGGGAGAACAACGTTTACTTCGAGAGGGCGTTTGACGGCTTTGTCGAGTTCCTCGGCCATTCCACGCTGAGCGCTGGGGAGGTGCGTGGTGTCCTCGATGAGATCGAGACGGTCAACCGCGAGGTCCACGGCTATGGCGCGCTGAACTTCGGCCGCAACCTGCGGCAGTGTTATGAGCGCCTCTCGGAGCGCGAGATCCGGCCCTCCGATCTCGACCGCGTGATGTCGTTCGCCGAGCGCATCCTGGAGCAGCCGGTCGAGCTCATCGTGGGAGTCCCCGAGACGCTGGCCGATCTCGCATCGCGCCACGAGCTGATTCTGTTTACGAAGGGCCATCCCGAGGAGCAGAAGCTGAAAATCGACCGCTCCGGCCTGGGCGGGCATTTCCGCCGCACGGCGATCGTTAAGGAAAAGGATCCGGATTCCTACCGGATGCTGGTGCGGGAATCCGGGCTCGCGCCGGATCGCGCGTGGATGATCGGCAACTCCCCGCGTTCCGACATCAACCCCGCCCTGGAGATCGGACTGGGAGCCGTCTACATTCCTCACGCCCGAACGTGGTCTCTGGAGCACGAAGAAATTCGCAACGGCGCCGGGCGTCTGCTGATTCTAAAAAACTTCCCCGAACTGCGGAGCCGCTTCTAGTTTCGGCATACACCACTCGATCACGAATCGCGGCTCCGATTCGAGCCGCGACCGTGAGGGAGTGGTCACAGGGGCCAGGCGGCTAGCCCCTCGACCGCGTGATGCGTTGCTACCGCTCCCTTACGGTCGCGGCTCAGTTACAGGTAGATGCCGCTACCGTAAAGAAACGGAGTTCACGGTCAAAGACCTAGCCCCTGCGCGTCGAATACTTATTCAGGGTAGAGACAAACTGCGCGGCTGCTGGAGGCGCCGCAGCCCCGCCTTCAATGATGTCCTTGTTCGTCAGTTTCTTACCGTACAGCGCTTCATTGGAGTCCAAGTCTTCCCGCAGCGTCGCGCCCGACAGGGCGATGCCCGCGAACAGACCCCGTGCTCGGGAGTAGGTTAGGATTTCCGCGGTCATGTAGGCGTCGGTCTCGGCTGAGGCTGTCCGGCCTACCGGCCCGGCTGCAACAGACGCATCGGCGCCCAACGTGAACTTGCTGGAGAGCAGCCGTTCCGCACCCCGGCGATTCATCACCAGCATGATGACATCGGTTTCCGAGCCGCCGATCTGGAAGCCGAAGCTGCCGCCTTCCACCCGGACCGCTGCCGGTCCGCTCCACCCATGGCCCCCCCTGGTGCGGCACGAGAAGAAGCCGCGGCCGAACTTACCCCCGACGACGAATGCCGCTTTTTTCAAGCCGGGGACGATCACCACGCACTCGGACTTATCCAGAAGATCCTGGGGAATCCCTTTGTCGGGCGCGTTCATCACCTCCTGAAATACCTCCGCGGCGCGGTTCAACCGCTCCACATCCGAGTTCTCCGCGCCATAGAGCAGGCAGGCGCCTGACAGCAGGAAAACCGATACGGAACGTTTCATAATCTTCCTCCTTATCTCTCTAGATGTAGCACAACAGAGCACCGGTCCCGTAAGAGAAAAAGGCCGCGGCGAGGCCCCTGCCCGAGGGTCCTGCCGCGGCCCGCTTCCCGGAAACCGGCTTTCCGGCTCCGCTATTTGCTTTCGATCCGCATACCGTAGAAGCTGCGATACACGAAAAACACCGACACCGCGAGGAAAACACCCGCAAGAATATGACTCAGCACGGGCCCCTGTTCACGTGTCATGGAGACGGCCAGCGAAACCGCCAGCAGGCCGAACAAGGTCGTGAACTTGATGATCGGATTCAACGCCACCGAGCTGGTGTCCTTGAACGGATCGCCCACAGTATCTCCCACCACGGTCGCGGCGTGGAGTTCGGTTCCCTTGGCGCGCAACTCGGTCTCGACAACCTTCTTCGCGTTATCCCAGGCGCCTCCGGCATTCGCCATGAAGAACGCCTGGAACAGGCCGAACAGCGCGATCGAGATCAGGTAGCCCACGAAATAGAACGGCTCCACGAATGCGAACGCCAGCGTGGCGAAGAACACGGTGAGAAAGATATTCAACATGCCCTTCTGCGCGTAAAGTGTGCAGATCGCCACAACCCTCTTGGAATCGGATACCGAAGCCTTGGCCGCGCCTTCCAGCTTGATATTGGCCTTGATAAACTCGACCGCGCGGTAGGCGCCCGTGCTGACCGCCTGGATTGCGGCGCCCGAGAACCAATAGATCATGGCGCCGCCGGCGATCAGACCGAGCAGGAATGGCGGATGCAATAAGGAAAGCTTCTCGATATTTTGCGTCAGACCGTTCGTCAGCGCCACGATGGTCGCGAAGATCATCGTGGTCGCTCCGACTACGGCCGTGCCGATCAGCACCGGCTTCGAGGTCGCCTTGAACGTGTTGCCGGCGCCGTCGTTCTCTTCCAGGTTCTCCTTCGCGCGTTCGAAATCCGGCTCGAACCCGAAGTTCTTTTTCAGATCTTCGCGAATGCCGGGAACTTCCTCGATCATCGACAGCTCGTAAATCGATTGCGCGTTGTCGGTCACCGGACCGTAGCTGTCCACCGCGATCGTAACCGGTCCCATCCCGAGGAAGCCGAACGCCACCAGGCCGAATGCGAACACCGCCGGTGCAAGCATGACGGCCCCCAGGCCGAACGTGCTAACCACGAAGGCGACACTCATCAACAGAAGCACCACCATGCCCAGCCAGTAGGCGCTGAAGTTGCCCGCGACGAGCCCGGATAGGATGTTCAAAGACGCGCCGCCTTCCCGCGAGCTGGTGACGATTTCCCGCACGTGCCGCGAGTTGGTGGAGGTGAACACCTTGACGAATTCCGGGATCAGCGCTCCGGCCAGAGTGCCGCAACTGATCACGATCGACAGCTTGAACCACATCCATGCATCTCCACCGAGCCCCGGAATCATGGCCTTGCTGACCACGAAGGTCAGCACGATGGAGAGGAGCGACGTCAGCCACACCAGCGTCGTGAGCGGCGCCTCGAAGTTCATCTTGTCCGCGTTGGCGTACCGGGCCTTGGCGATGAACCCGTTGACGAAGTAGCCGGCCGCGGATGCGATCATCATCATGACGCGCATCGAGAAAATCCACACCAGCAATTGCACCTTGACGATGGGATCCTGGACCGCCAGCACGATGAAGGTGATCAGGGCCACACCCGTGACGCCATAGGTTTCGAAGCCATCGGCCGAAGGGCCGACCGAGTCGCCCGCGTTGTCACCCGTGCAGTCGGCGATGACGCCCGGGTTGCGCGCGTCGTCTTCCTTGATCTTGAAGATGATCTTCATCAGGTCGCTACCGATATCGGCGATCTTGGTGAAGATGCCGCCCGCGACGCGCAACGCCGCCGCGCCCAGCGACTCGCCGATGGCGAAGCCGATGAAGCACGGTCCCGCGAGATTGCCGGGGATGAACAGCAGGATGAACAGCATGATCATCAGCTCCACCGAGACGAGCAGCATCCCGATGCTCATGCCGGCTTGGAGGGGGATGGCATAGCACGGATACGGCTTCCCTGCCAGGCTGGCGAAGGCGGTGCGCGAGTTGGCGAAGGTGTTCACACGCATTCCGAACGCGGCGACCAGGAAACTGCCCGAGATGCCGACCAGGCTGAAGAGCAGAATGATCAGCACCCGGAACGCTCCGACGCCGCCTTCGTAGAGGAACCCGAAATAGAAGGCTATGATCACCCCGATGAAAACTTCGAGGACCAGCAGGAACTTAGCCTGTGTCGCGAGGTAGGTTTTGCAGGTCTCGTAGATCAGCTCGGATACCTCGCGCATCGCGCTGTGGACCGGCATCTTGCGCAGCCGTGTGAAAATGACCAGACCGAAAATCATCCCGAGGGCGCTCACCACCATGCCGCCCAGGAGTAGGGTGCTGCCCTTGATGCCGCCGAGGAAGGTCGCCGAACCGAGATCCGGCAGGACGAGGTTGGCCTCCCCCGCGCCTGGGCGCCCGGTTTGAGCCATGAGGGGCGCCGCGAGCATCGAGACAACAAGCGCGGCGAAAACGAAGCGGAGAACGGTCGCGAGCCGCGAGGATACGGAGCCGCGTAGTCGCCATCCACCGGGCATCTGCTTCTTCTCGAAGTACATTACGGAAAGCCTCCTGAACCTATTCGGCATTCTGGCTCGTAACGAGTAGGGCCTGCTCGTGGGAGATTAACAACCGCAAACTCGAGGGCGAGCCAAAGACCTTTACTATAGAGGATGCGAGCGTCGGAATTCAACCTGAGTAACGATCTCAACCCGGGGGAAAGGGCGGAAAAAGGCTGTGGAGCCACAGTCCGGACTTGAACCGGAGACCTGCGGTTTACGAAACCGCTGCTCTACCAACTGAGCTACTGTGGCCTGCCCTTTATTAAAACACGGACGCCCGGCCTGATCCAAACGGCTACAGCACGCCGAATTTCGCGTAGACGTCCCGCAGGTAAGCGCCACGGGCCAATTCGGCGCGGCTGCCGTCTTCCTTGGTCGCCTTTTCGGTGGCCATGCGGATCACTTCGGGGACCACCTCGGCGGGAACAACGACCACGCCATCGTAGTCGGCCACTACGAGGTCGCCCGGCGAGACCAGCACGCCCGCGCAGTTGACGGGAACATTGTAGTCGATCACCATGCCGCGGCCCTTCGAGTCCACCGGCTTGATGCCCCTGGTAAACACGGGGAATCCGAGCTGCTCGATCTTGCGGACGTCGCGCACCAGCCCGTCCACGACGGCTCCCCGGGCGCCCCTGGCCTTTGCCGCCGTGGAAAGCAGCTCGCCCCAGGGAGCGTTCTGAATGGAACCTGCGGTGGAGATCACCGCAACTTCGCCCGCGAGGATGCTATCCACGGCCTCGATCTCCGTGCTATACGGATCGGGAGGAATGTGGAAGGTGTCTACACATGCGATTGTGCGGGCCCAGCCGGCAAAGCGGTCGCCCGGAAACAGCGGGCGCATAAACTCCCGCATGGCCTGGCCCCGGTACCCCAGCTCGTCGAGAGCGTCCGACACGACGGCGGTGTAGAGCTTCTTCTCGACGTGGGCGAACAATTCCATATCCGCCGCCGTGGCGGGGTTTCTCAGGACGCGATCAGATCCGTTGTCCATAATTACCTCCAGGTTAGTGGCAAAGCGCCAGGCCAACAACAAGCCGGCCGCGTCAATCCCGCAAAGTGTCCGATATTATGGACGCCTCGCGCGGATGCCTTCGGCGGGACAGCCAGGCCAGGATGTCACCCTCATAGACCGTCACCAGGAGCGTGCCTACGAATACCACGCCGCCCCCGACCAGCATCAATGCGGTAATCTTCTCTTTCAGAACCACCACGGCCAGGAGGCCGATGAAAAATGGCAGGGCATAGTTGCTCAGCGTGGCCTGGGTGACGTCGAGCCGTTTGAGAATAAAGAAGAACAGCAACATGGAGCCTCCGTACACGATCAAGGCCAGCTCCAAAATACCCCACATCGCGCCGCGGTCCATGTGCTGAAGCGCAGCCAGCGGCAGCGGCTCAACCCAGATAAAGAGCGGAATGCTGGCTGCGCTCGCCACCACCGACGTGTATACCAGAATCTCCAACTCGGTATACTTCTTATCGATCAATAACTTGCAGTAGGTGTTGTAGAAAGCCGAACCCGCACACGCCCCGAAAAACAGGACATTCCCAAGCAGGTACTTGCGGCCTCCGAAACTCGCTCCGCGAAGATCCGGAAGAGAGGTCATCACCACGCCGCCCAAAGCCAGCACGAACCCGAAGGCCCGCACCGGATTCATCTTCTCCCCCAGCATGATGGACGCGGCGACGGCGACCAGCACGGGGATCGTCAGAGTGATCACCGCGGCGTTGGCTGCCAGGGTCCGCTGAGCGCCCAACGTGTAGGTCAATTGGAGAAAAAAGAACCCAAACAAACCCGCCATCACGAAGTGTTTGGCGTCGCCCCAGTGCCACTGGAATGACCGGCCCAGTTTCCGGCCCTCGTACCACAAGGCCGGCAGGAACAGCAGCGTGCTCAGGATCATCGGCACAAAAGCGATCGCGACCGGCCCCAGGCGGTCGCCGATCAGCTTGATGACCGGCGCCTGGGTGGCCCACATGAAGTTGACCACCATCAACCACATCCAGTCGAGGTACTTGGTAGCTCTTGGCGTCACGAAAAACCCTTAAGGGAGCAATGGTGTGGGGCCGGCGTCCGCGCCTGCGGCGGTTCTACAGACCCGCCTCTCCCCTGGCTCGAATCCCCAATTCTAGAACAACGCCCGGACCAAACCCCGCCACCGTTCCGTTTTCCGTCCGGCCAGCCGGACAAGAATGTTTAACGTCCTGTAATGATAGGCACGAATCAATTACTCGTCTGCAAAAGCCGCAGGTCGGGAAAGGGCAGCATGGGGCAAACACATCCGAGAATGCGCATAGCGCAAATTGCTCACGGCTTCCTGGGGCAGTTGCGTTGTTGGTTTCACTGATGGTCCTGCCGGTAGCTTCCACGCAGGAACGGGCTTCGGTCTTCGGGACCGTCACCAATTCCGGCTCAATACACGGTCACGGCGGAGGCCAAGGGCTTTAAGAAAGCGACCCGGCCGGCCTTCACCCCCTATTGACGAAGTGCTGCCTCCCGGCCATTCGGCATGTTGCCGTCCGGTCGTGCAACAACGTCCGGTGCAAAGTGGACCACTGGGCCGTGAGTTGGGCAAGCGCGGAGAGAGGGGCCGGACTTCTGAGGCGGGAGCGGACCGGGGCGCCCGGCGTCAGCGGCGCCAGACCGGCACGATGGCGATCCGGTTCCACGGGTCGCTCGCCCAGATGCCCGGGCCGGTCACGTAGCCCCGCTGGCGGAGCAGGTCTTCCGGCCTCCGGCTGTCTCTCCAGAACTTCTCGTTGTAAGCGAGCCAGAAGTGTTCGCCCGCGGCGGCGGCCGGCTCGCGAATTGCGATCACCCGCCACTTCACGCGGCCGTACGGCTGGAGATAATACTCGATCCAGGCAGGCAGGTACCCGTCGAGGGAATATACCGTCACCACCCGCTCATTGGCCGTGCGTCTGGCGAGCTCGTGTGCCACCGCTTCCAGGTTCAGCCGCGGCTCCGGGGCCGCGGTGGCCTGATACGCGCCCCATGTCAGCCACGCTGCCACCAGCACGGCGGCCACGTGCCGGAGCGCCGCCGGGCGCAGGCCGCATACGGAGACCGCGAGCAAAATCATGTAGGGCACCGCGGAAACGATCAAGTGCCGGCTTCCCCAGACGGATTCCGGCAGCAGGTTGCTCGCCGCGAAACTCAATGCCGGAGGCAGCGTGGCCGCCAGGACCAACACGCGCAGGCGCAACGCATCCCGCGGTGTCGCGACGCCTCGGAATACGCGCGGCAGCCCGGCCGCGACGAACGTGAGGCAGGCCAGCGACATCGCCGAGGCGAGCGGGATGGGCGCGAGCGGACCGCTCAGCCCCGCGTAGAACCACAGAAGGTCTCTCAACCCGGGCCGTTGGATCCAACTAAGGTTCTGCCGCAGGCCGCCCCTGGCGGCAACGCTCTCGAGCGCCGCTAGGAGCCACGGAACGAAAGCCGCCACGACCGTTGTGGCCGCCAGGAGGAACTGCTTCAGCCTGTGCCGCGCCCATAGTGCCACGGCGGCGGCTTCAACCAGAACGATCGTCCAACCGTAGTAGTGCGCGTACACGAGCAGGATGTTCGCCAGGATCAACGCCGCGAGCTTGCGTCCGCCGCCCTCCTCCAGCCACTCCAGGAACAGATACAGGGACATCAGGCTGAGCAGGAACAGCAGGCTGTAGGAACGCACGTAGCGCGCGTGGAATACCTGGTAGTCATTGACCGCAATCAACGCCAGGGACAGCACGCGCGCCGGCGGGCTCAGCGCGAGCTTCCGGAAAATCAGGAACAGCGGAGCCAGCGCGGCCACGGACAAGGTGAACGGCAGCAGCCGCACCCAGAGGAGCGACGTTCCTCCGATTGCGATCCAGGCTTTCAGCAGCAGATAAGACAGCGGCGGATGCACCAGGTCGTAAACTAGCGCCGGTATCAGGCGATCCAGGCTCAGCCGCGCGGAGGTAAGGCTGAAGACCTCGTCGGAATCGAGGCAGAACGTGGTGAGATTCCACGCGCGGACGAGGATATAAAGCCCGGCCAGCGCCCAGAGCGCGAGCGAGCCCCAATTCGCGGGGCGCCTGCGAACCGGCACGGCGAGAACTTCGATGTCCTGTACTTGAGCCATGATCGAGACCATCATACCGTTCGCAGCGCGCAGTTCGTCCTTGCCGAAATCGCGCCGCCGGGTTATATTGGCAAAGAAAAGGCGAATACGCTGTGGGCGACCTCCAGGAACAACTCGCCGGGCTGCGGCGCAGGATCGCACGCATCGACCGGAAGTACGCGGACGGCGCTCCGGCCTCGCCCGCCGCCCAGACGCGGCCCGCCAGGTACTTTCCCGAGGAATGGCTGAGCGGAGAAGTGGTCGAGACGCCGCATGGCCGGCACTTCGAGACCGAGCGCTTGTACGAACGCCACCGCCGGCACGGCAGCATGGACCTGTCGAACCTGCTCGAACTGCCGGAAGACCTGCTCGGCCCGCTCCTGGGGGGCGGCGCGCCGCCCTTACCCGTATCGCGTTGGGCGTTTCTCGACACGGAGACCACGGGTCTGGCGGGCGGTTCGGGCACCTACGCGTTTCTGATCGGGGTGGGCCGCGTCACCTCCGACGGTTTCCGCGTCCGTCAGTTCTTCATGCGCGACCACGGCGAGGAGGCGAGCCTGCTCTACCGGCTGGCGGAGCACCTCGCCGGCTTCGACGTGCTGATCACTTACAACGGCAAGACTTACGACCAGCCGCTGCTCGAAACGCGCTATCGAATGGCTCGCGCCCGGCCGCCGTTCGGCAGGCTGGCGCACCTGGATCTGCTGCACGGCGCGCGGCGGCTTTGGAAGCTGCGCCTGGAGAGCTGCCGCCTGGTGGACCTCGAACAGCAGATCCTCGGGGTCGAGCGCGAAGGCGACCTCGCGGGCGAAATGATCCCCTACGTCTACTTCGAGTATCTGCGCACGCAACAAGCCTGGCGCGTGGCGCCTATCTTCCATCACAACGCCGTGGATATCCTGACGACCGCCTGCCTGACCGGCATCGTGCCGTTCGCTTACCGCGATCCGGCCGCGGCGCGATTCGCGCATGGCGCGGACCTGGTCGGCCTGGCGCGCTGGTTTCTGAAGGCCGGGGAGCGCGAGCAGGCGCTCAGCCTGATGCGGCGCGCGGTGGATCTGGGCCTGCCCGACGACCTGCTGTTTCGTACGCTTTGGGACGTGGCCGCTCTGGAGAAGCGCCTGGGCCGCGAGACTGCGGCGCTCGCGGTCCTCAGCGATCTGGCGGTGAGCCGCAACCCGTTCCGGATCGCGGCCCTCGAAGCGCTCGCGAAGCATTACGAACATCGCGAGCGCAACTACCCGCTGGCGCTCGAGGCGATCCGCGGCGCCCGGACGCTCCAGGATTCCGAGAGCCTGAAACAGCGCCAGGCCCGCCTGGAACGGCGTCTGGCGCGGCCCTATCCGCGGCGTCTGCTGTGACCAGACCGCCGGTCGCCCTGAAGTTCCTCCGCTCCGCTGCCGATTATCCCCCCGGGGGTAGTAGATTGGCCAAGACCGATTGCGCAGTGCCGCCGGACAGACCCTGGAGCCTGAAGAAGCTCCAACCGCTTCGGCCCGTGGCTGTTCAGTTGATGCGTCTGGTTTCGAGCGAGGAATGCTCGCTGGGACGCATATCCAGCCTGATCCGGGCGGACGTGGCGTTTTCGGTCGAGGTCCTGAGAATCGCGAATTCTCCACTGTTCGGGCTCCGGGGCAAAGTCGACGACGTAGCGCACGCCCTTCCGCTCCTTGGGCTGGATCGGGTGAAATCGCTGGTTGTGACGGTGGCCCTGAGGAATTTCCTGTCCTCGACGCCGGCTGACTCCACGCAGCGCCGCTGCTGGCGGCATAGTATCGCCTGCGCCTGCGCCTGCGACGAACTGGCGGTGGCCGCCGGAAAAGATAAGGAGGTGGTGTACACCGCCGGACTTCTGCATGACATCGGCAGGCTGGGGTTGCTGGCGGGCAATCCCGCGGAATACACCCGAATGCTGGACGTGGAGGAGGAATGCGGCTACGATCTCTTGCAATCCGAGCGGGACCTCTTTGACGTAGACCACTGTCAGGCCGGGGTTTGGCTGGTGAGGGAATGGGCTCTTCCAGTGGAGTTCGAGACCATAGCGGGCCAGCACCACGCCGCGATGGCAATCGACGGTTTCGACAATCTGAAAATCGTCCAACTGGGCTGCCGGATCTCGGATACGCTCGGGTTTGCCGTGATTCCCCACGCGGACGCTACACTCGAGGACATCCTGGAAAAACTGCCGACCTCGGTCGTCGGCAAACTGGGGCCTATAGACGATCTGGCCTTCCGAATCGGAGAACAGACGGCAAAACTGGAACGGGATCTGCTGCTTTAGCGCCACGAATCCGCGCAGTCATCAACGCATTTCCTTGCGAGCCCCCGGGGCCGCGCGCGCCCGGCCTGCCGGAAGGGAGTAGTCTAGGCTTGAGGAATTCTCCATGCCGACACGCCAGGAAGACGCGCTTGAATACCATTCCCGGCCGCCCGCCGGAAAAATCTCGGTGACGGCGACCAAGCCTTGCCGGACCCAACGCGACCTCAGTCTGGCCTATACACCCGGGGTGGCCGTTCCGTGCAAAGAGATCGAGCGCGAGCCCGCTCTCGCATACAAGTACACCGCCAAGGGGAACCTCGTGGCCGTGGTGTCCAACGGCACGGCGGTCCTCGGTCTGGGAAATATCGGCGCGCAGGCCGGTAAGCCCGTGATGGAAGGCAAGGCGGTGCTCTTCAAGCGGTTCGCCGATATCGACGTTTTCGACATCGAGCTGGCTTCGGAGGACCCGCGGGAGATCATCCGCGCCTGCCAGTTGCTGGAACCCACCTTCGGCGGCATCAACCTCGAGGACATCAAGGCCCCCGAGTGTTTCGAGATCGAGGAAGAGCTGAAGCGGACCATGCGGATCCCGGTCTTCCACGACGATCAGCACGGCACCGCCATCATTTCCGGCGCGGCGATCCTCAACGCGCTGGAGGTGGTCGGCAAGCGCATCGAAGAGGTCCGGCTGGTTTTCAGCGGCGCCGGCGCAAGCGCCACCTCCTGCGCGGAACACTATATTCGCCTGGGCCTGCGGCGCGAGAACATCCTGATGTGCGACACCAAGGGCGTCATCTACCGGGGCCGCACCCAAGGGATGAACAAGTACAAGGAACGTTTCGCGCGCGAGACGGACGCGCGCACGCTCACGGATGCCTTAGAGGGAGCCGACATATTCGTGGGCCTGTCGAGCGGAAACTGCGTGACGCCGGAGATGATCGCCGGCATGGCGAAAGACCCCATCATCCTGGCCCTGGCCAACCCGGACCCGGAGATTCCGTACGACGTGGCCGTAAAAGCCCGTCCCGACGTGATCATGTGCACCGGCCGCTCGGACCTGCCCAACCAGGTGAACAACGTTCTGGGCTTCCCGTTCATTTTCCGCGGCGCCCTGGACGTCCGCGCCACCGCGATCAACGACGAAATGAAGCTGGCGGCGACGCGCGCGCTGGCCGCGCTGGCGAAGGCGGACGTTCCCGACTCCGTGCGCGCCGCCTACGGCATCGAGCACATCGAGTTCGGCCGCGAGTACATTATTCCCAAGCCGTTCGATCCCCGCGTGCTCATCTGGGAGGCTGCCGCGGTGGCCGAGGCCGCCATGGAAACCGGTGTGGCGCAGTTGCACGTGGATCTCGATCAGTACAAGGAAGAGCTCGAACGGCGGCTCGGCAAAGCGCGCGAGATCATGCGCGTGATGATCCACAAGGCCCGGCGCGAGCCGATGCGGGTCGTCTTTCCCGAGGGCGAGGAGACCAAGATCATTCGCGCGTGCCAGATTCTGCTCGAGGAGAAAATCGCGCGTCCGATCCTGCTGGGACGCGAGCAGGTCATCTGCTCGAACATCGAAGATTGCCGCGCACATCTTGCGGGCGCGGCCATCATCGACCCGGCGAAATCCCCGGATTCCGAGCGCTACGCCAGGGAGCTGTACACGCTGCGGCACCGCAAAGGCATCACGCCGAACGAAGCGCGCGAGTGGATGCTCAACCGCAATATCTTCGCGGCGATGATGGTCCAGACCGGGGACGCCGACGCGCTGGTCGCGGGCATGACGCAACACTATCCGGATGTGATCCGGCCGGCGCTGCAGGTCATTTCGGTGCGCGAGGGGCTGCACAAAGTCTCCGGGGTGTACATGCTCATCACCCCGAGAGGCGATGTGTACTTCCTGGCGGATTGCACCGTGAACATCGAGCCGGCCGCCGAAGACCTGGCTGAAATCGCCATCTGCACCGCGGAAATGGCCCGGCGCTTCAATGTCTGGCCTCGCGTGGCGATGCTTTCCTTCTCGAACTTCGGCAGCACGCGGCACCGCTTCGCCGAGAAAGTGCGGCGCGCCGTCGATCTGGTGCGCGAGCGCGAGCCCTGGCTGATGATCGACGGCGAGATGCAGGCCGATACGGCGGTCGTCGCGGGCATCATCGAGGAAACCTACCCGTTCAGCACTCTCAAGGGCGGCGCGAACGTGCTGATCTTCCCGAACCTCGAGGCCGGGAACATCGCTTACAAGCTGCTGGCGCAGTTGGGCGGCGCGCAGTTCATCGGCCCGATTCTCATGGGTGTCTCGAAGCCCGTACACGTGCTGCACCGGGGCGCCGACGTGGACGACATCGTCAACATGGCCACCATCGCGGTTGTGGATGCGCAGGAAGCGGCCAGGCGGGGCCAGGCCACGGTTGGGGAGAGCGCGGGTCCGGCCGGCGAGCTGGAACCGAAATACTAATTTGCCGTGACGGAGGGCGGGTGTCCACGCCCGCACGGGACAGTCTGCTTCCCGCAAACCCCGCCGCAGTCGCCAGGCTTGCGCGGAGGCTGTCCGCTGGTCCACTCGCAGGTGGCGCGGTTCGTTGCCGTTTGTTGCCGGTGGCGCCTAGGTTACGGGATTCCTCCCGTCGCTTATGTATTTCCCGGTCCGAACCCGTTCGAAGTAGTACCACAAGAAGGCGTAAGGGACAAAAGCCAGGAGCATCAAGGGGAGCGGTTTCTTCTCGTGCCGGACTGACATGTACAGCATCCAGAATGCGCCTATCGGCGGTACAGCAAAGACGACAACGACCAAGAACACGAAGACTGGGTTTTGGGAGCCCTCGTGAGTTGCGATCGTCCAAAATGCCAGACCAGCGATAAGTAAGCCAATGAGGATCCACAAAGACAGCTTCATCAGGGTCTACTTCCCTCCACAGGTCACGTGTGAACTGACGATCTGCCGAAAGGTGTCCGCGTCAAAGCTCACTTCCGCTTCGGCCGGAGCGAATCCCGCTCAGCCTGATCCGGCGCGGCACGCGCTCGGTGAGCCAATAATCATCGGCCTTCATCTGCGTTCATCCGCGGCCAATATGTCTTTGCGGTTGAACCAATACCTTCCAAGAATCTTATCAGCCGCCGATCAACGCCGATTACAAACAGAACCAAGCGGCTAACGCGATACTATTCGCACTTCCGCGCCGGAGCGCCCGGGGTGAGGAGCCAGCAGCCGGCGGTTTCCGCCTTTCCGGCGTCGTTGCCGTTCCAGTTGATCGGGCAAGGCGTCCAGTATCCGGGCAGGGTCAGCCGCAGCGCGCCCACGCCGCGCGTAATCACCTGCATTTCACGCGCATCGGAGAGGTACTCCGCTTGTACGCGTGCGGTCAGATTCTCCTCGCGTTTGGCGAGCGCGATTCGCGACTCCAGACGGATCCGCTTCTTGCCGCGCTGGACCGTCACGCCCACCCCGCGCTCTTCCGTCTGCGCGTCCATGAGGCGGACGTAATCGCGCGCGTCCTGGACGGGCTTGCCTCCAACCGCGACGATACGGTCCTCGAGCTTCAGCGGCCCGGAGTAGTTCGGAGGAAGCCAGCTTACGAGAACACCCGGTCCGGGTGCGCGCAGGTCGAAACCGAAGCCGCCGGGCGCGAGGTAGGCGCCCGAGCCCGGCTGCACGCGCGAAGAAGGCAATATGTCGTTCCGCTGCGCCGGGTCGAACTTCACGATCGACGCCCAATAGCAGCGCGCGAACTCCAGGTTCCCGGTCTCGCAATCGATCTTCGGAGGAAAGGGCTCGCGTTTGTGGGAGGCCAGCCAATCGAGCGCCTGGGACACGCTCATGGATTCGGTCCGCAACTCGAGGTCGAAGCCGGAGGCGGCCAGCCTGGCCTTCATCGGTTCAGCCGTGGCGCGCTCCTGCGGCTCGATCGCCCAAAGCAAAGGGACCAGCGCCGCATTGGCGCCGAAGAGCCGGTTCGTCTCAATGGCGGGCGCCGGACCTCCCTCGGCGGGAATCGCCGCGGCCCAGAGATCCGGCCGGCGTGATACGGCGTAAAAGACGGCCGCGCTCGAGGCTCCCTCACCCGCGAGATAGGTGCGGTCGGGATCGATCTCGCGGCGCTTGCGCGCGCTCTCGATGGCCGCTTCAATCGAACGCACGCCGTTGTCGTTCGGCAGCGCCTCCGGAATCGCGGCCACTTCCCAGCCGCGAGCCGCGGCCCCGGCGGTCCAGGGTTCGGCGCCGCTCCCGAGCACGACCAGCAGCGGCGCCGGCGCGCCGGACGAAAGACAAGCGCAGGCGAACAGCGCCAGTGTGCGCATCACTGCCGCATCCGGTTGCGAACCTGGCGCGCGAGTTTCTCGAGCTCCTCGGCCTTCTTCAGAGCGGAAAGAGAGAGCACGTGATAGTCGTTCTTCTCGAGATCGCTCTTGAGCTCCCCGGCAAGGGTCTGAATCCGGGCGATATCCCGCAGCGACTTCTGGTGTTCCTGTTTGAGGATCTCTTCGCGCTGCGATTTTCCGTTGGGCAGTGTAATGTCCGGCTGTTCCTCCTGCTGTTCCGGCGGCGCGGGCCTTTGGGACGCAGCCGAAAGCCCGAGCAGCACCGTGAGGACCGCAAATCGGACGATCCGCGAGAAACGGCTTCTGTACACGTTCATATCGTAGGGCATCGGCGCGGCCCGTGGACGGCCGGGCGGACGCCGCGGCTCACTGCCCCAGGAGATCGAAGGTCGCGGTGCCCGGCTGGCGTACCTTCTCGTACGCCGCCACCCACTGTTTGTGAGCGGGATTGTCCACGTACGCTTTCACCGCGGCCTCGTCGTTGAACTCCATGCAGGCGCCGTACTGGCGCACGCGGCGCGTGACGGGACCGGTCACCGGTCCGCCGGACGGCGCGGCCGCGAGCTTCTGGGACGTGTCGCGATCCGTGAACAACTGCGTTTGTGGGCTGCGCAGCTTGCCGTACCAGACGTGCGTCAAGCCCGGGATCTTGCCCGGCAATTCATCCGTTGCCTTGTAGAACGCGTTCCAATCGGCGGATGTGGCGCTGTCGATCGCCGTGAAAACGAAGCAGTGCATCAGTTTCTTTTCACCGGCGGCGAGCATACCCGCCGTAAGACAGCCCGCGAAGACCACAGCGAGGATTCGTTTCATAATTCTCTCCTGTGGGTACACAGTATCATGGCGGCGCATGCGCACGCACGATACGCGGACGCAGCTTTTATGTGCTAATGTCCATGATGGAATTGCAATGGAAATCAGAACCGGTTTACGAACACTGGCAACGGCGATCGTACTGGCGTGTATGGCAGTGCCGGCGCTGCCGCAAACGCGAACAATCAGCATCGATGCAGCCGACGTGACGGGGACGATCCGGTGTCTTCAGGGCGTCAATCTCGGGCCTCTTAGCTCGCGTCCCGGGGGTCCGGATCTGAGCGAGCAATATCGTCCCGGGGGTCCGGATCTGAGCAGGCAATATAGAGACATCGGTGTAAGCATCGTACGCACGCATGATTTCAACGGCCCCACGGACATCGATGCGTATCGGAATTTCAAACCGGTGGACGGAACGATCTTCCCTAACTGGGATGCGGATCCCGACAAGGAGGGAAGCTACGTCTTTGGGCCGTCTGACCGGATCATCAAGGGGATCGTCGACAGCGGCGCCCAGGTCTACTACCGTCTGGGACGGACATTCACCTGTGACCCGACGATCCCGCCAAATTTTGACAAATTCGCCGACGTCTGCAAACACGTCGCGATGCATTACAACGGCGGGTGGGCCAACGGGCACCGATACAACATCCGCTACTGGGAACTGTGGAATGAACCGAACATCGCACCGGATTGGACGCCCGGAGATTTCTTTCCCATCCCGTGGGGCGGGCCGGCCGTGAAGTTCTTCCAGCTGTACGAGAAGGTGGCGCGCGCCCTAAAGTCATACGATCCAGGCCTGAAAGTGGGAGGGTGCGGCCTGGCGGAGGGCCAGCGGGAAAGCGTGTTCCGTGAAGGGTTCATTGGATACTGCGCGGATCACAACGTGCCGCTGGATTTTTTCTCCTGGCATCACTACGCCGGCGACTCCTCGGATCCTTACGACCTTGTGCGCGTGGCGAGAATTGTCCGGGACATTCTGGACTCGAACGGATTTCAGAAGGCCGAGAATCATTGCGACGAATGGAACCTCCGCGCAGATCCGCTCATGACAGGGCCCCAGAGCGAGGGCTCGATGGAGGCCGCGGCCTTCATGGGTTCTGCTTTGATCTACGCGCAAGACGCGCTGGACCTCTCGGCGATCTACTCCGGGAATACCGGCGAATTGGGTTTGTTCGAACGCGACGGCAGTTACAGGAAACGGGCCTACGCCTTCAAGGCTAACGGAATGATGCCGAAAACGCCGCAACGGCTGGCGGTGACGGGCGGGGATACATACGGCTTCTCGATCCTGGCGGGACGCTCGGAAGATGGCAAGACGGTTCAAGTCCTGATGGTCAATTATGAGATCCGCCAGCCGCAGGGTCCTCCCCGGCAGACGGCTGCTCCGGGCAGCCACCCCATTGCCCGCCGTAAGGGCATCCACTATGAAAACAACCGCGGCTACGATCTCCGGGTGAGCCACCTTCCGTGGGGAGACGGTGAATTTTCCGTGCGGCGGTACCGGATCAGCGACAAGGAGAATTTCGACCTGGTGGACGAAGCCTCCGGAAGGGGTGGGACCTTCGCATCGAAGAATCCGTTATCCCCGCCGGCGATTGAGTTGATCGTGCTGCAACAAAAATAGAGCGGCGATAAAGAACCCTCCATTGAGAAGATCGCGATCTGCTGTCACCCGGCTGCGGGTAATTGCATCTCGTAATCGGATATTGCCAGGTTCTGTATGAGCGAATGGGCCCCGGTCGTAATTGTTCTGCTCGTGTACTTCGTCGTGATGAAGTGGGTGCTTCCCCGTTTTGGTGTTCCCACTTGAATGTCGGATTCCTGCGACGCCGCGGCGCGGCGTAAGAAAGCCGCACGCTCCTCAGGGAAGCCGGAAGAAACGCATCAAAGAGGAGAAACCGCTCCCTGACGATCGCAGCATCGAAATGCGCGACTTTGAACGCGCCCGCCAGGGAAAAGGGCGCAGCGGCAAGTCAGCAGGGCCGCAGCCTGGCTGCGCAATCGGCCAGCGCGCGGAGGTTTTCCGCCGGCGTGCCAGGAGGCACCTCGCATCCCGCGCCGGCAATGTAGCGGCCGCCGGCGGCGCGGTGGCATTCCGAAACCGCGGCGAAAATTCCCCCCGGCGTTCCGTCCTGGAGCACGCGCACCGGGTCGATTCCGCCCAGCAGGATCTGCCCGGAGCCCATCTTCTCGCGGGCTTCCCCCATGGGAACCGCCGAATCGACATCCACGATATCGCAGCCCAGCCGTGCCAGATCCGCGAGGATAGCACGCGTGTTGCCGCAGATGTGCAGGCGGGTGCGCACGCCGATCCCGCGCAGCCCGTCCATGAGCCTCTTCTCCCAGGCCCAGACAAACTCCTGGTAGATTCGCGGGCCGACGAGAGATGCCGGTGCATCTCCCATGCCGATCGTGTCCGCGCCCGCATCTTTCTGGGCCTTGGCGAACCGCAAGGCGAGGTCGAGGACGAACTCGAACAGGTCGCGCACGAACGCCGGGTCATCGTAGAAATCGAGCATCAAGGTGTTGATCCCGCGCAGGTCGGCCGCCGCGCCGCACGGACCTTCGACCCAGCCCTCGATGATCTTCTCCTGGCCCACGCGTTCCCGGAGGAGGGACAGAGCCTGGAGCCGGTCGCGCATTGCTTCGGCTTGGAGCGGATCGGGCGGCTGCAGGTGCGCCAGTTCCCGTTTGTCACCGAGCCGGGCCTGGCTCTCGTCGATGGCGTACGGCTGGTCGTCGAAATAACGGATGGCGGCGCCGCAGTCCCGGGCCTCGCGGGTCTCCGTGATCGTGGAGACATGATCGAATCCGAACTCCTCCGCGATGCGGATCTGCGCCTCCACGAGGGCGTGGTAATCCAGCGCGTACCGCCCGTAAGGCAGGCCGGCCCGGGTGGCCGCGCACATCATGGTCATCGGCATCAGGAGGGTGCGGTCGACGGGCCGCCCATCCAGAAACGAAAAGAATCGCTCGCGGCTATTCATTGGAGGCTAGGGCGTGCCGGCGTGGCGCTTCAGAATTTGCGAAAGGTTCTGGGAAAGCGCGGACCGCGCCAGCACCATGTCGCAGCCGGTCTCGTGCGCCTTCTGCTTCAACTCGCCCTGCACGTGCGAGAGATAGCCGATGAGACTGATCGATTTCAGTTCGGCGTTCTCCTTCAGCTTCGGAATGATCTTGAGCGGCTCGATCGCGCTGAAGTTCAGATCGAAGATGATCAACGAGGGCTTCTCGTGCCTGGCTTTGTCCAGGAGATCCTTTTCATTCTTGATAAACTCCACCTCGAGCCCGGCGCGTTTCGCGGCATCGGTGATTTTCACCGTGAAGAACAAATCTGCGACCGCCGCCAGCATCTTCTTAGGCTGCTTTTGCATAGGGGCTCGCTAAACGAATTTCCCGAGTTCGAATCGACAATCTAGCGTTCACTACGAGTTGAAACTCTGGTGGGTAAACTCAATCCTACTTGTTCCCGCGCGTCAAAGCAACCGGCGCGAGGTTCCTGTCCCGGTTCGGGCAGCCCCATGCTAACGTGTGAGTGGTGAGCCAGGAGAACCCGTTTCAGGATTCACTTCGGTTCGAGCGCCGCACCCCACCTTGCGCGGCGGTCATCTTTGGGGCGAACGGCGATCTCACACGGCGAAAGCTGATGCCGGCCCTGTATCGCCTGGCGTGCGACCGCCGCCTGCCGCCGGGCTTCGCGGTCATCGGCACCTCGCGAACCCCGCTCAGCGACGAGCAGTTCCGCGAGAAGATTCGCGGCGCCATCGCGCAGTTCTCCGGCTCTACGGTGGACGGCGACATGTGGCGGGTGTTCTCCGGGACGCTTTTCTACACTCCGGGCGATATCGGCGATCCGGAGTCGTACCGCCGCATCGGCGCCAGGCTCGCCGATGTCGAGAAGCGATTCGAAACGGGCGGCAACGCGCTCTTCTATCTCGCTACGCAGCCGAGCCAGTACGAGGCGGCGGCCGATGGAATCGGCACGGCGGGCCTGGCGCGCGGCAATGGCTGGCGCCGCCTGATTATCGAAAAGCCGTTCGGCCGCGATCTCGCGAGCGCTCGCGAACTGAACGAGCACTTGCAGCGGATCTTCCCCGAATCGGAGATCTACCGCATCGATCACTACCTGGGCAAGGAAACGGTCCAGAATATCCTGGCGTTCCGCTTCGCGAACGGAATCTTCGAACCGCTCTGGAACCGGCGATACGTGAACCAGGTGCAGATCACCGCTGCCGAGGCAATCGGCGTCGAGGGCAGGGGAGCCTACTACCAGGAGGCCGGCGCCCTGCGCGACATGATCCAGAATCACCTGCTCCAGGTCATGGCCACGATCGGCATGGAGCCCGCGGCGACTTACGAGGCCGGCGCCGTGCGGGATGAGCGCGCGAAGCTCCTGCGCTCGGTTCGCATCATGAAGCCGGATGAGGTTGCGGTGAACGCCGTCGCGGGCCAGTACGGACCGGCGCGCCTCGGCGACAAAGACGTACCTGGATTCCTTCAGGAACCTGGGGTGCGCCCCGATTCGCAGACCGATACTTATGCCGCGGTCACTCTCTTTGCGGAGAACTGGCGCTGGGCCGGAGTGCCGTTCTATTTGCGAACCGGCAAGCGCCTGCCAAGACATGTTACGGACATCGCGATTCACTTCAACGCGGCGCCGCACGCCCCTTTCGCGGATTCGGACAGCGGCGGGATTACGCCGAATCTGCTGATCATCCGCATTCAGCCGGAAGAGGGGATTTCGATCCGGTTTCTCTCAAAGCAGCCAGGCGGCGGAATGCGTCTGCGGCCGGTATCCATGGATTTCAGTTACGGCGCAAGCTTCGGCTCGCGAGAGCCCGAAGCCTACGAAACGCTGCTGCTGGATGCGATGCGCGGCGACTCGACGCTCTACATCCGGCAGGATGCCGTCGAGGCGAGCTGGGCGGTGGTCGAGCCGGTTCTGGAAGTTTGGGGCAACCAGAAGTTCGAGTTCCCGAACTACGCCGCGGGAAGCTGGGGACCGGTTGCCGCCGACGAGATGCTGGCGCGCCGCGGTCACGTTTGGAGGAACCCTTAGTGCCGGCGCCGGTCAGCGCGGACAGCATCATCGCGGACCTGAACCGGCTGTGGGTGTCACTGGCGGATCCGAGCGCCGCGCCGGAATCGCAGGCGGTGCTGCGCGCGTGTGCGATGACGCTGGTCGTGGTTGCCGAAGAATCCGGCGAGGCCGTGAGGATTGCCGAGGTCATCGGCGACGTCATGCGGGACTACCCCAACCGGGCGGTGATCGTGCGCGTGCGAGAGGGCGGCGAGCCAATGCTCGATTGCCACGTTACCGCGCAGTGCTGGATGCCCCTGGGTACGCGCCAGCAGATCTGCTGCGAGCAGATCGAGGTGACGGTTTCGGATTCGAATCTGCCGGGTCTGATACCCATCCTGCTCGCGATTGCCGCGCCGGACCTGCCGCGAGTGCTCTGGTGCCGGAGCGCCCGCATCTTCCGCCTGCCTGCGATGGCTGCGTTGTTCCAACGCGCGGACAAGGTCATCGTCGATTCCGCCGGCTTTCCGGACGCGCGAACCGCTCTCGAGGAACTCCGAAGCCAGGTCGCGCGCGGCCACCGGGTGATGGACCTCTCATGGACCCGCATCACGCGGTGGCGCGAGATTGTCGCCGAGATTTTCGAAGACCCGGCGCGGCTCGAGTTAGCCAGAACCATGCGGCGAGTGGTGGTCGAGCACGCCGGCAATGGGACGCCGGCCACGGCCTATTACCTGGCGGCCTGGGTGATGGCGTGTACCGCGCTCGAAGGCGTCGAAGTTCGGTTTGAACCTGTTCCGGCGCCGGGCGGCGGGATCGAGGGTATCGTGTTAGTGTCGGATGGGCACAGCGTGTCCGTCCGCCGCGCCGAGGATGCCGCCGCGTTGATTGAAGTCGATTCGCTGAAGGGCTGCACAGTGGTGCCGCGCCTGAGGGAGGCCGAGCTGCTCCGGAGCGAGCTCGGCGTTTCCGGCCGGGACACGGTGTTCGAGCGGTCCGTGCCGATAGCGGCCCGGCTCGCCGGGAGATGAAGCGTGCGTTTCGAGTGGAAGGCCTATCCCGATCCGAAAGCCGCCGCGGAGGCGTGCGCCGCGTACGTGATCGAGCGCCTCGACGAAGCGCTCGCGACCCGCGGTTACGCGACCCTGGCCCTTTCCGGCGGCGCCACGCCGAGGCCGATGTTCCAGCGGCTGGCGAAATCGCGGCTCGCCTGGAACCGCATCCACGTGTTCTGGGTGGATGAACGCGCCGTGCCGCCCACGGACCCGGAGAGCAACTACAAGCTTGCGGCGGAGACCCTGCTGATGCCTATCGGGATTCCGCAGCGAAACATCCACCGCATCCATACCGAGCTGACGCCCCAGGCCGCGGCCGGCGCCTATGCGCGGGAGATCCGGGAATTCTTCGGTCTCGGCCGGGGGGAGATGCCGGAGTTCGATGTGCTGCATCGCGGCATGGGTGCGGAGGGCCATACCGGGAGCCTGTTTCCGGGAGAGCCGTTGATCGACGATCGCGAGGAGCTGGTTGCCGCCGTGTACGTCGCCAAGAAAGAGCAATGGAGGATCACGCTTCTTCCGGGTCCGCTTCTGGCGGCGCGCGATACCGTCATGCTGGTTGCCGGAGCGGACAAAGCCGAGGCGGCGCGCGCTGTCTTTCAGGGCCCCTACGAGCCGAATCGCTACCCCGCGCAACTGACGCCGCGGGATGGCCGGGGCGTGCTCTGGTTCCTCGACGAGGCCGCCGCTCGGCTCCTCACGGGGGACGCGTAGCCGCCCCAGACGTTGCTGTGCTATAGTGACACTAGGTAACACATTGGAATACTCGCGATGGCGAAGGTTTCTACAACCAGTCTGAAGCTGGATAGCGCGATGAAAGAGCGTATACAGCGGCTCGCCTCGGCGCGCCGCCGGTCGCCGCATTGGGTCATGCGCGAAGCCGTCGAGCAGTATGTGGGACGCGAGGAGAAGCGCGAGCAACTCCGGCAGGACGCGCTTGCTGCATGGGCCGAGTATCAGACGACGGGCCTGCACGTCACTGCCGGGGAAGCCGACGCCTGGCTGGCCAGGCTCGAAACGGGCAAGCGCGCTGCCATCCCTAAATGTCACGTCTAAGGTGGTCCCACCCGGCCCTGCTGGATGTGGCCCGCCTCCATAAGTTTCTGGCTCCCAAGAGCCAGGATGCCGCACAGCGCGCCGTCAGGACGATCCGGCAGGGTGTGAAGGCGCTCAGCAAGCATCCGGAGAGTGGCCGTCCTGTCGAAGAGTTGCCGCCGGAGTTTCGCGAGTGGGTGATTGAATTCGGGCAAGGGGCCTATATCGCCCTGTATCACTACGAGGGGAAACAGGTTGTGATTCTGGCGGTCCGCCACGCGCGCGAAGCCGGATATTGAGGCACCATCAGCGTCTGTTTCTGCGACCGCTGCCACCCCGCCCTCGACCGCCGCTGCGATCTTTGCCCGTGGGACCGCCCGGCGGTTCCAGGACGTCGCGCAGGCGCAGGACGAGTTCATCATCGGCCGGCGGAATCGAATCGTCCTCCAAATACTCCCTCACGCGATCATCGATCCAGGCACTCCTCGATGGGTGCCTCTCCTTCAACTCCGCAATTTTCCTTCGCCCGTATTCACTCGCCAGCTGCGGAGTTGGCCGCTCGTCGTGCCCACTCATTGGCATTCCTTAGATTGTGGCGTAACCGTATGATAATACCTTTGTCATACGGTGCAAAGAAAAAGCGAAGGAGGAAAATTACTCACGCACCCGCCCGCGTCTTACGAGGTCGGCCTTGATCTTTTAGAACGGTATCCCCTTTTCCTTGCAGCGTGATCCGAAATCAGCCCGTCCTCGATGTCCTCCCAGAGGGCCTTGTCCTTCTTGAGGTCGATTACCGCTGCCGTCTTGCGGCCCTTTTCGTCGGTGATGAACTGAATTCCTGTCATGCGCTGTGGTCTCCCTTAGCGGCGGCGTCTGCCAGCGGCTCGTGTGGTCCTGAGAAGCTGCCCCGATCTTGCCGGGCCGCCAGCATAAGGGTCAACCAACTTTTCGAGAATGGCGCGCAGGCGCCCGCTACCGCCCGTGGCCCTGAAGGTATGCGTCCACCGTGTGGGTGAAGTCTTCCTCGACCTGCGCGGTGAACGGGTTCGTTTTGGTCTCGTATCCGCCCTGGGTGAACGCGTGCCGGGTCGGCAGATAGCCCAGCCAGCCGTTCGCGTAGCCGAAGTAGAAGGTGTGTGGATACGGCGAGCGGTCCCGCACGCCCATCGAGATCTCGCAAAACAGCTCGACCGGAGCCGACCACAGCGCGATGTCCTCATTGATGATCAGGAATCGAACCGGGAAGCGAACCATGCCGGCTTCGCCGGCGGCGGCTTCCAGGTAGTTTCCGAGGCTGTCGTCCCAGCCGAAGCCCGCCCTTCGGGGAGTGGCCACCCTCTTTTCGCTGGCCCTGAGGCTGACCTGGGAAGTGGACGTCGCCATGGACCGGTTCGCCGCAAGAATCTTGTCTCCCAGTAACACGTTGAATTCGGTGATGTGGGCGGCGGCGAAGTCCGGCTCGACAGAGTAGATGGGAGCCAGGTTGCCGGCGGCGCCGTTAATGTACAGCATCGGCGCACCGATTTTCTTCTCGACGTAAGCCTCGACGGTTCCCGGCGCGTCGCCGCTGATCAGCTTGTTTTGAGGGCCGAGCGCCGTGCCGTGCATCGAGTAGTTTGCAATCAGTGCGATAGGCGAGCCGTCCGGACGCTCGAGCCGGATCAGGCCGATCTGCCGGTCCGTGGGACCGTCCGGGTTCAAACCGAGTGAGATGCTGCCATCTACATCGCGAGCGCGCCGGTTGATATTGGCCGCCGAAAAGCCGGTGCCCACGGCCAGGCGAGCCGGCTCCAGCTTGGACCGGGCCTCTTGGATGCCGTCGATCAGGGCCTTTTCCACAAAGGCCGTGTACTCCCGGTCGGGTTCGTGATTATACCGTTCGGGCATCATCACTTTGGCCAGGCCGTGGGGACCGACCTCGGGAGCGGAGTGCGTGTGAGTGACCGTCCACCACACCTGGACGGGCTCGATGCCCGTTAGCTTCTTCAGTTCCGCGGTGGTTTCGTCATAGACCGAGGGCGCAAACAGGCACAGGTCGGAGGCGACGAAGAAGAACTGCGTCCGGCCATCATCGAGTGCCACAATGCGATGGAAGATGTGGTCGTGTACACCCGTGGACTGCCTGGCTGGATAGCCCGCCAGCCACTTGCTGCCCGACGGGGTGATGTCCACCTTCACGGCGGAAGCACGGAAACTCCCCGCCTGGGCTAAAGCGCCGGAGGGTGCGGCGGCGCACACCGCAAAAACCAGCGCGGGAACAAGTGATCGGCATTTGAACACCATCGGAAGCACCTCAACTCATGAGACTAGCACGCGCGGTGTTGCCAGGCCACGGCGCCATATGAAATTCCAGGCAAGGCCGCCGCGCACTCTGTTTCGGAACCGGAGGAAGCGTTGCGGAAGAGGCGGACCAGGGGCCGGCGGACACGCGGAGCCCGCGATCGAGTGTGCGATAATCTGCTCTGGAAAGGCGTTCCAATGGCTAGAACATTTCGCTCTTGGGGGCTTATCTGTCTCGCGCTGGCGGCAGTGCTGCTGATGCCGCTTCCCATCCGCGGTCAGGGGAGGAGAGGAGGCGGGGGCGGCGCTGGCCAAGGCATGGGGCGCACCCTGATGCGGTCCGGCAAAGTAACGATGGAGGATGGCTCGGCTCCTCCGCAAAAAGTCGTCGTGGAGTCTCTCTGCAAGGGCGCGCCGGTGCCCGTCGCCATGACGGATTTGAAGGGCTGGTTCGTTCTGGGCCACGGACTCGAGAGCAACGCCGATGCGAGCCAGGGCGGCCCACCTGCCGGCGGCGGCCGTTCCGGTGGTTCCTCCGGCGTCGCAGTCGGTTGCGTGTTGCGCGCGCGCCTGGCCGGCTACCGGTCGTCGAGCCTGGAGGTAATGGACACCGATTCGACCAACCTGGGCGCCATCGTGCTCAGCCGTCCAGCCGGCATTACGGGCGATCTGTATAGCGCGACGTCCAAAGACGCGCCGAAACCGGCTGCGAAGGCCTTCGAGAAGGCCAAGGCGGCGCTGGACAAGGAAAAGTGGGATCAGGCCCGTCCGGAGTTGGAGAAAGCGGTCGAGATCTATCCCGGCTATGCCGAGGCCTGGTTCGAACTCGGCCGGGTTTGTCAAGCTTCCAAAGATCTCGCACAGGCCCGCAGCGCATACGAGCGATCCATCAAGGCCGACGCGAAATTCGTCAGGCCGTACGTCGAATTGTCGGAGGTTCTCTACGAGCAGCATCAATGGCAGGCCACCGTGGACCTGACCACCGCTTTGTTCAAGCTCGACCCGTACTCTTTCGTGGACCCGTACGTTCTCAACGCCGTCAGCAACATGCGCCTGGGAAATGCGGAAGCCGCCGAAGCCAGCGCCAGGGAGGCGGTCAAACTGGATACGAACCACGCGGATCCCCGGGCGGAGTTCGTCCTGGGCGCGGTTTTGGATGGACGCGGCAAGTCCGCGGAAGCTGCCGCTCATCTGCGCGCCTACATCCAGCTTGACCCGAACTCGCCCACGGCGGAAATCGCGAAGAAGCGGCTGGCCGCATTGGACCAAGCCGCAGGCGCCAAGCCCGCCGCGCCACAGCCCCATCCGCAGTAGCGTCCAGGGACCTGTTGAAGCTCAAGATCACAATTCCGTCGCCCCGAGCGGAACTCCGGTGACTGCCCCCGCACTCCTGTTCCGGAAATTCATCGAAGAGCCGGCCGCGAATGCCGGCCGTAGGCTGGCGTCGGTTGCAGGTCCTTTCATCCGTGCCAACTGACTTTTCCGGTCCGGATCCGAAGCGTCCCGTGTTAAGCTGTTTCCGATCCGAAAGGGAGCAATCGATATGTCCGGCGGCGACACACCCTTCGAAAACACCGAAAGAACCATCTGGCTTTCCGGCGCAATCGTCACGTTCATGAGCAAATTGGTGATGCCTGCCGCGTGGCTGGCAGGGCTGATCGCGGTACCCGTCTGGGTGTACATGAAGATGGGAAGGATTTCCATCCGGCCGGACTTTCAGTTCATTGTCTGGTTTGCCCTGATCGCAACAGCGCTCCTGGCCTGGCTCACAGTGCACTTGCAGCTGGTCGGCTATCGCGGCAGCGAACTCGTGATTGCGAATTACTGGCGCGAGGCGCGCGTGCCTTTCACACAGGTGGAGGCGGTCGAGGCGGTCTGGTGGTACAAGGGGAGGCTGGTCCGGATTCGCTTCGCCACGCCAACGCCCTTCGGCTCCACTGTGTACTACTTGCCCAAATGGGGGTCCTTGCGGGCTTTGTTCTCATCTCCGGAACGTGAGTTGAGGAACATCATCGGGATCGGGGGTTGATGGGGTTCTCAGCTTGATATGAGGGACACCGCCTGGCGGCAACGGCCCGGTATTGGGTGCTTCTCTCTGGAACGATGAGCGGCGCCAGCGGACAGGCGCTCAGGGGCAATGCCGCTGTTTTCGAGATCGGCCCTGAAAGCGCAAGACGCGTGTGGAGCGCGCCGCCAGAGATCGGCAATGTGAGAGCCTACGCTGATGCTCCCGATTCGAGATGGGAAGTCGGATATGTCGATGTGAAGCGCTTTTACGGCTACCTGCCCAAGGCGGTACCTCTCGATATTTTCCAAGCCGGCTGGGACTCGCACGCCTACCGCCGCCTCGTCCATCAGCCGCTCGACTAAAGCGCCGGCAACGCCGCCAAGCGGAATGATGGCTCTAACCCGAAACCCGATGTGCTAAGCTGTGTTTCCGATCTGAAAGTGAGCTTCTCGATTCCCATGATCTCGACCACATCGACCACCTGGCGCCTGGCGGCCGGCGCCTCTGTTTTGCTCTTCGCCGCCATGGCCCTGGCCCAGCAGCCGGCGCCCGGCCCGGCCCGCTCCGCCATCTGCGAAGTACACGCCTTTGGCGCCTCCGGCGATGGCAAGCAACTGGATACCGCGGCGATCAATGCCGCCATTCACGCCTGTGCGCAGGCCGGCGGAGGTACCGTCGAACTGACCCCGGGCACTTACCTAAGCGGCACCATCGAGCTGCTCAGCAACATCACTCTGCAACTGGATCCCGGCGCCACGCTCCTGGGCAGTCCCCACCTGCGCGACTACACCAGCATCGTCCGCTCCACGGAAGGGCGCTCCAGCTCGCTGATCGTGGCCGAGAAAGCCTCCAACATTGCGATCACCGGGCACGGGGTCATCGACGGCAATGGCCGGGCATTCATCCGCGAGCCGCACCTGCCGCATCCGCCCGGACCGTTCCTGGATCCGCTCGCGACGCGGCAGGGGCAGGCGGCGTTCGACAGTCTGGACGCAGGCCGCGAAGGTCCGCTGCGGATGCGCGACCGGCCGGGCGTGCTGGTGCTTTTCGTGGAATGCAAGGACGTGACGATTCGAGATATCACCGTGCTCGATGCGCCCAACTGGTGCATCCACCTGGCCTGCTGCAAGTACGCGCTGCTTACCGGATTGAACGTCCGCTGCAGCCTCCGGGTGCCCAATGCCGACGCCATTGACGTGGCCTCCTCCCAGAACGTCCGGATCTCGGACTCGTACTTCGAAGCCGGCGACGACGGCATTGCCATCAGCCCCTGCGCCGACGGTTACTGCAAGATGGCGGCCGAGAATATCGCAATCAGCAACTGCGTCATCGTGAGCCGCTCGGCCGGGATTCGCCTGGGCTACGCCGCGGCCGGTGTCCGGAACGTCACGGTCGATAACGTGATTATCCGCGACAGCAACCGCGGCATCTGCGTGCAGGTCCGCGGCACCGAGACGATCGAGAATGTACTGTTCTCGAATATCGTCATCGAGACCCGCTTTATGGACGGATTGTGGTGGGGCCTGGGAGAGCCGATCACCATCAGCGTGGCCCGCTACTCTTACGAAGCGGCTGCGGCGGGCCACAACGATGAGGAACTCAAGGGTCCGCTGGGGCTGGTGCGCAACCTCCGCTTCGTCAACGTGACCGCCACCAGCGAGTCGCCGGTGGTGCTGTACTCTCAGGAGCCGGGCCACATCCGTGACATTCTGTTCAGCGATTACCGGCAGACGATCAAGGACACCGCGCTCACTCCCAATTTAGGCGGCAACCTGGATTTGCGGCCGACCAGCCCGGCCAAGCTCGGCATCGTCAAATACGACATGGCTGCTTTGACGGCCCACGGGGTGGACAACCTCCAGTTGCGCGGGTTCGAAGTGGACTGGCAGGGCAAGATGCCGGACTACTACACCAGCGGGATCGCGGTGAGCGCGTTCAAGAACCTGACTATCGACCGCTTCGAAGGCAGCGGCCCGCGTGCCGGAACCCCCGCCATCGACTTGCGCCAGGGCGAGGACGTCACGGTCCGGGATTCCGAGGCCGGCACGGGCAAATTGCTCTCGATGGAGGCCGTCGGCGGGCGTAAGCTTCTCTCCGGCAACCAACCCGGCGCGGAGTGACTGCCCAGCCGGCAGCCTCTTTAGGGCGATTCGTCCAGGACTTCGATCGCCTGGACCTCGGCGTAGTCGCGCACCGGTTCGAACGAAAGGACCAGCCGGCCCTGGGCATTGGGCGCGAGGCCGTGGAACACCCGCTCGACGGCCCGATTGCTCTGGCCCGCCGCTTTGAGGATCTCGAAATTCCGCAGGAGCGCCACGCCGTTGCAGAAGATATCGAAGAGGCGCTTACTTTGCCCGTCGGGGTTCAGCGTGCCCTCCCCAAAAAATAACTCCGCGAATTTCAGTGTCACCTGGTAGCGTCCCTGGGGGGCCACCGGAATGGAGTAATAGAAGCAGTGTCCAAACCGCTGATAGCGGTATAATTCCGGATCGGTGGAACCTCGGACCATGGCGCTGGTCATCACCATGGCGCGCCCGTTGACGAAATACCGGTCCGCCCCCCAGAGGCGTCCCACACGGTCCCAGTAGGAGGCTCCGCCGGCCGCGATGCGCACCGGTTGCAAACGGCCCGGCGTGCCGGGCAGGAGCTCAATGCCGCACAGAAGGGCGGGATACGCTCCCAATCCCGTCGGCGTGAACTCAAGGTGCAGACAACCATCCGGGGCCGGCGAGATGTCCTTGAACACCCGGTCGGCCGGCAGATGAAAGAAGCCGACATCGGAAAGGATATCCAGATCCGTCAGCAGGGGCCGGCCGTTCAGGGTGACGTTAAAGACCCGGCTGGCATCTCCCGATTCAGTCCGGTTGCCCTTGCCCCAGAAGGTCTCCATGAACAGGAGGCGCAACTCGTACACGCCTGGTTTCAGGGGAATGTCACGACTTACGTGGCTGCCTACTTAGCCCCCGCGGGCCACGATTCGGGCGACGTCAACTACTTCACCTCGGCGTATGTCAACAGCCCGCTGACGGCATTGGCGGATGGCACAACGGTGAGGCGAACGGGATCTATACCTCTAGCCCCTCGACCGTGAAGTCCGTTTCTTTACGGTAGCGGCATCTACCTGCAACTGAGCCGCGACCGTAAGGGAGCGGTAGCAACGCATCACGCGGTCGAGGTACTAGCCCCAGCGTGCCTTTCCCGGCCAGTACCTACGAGTCGTGCAACTATTAGGTGGACGTTGTATTCAACCCCTCCGGCAGCGTACCGGGAGCGCCCAGCAACCTGGTGGGCACCGCGGTCAGCTCTTCGCAAATCAATCTGACCTGGACCGGACTCGATACACATTTACCAAGTGAACTAAGCTGCCGGCGAAGCGGCGCGAACATGGGGGCGTCCGGATTACTGCCAGGCGCCCTTTTTTCGTGCAGCCGCCCGCATGCGTTCCCGGCCGCTCCCCCTATTCAGGGAGGAGAACGCTCCTGCCGTTAACGGTGACTTGCGAAACCGTTCAGCCCTTCGGACGGATCTTCGCCGCCGTAACGGGTTTAACGTTGAAACTCAGGAAGCCCGACTGTACCATACTT
>Ga0326727_10001527_pt1 | contig 85132 bp, 70 predicted proteins | sample MB2enrmetagenome_FD_207643 | JGI IMG/M metagenome (GOLD analysis project Ga0326727, IMG submission 207643) | Lab enriched peat soil microbial communities from McLean, Ithaca, NY, United States - MB29MY | ecosystem: Environmental > Terrestrial > Soil > Wetlands > Peat | place: USA: New York... | reverse complement strand
GAGCGAGTATGACGGCTCCCGCTTGTTCCCTGCGCTTGAGCTCGCTCCGGCAGCCTAAAAGAGAGAGGTTCTCCTGCACCTCTCCAGAGAGAAAAAACTGCTTGACTAGGAAGAGAGAATCTCCGCAATAAGGAGCGGAAGGCCGGGCCACCCGCCCAGTAAGTCAATCAGTAAGTCAACGTTGCCGCCCCACCAGGTTCCGAGCTAAACTGGCCAGCACTCTGAAAATGCCATACAGCACCCCGTTGACCAAGAATGAAAACGAGTAAACAAGCACAGTCTGGAATCGCGAGCCTTGCCCAGTCCCAAGTGCCATCTTGAAGACTGAACTTGGCCAGAAAACTCGAGAGAGCCGTTCAAAGTCATAACCAGTCGGACTGTAATACCCGACCATCCACCAAAGGAACTCGATAACCATCGCCGCCAAAAGACCAGCCATGAAGAACCAGAGCACCGTTCTAAGCATATTGCCTTCTCCCGTGCGATCAGTTTTGATGGTCATATCGCGTATGTAGATCGGTCATCAAGTCGTGCGGATACATCGTACCGCTTGACGCAATGCTTGCGGAGTTTAGTGCGCCTTCCACAAATCGAGCGCAGTTTCTTCCGTAGAGGTTGTACATCCCGCTGTGGGGCGGTTCGGCGGCTTGCACGTACTGGCGTACCTGCAAAACTTGATAAATCCTCACGCTGACGGTCACAGAATCAGTCTGCGCGGCTGTGTCTATATGCACTGTAGCCGGGACGGTTTTTCCCGCGAGAATCGCGGCTCCTTCCCGGACAGTCTCGTCGTGTGCTGGATACAGACCCTCGGTCGTGAATGAGTCTGCCGCAATACCCACACGGCCGTAGCCGTGCGCTCCCTCGTAAGCTCTAACCAGTACGAAGGCAGGACCAGCGATCCGTTAAGGTTGGTCCATCGTGTCAAGGGTGATGCTCATAGATTCTTCCGCACTCAACTCGGCAATGCTGTCTTGGAATCCAGAGGGATCGGTTCCATCAACCGGATCTCCATTTGTGTACACGTATTTGTGAAGGGACAACGGGCTTTCGATCTCGCCCTCGTCGGTATCCATGCTCCAGAAGCGCCCGGTGGAGTTGTTGTAGTACCGGGCGCGGTTGTAGTAGAGGCCCAAGGTTGCATCGTAGGCTTCCCCTGCGAACAAGTACACATTCGGCGTGCTGCCCGTTTGGTTGATTAGGTTGCCGAAGGCGTCGTAGTCGTAGGTGTCGGTGACTGTGCCAGCGGGGTTGGTGAGTTGGCGGACGGAGCCGTGGCCGTCATAGCCGTAAAAACTCGTGCTAAGGGTCGCGTTCAGTGTTTGCGTCTCACTGATCCTCTCCAGCCCATACGAGTACGACCTTATGACGGTGCCGTTCTGCAACTCGTCTACTACTTGGGCGTAGCCCGTCGGATTCTGCGTGTCGACTAAGTAGCTGGTCGTGACTCCGCCGACGGATTCTGCGACGCGATTCCCATCGCCGTCATAGACGATCGTTACCGCCCCGTGCTGAGTCAGATGATTCTCGAAGTCGTATGCGTTGGCGATCCCGAACGAATTGATCGTGTTTCCGTCGGCATCGTACTGATCGGTGCTCAGCCGGTCATGGCGTCATAGCTGTACAGGTTCGCGGTCACGCCGTTGACACTCCTCAATCGAGTCTCCGGAGATTCCTCCGTATTTTGCAGCAGCTAAGCGGCAGGGAAAACCCCGCATATTTTTGGGTGAGTGCGATCCTCTTCGGGAATACATTGCTGCTCAAATTTGTCTCGCTCCTCAGGAAGAAACGCAAGTCCCAATGAGAACATTCCGGTTGTCTGCGCTGCTACCAACACTGTCCCTGCCTGAACTCGGCATGTAAAACCCGAGGTCATCGGTGCGGCCCAATGTATCAAGCCGATGGCTTCGAAATCTCGTTTCGCAACAAACCGAGTACCCTTATCCACTTTACGCATATCTATATACCCTGCATACCCAACTCAGAACAGCGGCCAGATCACCGGCGCACGACTCCAGAATGGAATGGGCTGCTCCGTCCAGTACTCCTGACCGGTGCCGTTCCCGTTATTGTTACCGGCGACTTCGGTTGGCCCATGGAGATCATCTTTGTATTTGTAAACGAAAAGATTGATCCCTAATTGTGGCATCTTACCCAATGCAAGCTTCGCCTTAGCCTCTTTCGCAAATAGGTAGTAATCGGTGGTGACATAGTTCTTGCCACCGAATGGATTGTTGATCCCAGAAATCATTATGCCTGGCAGAGATTCCCAACGCGTATAGTGATTTTCTAAATGGCAACTCAAACTTCACCTGCTGCAAGATGTTCTGCAGAGCCAACGTGGTAGTTGCGGCAAGTGTGAACATCATTAGATTGGCAGTAGAGAGTTCCGCGACGGTATCCTCGCCGCTTGGATCCTTTCGATCAACGGGGTCAGCGTTCGCGTATGTATAGGGGTTGAAATCAACCGGACTGAACAGATTTTCTTTTTCGATATCTCTTGTCCAGAACCGGCCTATGTGCACATCAAGGTATCGTGCACGGTTGTAGTAGAGGCCCAACGTGGAGTCATAGGCTTCGCCTGCGAACGAATATACGTTCGGTGTTGAGCCTGTGGAGTTGGTTAAGTTGCCGAAGGCATCGTAGTCATAGGTATCGGTCACAATCCCGGCGGAGTTGGTTAGCTGACGCACACTGCCGTGGCCGTCGTAGCCGTAGAAAGACAGTTGCCAGTTGCCGGTTGCCAGTTGGCTCTCAGAGATCCGTTCCAAGCCATAACTGTAGGATCTGACAACTGCGCCATTCTGCAGTTCGTCCACGACTTGGGAGTATCCGGTGGGATTGATTGTGTCCACCAAATAGTTGGTGGTAACCCCTCCGACGGTTTCTGCGATGCGATTGCCGTCACCATCATAGGCAACCATCACCGCACCGTGCTGGATCAGGTGGATCTCGAAGTCGTATGCGTTGGCGATCCCGAACGAATTGATGGTGTTCCCATCGGCATCGTACTGATCGGTACCCAGCCGGTCATCGGCGTCGTAGTTGTACAGATTCGCCGTCACGCCATTCACCACCAACTGTTGCCGATTGCCCACCGCATCATAACTGTATTGCGTGGTGCCATTGTGGTTGCCGGGATCTGCGGTGATCGCTTCTGACGTCAGCCGACACAGCGAATCGTAGCCGTAGTTCACGGTTCGCCCGCTCAGCTCGGCCACCGTCAGCCGATTCCCCGCCGCTCCCAGCAGGTACGCATAGTTCGAGATGGCCGTGCCATTTTTGCTCGCGCCCATCTGCGTCAAGCGGTTCAGCATGTCATACGTATAGGCGTGCGTCACGCCATTCGGATAAGCAAAGTTCTGCAAGTTGCCCACCGCATCATAGGTGTACTGCGTTGCGCCGCTGGCGTCCGCCACCGTGCTCAGACGATTCAGGGCATCGTAAGTACACGTGTCACTCGCCCCGTTTGCATTTGACGACTTCAGAGATAACAAGTCTCCCGCCGCGTCGTAAGTATACGAAAGGGTTCCGAACGGCGTCTGCTTCTGGGTCAGCCGGTTGCGGTTGTCGTAGGTGTAGCTGGTCGCGCCTGATACATCGGCCATCGTCGCCCGCAGGCCGTTCGCCGTATAGGTGAACGTCACCGCCGGAGCGTTGAAGCTTGGGTCAGGCGTTTTCGATAACAAGCGGTTCGAGCTGTCGTAGCTGTAAGTCGTGGTCTTGCCGTTGAAGTCGGTCTTTGACTTCAAATTCCCGGCCGCATCGTACAGGTAGCTTTCGGATTGACCCGCAGGCAGGGTGCGCCCAATGCGGCGTCCAAGCTGATCGTAGGCATACGTTGTGGTGTGCCCATTCGCGTCGGTCTGCGCGATGCGATTGCCTACCTCGTCGTAACCGTAGCTGGTCACCAAGTTTAGCCCGCCGGGCGACGCGTCTTGCGTGACCGAGGTCAGCCGTCCCAGCGCGTCGTAGCCGTAGGCGGTGACTTTGCCCGCTTGATCGGTCTTCGAGGTGACCCGTCCCAGCGCGTCGTATCCCGTGGCCGCAGTGGTCTTGTCGGGATAGATGATCGCGATTTGGCGGTTGAGGGCGTCGTACTGATACTGCGTGGTGTTCTGGCGGGCGTCCTTGACGGCGGTCTGGTTGCCGCTGGCGTCGTAGCTGAAGCTGGTCACTTCGTTGAGCGCGTCGGTGAGCGAGGTGCGGCGGCCAGCATCGTCGTAGCCGTAGCTGGTCAGGTTGTTGTTGGCGTCAACGGTCGAGCTGACGCGGCCGGCGGCATCGTAGTTGGTTTGCGTGAAGCTCAGGTCGGCGTAGGTGGTCTTGCTCAGGCGCTTGTCGGCGTCGTAGGTGTAGCTGGTGGTGTTGCCGGCGCGGTCGGTCGAGGTCAGGCGGTCGTTTTCGGCGTCAAAGGTCGCGCTAGCGGAGGTGTTGTCGGCATAGGTGGTGGTGAGGCGTCCCATCGTGTCGTAGGTGTAGCTGGTCTGGCGACCGAGCTGGTCGATGGAACCAAAGCCAAGATCAAATGTGTGATGTCGGCTTTGTTTTCGCATGCCGTTCGCTGGGAGTTCTGTGGCCACAACCCCATCTCTTCAGGCATACCGGTAGGAACCGGAGGCAAGCGAGGCCCGAGCACCAGTGTGCGGATCAGCGCCAAACGTCAGAAATCCCCTCTGGTTTTGTCACCGGAACAGGTCAAGCTAGGCCTGGCAGAACTGGAGTTTCGGGATCAGCTTCTAGTGTTTCTGGAAGGAGCCTTGGGAATTCGTCAAGGCGAACTCGGGGCGCTCTGCTGGTTGGACTGCGACTTCGAAAACACGAGCATCAGCGTCCAACACTCGTATTACTGGCGTCGAGGTGGAAACCTGAAGAGCACAAAAACGGAAGCGTCTGCAAAACTGCTGCCGATGCATCCAAGCCTAAAACATTCCTTGCAGGAGTGGAGATCGCAAAGCCTCTACAACAAACCGGAAAATTTTGTATTCCCTTCCGAAAGACTGCAAGGCAGCAAGCCGTTGGATCTAGCTTCAGTGCTAAAAAAGAAGATTCAGCCTGCATTCAGACGGATCGGAATCACGGGTGTGGGCTGGCACACGTTTCGACATTCGGTTGGAACCATGCTGGCGGAGATGGGCGAACATCAGCTCACAATCCGCGACTACTTGCGGCACAGCAACCTTCATGTCACGAACAAGTACCTGCAGGCGACATCAAAGACCAAACGATTGGCGCAGGACAAATTGGTCGACGCGATTTTGCCGACAGGCATTTCGCCGAAGACAAACCTAATCCAACGAGTGCTGTTTGTGAGCGTTCTCGGACGGGAACATTCTCGTTCGGCGCTTATCGTCCCCTAACATCCCCTGATCTGCTGGAGGTTAGGGTTGCAAGTGCTTGAGAGAATTGGCGGGGACGACGAGACTCGAACTCGCGACCTCTGCCGTGACAGGGCAGCGTTCTAACCAACTGAACTACGTCCCCCAACCATACTTATTATCAGCAACTCACAAGAAATAAACAAAGGGCTTGTCGAGTACAGCGCGAAAGCGTCTTCCGCCCAGTAGATTGTAGCAGATCGCGTAGCACGAGTTCACTGGATCCCCTTTGCATTCTCTCCCCGCCATATCTTGCACCGAATCTTACCCGAACTGAAAATCCGGAGACCCAAATCGGCGCTTTCATCCCGATCCTTGATCCGATTCGGGACTTAGTGCGGGTGCTCGGTGACTAGATTCGACAACAGTCCATGCTCCTACATTCCGCAGAGTCGACGACAGTCGGGACCGAAAGTGCAGAGCACCCGTTGCCTGGTTCAGGTTGCCATCTTTTCGGGCCGGATGGTGCTAGCTTTCGAGAATTACCTTGACTCCAACCCCGGAAACCCGATGAACCCCTGACCAATCTCCGGAGCACAACCTTCCTGTACGTCCCTTGGTAATGCTGTGTGCCTTGTCGTTGGACGAAGATATGCAACTCGCCAAAAGTCGGGTCGCGACAAGGTTAATCGATTCCAATCGCGGATGATTTCGCGAAGAACAAACGCGCGAAAGAGCCACTGCGAGTGAAGTCGGTTGCATGGTTCGAAGTCGCGAAGCGTTCGGCGCGCGCCGAGTCACGCAGGCGCCAATTCCAGTCACCACGAGTGTGGACTGAAGTGTTCTGCCTCGCAGCCGATAGAGGGGTTGTATGTCTGGTGAGTGGAGATGACGCCAGCCAGAATTCTTGCGCGGTTGATGGATCGTTTCGCGAATGTGTTCTCCAACAGCCAATGGTCATGACCGCGAAAAGTGTGGCGAGCATAGCGGAGGTTTGGGCCTTTGAGGGTATTCGCATATGAGCGATGAAGACATCGTCAAAGAATTTCTGGTTGAAAGTTACGAAAACTTGGACCGGCTTGACCGCGATCTTATTACTCTAGAGAAAGATCCCGGGAACCGCGAAGTCCTGGCGAGCATCTTCCGCACCATCCACACCATCAAGGGAACCTCCGGTTTTCTCGCCTTCAACCATCTGGAAGCCCTAACCCATGTGGGTGAAAGCCTGCTGTCCCGCTTGCGCGATGGTCTGCTAGTGCTGAGTCCTGAAATCACGACCGCGCTACTGGCTATGGTGGACGCGGTGCGCCAGATGCTGGGGAACATTGAAGCCGCAGGGAACGAAGGGGAGCGAAACGACGGGGAACTGATTGCGACCTTGACGCAGTTGCTTCAAGCCAACGGGCAAACCACACCCGCTTCCGGGCCTGCGCCGCCCCACAAAGAAGCTTCACCGGAAGTTCTGCCCCAGGCTGCGGCGAACATCGGCGACATCCTGATCAGCCGAGGAGCGGTCAAGGCAAGCGAAGTCGACGAGGCCGTGGAGCAGCAGAACGCGGGCGATCCGCGGCATCTCGGCGAGATCCTGGTGGAAAAGGGAACCATCAAGCCGCAGGAGGTGGTCGAAGCGTTGCACGCCCAGCAGCAGGCGCGCAGCGGGCCGAGCGCCAGCGACAGTACGATTCGCGTCGACGTCGCTCAACTCGACCGGCTGATGAACCGGATGGGAGAGCTTGTCCTGCTGCGCAATCAGATTGTGCAGTACACCAATTCCATCGAAGACAGCGAGTTGCTGGGAACCGCCCAGCGCCTGAATCTGCTGACCACCGAGTTGCAGGAAGGCGTCATGAAGACGCGCATGCAGCCCATCGGCAACATCTGGGGCAAGTTTCCCCGCACCGTGCGAGATGTGGCCTTGGGCTGCGGCAAGCAGGTGCGCATCGAAATGGAGGGCAAGGAGACTGAACTCGACAAGACCATCATCGAGGCCATCAAGGATCCGCTCACCCATCTGGTGCGCAACGCAGTGGATCATGGCATTGAGACTCCCGGCGTTCGCCAAGCCGCCGGCAAAGATCCCGAGGGCCGGTTGTTCTTGCGGGCCTTTCACGAAGGCGGGCAAGTCAATATCGAGATTACCGACGATGGGGCAGGACTGGACTACGAGAGGATCCGCAACAAAGCTATTCAGAAAGCACTGGTCAGTGCGGATCAGGCCGCCCGCATGACCGAACGCGAGATCACGAACCTGATCTGGCTGCCCGGATTTTCCACGGCGGAGAAAGTCACCAATGTGTCCGGCCGGGGCGTCGGCATGGACGTGGTGAAGACCAACATCGAGAAAATCGGCGGCACCGTGGATGTGCAGTCCAAACCGGGACAGGGCTCGACGGTGCGCATGAAGATTCCCCTTACCTTGGCCATTATTCCAGCCCTGATCATCACTACTGGCGGCGACCGCTACGCCATCCCTCAGGTGAGCCTGCTCGAGTTGGTGCGCCTAGAGGGGGAGCAAGCGCGCAAAGGGATTGAGTTGGTCAATGGCGCGCCGGTCCACCGTCTGCGCGGAAGGCTTCTGCCACTGGTGGACTTGAACCGGGAGCTGAAGACGGATGGCAACACCGTTGAGTTCCAAAAGGTGGCGGGCTCCTCCGCCACCACCTCCGCGGCCCGCGCGGGATTGCCGGATTTTGCTCAGGCTCGGCAGAAACACGAGCAGTGGATCGATCGGCTGAGACAAGTGCTGGACGCGAAAGCCAGCATGACACCGGAACAAGCTGGCTCTCCCAAAGAGTGCGCGCTGGGCAAGTGGCTCTACTCCGCTGGATTGAAAGACTACGGCGGCATTGCCGAGATGCAAGCCCTGGAAGCGACGCACCGGCAGTTCCATGCCCTGGTGCGGGAAGTGGTGACTCTCCGGGCCAAGGGTGACCAGGTTGGATCCGAGCGCGAATTCGGCCAAGTGGGACCACTCTCCAGAAAAATCATCGATCTGCTGACGCTCATGGAACAGAAAGTTTCCGCGACCCAGAACGTCAACATCGTGGTGCTGCGGGCCGATGACCGGCAATTCGGCCTGATGGTGGACGAAATCAACGACACCGAGGAAATCGTGGTCAAGCCGCTCAGCAAGCAGCTAAAGAGCATCAACACCTACGCCGGAGCCACCATCATGGGCGATGGCAAAGTGGCGCTGATCCTTGATGTCATGGGCTTGGCGCAGCGCGCCAACGTGGTCAACGAAGTCCGCGACCGGGCGGTGACCGAACAGGATGGGGCGCAAACGGTAGCGGCGGACGCGGGCAATCAGCGCAACGCCGTGCTGCTGTTCCAGTACGGGGAGAGCGGAAGAATGGCCATCGACCTTTCCTTGGTGGCGCGCCTGGAGGAATTCTCCCGCGACGCGGTCGAGGTGGCTGCTGACCAGGAGGTGGTGCAGTACCGCGGGCAGATCATGCCGCTCATCCGGGTCTCGGAAGTGCTCGAGAGTAAACACCGGAAAGCGGCGGAAGACGGCCAGGAATCCCTGCACGTCGTGGTTTATTCGGAACAGGGACGAAGCGTGGGCCTGGTCGTCGACCGCATTCTCGACATCGTCGAAGCATCGTTTGTCATGCAACGTCAGGCTGGACGCGTGGGCGTGCTGGGCTCGGCCGTGATCCAGAAACGCGTGACCGACATTCTGGACGTTCCCGGTCTGATCGCGGCGACCGGTGGCGGCCAGGCTATGGCCGCAGCGCAGGGCTAGGGAGAGAAATACTAGTGGCGAAAACACAGCAATTCTGCACGTTCTTCCTCAAGGACCAGTTCTTCGGCGTGCCCGTACAGCAGGTGCAGGAGGTCATCCGTTACCAGGAGATGACCCGGGTGCCGCTGGTGCCGCAGGTGATCCGCGGACTCATCAACCTGCGGGGCCAGATCGTCATGGCCGTCGATCTGCGCCGGCGCTTTGGCATGGAGGACCGGCCCGAGTCCCAGCTCCCCATGAATGTCGTGGTGCGGACCGACGATGGAGCAGTCAGCTTTCTGGTGGACGAAATCGGTGACGTGCTGGAGGCGGACGAGGGGACTTTCGAACCGCCTCCCGAAACCCTGCAGGGCCAGGCCCGCGAACTGGTAGAAGGCGTCTACAAGCTGGCCGACCGGCTGTTGCTGGTGCTGGACACCCAGCGGGCGGTCAATAGTGAAGAGGAGGCAGGGCGAAAGGTCAACTGACATCCTTGGTCCGCGGCGCGTACAAGCTGGAGAACCGGTTAATGCTCGTGGTCTACAGCGGGCGGGTAGTCCTACCTGGGGAAACAGGCTGTACAGAACGGAGATTGAGAAAAGGAGATTGAAAAACAAGTCTATGCCGGTCAAACTCAAGGTACCTACCGCTCGAAAGACAGATTCCCTGTACGCCAAGCTGGGCGGCAAGCCCGTTATTGAATCCGTGGTGGACAAGTTCTACCAGCGAGTACTCGCGGACCCAGAGCTTGCCCCTTTCTTTGCCAAGACAAATATGGATTGGTTGAAGGGTCGTCAAGTGCAGTTCCTCACGCAGGTGTTAGGCGGGCCGGCCCAGTACCGCGGACGGCCGATGAACCCGGCGCATGAAAACCTGGCGATTGAGGATCGCCACTTCGCACTGACCGTGAAGCATCTCGTTGCGGCGCTTCAGTCGCTACGAGTTCCGAAAACTCTGATTGACGAGGTGGCTGTGTTAGTGACGCCTCTGAAAGCAGAAATCGTTAAGGTTGTCTCAAATTCTGCGGCGCGACCGCAACCAGGAGTGCACCACATGGAAGCCACTGCAGCAACTCGACATGAACCCCTCCCCAGATGTTCCACGTGCGTCGGAACGCAGACCCAGCAGATGCTGGCAACCGTTCCCATCAATGTTATGGCCGTGGATCTGGACTTCAACATTCAGTACATGAATGAGGCGTCGATTCGTGTGCTGAAGTCGATACAACATCTCCTGCCCGTTCCGGTGGACGAGATGATCGGAAAGTCCATTGATATGTTCCACAAAGATCCGCGACGCATCCGGCAAATTCTTTCCTCTGACAAGAATCTGCCGCACAAAGCGCGGATTGAACTGGGGACGGAAAAAATGGATTTGTTCGTCTCCCCTATCTACGACGAGGATCGTCACTTTATCGGAATCATGCAAACCTGGGAGTTGGTAACCGAGAAAGCTAAATTGGAAGAAACAGCCAACGACCACATTCGCCAAATTGAAGCGGTCCACAAAACTCGGGCCACCATCGAGTTCCAAATGGACGGCACGATCATCACAGCGAACGACCTCTTCGTCAAGGCGATGGGATACACATTAGATGAAATTAAGGGCAAGCACCACAGCATGTTCGTTGGCGACACCGTCAGCAAGACGGCTGAGTATCGCGAATTCTGGGCGGCGCTAAATCGGGGAGAGGCCCAGGCATCCACCTTCAAACGGCTGGCGAAGGGCGGCCGGGAGGTATGGCTCTCCGCAATTTATAACCCGATCCAGGGTGTCCACGGGAAACCTTACAAAGTGGTCAAGTTCGCCACAGACGTTACAGAGCAGAACCTGAAGGCTGCCGAACAGGCCGGTCAACTCGAAGCCATTGGAAGAGCGTCGGCAGTAATTGAGTTCCGGATGGATGGGACCGTCATCACGGCCAACGGAAACTTCCTGCAGGCTCTGGGCTACACGCTCGACGAAATCAAGGGGAAGCACCACAGTATGTTCGTCGATGAGACCTACCGTCACAGCGCGGGATACAAGGAGTTCTGGGCCAAGCTGAACCAGGGCGAGTATGTAGCCGACGAATTCAAGCGGATTGGCAAGGGCGGCAAGGAAGTCTGGATTCAAGCCTCCTACAACCCCATCCTCGATTTGAACGGCAAGCCCTTCAAGGTGGTCAAGTTCGCCACCGACATTACGGCCCAAAAAACAGCTCTGAACACCATGCTCGCGGACGCCGCCATGCTGTCGAAGGCCGCGGTCGAGGGCAGGCTGGCAACTCGCGCCGACGCCAGCAAGCACCAGGGCGATTTCCGCAAAGTGGTCGAAGGCGTCAATGCCACCCTTGACGCGGTGGTTGGACCGCTCAACGTGGCCGCGGATTACGTGGACAAGATCAGCAAGGGCGAGATTCCGGCCAAGATCACCGATACCTACAACGGGGACTTCAACACCATCAAGAACAACCTGAACCAGTGCATCGATGGGCTGGGTGCCCTGCGGGAAGCGACCGCCGTTACCCAAAGGATGGCGGCCAACGACTACACCAAAGGCGTGGACGGAGATTATGTGGGAATCTTCGCCGATCTGGCAAAGGGCATCAACGGGGCTCAGGAACGAGTCCGCCACGTGACCAGCACTATCAGGAAGGTCTCGCAAGGGAACCTGGAGGATTTGCCGGAATACAAGAAAATCGGACGCAGGTCCGAGCATGACGAACTTGCTCCATCGTTGACCGCGATGATGGCCAACCTCGAAGCGCTTGTAGCCGACGCCGGCCTGTTGTCGAAGGCGGCGGTGGAAGGCAAGCTCTCGACGCGGGCGGACGCCAGCAAGCATCAAGGTGACTTCCGCAAGGTCGTCGAAGGTGTCAATGAGACGCTCGACGCCGTGATTGGCCCGTTGAACGTGGCCGCCAAGTACGTGGACGACATCTCCAAGGGCAACATCCCGGCCAAGATCACCGACACCTACAACGGCGACTTCAACACCATCAAGAACAACCTGAACCAGTGCATCGACGCGGTGGGCGCTCTGGTAGCCGACGCCGGGATGCTGTCCAAGGCGGCGGTAGAAGGCAAGCTGGCAACCCGCGCAGATGGCAGCAAGCACCAGGGCGACTACCGCAAGATCGTCGAAGGGGTTAACGGCACCCTGGACGCAGTGATTAAGCCGGTACAGGAAGCCGGAGCCGTGCTCAAGAAGATTGCTGGTGGTGATCTTACGGCGCGGGTGAGCGGCGATTACCAAGGCGATCATGCCGAAATCAAGAACAATATCAACGCCATGACCGACGGGCTGCGGGCCAGCATGCAGTCGATTACGCAGAATGCCCAGTCGCTGGCCAGCGCCTCGGAAGAACTGACGGCCACCAGCCAGCAGATGAGCGCCAACGCGGAGGAAACTTCCACCCAAGCCAACGTAGTCGCGGCCGGGGCCGAGCAAGTCAACAAGAACCTGCAGACCGTGGCCACCGGAACCGAAGAAATGAGCGCCAGCATCAAGGAAATCGCCAAAAACGCTCATGAATCGGCCAAGGTCGCCACCAGTGCGGTCAAGGTGGCAGAAGAGACCAACCAGATCGTAGGCAAGCTGGGCGATTCCTCGACCGAGATTGGGCAGGTTATCAAAGTCATCACCTCGATTGCGCAGCAGACCAATCTGCTGGCCTTGAATGCCACTATCGAAGCCGCCCGCGCCGGCGAAGCCGGCAAGGGTTTCGCGGTGGTGGCCAACGAGGTCAAGGAACTGGCTAAGCAAACCGCCAAGGCGACCGAGGACATCAGCCGCAAGATTGAGGCCATCCAGGGTGACACCAAGAACGCGGTCGGGGCCATCGGACAGATCAGTGATGTGATCAAGCAGGTGAACGACATTTCCAACACCATTGCCACAGCCGTGGAAGAGCAGAACGCCACGACCAACGAGATGGCGCGCAATGTCGGCGAGGCCGCCAGAGGCTCGGGCGAAATCACTAAAAACATCGGGGGTGTGGCTGACGCTGCCAAGAGCACGACCCAAGGCTCGGAAGATTCCCTCAAGGCCGCCCAGGCTCTGTCCAAGATGTCCAGCGATCTACAGAACCTGGTTGGGCAGTTCAAGATCGACGAGGCGCACTCCGGGCACACGGCGAAGCCGCAGGGCTCGAAGGCGATGGGTGCCCGAGCCAGTTCGTAAGCCGCTGCGGTCACTTCCCACATAACCAGCGGATGCTGCGCCTGGAACGCAGCATCGGGCGAAAGTGGGCGATGGGTGGACATGGAACAGCCCAGCATTCGATGAGGTTCGTGTCAGGTCCGGTCATTTGCAGCCGGGGAGTTGACGCGATGCAAGCAACGGCTGCGCCTGCGGACAAAGAACTCAATATCCGGTGACGCAGATTTTTGCGAAAAGGAGAATGAGAACCATGGCTACGGCCGCCAAACCAGCACTGGAAGTTCCCGCTACCCTGCCGAAAGTGGCCAACCCTGCGCCTTTAGGGCTGGCAGCTTTCGGCGTGACCACGGTCGTTCTCAGCAGCATCAACGCAGGGCTCCTGCCTCCGGAGGCGACGGCGGCGGTGGTGCCGTTGGCTTTCGCGTTCGGTGGATTGGCGCAGCTCATCACCGGCGTTTTGGAGCACCAGAATGGCAACACCTTCGGCACCGTAGCCTTTACGGCGTACGGCGCTTTCTGGTGCTGGTACTCCCTTCTGGTTTGGACCATCGGCGCCGGTTGGATCAAACCGCCCGCGCCGGCAGGGGTTGCCACGGTACTGCTGATGTGGGGTGTTTTTACGCTTTATATGTGGATCCCCACATTCAAGTCCAACAAAGGCATCTTCATCACGTTCCTGCTGCTGTGGATCACCTTCTTTCTGTTGGCGGGCGGCGACTACGGCTGGGCTGCAGGGAAAAAGTCCGGTGGAACCGTGGGTCTGCTGACCGGCGTTGTAGCCCTATACGTCTCCTGTGCCGAAGTGATGAACGGCACCTTCGGAAGAGAAATGCTGCCGCTGGGCGAGCCTTTAATCAAGTAGGACGATGGAGGGTATGACCTGTGGAGGGACAGGAAGGTACCATGCTGCCGGTTCGGGTCTTGATCGTCGACGATTCCGTGGTTGTCCGCAAGCTGTTGGGCGAAGCCCTTGCATCCAGCCCGGAAGTCGAAGTGGCCGGGATCGCTTCCAGCGGGGTGATCGCCCTGGCCAAGATTCCGCAACTCAATCCTGATGTGCTCACGCTGGACATCGAGATGCCCGGCCTGAACGGAATCCAGACTCTGGTGGAAATCCGCAAGCTCTACCCCAAGCTGCCGGTGATCATGTGCAGCACTCTGACGGAACGGGGAGCGGCGATCACGCTGGAGGCGTTGTCGCTGGGCGCTTCTGACTACATGACCAAGCCGAGCAACAGCGAGAGCCTGGCTGGAGCGATGGAACAAGTGCGGAAAGAACTGGTGGCGAAAATTGTTTCCCTCACCGGCCGCAGCCGTGGCACTGCGGCGGCGCTTCGTTCGCAGACCCTCCCTCCGGTCAGGAGAACATCGGGCAATCAACGAATCGACATTCTCGCCATCGGTACCTCCACCGGCGGACCTAATGCGCTGGCAGAGGTGATCCCTCATCTGCCGGGGGATTTCCCCGTGCCGGTGGTGGTGGTGCAGCACATGCCGCCCTTGTTTACCCGTTTGCTGGCCGAGCGCCTGAATTCCCAGTCCGCGCTTGCAGTGCAGGAAGCCGAGGCGGGCCAGACCATTCGGCCCGGGCAGGTGTGGATTGCGCCGGGTAACTATCACATGACCGTTGCGCGGAAAGGAGCCGGGGTGGCGTTGAATCTGAATCAGGACCCGCCGGAGAACTCCTGCCGCCCGGCGGTGGATGTGTTGTTCCGCTCCGTGGCCCAGACCTATGGCCGGAATGTGCTGGCAGTCGTGATGACCGGAATGGGTTCGGACGGCGCCCGCGGCGCGGCGCACATCCGGGACGCTGGCGGCGAGATTCTGGTGCAGGACGAGGCTTCCTCAGTCGTGTGGGGGATGCCGGGGGCGGTGGTCGAAGCGGGTGCGGCGGATAACATCTGTCCGCTGCTGGAAATCAGCGGCCAGATTGTCCGCCGCGTCACCTCCAACATAAGTCGAGCTCTCCGGGTGCAATCGCCGGCGAGCGTGTGACCGGCGTGTCAGGCCCAAAGCGAATTGCAGAGGACATTGTGGAAACAGGTACGGCAAAGGCGATTACGAAGCCCCAAGCAGAAGACTTGAAGGATCCCGCCTATCTAAAGATTCGCGACCTGATTTACCAAGTTTCGGGCATCTACCAGTCGGAAGAAAAACTGTACCTGCTGGCTTCCCGTTGCGCGCGGCGCATGAGTACAGTGAAAGCCAATACTCCCGCCGAATACCTGGAGCATCTCACGGCGCGCGGAAACCGGGAAGTGGAGTTGCGTTTGCTCTTGAACGAGATCACCATCGGCGAGACCTACATGTTTCGCAGTCCTCCTCAGATGGAGGCGCTGCGCAACGTAATCCTTCCCCAGATCCTCCAAGCCAAGAGCGCAATGGGTTTCAAACGTCTCCATCTCTGGAGCGCCGGGTGCTCGACAGGGGAAGAACCCTATACACTGGCCATGTTCTTGCTTGAAGAAAGCGCGAAGCAACTGGCGGGCTGGACGTTCGACATTCTGGCGACTGATTTGAATGACAACTCGCTCGCGGCCGCCAAGGCCGGAATTTACGGAGAGTACGCTCTTCGCAGCACGACCGAGGCGTTGCGCGGGAGGTACTTCAAACCTCACGACGAAAAACGATTGCAGGCGACGGACCAGCTCAAGTCGCTGATCCGTTTTGATCGCGTCAACCTCAGTGACGACAGCAAAATGACATTTCTGAAGGGCATGGACTTGATCTTTTGCTGCAACGTGCTCATTTATTTTGATCTGGGTTCCAAGCGGAAGGTTATGCAGCACTTCTATTCAAACCTGCTGCCCGGAGGGTATTTGTTTCTGGGGCACGCGGAGTCCTTGTATCAGGTTGATGATCGGTTTCATTTGGTGCACTTTCCCGGCACCATTGGGTACTGGAAACCGCCGGTCGGGTATGTGGCTGGAGGCAAGCGATGAACCAAATTGACCAGATTCGGCCGAAAATCAAAGCCCTAGAGGCGATGCCGACGGTTCCCACCATCGTGCATCCACTCACTTCCATGCTGCAGCAGCCGGCGGAGCAGGTACGTCTGGAGAAAGTCGTCGAGTTGGTGTCATACGACTCGACCATCGCCGCGCAGTGCCTGCGAATGGCGAACTCGCCTCTGTTCGGACGGCACCACACGGAGACGGTACGCAGCGCCATTCTGGCTCTCGGCCTGAAAAGAATTGAGGCCATTTTAATGGGCTGCTGCCTGAACCGCATCGTACCGCCCGACAAATGGGTGTTGGATGCGGTGACGTTCTGGCGTCACGCTTTGGGTTGTGCGCTCGTCAGCTGCAAGATGGCGAAGCTGATCGGATATCCCGATCCAGAGAAAGCCTACCTAGCCGGGTTGTTGCACGACTTGGGAATCCTGGTGAACACCATCGCGTGCCCGGAGGAATATCGCCGGTGCCTCCAGAGCGCACGCGAGGGGTACGTAGCACTCGATCGATGCGAAGCGGAACATCTTGGCTTCACCCATAGCGAGAGCGGGAAAATTCTGGCCGAACACTGGAAGTTTTCTGCCGACTTAGTGGCGGTGGTCGAATTCCACCACGCTCCCGGCTCGGCCCCAGTTGCGGCGCCGCTGGTGTCGCTGGTTCATCTCAGCGACTTGTTGTGCCGGTTACGCGATTTGGGATACGGATACTACGAAGCTATGGGCGTCGATCTGGCCGGAGAAGATGCTTGGGCGGCGCTAGTGGAGCATTATCCGGCGCTCGCCAGTATGGACCTTGCGCGCCTCACCATGGATATTGACGGAACGATGGAGGAAATTATCACCACCGTCGATGCTGTATTCAAGCCGGCGCAATCCGCGACAGTGTGAGATCCATTCCTCACCCAGGCGTGTACAGGACATGGCCCGCTGCGGCTAATAGTCTTGTTCTTTTGGGATATCCGACGTTAATCGACAGCCAGACGCATTAATCGTGCGCCTGTTCTGAACAGTAATGACCACGATTTTGAATCCGGACGGGCGTATCAGCTCAGGGACTCCGCGCGCGCGATCTCGGACTTGGTGAACCTGCTGATGCCATGAGCGGTTTTCTCCCAATAGAATGGCCGGACGATCAACTGAAACAACGCTTTGTAAGAGGCTACGGCCTGTAGTAGCCAATAGGCGGGCATCGTGAGGGCGCTCGGCAGCAGCCAGTAGTTCTTCCGTTTGGCGGCGGCCAGCATCGACAGCAGGATCATGCAACTGTTCCCAGCTACCAAGTTCAACACGCTTATGTAGAGGACCATTGGTGGAAAAAATGGGTGCAGGCGATCCGAACGAGTGAAGGTCCACATCAGAAATGGAACGAGCATCAGTGGGTAAGCGAGCCCGGAAATGAAGGTGCCGCCGATGAACAGGTGCAAGGAGCAGAAGCCACCCAATCCGACCCTGCGGAGCAGGCGAAGGGGATGGCGCATGTTCACCAACCAGGTTTGAATGTATCCTTTGATCCAACGCGAACGCTGCCGGGTCCAGTTTCCCAAGCGGGAGTTCGCCTCCTCATAGGTGATTGAGTCGACCACCGCCACCTGGTAGCCCATGGCCGCGAAGCGAAGGCCGAGATCTGCATCTTCGGTAACGTTGAAGGGATCCCAGGCGCCTACTTCGCGCAGCTTCTCCGTATCAAAGTGGTTGGACGTTCCTCCCAGCGGAATGGGAACGCGCAAGCGGTCGAGCGCGGGCAAGAACATGTCGAACCACAGACTGTATTCCAGGGTGAACATCCGGGTCAGCCAATTCTCTTCGGCGTTGTAGTAATTGAGGCGGGCCTGAACGCAGGCAGTCTTGCAGCCCAGTCTGCGGAACGCAACCACTGCTTTTTTCAATTGATCGGGTTCGGGTTTGTCCTCGGCGTCGTAGATGGTCAGGTATTTTCCGCGCGCTAGTCGCAACGCATAGTTGCAGGCCTTGGGCTTTGTCTTGGGCTCAGAATGGGGTACGCGGATGATTTCGAAGGTGGCGTCAAGGGCCAGCGCTTTGGCGGCCGCGATGGTTTCAAAATCGTTTTCCTCCAGGACCAGCTTGATGTCAAGCTTGGAGGGGGGATAGTTCAACTTGCGTAAGGCAGAAGCCAGAATGGGAAGCACCTCCGGCTCTTTGTACATGGGGACTAGCACGGTGTACACAGGCAGCTCGGGGTCCCGCATGTGCGCAACTTCGTGGTCTGAGACGGTCATGCCGGAATCGTCATTCCAGCTCACCCAGCAAAGCACGGTGCGAAACAGGAAGCCGAGGAACAGGAAGGAATTCAGCGCTGCGTTCAACAGAATTACGCTCTGCAGCGGAGCAATGAACAGGCTCAAAGCCAGACCCAACAGCAGAACGAATACGGCATACTTCTGTTGCTCGGTGACCACGATCCTGGCCGAGTGCTCCGGATCAGTTTGCACCAGTTCGAGCACGGCCTGCTGGCTGAACACCGGTCCGGCCACGCGCTGCAGTTCCCAGAGAACATCGAACTTGGAGGTGACAACGAAGCTGACGTCAGACTGGTTGGCCAGGTGTTCCTGCAAATGCCGTGACCCGGGTTCTGCAGTGGCGATCCAGAGGACGCCATTCTTGCGTTGCCAAGGCAGGTACAAGTGCTGGGCATAATTCAGAAACTCCCGCGGGTCGAGAAGGGTCTCATCCACCGGATGGCTGGTCAGATTGATGAACTCGAGGTCAAAGTGGCGGGCTAATACCTTGTAAAACTGCATGGGCTTGACCCAGCCCATGGCCAAGACAATGTCTCCGATCCTGGATCCCCAACTGGCCTGTTTTTGCAGCGCTTCCGCCACTTGGGCTTCGGTGATGAGCCCCGCCTGCACCAGCATTTCGCCGATGCGCAAATGGGGAGGGCGCAAGGGGCGAACCCAAGCCCTGCTAGAATCGGTCCCGGCAGCGGGCGACAATTTCTGCAAGGGCGCCATGGCGGATCAGAAGCTCTTCCATATGCCCAATGTCGCCGTGTGGCCGCCGCCCGTGTTGCGGCCTGCGAAGGCATCATTCCAGCCCAGTTGAATGCGCGTGCCTCGGCCGAGCGCAGTCACAAGGGAAACCTGTGCCTTGTAAAGATCAAAATCCGACTGTGCGTTGGGATTGGTTGTGGTAAAAGGATCACCATTACGCAGGCTCTTGATAACAAACATTTGCCCCATGGCCATGAAACGCGCGGTCAGATTGATCCCACTGGTGAAATCACTGCGAAACTCATCAGCAGGAGGTCCGGAACGATAGCGGTAGGCCGCCTCTGCATCCCAGAAAACGTGATGTTGCGCCCACGTTGCTCCCCGGCCGACCAGAAGCCTGGTCTCAACGTCTCCCTGATGGTTTCCAGGAGCCGGATTGCGAGTCGCAGAATAGGCAGGGAACTGGGCGCTGATTTGTCCGCTGATCGCCCAGGCGGACTCAGTTGAATTCAGGCGCCGCCTGATTCCGACCTCGACGTCCCCCAATCCCGCGCTGCTCGTTGCGCCATATTGGTTGGAGTATTTCAGCAGCGGTGCGTTGAGGTTGAGGACCAGCGTATATCGCCGGCTCAGTCCATACTCCAGGTAAGGATTAAAAGCCAGCTGGCGGAATCGGCCGTTGTAGCCGAACGGACGGCTTGCGCCGGAACTGTCGAACTGGTCGGAGGTTTGAAGAAAAGAGGATGTGAAGATGATCTGCCCGTGTCCCGCGTCTTGCGTCCAAGCGCCAGCATGCAACTGAGCTGAACAGGCCAGGACTGCGCCGACCAGGAAAGTCAGGGCTCTGCACGAAGCACGCACCGACGCGCACTGCTGCCGCTGAGCTGTCGCCATACAGACACTCGTCGGCTTTCGGCGGGCCGAACTTTAGCCCTTCAGTTGTTACCTTGGGGTGGGACCGGTAACGCGCTAGGGTGGACAGCGTTGGCACTCACACACCCGGATTTGGTATTTCCGTCGACGATGCGTTATTCTAATGTTGTCTTGCAGCACGTGCCTTTTGGCACGTGCATTTTTTTGTTTTGAGGAGGAAATATTATGGCTTTTGAAGGCTCGCGCGTGACCCACGAATACACCCAGACCAATCTGGCCGCGCCGGAGAAAGTTTTTCCTTTGCTTTGCCCCGTGCGCGAATCGGACTGGGTTCCCGGCTGGGAATACCGGCTGATCTATTCGCAGTCGGGAGTTGCGGAACTGGGCAGCGTCTTCACCACGCCGAACGAACGTGGCCCGGAGACTGTGTGGGTAGTGACCGAGTACGACGCAGCCGCGTTTCGCATAGCATTTGCGTGGGTATGGCCGGGGCTGGTGGCAGCGCAGATCCGGATCGATTTGCAGAGGAAATCGCCCGGCATGACCGAATCGTCCATCCGGTACTGCTACACAGGTCTTTCACCGCAAGGGAACGACGAAGTGGCTCGCTATGACAATGCCTGGTTCCGGAACAAGATGGAAAGCTGGGAAAAAGCCATCAACCATTATCTGACGACAGGCTCGTTGATCGATGCGAAGGCGTGGGAGTGAACCGATATCCTTGCTTGATTAGACTCTCTAATGAACGAAAGCGACAGGGATGTTTCCGTTCGGATGAGCTGACGTCGGCGCGTGCGACGGTCTGACCACCTGCGTAACTTGTCTCCGAGAAACCGGCACCATTACGCTGGAACAGAATCGAGGACCGAAGGTTGCACTGGGGCACTTGCTCAGAGTCGCGTACAGATTGCTGTGTAACGGCGACACAGAAAACGTGAGGCCGGTGGGCGTTCGGCATGAAGTCGAGGTTGAGGAGTTGAAGCGATGAAGATCGCCAGAGTGTCATGCTGTCTGTTCTTTGCCCTATGCGTATTCGGGCAGAGTGTGGGCCCGGCGAACGAATCGGAGGCAAGCAAGCTGATCGCCCTTGAGAAGATGTGGAACCAGATCCAAATGACGCGTGACTCGGCGGCGCTGGATAACCTCATCGGGGAGCGTTTCTTAGGCACCTATTCGGACGGACATTTCGGCCGCAAAGCGCAGTTTTTGGCAAACTTCAAAGATCCCAGCTACAAACCTGCTGTGGTGAACATCCAGGACTTGAACGTCGAGATGTACGGCGATGCGGCTGTTGTCACGGGCGTCTACCGCGCGCGTGGTGTTGACAGCGGCAAACCCTATGAAGAACGGGGACGCTTCACCGATACTTGGATTCAACAGAACGGTAGATGGGAGTGTGTGGCTAGTCACGCCAGTCTTCTGAAGTAAGCAGTGATCATTGTGTCGCCCGGCTACCCGATCCTTAAGGCGAGCCCCACGCCGGAGACGGGATCGCGTTCAGTATGGATCAAGATCTTCAGGGTCAACCTCGTACTCGCGCAATTCATAGGGAGTGCCGAGCCGATCCAGCAAGCGGACCGCGTTGGTCTTGTGGGGCAACGGGACATTCTACTGTGGAGGCTGCGTGAGGTGCAGTGGAGCGCCGGTGCTCTCTGCGATCGCGTTTCACTGATCCGGCCGCTGTTTGTTCTTAGCTTCGTGGCGCAGAACTCCAGATGGCCGAGGTCTGTGCCAGTTCAGCTGTGAGGGCAACGGAAACCGCAAACAGCGGCCCGAGAACGTCGAATAACGGCCGTGCACTATTGCCGCGCGGCGCATTATTCCACGCAGAAAGCACAATCACCACCAGGCTGCCGGCCAGCGCGGCTCGGCGCCACTGTTGCGGAACACGCTTTGCCGCCAGGAACACAAAAGGCAACCACGCGATTGTCAGTCAAAAACTCCAACCGGTAATGGCGTTAAGGAAATCGTCTGCGCTCCACCCCGAGAGGCTTCGCTCCTGCGAGACGATGTCCCAGGGCAACACCAGAGCATGGTCAATAACAGACCGGACGAATACGACGACGCTCACACCTAGAACGGCCATCACCACCGCTGCGAGCATTCTCTTCAACCGATCGGCAGAGCCCTCCGATAACACCCAGGTTGCTGCGAACACCAGGCCGATGGGTATGAATGTCTCCTTGCTAAACCCGGCCACTAGGCCAATGACCGGCAACAGGGCCCACTTTTCAGAAATGAGGGCAAAGCTCAGCACGGCAAATAAGAAGGCATCCGCTGAATCCACTAAGCCGCTCAAGTGGTAATTGGACACAGCGAAATTCAACAAATATGCGAATGCCGCGACCATACTGGCGGGCACTCCACGCGACAGCCTGTAGGCGAGGGCGCTCACTACCCAGGCAGCCCACCCGCAGAAGAAGGAATTCACCACCAGCAACGAGAAAGAAATAGGATCCCAGGTGCCTAGCCGTCCACGAGCAAGCCAGTAGATGGGCTTTGCCAGGTAGGGCACCAGCACTCGATATCTCCAATGGCCAGCGGCGGCCGCTGGGCCGTACTCCACCAGCCTGTAGTACTGGGCGCTATCCGACAAACCGGGAATGGTGGAGGGATTATAACGATTCAGGGTAGGGTATCCCAGCCCAAAGCAGATGAGGAACAAAAGCACGGCCCAGGCCGACAACGCGATCATTTTTCTGGCGCCCACTTTTTCATGACCACCAACCAGAATGTTCTACAGACCGCTTCAGCCGCCGCGGTAAACAACTCTCCCCGCTACGACCGTGGCTACGGTCTTGCCAATGAGCTGCCAGCCGTCGAAAGGTGTATTGCGCGACTTGGATTTCGACCGTGCCGCTTCAAATGTCCAGCGTTTCTTGGGATCGAAAATCGTCACATCGCCGTAGCCGCCGCGCACCAGCGTGCCACGGCCTCGCAAGCCCGCTACGCGGGCGGGTCCGGCAGCAAGCAGGTCGACAATCCTTGCCAATGGTACCCTGCGCTGGTGGTGCAATTGTGTGATGGCCAGCGCCACTGCGGTCTCGAGTCCGGTAACGCCAAACAACGCGCGTTCAAATTCCACGTCTTTTTCGTGCGGCGCATGCGGCGCATGGTCCGTAGCGATGGCGTCTACCGTGCCATCCGCCAGAGCCACCAGCAGCGCTTCCCGGTCTTCCGCAGAACGCAGCGGCGGATTCATTTTGCAATAAGTGTTGTAGTCGCCGACATTTGTATCGATCAGCGTGAAGTGGTGGGGGGTGACCTCGCAAGTGATGCGCGCCTTGCCGCGCTTGCCCTTGCGAATCGCCTTCAAAGCTTCTGCGGTAGAAAGATGCGCCACGTGCAAGCGCGCCCCGGTAAACTGCTGCGCCAAATGGATGTCCCGTTCGACGATGGAAGCTTCCGCCTCAGCTTTCATGCCATGCAGCCCGAGACGAAACGAAACCGCGCCTTCATGAAGCACGCCATTCTCGGTCATCCGCGTATCTTCCGCGTGCTGGATCACCGGCAGGCTGGTCTCCGCTGCCAGGCGCAGCGTTTCGCGCATGATGACTTCGTTAAGAATGGGTCGGCCATCGTCGCTGATGGCCACAGCGCCCGCGCGCTGCAGTGCGCGAAAGTCAGTGAGTACCGCGCCTTTGCTGGCCATCGTTGCAGCGGCAATCGGGAAGACGTTCACTACCGCGCCGCGCTGCGGCTGCTGAATCCAAGTGACCCACTCCGGCGAATCTACCACCGGGGAGGTGTTTGGCATGCAGCACACTGAGGTAAATCCACCGGCCGCCGCCGCTGCCGTCCCGCTGGCGACGGTTTCCTTGTAGCCTTGTCCAGGCTCGCGCAGGTGAACATGCAGATCGATGAATCCCGGAGCAACGATCAGGCCGCGGGCATCCAGCGTCTCCTCGCCGCCGCGAATTTTGCCCGCCGGCGCGATCTCCGCAACTCTGCCATCGCGCAGAAGCACGTCCATGAGTGCCTCGACCCGCGCTGCCGGATCGATCACGTAGCCGCCCTTGATGAGCAGACTCCCTGTTTTCCGCTGGTTCACTCGAATCTCCGCAGAACTCTTTCTGCTCCCTGCCGCACCATGTTGCCGCTCATCTCGCCTTTCCCAGGGCCTTCGCCAAAATAGCCATGCGCACAGGAACTCCGTTTTTTACTTCCTCGATAATGACGGACTGCGCGCAGTCCGCCACTTCGGAAGTCAGTTCCAGGCCGCGAATAATCGGGCCAGGATGCATCAAGATCGCATCCCGCTTGGCCAGCTTCAGCCGCTGCATGGTTACCTGATAGCGGGTGATGTAATCGTGCAAACTGATCTTCAGGCCCGCCAACCGCTCTTTCTGCACCCGCAGGACAGTCACTACGTCAGCTCCGCGGATGGCATCTTCGGTGGTGCGGGTGATCTGCACGCCTGGAGCCAGAGTTGCCGCGAGTTCCGGCAGCAACTCCGGCGGGCCGCAAAGCGTGACCTTCGCCCCGAACTTGCTCAGCAGATGGCAGGCGGAACGCGCCACGCGGCTGTGGTAAATATCTCCCACGATCGCCACTTGCAATCCCTTGAGCGTTTTCTTGTGCCGCAGGATCGTATAGGCGTCGAGCAACGCCTGAGTAGGATGCTCGTGCATTCCGTCTCCTGCGTTGACGACGGGGATGTCGACGTTCTTCGCCATCAGCAACGGGGCCCCGGCATGAGGATGGCGAACCACAATCACGTCCGCCCCAACCGCGCGCAGCGTGTAGCCGGTGTCGAGCAAGGACTCGCCCTTCTCGATGCTGGAGCCGCTCGACAACACCAGCGTGGTCATCGCCCCAAGAGATTTTGCCGCAATCTCAAACGAACCGCGGGTACGTGTGGAAGCCTCGTAAAAAAGAAGCAACACCTTCTTGCCGCGCAGAAGCGCCCGCGGCTTGGCGGGATTCATGCGCCGGGCCAAAGCCAGCAGGCCGGTAATCTCGGAAGCCTGCATGTGCTCGATCCCCAGCAAAGAACCGCGATGCACTTCACGACCGTGGGGTTTTGCGTTGCCTGCGATGCTTGATTGCGCTTTCAACTTAATCGATTTCTCAATCCCTTCGCTGCTATCTGCCTCTCAACCATGTCGGCCCGTGCGAACCACTAACGTATCAAGTCACCGGGGTTCGTTCCTGGACATTTTCCACAGGCGTACCCTGGACTTGGTCAACAAGATGCAAACGCAGCATCATACGCGTGCAGCGTGGTCGAGGGCAAGGGTCGGCTCCGAAACCGCTCAAAACACTACGCTTGGTGGCGGCGCGGCACGCGCTTGGAAATGCCGCAGAGGATTTCATAAACCACGGTGTTGGCTAAGGCGGCGTGTTCGCGGGCATCGACGCTAAGGCCATCGCTGGAGCCCAGCAGAATGGCTTCGTCGCCGACGGAAATGCCGGGTAGGCCAGTCACATCCGCCAGCGTGAGGTCCATCGATATGCGGCCGACTATCGGGGCGTAGTGTTCGCCTATAATCACGCGCCCGCGGGAACACAACGCGCGATTAAAGCCGTCGGCGTAGCCCACGGGAAGAGCGGCAATGCGGGACGGTGCTTTGGTCACGTAAAGACCGCCGTAGCCGAGCGGTTGGTTGGCACGCACATCTCGCAAAGACAGAATGCGCGTCTTCCAGGTGAGCACAGGTTTCAGGGCGAGGCGAAGGCCGGCGCCGCTGACTTCGCGTCCGGCACGCTCGAAGGGCAGGTGGTATCCGAACAGCGCAATACCGGGCCGGACCATGGTAAACCAGGATTCACGGCGGCCAATCACCGCTCCCGTGTTGGCGGCGTGAATGAGCGGTGGGTCAAAGCCTTCGTTGAGCAGAAAGCGCCGCACGCTGTCGAACGAGTGCAGTTGCTCGGGAACCGAAGGCGCGTCCAGGACTTCCGAAGCCGACAAGTGAGTGGAGATCCCTTCAACTACCAGATGGGGAGATGACTTCAACGCGCCGCAGATGCGAGGAAGGTCTTCGGGCGCAACCCCGAGACGTCCCATGCCGGTATCCACCTTCAGGTGGACGGCGTGACGCGCCACGCCGATGCGCGCGGCCGCTTGCTCCAACAACTCAATCTGACCAACTTCCCAGACGGTAGGAGTCAGGTCCAGACGGACGATTTCTTCTTCTTCGCCGCGCCAAAAGCCCGTCATGACAAGGACGCGGGTACGAATGCCGGCCTCGCGTATCGGAATGGCTTCGTCGAGCGAGGTCACTCCAAACCAGCGGGCACCTTCAAGTTCCAGGGCGCGGCAACATTCCACAGCGCCGTGTCCGTAACCGTCGGCTTTGACCACTGCGCAGATGGCGACGTTCTTTCCGACGTGCTGCTGCACCGTGCGGAAATTCTGCCGCAAAGCCCCGAGCGAGACTTCCGCCCATGTAGGGCGGGTCGCCACACGTTTAGCAAGTTCGATGGTAGCCACTTGGTTCGATTATAGCGGCCATGAACCCGGCCCTCAGGTTACTGGGGTACCGTCCAAGGTGCCCGCAAGCTGTTGGTTCCACGTAACTCGCTTAAACCGATCACAGCCTTCTGATGGGCGAAGCGGGAACCCATCTCTATGGGGGTATCAGCAACTTTGCCACGCCCATGTTCCAGCGGCGTTGCAGAGGCCGGGGAAGAATCCGGGGTTTCAGCCCCGAAAATTTGTGATTGACATCACTGACAACCCCCGCTGATGTGCGCTAATCTGTCGGCGACACCTTGGAGCCCCTTTCGCCCGCGCTCCCGGAGCGCGGTTCCCGGATGTGTACGTCGCAAGCTGCGCGGCACACCCTATGCCGTTAACGGATCGACCAACCAACCCCCGGTCCGCTGGGGGTCGAATGAGGAGGGGCTTGACCATGAAACTCATCAGAAAGACCCTATTGGCGCTAGGCACCGCATTTCTGGGCACCTGCGCCGTCGCCCAGTCCAACAACATCCCGCAAGTCCAGCATGTGATCATCGTCATTCAGGAAAATCGCACGCCGGACAACCTGTTCAACCAGGACACGACCCTCTATAACAACGGTGGGGACATCCGGCCCAACTACCAGCACGAAGGCCAGAACACGGCGCCGCCGTGCAACCTCGGCGGCAGCTACATCGCCCTTCAGGGGGCCGACCTGTACACCTGCTACGACACGCAGCACAACCATGCAACCCCCACCCCGGACTGGCTGAGCATGTGGGACTTCGGAGCAATGGACGGGGCTTGCGGGATCGCCGTAAACTGGAGGGGAAATCCCCCGAGCAAGCCGTACTGTGGCACAACGGAGCCGCCGTGTGTGACCAACAGCTACGGCGGCTTGAGCACCTGCTCCTATGCGTACGTCGAGAACAGCCTGTGGAACTCGAAAAGCCCCTATGACCAGATTCTTGACCCCTACTTCCAAATCGCCAACCAATACGGCTGGGCGAACCGCATGTTCCAAACCAATCAGGGCCCCAGCTTCCCCGCGCATCAGTTCCTCTTCTCTGGGACATCGGCGCCCGTCGCCTACAACGACCCAAACAAAAACTGCATCAACGGCGACTCGTGTTGGCAGTGGTTCAACACTGAGAACACCAGCGCGCCCCACGACCCCAACAGCGGAGACGACAGCGGTTGCCTCGCCGACGAATACGAGTACAACGGCACAGTGTTGTATGCCTACGCCTGGCTGGAAGACCCCAACGGGGTCCTGTACCAGTCAGCCTACAACCCGCCCTCGCCCGTTAGCAACCCAGGGTTCCCGTGCTACGACCACCCAACATTGAGCGATCTGCTCGACAACGCGAAGATTACCTGGAGGTACTACGCCCGCAGCGAGCCCCAGCTCTGGACGGCGCCTACCGCAATTGACCACTTATGTTCACCCAGCGGGTATGGCCCCAGCGGGGGCTGTACCGGCACTGCCTACCTCCCCGTCTCGAATGAGGTCGTGGTGCCCCCGGCGCCGCCTGGGGACCAGGCCGCCATCCTGACTGACATTGAGAACTGCAACCTGGCGCAGGTGAGCTGGGTGATTCCCGACGGCCACTGGTCGGACCATGCCGGCGGCCCGCCGGACGAAATTGGCGACGGTGGCCCCTCTTGGGTGGGGAACATTGTGAATGCCGTCGGCGGCTACGGCCCTCCAAGCAACAACTGCGGCTACTGGGACAACACGGTCATTCTGGTCGTCTGGGACGATTGGGGAGGCTACTACGACCACGTCCCGCCGCTGAACTGCGGTCCCAATCAGCCCTGCGGCTATTACAACGCCACGGGCGGCAACGGCAAGCAATACGTGTACGGCTTCCGCGTGCCTCTGCTGGCCGTTTCCGCCTATGCAGTCCAGACAAACAGTCAGCCCCCGAACTACACAGGCTACGTCTCCCCCTACAATCACGACTTCGGGAGCATCCTCAACTTCATCGAGTACGCTTTCGGGACGGGCGGAACGCCCTTGGGCGGAGCCTATGGGATAGGTAGCCAGTACTGGCCCTACGCGGATTACTACGCCCCAGACACAGCGTCCGGCGGAGGGTCGGAGCCCTACGGCTTGGCCGACTTTTTCACCTACAGCCAGTCCAACCCGACTCCAATCCCGTTCCGGGTTGTCAACGGGGTGAAGTATCAACCTTATTGCTTCCATACGCCCAACCAGGCAGGTTGCTTCACAGATTCGTACTACCCATTGGACCCGGACAATGATGCAAACGAAAGCGACTAAAGCGTCGGGCGGTTTTCGGAGCGAACGCCGTACAATAGGAGGTGGAACGCTATGGTATCGAAACCATCGAAAGTACGTCCGCGTCCAGCCTTGGCGGTCGGTGCCATCGTGCTGGGCTTCTGCCTTGCAGCCCACGCCGCGCCCAAGTACAAACTTCTGCATTCTTTCAACGGCAGCGACGGGGCGGGCCCCTACGGCGGCGTGACTATGGACCAGAAAGGGAACCTTTACGGCACTACCGCTGGCGGGGGTCCGTGCGGAACTGTCTTTGAATTGTCGCCGCAGAAGACTGGACAATGGAAGGAAACGGTCCTCCATCAGTTCGCTTCCAGCGACGACGGCTGCGACCCTCAGAGCAACGTCATTTTAGATGCATCGGGCAACCTCTATGGTACTACTGCTAAGGGGGGTAGCGGCACCTATCACCCTGGCACGGTCTTCGAGCTGGAGCCCGGCTCCCGCGATTGGACCGAGAAAGTTCTCTTTGACTTCGACTTCAGCGACGGGGCCGACCCCACGGCGGGTCTGGTCATGGACGGTGCGGGCAACCTCTATGGCACCACGCCGGGCGGGGGCGTTAACCAAGGCGGCGTAGCCTTCGAGCTTGCCCCCGGCTCCGGCAGCTGGAGCGAAACAGTCCTTAACAGCTTCTACTATTCCTACTACAACCAGCCCGCACCCGGAGGCTCCGATCCGGACGCCGGGTTGATCCTCGACGCATCGGGCAACCTCTATGGGACAACGAGTTTCGGCGGCACGGGCTGTTCCGGCGAGGGCTGCGGTACGGTGTACGAGCTTACGCCAGAGTCGGGCGGCGGGTGGAAGGAAACCATCTTGCATCGCTTCGACAACGGTACGGACGGAGTCGAGCCAGGAGGGGGCGCCCTGTTCATGGACCCCTCGGGCAACCTCTATGGGACCACAGAGGGCGGCGGTGCCAGCACGGGCTGCGCCGGAGTCGCGGGCCGCGAAGACTGGCTCGAACCCCGTCGGCCTACAGGCGACGGGAACTGCGGGACCGTGTTCAAACTGGCCAGGAATACAGAGGGCCGCTGGAAGGAGACTATTCTGTACAGTTTTGCCCCCGGTGCCGGCGGGTACCGGCCCGGGGCTGGCGTGGTCATGGACAAGTCGGGAAATCTGTACGGTACTACCGACGGCGGTGGAGGCCCGTCCGGCTGTGGCGTGATTTACGAGCTGGCCCCCAAGCCGAAGGGAAAGTGGGCCTACACTGTCCTGCACACCTTCGGGACGGGCTACGACGGTTGTGTGCCCGCCGGCAACCTCGTGCTCGACAGCAAGGGCAACCTCTACGGCGGCACCATCCTCGGCGGCACGGCTGGCCAGGGCACGGTCTTCGAGATCACGCCGTAGGTGCCCTTTTTGGTGTCCTAATTCGTGCATCCAGCGGGGGCGTGAATCGTCCCAAGCAGCAACGACAGGCTGACCCGCCGCACTCGCCGCTTCGCACCCTCTGCCTATCCTCCCGCCAGCGTGAAGTTGACCGTGATCTGCGTCTCCACCTCCACCGGCTCATTGTTCAATACATACGGGCGATAGCGCCATTGGCTGACGGCATTGATGGCTGACTGCACCAGCATGACAGGGCCACTGAGGGCTTGCAGCTTCTCAATCCGGCCGTCTCGGCCGATAAGAGCATGCAGCACCACAGACCCCTGAATGCGTGCTTGGCGAGCTATCGGCGGATACTCCGGCTGCAGGCGGTAAATCAAGTAGCCGTCCATCAGATGAGATATCCGCACGGGTTTCGGCACTACGACTGACGGCGGAGGCGCAACGTTGAACGGCCCAGTTCCCGCGGAATTCAAGAATGCATTCCCACCAATAGAGTCGCCAAGTCCGCTGCGAACACCGAGTTGGGCCACGTCGGCGGGAGGCGGCACGGATTCATCGTTGATTTGCGCTGCGTGTTCAGGAATCCGTGTGGGCATAATGATGTGGCCATCGGCGGCGACTTCGCTCACCACTTGTGTGTGACGAATGTGCGCCGAAGCTGGCAACGGCGCCGGAGGCGGAGCTGGCACCGACAGCGTAGCCATCCATTGCGCGCGCGGCAGACCCTGCACGTAGAGGAACGGCGCAGTAATCAAAGCTCCCACGGCCAGCGCCTCCAGTGTGAAAGAGATCAGAGTGGCATAGCCGCGCCGAGAACGATCCCTCCAGGAAACATCCAACAAAGAATCGGCAAACATGGCAGCCTCCTTATCTGTGCTCGCTACTAATGACACCGAGGGAGCGTGCACGGGGTGGCTAATTTCGGATTTACAGAAAAGAAAAAAGGCCGCTGGTTAGGCGGCCTTGCGGGAACTTTCTGTGAAGCTCAGGTGTCGCTATTTCGGCGGCTGCGAGGCGGCAGGCGCTTGTGGCTTCGTGCCCGTAGCGGGAGCAGTTGACTTCGCGCCGGTGCCAGTGCCCGTCGCCGCTGGTTTGGATGCCGGCTTCGCGGGCGCAGGCACGCCAGATTGCATGTTGTATGTATCTATAACTGCCTTCGTGATGTCCACCGACGGCCCTGCCCACAGCACCGGACCCTGCGGCCAGGGATTGGAGGTGTCCATGATGAGGCCGAAACCCTGATCGGTAGCGTACTTCACGATGATGGGCGCCATTTTCTGCAGAATGCGTTGCGCGATTTCATTCTGCTGGTTCTGAGCATCGTCGCGCGCGTCCTGCACCGAGCGCTCCAGCGATTTCTGTTTCTGCTCAATCTGCTTGACCAGATTGGCGCGGGCGTCCTCGGTGAGTTTGTCGCCCTGAGTGTTGAGCTGCTTTTTCAGGCTCTCGACCTCGTCGTTCAGGTTCTTGAGCTCGGTCTGTTTGGGCTCCAGCTTCTTGTTGAGCGCCTCGAAATCCCGCTGGCCTTCGTTGCTGGCAAAAATAGCCCCTTCAATATTGATTGTGCCCACCTTCGCTCCGGTCGCGGCCGCAGTTGCGTCGCCAGTTGACGCAGCGCTGGGAGCGGAGGGTAGTGGTTGTGCGCTGCCGGTGGCGCTGGCCTGTGCTAATGCGACCACAGGGAGGGCGATAAGAATGGCCAGAAGAATTCGCGTAAACTTGCTTGTCATGGGGTCGATTTTGAACTCCTTAAGGATTCTGTTCCGGAACTGCAATCAGACTGACTTTCACAAATCTGACCGGCTGGCCTTAGAGCGCGGCTAGAACGTGCCGCAAAACGAGAAAGGCGGGCCAAACCCCATACGCTGCGGTTCCCAGCGCATGGCCACCCGTCAACCTTCAATTTTCAGGGTGTGGGTCAATTCATTATAGGAATAGCGCGGGCGCGGCGTCAACGGAAAGGCAAGGCAGAAAATGGGTGCTCGCTGGAAGGTTTGCGACCAATATCACCTGTTCACGCCACTCATGGAATTTCCGCCCTGCTCAGGTGTAAAGTGCTTCTGTGAAATGCGCGACAACCGGTTTGACCATTGCGGACCTGACTTCCTCTAACTTGCTGGCCTTCCCCTGTTGCGGAATCAAGAGTCTTGTTCACGACGGTCGTTGTCAGAAGAACCGCTGGTTGCAGATGCAGCTGAAGAACGGCCTTCGGGCTAAGTTTGCCTTGGGGAGGGACGGCCGGCCGTGCGGTTACATTGAATATCTTCCCGGCAAGTACGCCTGGCGCGCGGTTAGCGCGCCCGGCTACATGTTCATTCATTGCATCTGGACATTCTCAAGACCGTCCCAAAACAAAGGCGTGGCCAGCGCATTGCTGCGGGCATGCGTCGAAGATGCCAAACGGGCCGGCCAGCAAGGAGTGGCGGTGCTGGCTCGTGAAGGTCCGTGGCTGGCCAACAGCGGGGTGTTTCTGAAGAATGGCTTCAAAGTGGTCGAAACCGCCGCTCCCGATTACCAGTTGCTGGTCAGCAAACTGGACCCTGGCGCTCCAAATCCAGCCTTTACGGGCAATTGGGAGAGGAAGCTGAAGAAGTATGGCAGAGGACTGACTATCGTCCGTTCGCAGCAGTGCCCACATATCGCGAAGTTCGCAGACGAAATCGCGGACGCAGCCGTGAGCGAATACGGGCTCACGCCGCGCATCGTCGAACTCAAGTCCTACCGCGACGCTCGAAGGGCGCCCACGCCGTACGCTGTTTTCTCCATCATCTACGATGGCCGCCTCTTGGCGGACCACCAGATCAGTCGCAGCCGTTTTCGCAACATAATGCGAACGCTCCATATCGAATGCCCCCACTCCTGACGCCACAGCCGGGCTGTTTTGCAGTTACCATGGAGTGATGCAGCGACTCGCGCTCGGCAATTTTGAACTGATCGCCGTCTCGGACGGCATCTACCGCCTGGACGGTGGGGCTTTCTTTGGCGTCATTCCCAAGGTGATGTGGTCGAAGAAGGTCGCGGTGGACGAAAACAATTACGTCCCCACCGGTTTGAATTCCATCGTCGTCCGCACCGGCGACCACACCGTGCTCATTGAAACCGGAATCGGCAACAAGCTGCCGGAGAAACTGGTCAAGATTTATGGCCAGCCGGCCCAATTGCTCGACAACATGTCGGCGGCCGGGATCGCGCCGGAAGACATCGACATTGTCATCAACACCCATCTGCACTTTGACCACTGCGGATGGAACACCGTGCTGCGCGGAGAGCAACCAGTCGCCACGTTTCCTAAAGCGAAGTACTACGTGCAGGAAGGCGAGTGGCAATACGCGCAGCGTCCCAGCGAACGCGATGGCGTCAGCTACATGACGGGCAATTACGATCCCCTGGTGGCCAGCGGTCAGATGCAGTTGCTGCGGGGCGATCAAGAAATCGTGCCGGGAATCTCGGTGAAGGTGTTTCCCGGCCACACCCAGCACATGCAGGCGGTGATGGTGCGCAGCGGCGGCGAGACGGCGTGCTATATCTCCGACCTGATACCCACCAGCGCGCATCTCGATTTGAACTGGGTGATGGCGTTTGACCTGTTTCCCTTGCAGACGCTCGAAAGCCGCAAGCGTTATTACGCCGAGGCAATTCCGCAGGGCTGGCTGACCATGTTCACTCACGACCCGCATCTGCCGTGGGCTTACGTGGAAAAAGGTGAGAAGGGAAAGATAGTGGCAAGGCCAGCCGCCGAAGCTGCGTAAAGATGAAGGATAAGGCTGGTCGCACTTGTTGAATTCAAACTGTCTTCCATACGGCTGGGCTCGCACCAGGAAAACTTTGATTAGTTCGTCGATGGAAGTGCGGGCGTCCCCGCCCGTGCGGGTTTCGGTTGAGATTCATGCTTAATCAGAGTCTCCCCAGGGGAGTACGATGTGGGTAGGCTCTTCCACCTGGGTGGTGGCGTTGCCGAATCCTTTGCCCATCCTTTAGAATCAAATGGTTTGGACATAAGCTTAGGAGACCCATGAAGGCAGCCATCCATCCCGCATACAACGAAATCCGCGTCATGTGCGCCTGCGGCAATCACTTCACTACCCGCTCGACCCACAAGGGCGACATCCACGTAGAAATCTGCTCCCAATGCCATCCGTTCTTTACTGGCAAGCAGAAACTAATGGATACCGCCGGCCGCATCGAGCGCTTCCGCCGCAAGTACGCCAAGGTCGAGCCAGCCAAGAAGTAAGCGACCATCGCATTGGCGCAGAGTGAAAAAGCCTCCTCAAATGGGGGCTTTTTGCATTGACGCCTGGACTGGGGGAGCTACTCGTCTTCCTCCATCGGCGAGATCGGTTCCCCGACAATGTTGTACTGAATCTCTCTTGGTGGTTTGGGCTTCACAGGTTTCGCCGCCGGAGGAGCCACCGGTGCTGGCTGGGCCGCAACTGGCGCAGGAGGCGGAGCCATCAGCTTCGGTCCGGCAACTGGTGCAGGAGTTGGAGCCTGCTGGACCGCAGGAGCCGGGGCAGGTGCCGCTGTAGCCGTTACCCGAGCCACGCTGGTCGCCGGTGCGGGCGGTGCAATGGACAGCGACGCACTCGAAGCTCCAGCAACGATCGTGCCCACCCGAGCCGCCTTCACGGGCGTCCCTCGAACCGGCCGATTCACCCAGAAATTCAAGATCACCGCCGCAAGTCCGGCGAGGCAAAGCCCTATCACCGCGGTGAAAATCCCCGGAACGTTGACGTTCTGCGAAGACTGAGAAACTTCTCCAGTCTGCCGCGCCAGAAAAGGCATGATCAGGTCGCGCGTGAGCGAAACAATCAAGCCCCAAACGCCCTCCCCGACCAAAACGCCGACAACCACCCGGCCCACCCAGCGGCCAGAACTCACAGGCTGAACAATTTGATTCATAACGTGTGCTCAAATTGTGGCACAACCGGGACAGTTCAGGAAAGGCAGTAAAATAACTTCGTGCGCAAGTTCTGGGACAATCCGGCAGATGTAGGCGCGGGCGTCCCCGCCCGTGCGATCCCCGTCCCCGCCCGCCTGATGCTGGGTAATGTCCCAATCTCTCCTGCGACCGTCCTGGCTCCCATGGCGGGCGTTACCGACACCGTTTTCCGCCGCTTCATTCGCAAGCTCGGCGGATGCGGCCTCATCATGACCGAGTTCACTTCGGCCGACGGCGTCCTCCGCAAGAAAGACCAGAAGGCGAAACGCTATCTGCACTTCTACGAAGACGAGCATCCCATCTCGGCGCAACTTTTCGGCAGCAATCCGCCGGTCATGGCCGCGGCTGCGCGCATGGTCGAAGGCTTGGGCTTCGATCTGGTCGATTTGAATTTAGGATGCCCGGCCAAGAAAGTCGTAAAGTGCAACGGCGGTTCCGGCCTGTTGCGCGATTTGCCGGCGATCGGAGAGATCTTCAAAGCTGTCCGCGCCGCGGTAAAGATTCCTTTCACCGTGAAATTTCGCGCCGGCTGGAATGACGAAGAAATCGTTTGTGTCGAGCTGGCCAAGATGGCAGAGGACTGCGGCCTGAACGGCGTTGCGCTGCACGCCCGCACGCGGGAACAAGGCTACAGCGGCCCGGCGCGCTGGGAGTGGATTGCCGCCGTCAAAGATGCGGTGAAAATTCCGGTGATCGGCAACGGCGACATCCGCACTCCCGAAGACGCCTGCGCCATGGTCGCCCAAACCGGATGCGACGCGGTGATGATCGGCCGCACCGCGCCGTCGAATCCCTGGATCTTCCGCCAGATTCAGCAGTATTGCGCCTGGATCCGCGATTGCGACGTGGGGACAGCCGCCCCCGGCTGTCCAGCGGAGCGAAGCTCCGTAGCAAGTTTTGTATCAGGGCACGGCTTCAGCCGTGCCAAAACCGCCGGCCCCTTGACGGCTTTAGCCGCTGAGGGAAGCCTCGCCTCGGCTCACGGCACAGTTGAAGCCGTGTCCTGCCCAGCCCATGAAACAGTCGGTCGACCCTATGACCACCCCACCGATGCCGATCGCTACCAGATGATCCGCACCTACTTCTCCATGCTGATCGAGGAAGAATTCCCCGATGCCCCCGGCAAGATGAAGCAATTCGCGTCCTGGTTCACGCACGGCGTGCCGGGCGGCGCCGCCCTGCGCAAGGCAATCTACGAGGCGAAAAGCGCGCCAGAGATTTTGTCCAAGGTCGAAGAATTTTTCGAATCCCGCCTGGAACCGTGTGGCGCGGGCGCCCCCGCCCGCGAATGCAAGTGAAGGCGGGTGCGATGTTCGAGGACTTCGGGACCCACCAAGGGGATCCCGCGTCATCGGACCCTGACAACGACAACAGTTGGTAGGGATAAACCGTACTCCAACCTTGCCTCAAGCAGATGCTGTCCTCCCCGGGAGCCAGCATCTGCCGGGCCTTTAGCAGCATTCCGTGGTATGCTTGACTAGCCTGGGAAGCATTCCAGCCTCGGTTCCCCCATTGGGCGTGCTTCCCGGCCAGGGAGTTGCTCCATGCGCCCAAAGCCATCCTTCGTTTTGCGGACAATACTGGCCGCTCTTCTTGCCGTCGCTCCCGCGCTGGTGCCACGCGCATCGGCCGCCCCGCAGTACAAAGTGCTGCATTCCTTTACCGGCGGCAGGGATGGCGGCGGCTTATGGGGCAGCCTCACCCTGGACGGCAAGGGCAACGTCTATGGAACCACTACCGGAACGGTCTTACGACTGACGCCCAAGGCTGGCGGGAAGTGGAACCTGACAACGCTGCACCGGTTCCACTACCCCGGCAAGGGTGGGTCCTCGCTCACTGGCTCCGTCATCTTCGACGCGGCAGGGAACCTGTACAGCACGGGACAAGTCGGCGGTGCGAACTGAGTTGGCGTGGTCTTCGAGCTGAGGCCCGGGCCCGACGGCTGGAAGGAGACGGTGCTCTACAACTTTCCCCTCCCCAGCGGCGCCTGCTGCCCGTATGCTGGGGTGATCATGGACGGGCTGGGCAACCTGTATGGGACCGCGGGCGACCCGTTCGAGCTGTCGCCCGGCTCCGACGGCTGGAAAGTGACGGACCTTCACCATTCTGCCTGCAACGACAATGACGGCTGTGAGCCTTTCGCCGGGCTGATCATGGACGCTTCAGGCAACCTCTACGGCACCACCGAACACGGCGGCGGCAGGTGCGGCACCGTTTACCAGCTCACTCCCACCTTTGACGGCAAATGGCAGGAGCACATCCTGCACCGCTTCCAGGCCCGCCGGGACGGCGCATTCCCCGGAGTGGGAGCGCTGGTGCTGGACAGAGTAGGCAACGTATATGGCACAACGACCTCCGGCACCATTTTCGAGCTCACACCCGGCTCCGGCGGACGCTGGACATTCACTGTTCTATACACGGTCACCGGAGGCTCGGACGGTACCGAGCCTGGAGCGGGCCTGGAGCGGGCCTGGTGATGGACAAGGCGGGCAACCTCTACGGCACTACCGTCGCCGGCGGCGAGAGTGACTGCGGGGTAATCTTTAGGCTCGCGCCCAGCGCCAACGGCAAATGGACCTACACGGTGCTGCACAGCTTTACCGGCTACGACGGCGCCCAGCCCGACGCCAATCTCGTCCTCGACGGCAAGGGTAATCTATACGGCACCACGGCTGCCGGCGGCTCTGGCGGCTACGGCGTCGCCTTCGAACTCACCCCGTAGGTATTTGTAAGAACCAAAGATCAGCCTTTCATCCCCCCGTCAAAATTAGACCCATGCGCAACCGGAGGATTTCTCGTGGGCGAGGGCCCCTTCGACTGCGCCCAGGGCAGGTTCGCGCCGCACCTTACGGGCTCACCCCTCCCGTGTGACAGTCGCTGCAGTTTACCTGGGTCAGGTCTCCGAGATCGACGGGGTGCTTGAACGGCGCGCCCTGAGACGCGATCAGCCGGGTCGCCCCTTCATTCTGCTCCAGGATGGTGTGGCAAATGTCGCAATCCTTGCGGATCACGCGCCCGTCGGAACTGACGTGCTGGCCATCGTGGCAACGGAAGCAACCGGAGTAGTAATAGTGCCCGATGTTATTGGGATGGGTCTTCCAATCCAGCTTCATCTCGGGGAATGTGGTGCTGGCATAAATGCGCTGTACTTCGCCGATAGCATTGCGAATATCCGCCTGCCGGCTCCTGTCCACATCGGGATACTTCGTGAGGTAGAACTTGTGCAAGTCAGTAGCAATGCCTTCCATGGCCGCGTCGTTTGTGCTGTACGTCTTGGTTAACACCTCAACTGCTTGCTGCTTGATGAACGGCAGCGAGGCATCCAAACGTCCCGCCAGCAGCGAATCATTCACCGCGCGGTCCGGCGGAACATAGATGTGGGTGGGCCGGTTGTGGCAGTCGATGCAATCCATCCGATGCCGGGATCCCTTGGCCATCAGTTCTTTGGTCGGGGGCGAATCCTTGGCAAAGTACTCGGTGATGCGTCCTTGCATGTCCTTGGCGTGAACGTAAGGAATTACTTGGCGCTTGTCGTCGGCGGCAATGTAGGTGATCTCGTTGGAAATGTTCATGTGCCAGTGGATGCCGCCCGGCGCTCCGGTGCTGGGATCGCCGCCGCCCGTTTTGAGCAACATGCGAATCTGCTGCGCGGTATTTTTTTCGTCGCTGGCATAGTGGGTGAAGACCTTAAGCTGAGCGCCGTAGAACCGTTTCGGCCAGTGGCACTGCTCGCAGGTCTCCTGCGCCGGGCGCAAGTCATGGACCGGTGTCGGAATGGGTCGCGGGAAGGTCTTGAAAGTGGTCGCGAAGACCTGGCGCACGCCGGAAAGTTTGGAGCGGACATACCACGATGCTCCCGAACCCACGTGACATTCCACACAGCCGACGCGGGCGTGCGGCGAAAGCTGATACGCGGTGAACTCGGGATTCATCACCGAATGGCAAAGTTGTCCGCAAAACTGCACCGAGTCGGTGAACTCGTAGGCTTTGTAGCTTCCCATCGCGCTCAGCATCACAAACACCACCAGAAAAGTGGCGAAGAAAGCGGCTGCACTGCGCTGGCCAGGATCGTTGAGGTCAAGGCGGGGATACAGCGGAGTTTCTCCCGCTTCCACCAGCTTCTTTCTCCGTTCCCAGATGAAGCCCACGACCATCAGCACCAGACCGGCAATCAGGCATGCGGGGGCAACCATGTACGCCAGGATGCCGACGTAGGGGCTGGACTTTTGAGAGATCAGATCGATCAGAAACAAGAAGAAGAAGTTTGCCAGGCTCACCACTGCGAGCGCGACGCCGGCCAGACTGACTGGATTACGGAGCAGTCGGCGCACCAAGGTTCGTAGCACACTCTTGCCAGAGTGCGACTCGGGACTTTCGGGACTCATTCGTTATCTCCGATCATTGCAATCTGCTTTGCGCCCACAGGCCGAGCTTCACCGCTGCCCCGGCGCGATCACGCGAAATATAAATGATTGTCCCCTATGTTAGCTGTTGTGTCAGCCGGAATCCCAAGGGGCCTGATTGTCACTTGCGACTATCAGAATCAATCGAGGCGGCAGCGGAGCGGCTGCCGCTCCCGTTTGCCTCATGGCCGGCTGGGTCCGAGCCCTCGGCTTCGCCCGTCTCACTCCGCGCGGCTCCCAGCAGAGTGGCGGCGTCCAGACCATGTTCTTCGCGATAATGCTCGAACGACATTTTGCCGTCCCACCACGCCCAATTCATGGGATAAATATCGGGATCGAGAAATACCTGATAGAAGTGCCACACCACGATCGCCAGCGTGGCCAGCACCGCCTCATAAAAGTGTATGGCCGTGGCAATGTCCAGCCACCAGCGCGGCAGCAGATCGCCGAAGAACACTTTTGCCCACAACATGACGCCCGTTCCAGCCATCACGAACATGCCCCATACCAGCGCCCAGTACTCAGCTTTCTCGGCGTAGTTGAAGCGGGCGAACTCCGGCTTGTGGGATTTCAATCCCAGGTAGTACAGCAGAGTCCCCACTACATCGGAGGCGTCCTTGGGAACGGGAATGAAGTCGCGCAGCAGTCGGCGCCCATCTCGGGTTACAACGACGTAAATCAGGTGGTAGAGGCTGGTGGCAATCAGCACTACACCGGCGACGCGGTGAATGATGCCGCGCAAGTGTTCCCCCAGGCCCAACAACTCAGCGAACCAGGACGTCGGATACTTGAGGGCAAATCCCGTCAGCACCAGCACGATGAAACTTGAGAACAGGAACACGTGCTGGTATCGCTGGTTGGCGGTCATGCGCGTCACCAGTCGGTGTTCCTGTTTCCGCCGCAGGATGGCCTTCCGCCGCCAGATGATGAGGTTATGCATTACCATGCCGCCGATCACCACTACGATCATGCTGACATAGAGCTGCCGGATCCAGCGTACGGCTTTGCTGCCGGTATCGGCCGACAGGGGCAATTCGATGTGCACCTTGCCGGCCACAAATTTCTCCGTGACGCCGGGATGGCATTGTCCGCAGGTGTGTACCAGGTTGGCGCGGTTGATGGTGGAACGCGGATCGCTCGACGGCAAAATGTTGTGAACGCCGTGGCAACTGGCGCAGTTGGCTACGACTTGTGAACCCAGTTCCGAAGCCAGCCCGTGATAGCTCTCCAGATAGCTCGTTACCCGCCCGCCCGGGACCCCAAATTCCCGCGAGAGCCGCACGCCTTCATGGCAACGGGCGCAGGTCGTACGGGCCAGGTTCTGGGTGGAAACAGACGAGTTCGGGTCGATGTGCGACTTGATGGTGTGGATGCCGTGACAGTCCGTACACACCGGGGCCTGCCAGTTGCCACGGGTAATCGCCTGGCCGTGAATGCTGGCCATGAATTCCTGCTGTACCGACGAGTGGCACTTGGCGCAGGTGGCGGGCACATTAAACTTGAAGATCGAAGATTTCGGGTTGTTGGCCGACAGAATCTCATGCACGCCGTGGCAGTCCGTACACACGGCTGCCTTCATCGACCCATTAGCGACGGCGCGGCCATGCACGCTTTCCTCGTAAGAGACAAACTGCTGCGTGCTGTGGCCAGTTTTTTCCATCACGAACTTCTGCCCATGGCACTTGGCGCAGGTGGCAGGTATGTTGAGGTGATTTGCCGGCGACTTGGGATCGATCGAGGCGACGATCTGGTGGGGGCTGCCGTGGCACGTCAGACATGTCGGAGCTTCCAGATCGCCGTCCTTCCTGGCGGCAGCATGGAGTCCTGCGCGATATCCGCGCACTGCATCTTCGTGGCAGGTAGCGCACTGCTGGGGTGCCACGTCGGAAGCATGTCCCACTTCATGTTCGTTGCCGTGACAACTGGTGCAGGCAGTCTTCCCCAGCAAGCCATGCACGCTCTGGGGTACTTGATGGCCGGCATCGTCGTGGCACTTGGAGCAGCTCACCTTCGGCATCGGCGTCGGGTGCGGATAATCCTTCACTCCCTCGTGGCAGAAGGTGCAACCCAAATCGCCGTGCACACTGGCCGAATGTTTCGCGGCATCGACGTAAAGACTGCGGCCTGTGCTCGACTTCATTCCCTTGTCGCCGTGACATGCTAGGCAACCCTGGTTGGCCGCTGGGGCTGCCAGCATCAGATAAAGGGCCGCTGCCGATATGAACATCATCGAGCTTTACCTTTCCTGGGTTGCATGCGGAAGTTGCACGCGTCTGCCGCAATCTGCACCCTTGTCACCATCAACAGGCTCTAGCGATACGCAAACACCATCGCGTAAATGATCCAAACCACAATGCAGAATCCGATGGTCAACGCAATCCAGGCGAAGGTTCGGATGGTCTTGACCACAATCGGCGGCTGGGGTTCTTCCAGATTTGCTTCCAACTGGCCGCTGGCCACCAGCGCTTCGTACTCCAGCGGCTTGTCCCGCTTCAATTCCGCCAGCGGCACATGGCCGGTGAACACCGTAGTGTCCATGGGAAATTTTTCTGGACGCAGATGAGTGTTGAAGAAATGCACCGTGAAAATGAAGCCCGTCGCCAGCAGAGCTTCGTCGCTGTGAATGATCGTTGCCACGTTGAGAAACGACCCCGGCATAAAGCGCGTGAAAAAGACCGGGAACCACAGCGTGAGGCCGGTGAATCCGATCACAAACACGCCCCAGAACACCGCGAAATAGTCGAACTTTTCCCAGTAAGTCCACCGTCCGTACTGCGGCCGCTCTCCGATCCCGATGAACCACTTCATGGTGGCCAAGAACTGCTTCCCGTCCTGCGGAGTGGGCAGCATCGTGTTGGGGCCAAGCAGCAAGGCACGCCATGATTTGTATTCGCGCTTTTTCAACCGGTACAGGTCCACTAGATGCGTGGTGAAAACGCCGAACATGAGCATAGCTGCTGTGCGGTGAATGAAGCCGGCAGTTTGAAACCCGCCCATCAGGTGCGACAGGGTGGACGCCCACGGAGTGTAGGAAAACTTCAGCGAGAGTCCTGTAATCGCCAGGCTTACAAAGCTGACGATCATGCAGGCATGCAGCACCCGTTGCAGGCGCGTGAAACGCACAAATTCGCGCTCGGGCGGCTTACGGCCGACGGACCCCTCCGCGGTACCGTTGAAACGACCGTGGCTTCGAACTTCCACTGGAGCGCCCATCTACTTGCCCTCCGTGTGAGATATCGACCCTGAAGCGCCATCACCGTTCGAAGTTTTTTCCCGCGCTTCCTCCGCCTTCAATTCCCGGCGCATCTGGAAAGCCCGCGGCAGCCACAACAGCGTGTGCAATCCGCTGATGACGAACGTGCCCACCAGTAGCCCGGTCATTCCCCAGAATGTCCAGAACAAGTACGGGTACTTGGCGGGATCGTGGTGTGTGGCATGGGTGAGGTATCCGGCAAACCGGCGCGTGGCCGTGGCGTGGCACTTCTGGCAGGTGGCCACCACGTTGGCCCGGCTCAAATGCGATCTGGGGTCGGCCACCCGCAGAATGTCATGCGAACCGTGGCAGTCAAAACACTTGGCGGTGTTGGCGTAACCCAACCGTGAAACTTTGCCGTGATACGTCTCGAAATAGGTCTCCGCGATTTTCTCGTGGCAGCGTCCGCACTTCGTCATGATGTCGAGCTTGAAGCCGAGCTGGTCGGTGCGGCTAATGGAGTGGGCGCTGTGGCAGTCGCTGCAGACCGGCAGCGCTTTGTCGGTCTTCGTCACCACCACAGAATGCACGCTCTGAACGAATTGCTCCTGGATGCCGTGATGACAGGCCCCGCACGTGGCAGGCACATTTTTCGGATTGACCGTGGATTCCGGATCGCTGGCCGGCAACACGCTGTGTGCGGTGTGGCAGTTGTTGCAAGTTGCCGTCACCGTCAGGCCGCTCTTGAGCAGGCCTTTGCCGTGGATGCTCTCGTTGTAGTTGCTGATGATTTCGTGTTGCCGCCCCACGTATCGCATCGCCGCTTTTTGCCCTTCGCGATGGCAGCGTCCGCACAAATCCGGGACATTAGTGGCAAAGGTCGCCGATTCCGGATCATGCTTGCCGAGAACATGGTGCGTCCCGTGGCACTCTTTGCACGTGGGACCGTTGGGGTCGTTCTTGGCGATGAGTTGCCCGTGCGTGCTGCGCTGATAAAGCTGGCCGATCTCGGTGTGGCACTGGGTGCAATCCACCTTTCGGGTAATGGTTTCGCAGGGACGCACGCGCGAGGCGTTGACTTCGGAGTGACACTGGCTGCAAGCCACACGCGAGTGGCGGGAACTGGCCACGTCCCCAGCCCGCACAAACATGGCGCGTCCGTCGCGCGCCTTCAGTTGCTCGTTGGAATGGCAATGCAGGCAGTCGGCATCCGCCATCCCCTGGGTGTAAAACTCTTTTCGTACCTTGTGCGGCTGATGACAGTCCACGCAAGCGGGCAACACGTTCGCTTCCTTTTCCCACAACTCGCCGCGGATGATTTTGCGGTGCACCTGTTCAATCTGGGCGTGGCACTTGGTGCAGGTGGCCGCGATATTGCGCCGCGCGATTGACGAGTTGGGGTCGGTATGCGGCAGAATCAAATGTGCGGTATGGCAGGAAGCGCAGTTGGCTGCGACGATCAGCCCCTTTTTCAGCAGGCCTTCGCCGTGGATGCTCTCGGAATAATTCTCCAGAATGTCGTGCTGGTCGATCTTTCGGCTGGTCTGAACCGGCGTGCCCTCGCGATGGCACTGCCCGCATACAAATGGCACTTTCAGCGGGGCAACCGCAGACCGCGAGTCTTTGACCGGAACAATGTCGTGATTACCATGGCAGTTGACGCAACGTGGAGCCAGCGCATCGCCACGCGCCACAGCCTTGCCGTGAAGTGAGCGGGCGTGCTGTTCGCCCTCCACCGTGTGGCACGATCCGCAGTTGACTTTGGCCAACGGGGTAGAGTGCGGTAGATCTTTTCCCTCCAGATCAGCGTGGCAGGCAGTGCACCCGAGCGCTCCATGCACAGATCCAGAGAACTTCTTCCCGTCCACAAATAGAGACACGGTGCGTGAGCCGCGTTTGGTGGTCAACGTCCTGTCGCCGTGGCAGGCCAGGCATGTATCGCTGTCGCCTCCCGAACTGGCGTGTGCGCTTGCGGAACGAAACCCAGCCAGACTCGTTCCCCCCAGGTACACCCACCCCGCGAATACAAGTATCAATAGGCTCCTTCGGCGGGCCACTCTCCTGACGAGAAGAAGTACGGAAGATCGTGCCTCAATTCGGTTTTGTCGATATCGTGCCATCTCAGCCGGTTTCAAGATCGATCAGTAGTCGACGGATCGTTGCAATTTTCATCATTGCTGATGAATTTCGCCGCGTTCTTATTTGCTGACTAGTTCATTGTTCTTCCTGGTCGATACATTGACAATGAGTGACCTCACGTGGTGTGGTGATTTTCATCACAAAGCGGTGGTTGTCGCGTTAATCGACCCCGGAAGCAAGAAGGGAAACGAAAAACCAAACGCGGCTACGTATTGCATCTGGGCGAGGAAAGCCAGCCATGGCTGCCCAGAGGCCCGCACGCCAACTCTGCAGGTTGCTCAGTGGACCCTCATCGGACGCGATCGACGGCTTCTGCCCATGCCGACCGAACGCACGCGGTCGTATGCACGGTGCAGGTCCTGGCTGAGGGCGGTAACGACCTTCATACAAGCTTCCCGGTGATCGTGCAGGAATTCCATGAGATCTTTGCGCCGCACCAGCGCCACGCGGGTACTGTCCAGTAACTCGGCCGTCATCTCGTGAGGAGTGCCTGCCAAGCACGCACTAAGCCCCAGGATCTCTCCCGGTCCCGCAATCCTCAGAGTCAGACGGCTGCCTGATTCTGAGCAGACGGAGAGCCGGGCGCGGCCTTCGCAAAGCACAAGAACGCCTTTGCAAGGTGAACCTTCGCGAAACAAGACCGTCCCGCGCTGGTATTCGTTTGTGGCTTTAAGGGCGTCGAAAGCCTTCAGAGTCTCGATGGGAAGATCGTAGAACAGCCGATCGGACCGTTCGCCACTTTCCATGTAGCTTGTTTCAATCCCACTCTCCATGCTCTTGTTCTTAATCCGCGCTGCATCAGGAGACAGTGATTGCTGTCACCGCTGAGCGTGACTCAAGCCCCATGGAAGCGGCATCAGTTGTTGGTGGCGATCAGCTTAAGTGCGCCTTTATTGCGAATGATCAGTGTCGAACCCTTAGCCTGCACGATCTGTCTCTTTTTCAGGTCGGCAAACAGACGCGTGACCGTTTCCCGTGACGTGCCGATCATCTGGGCGATCTCTTCGTGGGTCAGCGCCAATTTCAGCCGGGGTTCCTGTTTGGCGGCTTCGCCGTTCTTGGAACTCCACTCCAGCAACAATTTGGCCAGCTTCTCGCCGGCCGAGTGGGACAGGCCCAGAGAGCGGACCTCGTGGCAGGCGGTGTTGTACTTCTCGCTCAGTTGCTCCGCCACTTTGAAACAAGCGTCGGAGTGCTCTCTCAGGAAGTGCAGAAAATCGTCCCGTTTCACAAAGTTGACTTGGCAGGGATCGATGGTTTCCGCCGTTAATTCATAGGGTTTCCCAGAGACGGACGCGCTCAGGCCAAGGACCTCGCCGGGTTCGGCGATCTTCACGATCAGCGTCTTTCCGTCGGTAGCGCAAATGGAAAGTTTTACGCGGCCTTTGCACAACACAAAAATTCCGCGTGGTGCCTGCCCTTCAACAAACAGCACCGCACCCTTCGGATACGCAGTGGCGTACTTGATGCCTTCAAACGCCTGTAACGCCGGGCCCGGCAGATCGCAAAACAAACGCTCGGTTCGAGTCTTACATGTAAGACAGCTTTCGATAATGTCAAGTCCGTATGGTGAGAGCACAACCCACCCCCTGTGACGCGGGATTTGTGGCCGAAGAAGCGGCGCGTAGTCGCGAACGAAAGCCTGTGACCTGCATCACTAAGGTAGTGTGCGCTCTCGGCAACGGCGTGGCTGTGACTTAAGGCACTAGAGGTTGTGATGTGCCTCACAAAAAGGGTGCTTAGCGTAAGCTGTTGAGGGACAAACCACCTCGCAAAACCCAAGCCTCGAGCGGGGTGCGGCGGGGAGGTCGAAGCCTTCAGAGTCCCGGGCCACCCTGAGTCGCGTGTTCCATCGGTCCCAGGCTTCGCAGACACTCCTCAACCCCAACGCTGCAGGCAGCGGACGTTGGCCGTCGCGAGCACAGAAAAGCTGGCTTTCCGGCGCATTTCAGGGCATACTATGCGACAGGAGGCCGGTCCCCCGCCGATTCTTTCATATATGCCAACCTTGCATGACCATGCGCAAAACGGGCTGACGACCGCTCCCGGCAACGTCCTCGGCCAGCAACAACGGCGCCGGATGCTGACCGCTTTGCTGTTGCTGACCTTGGCTTTGATCCTTGTACTGGTCAAGGATTGGCGGGTTTTGTCGCCCCCGCCTTCCACTACAGCGGAGACGGTTGAGGCGGAAACCACTCAGCCGATGCCTTCGCCGGCTAGCGCGACCCTCCCGGCCCCGCCCGTGCCAATTCACGCTTCGACGGAAGCGGCACGCGTCAAGAAACCTCCCGCACACATCGCTTCGGCAAAGGCCGCAGAGCCGGCGATGGCTGTGACCACCAGCCGTGCGGTGCTTCCGCCCTTGGAAGTGGAAGTGGTTGCCGGCAATCAGCGCCATACCGTGGACGCCGGAACCAATTCGGTGAGCGTCAGGATGCAAGAGGGACTGGCGCCCCTGTCGCCCAACGCTCAGCCCCAGGCGGCCGAAGGAACCGTGTCCAATGCCACGGAGCGGGTGCAGCTTTCGCCGGACACGGTGCAGTTGCTTGACCGCCCCGTGCAGCCGAGCTACCCCTTGCTGGCAAAGCAGATGAAGGTGCAGGGAGCGGTGATTCTGGAAGCGCTGATCGGGAAGACCGGCGACATCCAGGAAATTCAGGTGCTAGGCGGTCCCGCGATTCTGTCGGCGGCGGCGCGAGAAGCGGTCCGGCAATGGCGTTTCAAGCCGCATTTGCAGAGCGGGAAAGCGGTGGAGACCGAGGCCCGCATCACGGTCAATTTCACGATTTCCACTTACTGACGTGCCGTCCAGCCTGAAGCGGACAAAATTAAACGGGCGCTCTGGACCTTTTTGGATCCAGGGCGCCCGTGGCAGCCCTCCCCCAGAACTGCTCAATTAGGAAGTTAAACCGGAGGGGAGAATTTGAAAATGGCACGCCCGTGCCAGTTTGTCCCCGAATGTGCCATCCCCTAAACTCTGCGCTGGAAGCGCTAATTGAGGTTGCTCTCGCCTCTTTTACGGTGGCGAAGAGTTGACCGCAGAAGAGATCTCCACCCGATTCCTTCCGTTGGCCTTGGCGACATAGAGAGCGGCATCGGCCTGCCGTAGCAGGGTTTGGCAGTCGGCTTCAATTTGTCTGATTTGCGCGGCCGACGCCACTCCCACACTGACAGTGACAGCAATTTGGCTGGTTGCGGTGCAAATGGCATTGTCAGAGATGCATTGGCGTGCGCGTTCTGCTAGAGCTACGAGGTCGGGTTGACGGCAGCCAGGAACCACAGCCAAAAATTCTTCTCCGCCGTAGCGCCCCACGAAATCGTAACCCCGGAAGGATGCGCGCAGCCGGCGTCCGACCTCCTGCAGCACCGCATCCCCGATCAGGTGCCCATAGGTGTCGTTGATTCTCTTGAACTGATCCAGGTCGAACATCACAACAGCCAGTGGGTCGTGACTGCGGAAGGCCCGCTGGCTTTCCCGGTTGAGCGCATCCAGGACGGCGCCGCGGTTCCACAATCCGGTAAGGCGATCGTGCGCAGCTTCGTATTGCAGTTCGTCGTGGGCGCGAATGAGCGCATCCTGAAGCTGCAGAATGCGACCTCCGGCCCGGATGCGCGCCCGGAGCTCGTCAGCGTCGAACGGCTTGGTCAAATAATCATCCGCCCCAGCTTCCAGAGCGGCGACCACATCCTGCTTGCTGTCTTTGGCGGAAAGCAGAAGGATGTAGCGATACGGCTTGGCGTTGCCTTGGCGGATCCGGCGGCACAACTCCACCCCATCCATGCCGGGCATCATCCAATCCAGGATCAGCATCTGCGGAGCTTCTTGGGCTTGCAGCGCGTTCCATGCCGCAACCCCGTCATTTACGAGGACGATGTGATGGCCCCACTCCTCTAGGTAACTCTTCAGAATGTGGCGAAACAGCCGGTCATCCTCGGCGACCAGAACACTCTGTGGAAACGGCTGCTTCGCAACCGTCTGGATTGCCCGTTCTGAGGCCTCGGAGTCGCTATCCATTCATTGCTCCCTGCCATTGTACATTCCAGCGATTTTGGTCATGCCTTTCTTGAGATTGCAAACCAAACAAGATACTCCCAACCGATTTCTTCGGCTCACGGGTGGCGCTCTGCCACCCAGGGACCTACACGGCGCACACGGAAGTGCGAAAGCAACGGAGCCGGCTGAAGTTCCACAGGTTCACGCCGATGATGCACTAGAAGCTTCCATTGCCATAATGCTGTCGATTGAGGAGCACGAGATATACCGCAATGTGCTGGAAGGGCTGCAGACGGGGGTGTATGTGCTGGACCGCGCCGGGAAGATCCTGCTTTGGAACCGTGGAGCGGAGAAGCTGACCGGTTTCCTGCAGTATGAGGTCATCGGACACTGCTGCCAGGACAACATCCTGCCGCAATGCAACCATCATGGATGTGAGAGCTGCCGCGGCGAATGCCCATTCGGTACCAGCCTGGGATACGGATTGCCGCACGACTTCCGTATTCAACTGGCGCACAAACGCGGACACAGCATTCAGGTGCTCATGCACAGTGAACCCGTTTTCGACGCGAACGGGGCAGCGATAGCCACGGCGCAGAGCTTCGACCAGCAGCGATTTGCCACCGACAGCGAGCCAGCCCAGCGCAGCTTATCCACCTGCGGTGGCCTCGATGAGGCGGAAGTCCCCAATTGCAGCTATGCGCGATTGCAGTTGCAGGAGAGCCTGGCGGCGTTCGTGGACTACCACCTCCCGTTCGGCGTCATCCTGATTCAAGTGGACCACCTGGGCGAGTTCCGCGCAGCCTATGGTCGCCCCGCCGGGGACGCCATTCTGCGGGTTGTGGCCCAGACCGTCCGCAACAGCCTGCACTCGGGTGATTTCCTCGGGCGATGGGCGGACGATCAGTTCCTGGTGGTTCTCCCCAACTGCAGTCCGGTGGGAGTGCAGCTGGCTGGTGACCGTCTTGCCAGATTGCTGAGCCGCCCCAAATTGCAATGGTGGGGCGACGAGCACTCGGTCACGACTTCGATTGGACGTGCCCTGGTACAGGAGGGAGACTCGCTGGAGTCGCTATTGCAGCGGGCGAAACCGGGAGTGACATCGGCTGCATCTGGCGATGTGGCGCATTCCGCTCGCGCGAGCACCTATCCCAACGGAGCGGAAGTATTCAAGGGTTAAGCTGATGTTCACGATTATCGGAATCGTGGTTGTCTTCGGGGCCGTGCTGGGCGGTTTCCTCATGGAGCATGGCCACGTCCGTGTGTTAATACAACCGGCGGAATTGCTGATCATCGGAGGCGCAGGCTGCGGGACGGTCCTGATCGCCAACCCGCTGCACATTCTCAAACAGATCGCGGGAGGAATCGGCGGCGTCTTCGGCAGCTCGAAATTCACCAGGCAGCGCTACCTGGATACGCTGAAGATGATCTACGATCTGGTGAACAAGGCGCGCCGCGAAGGACTGATGTCGCTGGAGAGCGACATCGAGCAGCCGGACAAAAGTCCGGTGCTCTCCAAGCATCCGGAGTTCCTCAACGATCATCATGTCCGAGACTTCTTTTGTGACACCATGCGCATGGCCATCACTGGAGTCGAAGCCTTCGACCTCGACCAGTTGCTCGATCTGGACATGGAGGTGCACCATCATCATGCCACCCAACCGGTGACATCGCTTTCGACCATGGCGGATTCGTTGCCCGGCTTGGGCATCGTGGCGGCAGTGCTGGGCGTGGTGATCACCATGGGAGCGCTGGGCGGTCCGCCGGAAGAGATCGGGGAAAAAGTGGCAGCCGCATTGGTGGGAACGTTTTTGGGCATTCTGCTCTGCTACGGCCTGGTCGGCCCGATTGCAGCCAACATGGCGAAAGCGGCTGAGGACGAACGTGCCTACCTGCACGTGATCAGAGTGACCATGATTGCCTTCCTGAAGGGAAGCGCTCCCACGCTGGCGGTGGAATTCGGGCGGCGCGCGATTCCCTCCCATGTTCGTCCTCCATTTCAAGAAGTGGAAGCCACTTGCCGCGGCCACGCTGCCGGAGAAGCAGCAGCAGCCCCGGATGCCGCGGCCGCTTCAGCCTGAGCTGGACTGACTTCATGGACAAAGCCCGCCCCATCATCATCATCAAGAAAGCCGGACACGGCGGCCATCACGGCGGTGCCTGGAAAGTGGCTTACGCCGATTTTGTCACTGCCATGATGGCGTTGTTCATCGTGCTTTGGCTGCTGAATAGCAGCAAGCAGATTCAGGAAGCCGTTGGCGGATACTTCAAGGACCCTTCCGGTACGTCGAAGATGGTTGGCACGGACATGCGCGGGTCGGGAGACAACTTCACCATCTCGAAAGACAATATGGCCGTGCTGAAGGAGGAACTGCAGAAGCGTATCCGCAAGATGAACGACTTCGAAAAACTCAAGGACCAGATTGAGATCACAGTGACCGACGAAGGGCTGCGCATCGAATTGATGGAATCCGAGAAGAACACATTTTTCGATTCGGGCAGTCCCATGCCGAATGACAGTGGCAAAGAGCTGCTTTTGCTGCTGGCGCAGCAAATGGGCAAGCTCCCCAACCGGCTGACCATCGAAGGCCACACTGACTCTAAGCCGTATTCGGGCAACAACGACTACGGCAACTGGGAACTCTCAGCGGACCGCGCGAATGCCGCTCGCCGCCTCATGCAGCAGCAAGGCGTAAGGCCTGACCAAGTTTCTGAGGTGCGGGGATACGCCGATCAGTTGCTGCGCAACAAGGAGAACCCGGAAGACCCGTCCAATCGCCGCATCTCGGTGATCGTGCATTATCTCGACAAGCCGGAGGCTCCACTGACCAAAGGGTCAGCAGAAAAGCCCCAGGCTGAGAAAACTCCGGCTAATGAAAAGAAGTGAGTACCACGCCCGGTGGATACGCGGGGCGAAACCAACCACCACCGTCCGCCCGCCTACTTCCACAGATAATAAAACCCGACGTGATCATCCAATAGCTTCTCGCGCGTGGGCAGCCACTGCGAAAGGTCGCCGAACAGCAGATCGAGCAGCGTCTTACGCTCTTTCTCGGGGTGCACAAGAACCGGCTCGCCCTTAATGCCAACTGACTTGGCGGTGTCGTTGACCGCGTCCTGGAAGTCGCCGACCTGATCGATCAGGTGCATGGAGAGAGCTTCTTTGCCGGTCCAGACGCGGCCGTCGGCGATGGATTTGATGTCGTCAAACTTGGAGTGGCGCCCGTCGGCCACCGCCTGCACGAACTGCCCGTACATGTTGTCGATCAGCGATTGCATGTACTGCCGCTCGGCGGGAGTCATTTCGCGCGAGGGATCACCGGTGTCTTTGAACTCACCCACTTTCAGGACTTCCGGCTTGAGTTTTGCCCAGCGCATCAAGTCTCCATAGTTGACCCATTCAGCGATCACGCCGATGGAACCGACGATGCTGCCATTGTCGGCGAAGATTTTGTTGGTTGCGGAGGAAACATAGTAGGCGCCGCTGGCCCCGACGCTTTCGATGGAGGCCACAATGTGTTTCTTCTTCTCATCGCGCAGCCGTTTGACCGCGCGATAGATTTCCTCAGACGCCGCTACCCCGCCGCCCGGCGAGTTGACGTGAATCACGATGGCCTTGATCGAGTCGTCATCGCCGAACTTCTTCAGTTGGCTGCAGACAGTTTTCGGATCGAGGATCACGCCTTCCAGGTCAACCACGCCAATCTTGTCGCCAAAGCTGGTCAGCGACGACTCTTCGCCGCCGGCGTGCAGCGTGAAATAGACCAGCGTAAACACGGCCATAACGAAGAGGAAGAATGCGCCTCCACCGATGACGATCCAGAGCCAAACCCGCGAGCGGCCGTTTTCAGGCATGAGATTGAGTGTAGTTTAGCACTGGAAGGCAGGTTCGAGTTTCCGGTTTCCAGTTTCGAGTTTCCAAAAAGGCACGTGAGAGGGGAAGTTCCTGGAACAAGGTTCATTCGTCACATACAGTTTCCGGTTTCTAGGTTTCAGTTAGAACTGGTCAAACAGTAACCGGATGGATTGAGCATGGGACACTCTTATCGAGAGCTAATTGTCTGGCAGAGGGCAGTTGCGCTGGTCACGGAGATCTATCGTGACACCAAGAGCTTCCCCAAGGAAGAGACCTATGGGCTCACAAACCAGATCAGACGGTCGGCGATTTCTGTGGCGAGTAACATCGCGGAAGGACAGGGTCGGCTCTCCAAGCGGGAGTTCCGGCAGTTCCTTGGACAGGCACGCGGGTCGCTGATTGAGATGGAGACTCAACTTGCGATCGCCGAGAATCTTGGCTATCTCAGTCACGAAGCGGCTGGGCGTCTCATGGCCGTCTCAGGCGAAGTTAGCCGCCTTCTTCATGGATTGATACAGTCCCTGCAACAAGTCGCATAGGTTCCGGTTTCTAGTGTCTAGTCTCCAGTCTCCAGTTTCTAGAAACAGTGCATGGACAAATGAAGACTGGAACATTTGTAGACACGGTTTTCTCTGGAAACTAGAAACCGGAAACTAGAAACTCGCAACGATGACCCGCAGCGCTCCCCGCGCCAGGCTAACCTCGACCGGAGTCTGGCAGACGAACTCGCCATCAGCGTACACATCCAGCGGAACCTCGGTTTCGATGCGCAGGCGAGCGGTCTGGAAATAGTCCACCTGTGTAATCCTCAGGTGACGGCCGAAATAAACAATAGGAAACAAAGAGAACAGTTTGAGCTTGCCGATCTCCCGAATGGCGCAGACGTCGAGCTGGCCGTCGTCCATTTGCGCGCGCGGTGCGATTTTCATGCCCCCGCCATAGATGGGTGTGTTGGCGAACGCGGTCAGAAAAACAGGCTGGTCAAGGTGCATGGCGAGCGGCTCGGATTGGTCAAGTATGGCCCGGCTGAGTTTCATGCGCCGGGGAGAAAAGCGGAAAAGAGCTGCGGGCAGACTGAGAGCGTAGCCGCCATGTCCGCGCAGCCAGGATGGCAGGCCATTGGCGAGCCGGGCGACCTCGGCGTCGAGGCCCACACTGCCGATGCTGCAGAAATAGTGTTTGTGTGGCGCGGGCGCCTCGTTCGCGTCTGCGAGCGGCGAGATCATGCCCAGATCAATGGTCCTCACATTGTTCGCGCCCAGACAGAACCCGCGCCACGCTGCCAAAGCATCGCGCAAGCCGCGCAGCTTAAGTGCACGGGCAAAATCATTGCCGCTGCCGCATGGCACGATGAGTACAGGAAGGTCGAGCTTGACCAATTGCGCCAGATGGCGGTGCACGGTTCCGTCGCCGCCGAAGATAAGAATCACATCGGCGTCGGCAGAGTCGCCAGGCATGCCCATCGTCCAACTGGCGCTTGCGGCCTGGCGAAATGACTTGAGGTCCTTTTCCGAAGAACCCAGCCCGAGGATAGCCGTGGCGCGCACGTCGCGCTAGAGAGTACCAAATTTCTTTGCCAATGCACCAGGGGGCGCAGATGTCGTCGGGTCGTCCGTCGTTGGTCGTTAGTCATCCGTCGCTGGCCGTTTGCCGTTGATCGTCCGTGATTGGGGACTGACGACTTACCACTGGCAACTAACGACTAACCACTTCCGTACAATCCCGCTTTCTTGATGTACTCGGCCACTTCCGGGGTAACGAATCGCGCCAGTGAGCGTTTTGCCGCAGCGGCCTGGCGAATCGCAGAAGCGGAAATGTTCTTGTGAACGTTTTCCAGCAGATGCACCCGCACTCCCGGCAACACCAGCTCGCCATGTGCCGGTTGCTGGTTGAAGGGCTTAGTGACCGAGGCCTTGGGACGCAGGGATTCCGGCAGGGCGTTGGCAACATCGGCGAGCGAATAGCCCGGGCGGCTGGCCACAATGAACTCACATTCAGTAAACAGCGCTTCTGCTTCATGCCACGCGGCGATGTCCTGAAAGGCGTCGATACCCAGCAGAAGGAAAAGACGGTCGCTCTTCCTGAGACTGCGTTTCAGCGCGCGAACGGTGTCGATGCTGTAGTTTGGGGTCGCTGGAATACTGTTTGATGGAACCTTCACCGCGGTACTCGCATGAACCGGTGCCTCCAGCAAAGATGGCACGAAGGTTTTTTCCGCCACAGTGGACAGCGCGATCATGGCGTACCGGTGCGCATAGAGCGAAAGCGGATGACGCCGTTTGTGAGGCGGGACATTCGCCGGGACGAAGTAAATGCGGCCCAGCTCAAAGCGCCCGCGTGCGGCGTGCGCCAGCGCAAGATGGCCGCGATGGATGGGATCGAACGTGCCGCCGAAGAGCCCGATGTTCATATCCGCTCGGCCAGTTTCGCCGATGAACCATACCTGTCACGATCGATTCCGTGATCGAATAGTGTCACTGTGGCATTCCATACTAAGATGTAACGGATGTAACTTCAAATTGGGGTGCGGTGGTACTGGGTTGTCCTGCCGGCCAAGTCCCGTTTTTCAGGAGCCGGTTGAACTGCGGTAACTCGCGGATGTCCTAATTCGGCACTAACGTTGATGTGTATGCGAGACAAACTCCCCCTGCTCCGCACACGCTCCATCGCCCCGGCCCGGGCGCCATTCCTGCGGTATGGCGTAGCCGTTCTGAGTATCATTCTCGCCCTGATTCCGGCCTTGGCGCTCTCCGACGTGGTGGAAAGCCGGCTGGTCGTGTTTGCGGTCGCCATCATGGTCAGCGCCTGGTATGGCGGCTGGAAACCGGGTTTGGTGGCGACCACATTTGCCCTCACCGTCAGCGCCTATTTTTCGCTGGCGCCGGGAGGCACTCCCTCCGAATACCGCAAGGCCATCATCCATCTCATGCTGTTCGTGTTTGTGGCGCTGCTGATCTGTTCCTTCAACGCGGCCCTGCGCTCCGCACAGGAGGGGCTGCGCCGATCGGAGACCAACTTTCGCTCGCTGGTGACCAATGCTCCCTACGGAATCTGCCGCTGCGACGCCGCCGGAATTTTGCTGGGCGTCAATCCCGCGATGGTGAAGATGCTCGGCTTCACCGCACAAGAAGAGCTGACGGGAAAGAACTCGGCAAATCTGTATGCTGACGCGCAGCACTGGTTCAAGGTTGCCGATGCGTTGCGCGCCGAGCAACATTTCAACAATCTGGATGCCGTCTGGATCCGCAAAGACGGCACGCCGGTTACGGTGCGCCTGTCCGGACGCACCATCCGCGACCAGGAGAATACATTCTTCGAACTGTTTGCGGAAGATGTGACGGAACGGCGGACGCTGGAGTTGCAATTGCGCCAGTCGCAAAAGATGGAAGCGGTAGGACGGCTGGCCGGGGGAATTGCGCATGATTTCAATAACCTGCTGATGGTGATTTCGGGTTACTCCGAGTTGTTGCTGGATCGGATCGACCCGGGCGATCCCTCCATGCGCGGCCCGGCTCGGGAAATTGCCAGTGCCGCCGGCCGGGCGACGACCTTGACACGCCAGCTTCTGGCGTTTAGCCGCAAGCAAATGATGATGCCCAAGGTACTTGACCTGAATGGCGTGGTGTCAGAGAACCTGAAAATGCTGAACCGGCTGATTGGCGAAGACGTCGAGTTGGTGATGGTTCCGGGCGGCGATCTCTGGCGGGTGAAAGCCGATCCCGGACAAATCGAACAAGTGATCATGAATCTTGCGGTCAACGCGCGCGACGCCATGCCCAACGGCGGCAAGCTGACGATTGAAACGGCCAACGTGACTCTGGATGAAGGTTACGCGCGACAGCATGCTCCGGTGGCGCCGGGAGAGTACGTAATGTTGGCCCTCAGCGACACGGGTGCGGGGATGGACTCCGAAACCCAGAGCCACATCTTCGAGCCGTTTTACACCACCAAAGGTCCAAAGGGCACCGGACTCGGGCTCTCAACCGTGTACGGCATTGTCAAGCAGAGCGGCGGCTACATCTGGGTTTACAGCGAACCCGGGAAGGGAAGCACGTTCAAGATTTACTTGCCGCGCGTGACCGAGGCCGGAGAAGCAGCGGCTGCATCCACAGTGCAGACGCAGGCCACGGTCCCCGGACAGGAAACCATCCTGCTGGTGGAAGACGAAGCGACTGTGCGCAAGCTGGCGCGCGAGTGTCTGCAACTGCAAGGCTACGTCGTTCTGGAGGCTGTGGAAGGTGCCGCGGCGCTGCAGCTTGCCCAAATGCATCCGGGTCCGATCCATTTACTTCTGACGGACGTGATCATGCCGGGAATGACCGGACGCGAGCTTGCCAGTCGGCTTTCCCGGAGCCGCCCGGGTATCAAGGTGCTCTACATGTCCGGCTACACAGAGAACGTCATCGGCCACAACGGCATGCTGGATGCCGGCGTCATGTTGTTGCAAAAGCCGTTCAGCCTGCCTACGTTACGAGCCAAAGTGAGGGAAGTTCTCGAAACAGAGCTTCCGCTGGAAGCCTCTCTGGCAGCTGATTCTGCTCCACTGCATGCCGGAATTTCTTATTCCCGCGCGCAACGCTTCAAATTGCAGTTGCCGTTGAAGTACCGTCCGGTCGGCGAGTCCATCTGGCTCACAGGAACAACCGAAAACATCAGCCGCTCCGGAGTGCTGTTCCGCGCCGAACAGGCCATAGCGCCGCATGTGGTCATTGAAATCAATCTGGTGTTGCCGGCGGAAATTGCCGGACTATCGGCAGCCGAGGTGGTGTGCCGTGGCGAGGTAGTGCGGGCTATGCCAGCAGAAGATTCGACGCTGAGCCCAGCGCTGGCCGCCAGAATCCTGCAGTATCACTTCCAAAGTTCGCAGATTCCGCAAGCCTGAACCTGATTCAATGTGGCCGGTGAAAGAGCTTGACCAGAAATGCCACCGCCGTTATCCCCAGCAGCACCAAGACGACCCGCTCGGCGATCTTCAAACGCTTCCGTTTTTCCGGAGGGACGGATGACTCCATCGTCTTCAGGACAACGATCCCGATATAGAGATCAACGGCGGTGAAGACAATCCACCACATTGGAACATGTTAGCGGGACCTGTGGCCTTGCGGGAAGCGGCTGACTATTATTCCGCGACCGCGGAAGGAATTGGAACTGCATCCGCGGCGCGAATTTCGTCCAACTTGTCGGCCATGGCGTACTTCAGATCGTCAATCCCTTTGCCGGTCACGGCTGAGATGGGAAACAAGTCCATGCCCGTCTTCTTGGCGTAGCGTTTCAGCTTCGTCAGTTTCTCTTTGTTGGCGGCGTCGATCTTGGAAGCCACCAGGATCATGGGCTTGGTTTCCAGGCCCGCGCCGAAGTTCTGAAGCTCACCCATGATTACTTCCACATCTTTCACCGGATCGGGCCGGCCGCTCGCATCGGAAATGTCCACCAAATGGACCAGCAGGCGCGTGCGCTCCACATGACGCAAGAACTGAGTGCCCAGGCCGGCTCCGGTGTGCGCGCCTTCGATAAGGCCCGGAATGTCAGCCACAACGAAGCTGCGCTCATCCTTAGCCTTGCCCACAGCAACCACGCCGAGGTTCGGTTGCAAGGTGGTAAACGGGTAGTCGGCGATTTTCGGTCGGGCCGCTGAGATGCGGGAAATCAGCGTGGACTTGCCAACATTGGGGTAGCCCACGAGGCCGACATCTGCCAGCAACTTCAGTTCCAGGCGGAGCGTGCGCTCTTCTCCCGGGCGCCCATCTTCGTGTTCGCGCGGCGCCTGATGAGTGGAGGTGGCAAATTGGGCATTGCCGCGGCCGCCGCGGCCACCTCGGGCAATGATCACGCGCTCGTCGGGACGTGAAAAATCATGAACCTTCGTTCCAGATTCCGCGTCATAGACCAGCGTTCCAACCGGAACTTTCAGAACGACGTCTTCACCCTCGCGGCCAGTCTTGTTGGAGCCTTCGCCGTGACGTCCCCGCTGGGCCTTGTATTCCGGGTTGAAGCGGAAATGCACCAGCGTGTTGTGACGTTCGCTGGATTCCATGATGACATCGCCGCCTTTGCCGCCATCGCCGCCGGAAGGTCCGCCGCGGGGGACGAACTTTTCCCGGCGAAAGGCGAGGCAACCGTTACCGCCGTCGCCAGCCTTCACCCGGATTGTAGCTTCATCGATAAACATTAGAAAGTTAGGCACAGGACGAGGTTCTGGTAGACTTTTTCTTGCCCCGCTGACCAGAGGTGTGGCGACGACTTCAAGTATAGCGGTTCGTACTCTGCCAAGCCGGTGCCTGTGGCCCGGCAGCAGTTCGCGAAAGATGAAGTACAGTGGTTATAGCTCAAATGCTCTCTCCGACGATAATGATCAGTCCTGAACACGGTATCGACAGGGGTTTCCATGGATAAACAAGTGGGTTCGGCCAATGCGGTGACCCCGCGCGAACAGTGGTTCACCGTTCTGGGCGATTCTGCCAAGGAAGTCTTTTCCATGATGGCGGGCGTTGATGTTTCGGTTTCTGACGACAATACTTTGCCGGTCCTTGCCAACGTGACTGCCGTGGTCGGAATTGCTGGCGCCATTCGAGCCGTTTTCAAACTTCGATGTAGCACGTTGACTGCTACCAAGATCGCTTCCGCCATGCTCGGCGTGCCGGCTGAAGATGCCGCCGCTCAGAAGGGCGATGCCATTGGCGAAATGTGCAACATTATCGCCGGGGATTTCAAGGCCAAGATCGGACTCGGAGAGCAATGTATGCTCACAGTCCCTACGGTCGTCGAGGGATCAGACTTCCGGATGCGGTCCCTGGCCGATTCTCAGAAGTTGGAAATGCCGCTTCTCTACGAGAATGAGCCGATCTGGATCGTGCTGGAAATTGCCGGCTAGAACGATCGCAAACTCACTTCGCTTCCAGAGGCTCAATCATCACGTACCGGCCCATCTGGCCGCGATCCATGAACTTGATGCGGCCGCTGATCTTGGCAAACAGGGTATCGTCCTTGCCCCGGCCAACGTTCAGTCCGGGCTTTACACGAGTACCGCGCTGCCGCACGATGATGGTCCCGCCGGGAACGACCTGTCCGCCGAATGCCTTAAAGCCCAGCCGCTGCGAATTGGAATCGCGGCCGTTGCGTGAAGTGCCTTGTCCTTTTTTGTGTGCCATAGCTTAATCCAGTCGTCAGTGTTGGAGGACGGGCTTCCTCGCCCGTCGAGTTTCTATTTCTTCTTTTTCGGCGCGGCTTTTCTCCCCGCGGGTTTCTTGGCCGCCGGCTTCTTCGCGGTACCTTTAGCAGCCTTGGCTTCAGTTCTCACTTCCGCCTCTACTTCCGGCGGCGCGCTCGGCTCTGCCGCAGCAGCCCTCTTCGGCTTCGGTTCTTTCTTCGGAAGCTCCGGCGCCGTGAACTTCTGGCCGTCGAATGCGACCTCGGTGATGCGGACCGCGGTGTAGCCCTGACGGTGGCCGCGCAGTTTCTTGTACTGCTTCTTGCGCTTGTAGTGGAAGACCAGAATCTTGTCGCCGCGTCCTTGTTCCACTACCTCGCCGACTACCCGAGCCTCGGATTGCGGCTTGGCAATCTGGCCCTCAGCGCCAGAAACGGCCAGCACATCACGAAACTCAACTTGTCCGTGGTCGCCGTTGCCCTGGTTTTCCACTCGAATTATATCGCCGGGTGTTACCCGGTATTGTTTCCCGCCCGCGCGGATCACCGCGTACATAGCTATGCCTCCGTCAAATAAAGCCCGCCGCGTCCATGCGCAATCCGGGCAACCTGCTGATTTTCCGCTTGCTGTTCCGCGTCGGCGCTTTCGGCAACGAATACGGACGGCCCCAGAACGGAGCCGCAAGTACAGGCAAACTCAATTAGTTTAACGTGTGCCAGGGAACAGCGTCAAACGCGACCCGGCCAGCGGAAGAGCCTACCCACACCACATCCTCTCTTCCCGGAGGAGATCCTTGTCAAGGATTCACCTTCTGCACCAGTACCGGCGACTGGTCGGGGTTGAAATTGCCACCCCCGGAGTACTCGGCAGCAATCTTGTGCTTGCCGACGCCGAGCTTCGAGGTGGTGAACTCCGCGACGCCATTGGTCAGCTTGACCCCACCCAATTTCTTTGAGCCGTCGTAGAAAGTCACTGTACCGGCAGGTTGGCTCTTCTGTTTTACTGCCGGCTGCACCGTCGCCGTGAACCTCACAGGTTGTCCCTTTGTTGAGGGGTTCTGGGAACTCGTGAGGCTCATCCGGACCGCGGCTTCGTTCAAGAAAACTGTAGCGCTTGTGCTGAAATCGTTGGTGATCACCACATCCTGCGACGAGGGCCCATTTCCAGTGAATTGGCCTACAGCCACTCCGAGGGGATATGTCCCGGTCGTGAAGTTCACCGGCGAGCCGAAGGTGCCGTCACCATTTCCCGGCAGAATGCTCATGTTGCCGCCGATCAGGTTGGCAACTGCAAGATCAGCAATGCCGTCGCCGTTGAAGTCTCCAATAGCGAGGCCGTCGGGCCCCGTACCGGCCTGATATTCCACGTGGCTCTGAAACGCGCCGTCTCCCTTACCTAGCAGGATGCTCACGCTGCCGGTTTCGCCGTTGTTGTAGTTCGCTGTGACCAGGTCAACGTTGCCGTCGTTGTTAAAGTCGCCGGTCAACACCACGGCGGGTGCTGTCCCGGTCGGGTAGTCCACATGCTTCTGGAACGTGCCGTCTCCGTTGCCGAGCAGGATGCTCACGATGCTGTTGTAATAGCCAGTCACGGCCAGGTCGATATTGCCATCGTGATTGAAGTCTGCCGCCGCGACCGAGATCGGTTCGGATCCGGTCGCGAACGTATGCATCTTGCCGAATGTCCCATCGCCGTTATTAAGAAGCACGCCAACGGTGTTGTCTCCTTCATTCGTCACCGCGATATCCAGCTTCTTGTCGCCGTTGAAGTCTGCCAGCGCCACCCAGTGGGGAAAATCTCCCACGGCATACTGCTTTTGGGTTTGAAAGGTGCCATCGCCATTCCCCAGGAGCACGCTCACACTTGCTCCGGTATCGTTGCCGACGATCAGATCCAGATTCCCATCGCCGTTCACGTCGCCAACCGCGAGCGCATCCGGACCGTTTCCCGTTGCATAATCCGTTTTCGCCTGGAAGGTTCCGTCCCCGTTGCCCAGGAAAACACTGACTGACCCGGCGCCGCCGCCGCTGTAATTCACCTGGGCAAAGTCGAGTTTTCCATCCTTGTTGAAGTCGCCCACGACGACCGACTGCGGGTTGGTTCCCGTCGCGTAGTCGGTGCTCTTGAACCTCAACTTACGCGCGGACGCATCCGAGGCGTTGGCCGAACTTGAATCGGTCGCGGTAGCGATGAACCGTGAACTTTGGCTGCGACCAACCGTAGTCAGCGTCGTAGCCAGCAACAGTGCGAGAGCAAACCTGGAAATTAAGGAAGGCATGTCACTTCTCCTGGGAAGGTCCGAGGATCTTGAATGGTCGCCTAAGACGACTCCACTCTCTGTTATCACCTCCAGAGCCGAGAGTCAACTCGGATCTTAGAGGCGAACAAAAGGCCGGGCAGTCGCGGCTACTGCAAGCCGTCCTGGGTCAGTTTCACCGCGCAGTAGTTTCCAGTTCCACAGGGAGTGGTTGTCCCGCTTGGCGGGGCGGATAAAGTGCCAAAATAGATGCTAGTGGCTTGCGGTGTTGGATTGATGTTATCCACGGTAAAGGCGCTGGTGCCACCCCAATAATTCTGGGTGGTGTTGATGGGCGTGTCGGAACTGGACTTCAACTGGGTATTGGTATTCCACTGCGTCACCAGATTGGCGCCAGCTGTGCTGCTGTAAGTGCCGGTTCCCACAAACAGGTGGTCGTTGGTGCCGTCGTAGAAGTCGAGCAGCGGCGAGCAGGTTCCGGCCGGATTGCTGGAGCCGTTGATGTTGACATTGCCGGACATGACCGGCGTGCTGTTCATGATCCCATTCGGCGCCGAGAACGAAAGCGCGTATAGAGCCGGCTTGGTCGCGGCTCCGGCCTGCGTACCGCAGGCGTACAGAGTGCCCGCGCCACCCTTCATCCCAATGGTGTAGTAGGCGTTATCGAAGTCGCCATCGAGAATAAACTGGCTCGTCGTCGGTCCGATCTCGGCGGTGGCCTGCGAAGTCAACGCCAGGTTCATTTGCGAAACAATGGAATAGGCGTTGGTGAGATCAGCGCCCGAGAACACGTAAACGAACCCGTTGAGAACGTCGATGATCGGAGACAGCACAATGGGATCGCTGGCCGACGTGCTGGCCACCTGAATCGACCCAGCAGCAGCAAAGGCGGCGGCGCCGACCGTGTAAGCGTACACCGAGAACCCGTCGGAAACGTAAACCACATTGGTAGACTCGTTGTACACCGGGGAAGTGAGCTTCTTGTTTTTGTTTACGGTAATGCAATATTGGACCGTTGGCGTACCGGCAAAGACGTTGGTGATGCGATAAAGAATGCCGTTGTCCGCGCCGATGTAGGCCACGTCGTTGGTGTAATCGATATAAGCCGACGAGTTGGAGTTCGCCGCGCTGGAGTTGCATCCCGTCGCAGACGCTGTGGTGTAGCTCAATCGAGTGAGCGAGGATCCACCACTTCCAGGTGTGGCGGGCGCAGCAGCACTCGTGCCTTGCCCAGCCACCCACGTCAGGACGTCAAACATAGCCGCGGTACCGGTGGCATCTTCCACTAACGCGACCTTGGTGCCATCCAAAGACAAGGTCGGCGACAGGTAAGAGGCGGCGGTGCCAGCCCGGTATGACCACATGACCGTGGGCTGGGTGTAGTCGGTCGTAGGCGGGGTCTGCGGCCCATTAGGACAGGAGGAAGATGCCGTCCCAGTGTACAGATTGTTAAAAGCTATGATATTCGCCTGCGTTGCAGAAGGAGTTGCCCCGATGGTGTACACCACAAAATCGTTGGCGCAACTGTAAGTGTTGAGGTTGAAACTGTACTTGGCGGGACTTTCTCCTACAGGCATGCCAAAGGCAGTACCGAGAGGCATCGCCCAATCCACCCGGAAATGCCTGCCGCGCTTGGAAACCGGTACCGGAATGTCGCCCGGGCCGCGCCCGAAGAAGCGCCCGCGTGCCGCGATCAACGGCTCGGTCCGCTCCAACCAGTTGAAATAGAAGCGCGGATCGCGAGAGGCAGCCACGCGCTGCTCCACCGAGCCGGAATTGGCGTACAAGATGTGGCGGCTGCTCCAGTCGACAGGGAAGCCGATGTGCTCTCGCGTCGTTTCCTGTGCCCAGAGGAGGGGCGGCAGAAGCGGGGCCGCCGTCAGCAGGGCAAAGCAGACAAAACGCAGCAAACTCTTCCGCAAGTCGATGGTAGCCGTCTGTGTCATACACGTCACCTCTAGTTTTTTGGAACACTACCGACACACAGGACTGGGGTGGGGATAAATCTCAAATCTTTCCTTAATTTTCGCTCATCATTTTGGGAAATGGTTTGTTACTACGGTAACGTCGAATAGCGGAAAGGACTAAAGCCTTCGGTCCGAAAGGTCAGGCTCGCGCCTGGATTTGGACAAGGATGTGCGGGATCGCCGCCATGCCGGGAGACATGTTGGCACCTGGGATGCCCGTTCTTTGTAGCGACTTTTCGCAGTCTGCCGTCGAGGGCCCGCGCATGTTGCCCTCCATGTAAGCCAGGCCCGGACACCGGGTGCATGTGCCAGCGTGCGCGCAAATCGAGCAGGTAACCAGATCCTTAGTGCGAATGGCACGGACTTCGGCCAGCTGCGGCGAATGCCGCCAGATGTCAAGAAACTTCTGTCGGCGGACGTTGCCGGTGGGCAGCGGAAACTGCACGCAGGGGAACACATCGCCGTACGGCGAGATGTAACACGCGGTGTGGCCAGCGCTGCAAGGATAGCCCTCCATCACATCCTTGTCCGGAGGCGGAGGCGCAGCACAGAATTCTCCCACGTTGGGCACCAGTTGCGGATTGCGGAATACGTTATGCAGTTCGTGGCCGGGAATCCGCAGCGCCAGGGGAGAAAGACTGCCATCTATTTTCGGAGTCACCGTGGGATCTACGGTATAAGAAGCCCCCAGCTGGTTGGCCAATGCGATGACACCGTCGTTGTCGAAGGAGTTGGCGGTCATAAGCACGTTGGCGATCGTCACCTTGAGACCGTGAGATCTGAGACAGCGAATGGCCTCCACCGTGCGCTGCAGAGATCCAGGAAGCTTAGTAATGGCATCGTGCACCTCCGGACGATGCGAGTAAACGCTGAGCTGCACTTGCTCGACGCCGAGCTGACGGAGCCGGCGCGCTTCGTTATCGCCGATCATGACGCCGTTGGTCTTGATCTTCAGGTTGAACAGCCGCCGCCGGGCATGTTCGACAAGATGGAAGAAATCGCGGCGCAACAAGACTTCTCCGCCGCTGAACGTCAGAAAGAAAACCCCCGCCTCGGCAAGCTGAGTCAATACATCTTCAATTTCGGCAGTGCTCATTTCGCCGTGGTCAGCGTGGTCCAGGTAGCAGTGGATGCAACGCTCGTTGCAGCGGTAAGTGAGGTCCAGATGGACGCTCAGGGGAATGCCCAGGGCCAACGCCTTCTCGTTCATTTCCGAAAGCAGGCTCATGGGGTGGGTAGAACCGAGGCGGCGCCGCCGATCGGCTGATCGGAAACCAGCAAAATACCGTGTTGCGAGAGCTGATCGACGAATTGTCCGGCATCCCGCGCGGCCTCTTCAGGCGTTACCTCGAAATCCCGGCAAATGCGTTTAGCAACGATCTCGGAAAGCGGCGTTTGCCCGTCCGCCGATTGCCAAATCAGCGTGCCGATCTCGTTGAGGGTGAAGAAAGTCGAGTCCGCAGCCGACATGATCATCATTTCGCCGCCGATCATGCGGGCGGCGATGGCGCTGCTTCTGGCGATGTAGGTTTCGCCCATGTCCCTGATCCCCGTTTGGTTCAGCCTATCATTTCCCACACGCGCTGATCAGGAACAAAACATAAACGCCGCACCGGAACCCGTTCTGTAAACTCGCAGGCCGACTGAAATACCAGCTTCACCATTTCATCGTCGGCGGCAAAAAAGAGAATGTTACGTAGCAGAAGGCGAGCCGCGTCGGTGGAAGCGACCCGGGCGACGCGATTCTCAATCCCCTGCTCCAACAGGAACAAGGTCTTGACCGGAGCGGACAGATTTTCGCCGACGCGCCCCAGTTCGCCGGCAAATGGAGTTCCGTACGCCCAATACTGGCCATTGTGGCGAACCACATAAGAAATTTCGTCGGTGAGCAGCTGTGCGTCAGCAGGCGCGAGGCGGGAAATCGTGGTCTTGCCGGCCCCGGAGACGCCGGCAAACAAAAAGGCGCAGCCGTTGCGGACCGCACTGGCGGCATGGACCAGAAATCCTCCGCGCGCCGCCAAAATCAGGGTGTGAACAATGCGGAGAACCGAGTCAATGGCGTACGGGTTGTTCGACTGAAATACTTTTCCGCGGCGCGCGCTGGCATTCCAGGTGGCGTGAAAATCGCCGCGCTGCAGCACCCAGCTCTCTCCCGCCCGCGTGACGCGGAGATCCTCATCGGCTCCCGGCTCAACCGGCTCGTGCAACACCACCTCAAGCTGAAAGTCGGGACCGTTGGCGCTGGTTAGGAATCCGGCATAGCGACGTTCGAGCATCTCGACAAAAGTCGGGTTGTCGCTCAGAATGCCGACCGAAACGCCGCCGATTTGGATTGAGACCATGTCAGCCAGAAGCCGCCCGCCAAAGGCCCACCATCACGGCGCTGTTTGGGAACCAAAGAATCGGCGGCGCCCCATCGGCATCCCGTGCCCCGTCCAGAATCTCTGCCTCAGGGAATGAACTCTCAGAGCCAGCTTGCAAAGCAGATCGGACCGACAAACAATCCAACCGAACACACGATCAAAGGATGCGCTTTGGTGCGGAGCCATTGTACGACCGCCCCTAGTAATTGTGCAAACGCGCCCAAGGATCGCCTCTGCCGGTACAGCAGGATCTGGAACCGGCATCGCATCGCCGCGAGTAATCCAGTCAGCGGTGCCGCTTGTGGTGCCCGCCTGCATCAGGCGATGAATACAGAACCGCTGGTTTCGCACGCATAGCACAATCTCGCCCAGCCGGACTGCACTGCATGGAACCGGGACTATGGTGACCAGGTCGCCGGGCCAAAGCGCTGGAAGCATGCTGGCGCCGAGCGCGCACAAGCGGATTGTGTTTCCCGATCTCAACATGGCTGCGGCCAATTCCAACTGGAAATGGTCCAGCGCCGCACTGTCAGACTGGCTCACGGAAAATCATGAAGTCTTGCGGTTGAAACGGCATTGAAATTCCACTGCGCCGACTTTGCCGCAGGTCAACGCCATGGTCTCAAACACGCGCTCGAAACGAAACGCGGGCTTTTCGTAATTCTTCTTGCCCAAAGACGAGGACTCAGACACGTCCTGCTTGCCGGGCTTGTCGTTCTGCTCAGCCATGCGCATACCTCGCCAAACGGCGAGGGTTGACCTTCACCGACACTGTCTGCTGACCGGCAGTGTACAACAAAGTAACATTTAAAAGGTTGTGTTTGTTGATTCTAGGCGGGTTGCGCTCCTGCCGTGGACAAACAACCATGCGCCCTGCTTAACTGGGATCTGACGAATCCCATGCAACTCCCGGCCCGGGGTGGGGTTCATATGCATAGAGACGTTCGGGCACGAGGCTTGCCCCGGAGCACGAATGCCCGAAAAGAGCACAGCGGCAGACTAGCGGTGCTCCAAGGAGACGGATTATGAGGTATTACGGGCGCTTATTCAGTGTTGGCATTTTAACGATGCTGTTCGCCGCCGCGGCGTGGGCGGCTGATCCGCCGGGCCGCGTGGCCCGCTTGCAGTACATGAGCGGTTCGGTGTCGATACAACCTCGCGGGACCGAGGACTGGGTTCAAGGTTCTGCCAACCGCCCGCTGACCAACGCAGACAACGTTTGGGCGGATAAAGACTCCCGAGCAGAGCTGAATCTGGGCACTGCTCTCATGCAGATGAACTCGGAAACCAGCCTGACGCTCGCCAATGTCAGCAACGAAGCTGTCCAGGTACAACTGCACCAAGGCACTTTGAATCTGCACATCAAGCACCTTTATGGCGGCGAAGTCTATGAGATTGACACGCCGAACTTGGCGTTTACGGTTACCAAGCCGGGCGATTACCGCTTCGACACCGACCCCAACGGAGATTCCACTCTGGTGACGGTAAGGAGGGGTGAAGGTGAAGCAACCGGCAAAGGTCCGGCGGTGAAGGTGAAGTCGGGCAAGCAGGCACGGTTTACGGGAGGCACGTCGCTGGCGCACCAAATCCAAGATGCGCCGCCGCCTGATGGCTTCGATTCCTGGAGCCAGGTGCGCAACGAACGGGAAGATCAATCTCTCTCCGCAAAATATGTAGCGCCGGGAGTGGTTGGCTCCGGAGATTTGGACACCTACGGAACCTGGCGCGAGACTCCGGAATATGGCAGGGTCTGGGTGCCAGCCAGCGTGCCTCCTGATTGGGCGCCTTACCGCTACGGCCACTGGGTTTGGATCGATCCCTGGGGATGGACCTGGGTCGATGATGCTCCCTGGGGCTTCGCGCCATTTCACTATGGCCGCTGGGTGTATGCCGGCGGTTATTGGGGATGGGCTCCCGGTCCCTACTGGGCGCGGCCGTGGTATGCTCCGGCGATGGTGGGCTGGTTCGGCGGCCCCGGATGGGGCGTCGGATGGGGGTTCGGCTTCGGCTGGGGCGTCGGCTGGGGTTGGGGCTGGGCTCCGCTGGGTTGGGGAGAACCGTTCTTCCCGTGGTGGGGACACTGCGGCCCGGGCTACTTCCGCAACGTCAATATCAGCAACACCCGTATTACGAACATCACCAATATCACCAATGTCTATAACAGAAGTTCGGGGACGCAGGGTTTCTATGGCAACCATGGGATCGCTACGCCGCGCTATGCCACGTCCCACAATGGGTTGACGGCGGCGTCAAGCAATACGCTGCAACACTCGCTGCCCGTACAGAACAACCTGGCGAAGGTTCCGGAAAGCGCTTTGCACAACCTGCCCAGCGCCAAAGGGCCGGAAGTAAGCCCGACGCATGACAGCATGCTGGGAGCAAAAGCGGGCTCGCCTGCGGCCAAGCCAGCCAGCGCAGCGGCTTCGCGGCCTACGGCCAGCCGCATGACGCCTCCAGCGGCTCCGGCTCGCACCGCCAGCCCCGAAACCTCTGCGGCGCGCGGTGCGGAAGGCCAAGCGGCGCGGGAGCCGGAGACTTCAAGCGCGAGAAACACCGCAGCTCCGGCGGCAAGCCGTGGCCCGGAATCGGCAACGGCTGGCACGCATGCAACGCCGGGAGCTTCGGCGGAGGGCCGCGATGTACCTCGTCCGGGGCAGAGTTCGGGCGAGGGTTCCAGGGAAATCGGAAATACCGCGCACACCACGCCGAGCAACTATGTGCCTCGTCCGCCTTCGGCGTGGGGATCGCGTTCTCTGAGTGGCAGCGAACCGTCGCGTTCGGGGTCAACCCAGATGGCGATGAACACCGTTCCGCGTCCGCCGGAGGGCAGCTTCTCGAGGCCGACAGTCAGCGCGGGAAATTCGTCGGGTGCAACGCGGTCGTACTCGTCGCCCGGTTCGAGCCGCGGTGGTAGCTACAATGTGCCGCGTCCGACCGGACCGGTGCGGCCGGCTCCGAGTGAGTCGGCTTCGAGCGGCTACGGGCGTTCGTGGGGCGGCTCCAGCAATGAGTCTGGCGCGTATCATCACGGCTACGGCCAGGGACGAAGCTACGGCTCATCGGGCGGTTCCTCCGGACACTCCTCCTCGCCGTCGCATAGCTCAGGCGGCTACCACGGCAGTTGGGGTGGCTCGCACGGCGGGTCAAGCGGAGGTTCGCATAGCGGCGGCGGTGGACACCGCTAAGACTTGGTCGCTTTGGATTAAAACGCCGCCCGGAAACTCGGGCGGCGTTTGATTTTTTGCGCGGAATGTAGGCGCGGGCGCCCCTCGATTAGGAGCGAAGGCTCTGTCAAGTGGCACCCTCGAGGGGTGGGCCAGCGCTTTACGGCGTCCGCAGGAAGCCGTGATAAGCTCCGTTCGAGTCAATGTAGGATCCTGAGATTGCGCCCTCCAAGTTGTTGGCATAGGCTTGCGTGCCCTGGCCGGAGGCCGTGCCTGCGCCTCTAACGTTGAACCTGGTGATTTTCCCGTCGGGAGCGCGCAGGAAAGCGTGCCACACCCCGCTCGAGTCAATATAGGCTCCATCGATCGCCCCGAGATCGTTGATGTCCGAGGCGTAAGTGCCCTCACCGGAGCCTTTGCCCGCGCCTGGAACGTCGAACGTGGCGATTTTTCCGTCGGGAGTGCGCACGTAGCCGTGATTCACGTTGCGGGGGTCCCTGTAGAACCCCGTGACCACCCCGAAATTGTTGATGCCCGCACAGAGGGTGCCTTGGTTGGGGCCTTTGCCCGCGCCTGAAACGTCGAACGCGGTGATTTTTCCGTCGCGAGCGCGCGTGAAGCCGTGCAACACCTCGCTCGAGTCATAGTAGGCTCCGTTGCTAACTCCGAAATCGTTGAGGCCAGCTTGACCGTCGGGGTAGGTGCCCACGGACCCCTTAGGATCAAAGTTGGTGATAGTTCCGTCGGGAGCGCGCAGGAAGCCGTGATTGACCCCGCTCGAGTCAAAGTAGTTTCCCAAGATCTCGCCGAAATCGTTATTGGAGCCGGTTTGGGTGCCTTGGCCATTGCCTGTGCCCGCGTCCGGGTCGTCGAACGACGTGATAGTTCCGTCGGGAGCGCGCAGGAAGCCGTGACTGACCCCGCTCGAGTCAACGTAGTTTCCCGTGATCGCGCCCCACACGTTGATGCCTTCACTGAAAGTGTTCGTGGATCCCGTAGGGTCAATCGTTGTGAAAGTTCCGTCGGGAGTGCGCAGAAAGCCGTGGGACTCGTTGTTCGAGTCAATGTAGCTTCCCTGGATCGCGCCCCAATAATTGTTGATGCCTGCGCCAATGGTGCCCTGGCCCTTGCTAGTGCCCGCGCCCGGGGCGTCGAACGTGATGATTTTGCTCTTTGCAGCAGCGTCGAAGGTGCTGGTTTGGCTTTGTGCAGAGGTTTGAACCATGATCGCCAGTGCGGCGAACAAGGTCATGGCGGCAAACAACGCCGGTTTGCAAGTTTTCATAAACTGTTTCCTCTCCTTATTCATTGGTTGGTTCTCCTTCTCTGAAGTTTTTGTTGGTGCCCGACAAGTCCCCCAGGTTGCGGCTCATGACACTCCTCCTACTTACCTTGTGCTTGCAAGAACCCCAGGGACAGTAGTACGGGCCGAATCGGCTTCTGAAGCCAGAGCCTAGGAAGGTCAGCAGAGATTGGCTAGGAAAAGGCTTCCCACATCTGGCGGGAACAGTACGCGCAGGAGGGGCCGCTGTCAAGCGCATAAAATCTGCTTCAGGGAAAAGGCCGACAGGCGGATTCTGTCCCGCCGCGTGCTGCGGTATACTGCTACTCCCATATCTTTCAGGAGATCCGCGTGAAAAGTTTCATTATTGGTTTAGTGATTGGGGTGCTGGTTGTGCCGCTGATGGTGTACGCGTACTTTGCCTGGGGATGGGCGCCGGTGGCGACGTCCGCGCCCACCATGCCGTTCGAGAAGATGCTGGCACACAAGGCGCTGAGCGCGCGGATCGAAAAAGAGATGCCGAAAACTGTCCCCATCGCGGCCGACGAGGCTGGTTATGTGGCGGGCGTCCAAGTGTACCGGCAGAATTGCGCGGTTTGTCACGGATTGCCGATGGAGGCGCCGACGGCGATCTCCAAGGGCATGTTCCCCAAGCCGCCGCAACTGTTTCGGGGCAAGGGCGTGACCGACGACGAACCGGGCGAGACTTACTGGAAGGTGTCGAATGGAATCCGCATGACGGGCATGCCAGGATACTCGCAGTCGCTTTCCTCCACCCAGATGTGGCAGGTCAGCTTATTGCTGGCGAACGCAGACAAGCTGCCGCAGGCGGCGAAATTGGCGCTGGCCGCAGGGTCCGCACAGGCGCCGGACGCGGGACAGGGTTCTAGCGCGAGCAAGCCTTAGCTTCCGGGTTGCCTTTTGCTCCGGTAGCAATTTAACTTCCCGGTGAAGCAGCCGTCGCATTTGCCGACAACTGCCTGCTGACGATTTCTGCCAGCCTGGGTATGTTGCCGAGAGCGCCGAGTGGCATGCTCATGAAGACCTCATTTGTCGGGTGATGCTTGACTTCGAAAGACAAGGCCCCGGCCTGCTTCTGGATGCGAACCGTGACTGTCCTCCCGTCTACCGGAACACCGATCATCAAATCGATCAGTCCATCCGCCAACACATCGTTGCCCCCACCGAACATTGAGGGGTTCTTGCGCGCTTCCTGGGCGATGAACGGAAAATCACGGGCAAAAAAATCCGGCTTTTCTGCCTCGAATCTTGTGAAGGAAAAAAGAGTAACACCGGTTACCGGGTCCACAACCACGAACTTGTCCCCTCTGATCGCTCCCTTCACTCTCAAGACGTACATGGAAGATGACTTGTCGTTACTCGTATTGAAAACACGTGCCTCCATTTGAAACCTATTTCCAAGTAAATCAATCAGATAGGCGTGGGATGGGCTGGTCATCCACGAACGGGAGGGGAGAAAGCTGTTATCGCGCAAGAGTTCCCCCGCCAGATAGGAGGCGGCGCGTTGAGCCGCTTTTTCATCACCAAGCCGGAGTGCCATGATATCGTTGGCTTGCTGCGCAGCGGACAACAAAGGGACAAACAACTGATCGGGCACGTCGCACTTGGCAGCATGGAACTGGCAAGGTATCGAAGCAATCTCGACTGTGCTGCCCGATCCGGCAAGCTCCACCCGAGTCGTCTTGTCTATGCTATTCATTTGGACGAGATTCTAGTCCCTTTTTGGGAAGGTAGAGAAACATTCTGGCCGATGTCCGAATTTCGTAACAAGCTTGTCGCAGGACCGTGATCTGCGGTTCTCGCTGCCCCGGAGATCGTCTGCGGTGACCTCATTTCTCTCCGGACTTCGTAGCAGACCTGTCCCGGGGAAAGGTCTGTGATGAAGTGAACCTGCGGTTGGTATAGTTGTGGAGGAGGCACCCGCCGAAAGGGTGCGCTTCGGTCGAGATGACAGTTTTGGGAAGATGACGGAATGATCAACGGTAAACGCATCGCGGTGGTGATGCCGGCGTACAACGCAGAGAAGACGTTGGAAGCGACGCTGCGCGAACTTCCGGAGACGGTCGACATCCGCATTCTGGTAGACGACTATAGCCGGGACCGCACTATTGAAGTGGCGCAACGGCTGGGCCTGACGTATTTCGTACATGACCGCAACTACGGTTACGGACGCAATCAGCGGACTTGCTACCGCGAGGCGCTGGCCGGAAATGCGGACGTGGTGATCATGCTGCATCCTGACTACCAGTACACGCCGCTGCTGGTGACGGCTATGGCGAGCATGGTGGCGTATGGGGTTTACGATGTGGTGCTGGGTTCGCGGATTATCGGCGGGCAGGCGCTGCGCGGAGGGATGCCGTTTTACAAATACGTCGCCAACCGGTTCCTGACCGCGTTCGAGAATTTCTTTTTGCGGATCAAGCTTTCGGAATATCACACTGGATACCGCGCCTTCAGCCGGGAGGTACTCAGCCGGCTGCCGCTGCTGGAAAATTCGGATGATTTCGTGTTCGATAACCAGGTGCTGGCGCAATGCGCGCATTTTGGGTTTCGCATTGGCGAGGTATCTTGCCCCACCAAGTATTTCGAGGAAGCGTCTTCCATCAATTTCCGGCGCAGCGTCAAGTACGGAGTTGGCGTGCTGATCACGACTTTGCAGTTTGCGTTGCAGCGTTGGGGCCTGGCGCAATTCAGGATTTTTCGCGCCGATGGCGGAAGATTGGAAGGGCAAGAAGCCGGATATTATTCGCGTGGCAACTTAGCTGAACCGCACATCTAAGCAGAATAGACCAACATGGTGACAGCTCCGGCAGTGGCGCAGGCTCCTCCCAAACTGGTGCTGGGGGAGGTTCTCAGCTTCGCTTACGAGACGTTCACCAGCAACAAGGTCCGCTTTGCGCTGACTGCCCTGGGCATGGTAATTGGCACGGCTTCGCTGATCCTGGTGGTGACCATCGGGCTTACTGGCAAGGAATACGTGCTGAACCAGATACAGGCGATCGGGACTAACCTCATCTACGCCGAATACCAGGGCGGCGCCAACAAGCATGTGACGCCGGATTTGCTGACCATTGAGGACATGCAGGCGGTGTTGCAACAGGTGCCGGGAATCACGGTGGCGTCTCCGGTCGAACCGTTTGATGACCGGGTACCGGTCGGAGGCGGCAAGGAGAAAGACGTTCGCGTGCTGGCGGTGTATCCCGAATATAGCGCGGTGCGCAACCTGGTGGTGGTGTCGGGCAGGTTCTTCGATGCCGAAGACCAACAGGCGCGCAACAAAGTGACGGTAATGACCCAGAAGCTGGCGGAACAGTTGTATGGAACCGCCGAGGAGGCAGTCGGGCAAGTAGTGAAGCTGGGCGGCCTGCCATTCACCGTGATTGGCACCTTCCGGGAACGGGTCAACACTTTCGGCGAATCGGAGGTGACCGACAACGCTACGGTCATTCCCTATACCGTGGGCCGATATTTCACGGCTACGCCCGGAGATACTGCCACCGTGCATCAGATTTATTTTTCCGCGGCAGAACCATCGATGGTGGTTCCGGTGACGGACCAGATTCGCCGCGTGCTGCAATCGCGTCACCGACCGGAGTCGGTTTACAGCGTGAGCAATCTCACTGAACTGGTGGCAGTCGCCAACCGGACGGCCAACGCGCTGACCATGGTTTTGCTGTTGATTGCCACGGTCACGCTGCTGGTAAGCGGCATCGGCATCATGAACATTATGCTGGCGACAGTGACTTCGCGCATTCGCGAGATTGGCATTCGCAAGGCGATGGGGGCGACCAACCGGGCGATCAAGTTTCAGTTTCTGTCCGAAGCTGTGCTGATTTCGCTGACCGGGGGAGTGGTGGGGGTGATCCTTGGTCTGGCGCTGCCGTATTCGGTGCGGTTCTTGACCGAATACCGGCTGCCCATTTCCGGGCTGTCGGCGATTGTGGCGATTGCGGTTTCGTCGCTGGTGGGGATTTTGTTTGGCACGGTGCCGGCAACCAGGGCAGCGAAGCTGGATCCGGTGGAGAGTTTAAGGTACGAGTAATCGGGCGAGGCTTAGCTGCCGAACAGGATGGAGCGCTGCAACCACTCTGCGGGTGATTGACTTGACTGCGTGATGAACAGATAATTCAACCTTGTTGGGTGTTGGAGTTCACCTTTAACCGCCCTGCCTTATTGGGGAAGATAACTCCTACCGGAGGATTCTCTCGGCGGGAGCCTTCACTTTCCAGTCTTCCGTCGTTGAATCCAGAATTTGCGTTTGTCCCCTGCTGCGAAAACCGGGGTGTGTACTGGCTTTTGACCAGCGGGTCGCTAAGGTGCTGATCGCCACCTCCGATGTCGGTGTGATCAGGTAGGTGCGCCAGGAGGGAGTCCGGTCAAAACCGCAATGAGTTCAGATCAGGACAGAAACGATGCGACAGGCTTTGCGGTATCTGAGGAATCCCGGGCCGCTGGCTCTCGACTCGGCTTGGCTTCAGGTGGTGTCGTCGATGTGGAAGCGGAGAAGTTGCTTCGCATTGCCAGCCTTGCCGAGCAGTTCAATGATGACCAAATCAGAGAAGATGCCCGCTCTGCCGCAGAGCGGATAACGGAAGGACGCTTCTACGTCGCGTGCGTCGGCCAGTTCAAGCGCGGCAAATCTACCCTGTTAAACGCCTTGGTCGGTAAGCCGATCCTGCCCAGCGGAGTGGTTCCGGTCACGGCTGTCCCCACCATCTTGCGATTTGGTGAGGGCTGCCGGGCACGTGTTCGCCTAAGAAGTGGTGAATGGGCTGATACTGCGATCGCCGAAATTGAGGAGTACGTCTCTGAAGCGCTGAACCCTGAGAATCGGAAGGGAGTCGCCGGATTGGAAGTGTTTGTGCCCAGCCCGCTACTCGCAGAAGGCATGTGCTTCGTGGATACGCCTGGGTTAGGCTCGGTATTTGCCGGGAACACTGCGGCCACCCATGCGTTCCTCCCGCACATCGACGCCGCCATCGTCGTGATCGGGGCTGATCCTCCAATTGCGGGAGACGAACTGGCGCTGGTCGAGAGCGTGGCGAAGGATGTTCCTGACATTCTGTTCGTCTTGAACAAGGCAGACCGTGTTACCGAGCATGAGCGGGATGCGGCAGTTTCCTTTGCCAGGCAGGTACTCGAACGTCGGCTGCAGCGTCCTGTGGATTCGATTTTCGAAATCAACGCCCTTGAACAACTCGACCGAGGTGGTTCTCAGAGAGAGTGGGCGCAGTTGGTGGATGCGCTGGAGCAGTTGGTGCAGCGATCAGGCCAGCAACTTGTCCGCGATGCTGCGGACCGCTGGCTGCGGCGTTTGGCGAATCAACTCCTGGTTGTGGTGAAGGAAGAGCGGGATGCGCTGACTCGACCCTTTGACGAATCGGAGAAGCGGATCAATCAACTGCGAGAGATCGTATCGCAAGCCGAGCAGTCGCTGAACGATCTCGGCTTCCTGTTCTCAGGGGAGCAGCAACGTCTCTCGAAGGCTTTTGCTGATCGTCGAGATGCATTCCTCAAGTCCGTACAGACAACGGCGCACAATGAGCTTGGCGTGGTTCTTAAATCTTCGCCGCGAGGCTTTGGCCCTCGGTATCGGCGATCCTCGATGCAGGCCGCTCAAAATGTGGCTCGGCAGCATACGATGCCGTGGCTGGAAAGCGAAAGAAAGAATGCCCAGGAGGCGTACCGCCGGATTGCGAAGAGGTTCACGGATTTGGCCAATGATTTTTTGTCGAAAGTGCGCAGCCTCGGCACCGCGGAGTTGGCTTATCTGCCAAGGGAAGTAGATACGGAACAGGATTTTCGCACCCGCTCCGAGTTCCAGTTCTACGAGTTCATCCACTTGGCGATGCCCGCGTCCCCGGTGCGCTACTTGGCCGATCTCCTGCTTGGCGTCATTCGGGTTCAATCGGTGATCGGTGCCGACGCCCATGATTTGCTCGACCATCTCCTGGAAACCAATAGCGAGCGTGTGCGAAACGACCTTGAGAAACGGGTAACAGAAAGCCGCCGCCATCTCGAAGCTGAGATCCGCGCCGTGCTGCGCGAACTGAGCGCAGTCTCAGAGCGGGCGCTGGCTCGCGCACGCGCCGCCCACACAGCGGGTACGGCAGCCGTCGAATCGTCATTGACAGAACTCGCAGGCATCGCGGCTGAGCTTGCCCGTCTGAGTGGAGCAGAAGCTGCTCCTCTGGAACATTCATGAATCCCACCATCATCTACGGGAGAGACGCCGAGCTTGAGCAACTGCGGCAGTTTGTGTTTCGGCGTCGTTCGTTTCTGCTCCACGGCCCAGCTGGGGTTGGCAAAACGCTGCTCCTGAAACATCTGGCAGGCGAAGTACCTGAGATGGTGTATTGCGACGAATCTTCCAGCAGTCAAACTGTTTTTCGAAGCCTGGCCAGAGAGCTTTTTGTGAAGAAGAACCACCAAGTCGTTAAAGCCTGCGGGACTGGTGGACTGAACGCCCTCAAGGACAAGTCTGCCGTATCCATCCGGGGCATCGTCACAGAAGCTTTGCACGCGGGCAACCATTGGATTGTGCTCGACCACCTGCAATCTCCGTCCCAATCATTTGCTGCCGCCGTGAAGGACCTCTGCAATCGGACGGAGAGCTGTCTGATCGCTGTTGCCCGCTCCGCGCACATGGAGGATGCTGGGTTTTTGTTGCCCATGTTTTCTGACCGCTCGGAGAAATTTGCCCTGCGTAATTTCGATTCGGATACAGCAAGAGAGTTTGCTGTACAAAGCGCACAGCAAATGCAGCTAAGCGCCGCCAACCGGGATGAAGCGATTGACAAAATCGTGTACTACAGCAAGGGAAATCCCGTCGCGATCGTCGCGATGCTTCAAATGGCTGCCAGCCCGAAGTACGTTGCACAGCAGCAGGTCAAGCTTTCACCTCTCTACATAGACTTCAGACTGAGATGGGGCGCCACTCATGGATGACGGACTCAGTGACAGCCATCGTAGGGTTATTGCCAGCGGCATGCTGATCGTCGATGCCGCAGCGGTTCGCATGCTCGATCTGCTGGAAGAGCGGAATTCGCCGGCAGCAATGAAGGTTATCGAAGGCTCCGTTACGCAGAGCGAAAGAGAGCAGATCAGGGCGGGTCTGCTGCAACTTCAGGAGCTGATCGCTTCTTTCGCGCCCAGGTATGATCTTCAACCCTCGAAGAAAAACCTCCGCCGCATCTTGGCGTCGGACGCCTCCCAGATATGGATGGTTTTGGAGGACAGCCGACCTGTTCGAATCCGGGGATACGGGGCGATGCCGGCCTCCAGCGCCGGATCACTGGAAGCAGATTTGCAGAAGATGCTGCAAATTGCCAGCAGGCTCAGGGCACTTCTGAATTCCTGATCCCATCACCTTGCCGCGGCCGAGATGACGGTTTTCCGGTCGGGCACAATCCCTCCGAAGGTGGGCCACGGTTTGCGTGGATGAGCGCGGATCAACGACAAGGCGATCCCTGAGGATCGGCGCAAATCCGCGACCGGTTTTTCGTGCGATTCGACGGTGGCCCAGGTTCGCGCCCCGGTTTTGGGCGCTTCTATGAGACGGCTGGTCGTGTCAAGCACTGAAGTGATTTTGCATAATGATTTTCTAACCTGGGCGTCGTGCTGGAAAAACTCCTCCCGGTTGGGCTGGGTATCTGCCGGGTCCGAGCGTGCTAACGCAAGAGAGCCGGGCTGGTTGGCCCGGCTCATTGTTCTTGCTACAACCACCCGCAGATTGCGCAGGTGAAAACCTTCCCGGCGAATCGCCTACATGACCAAGGCGAGGCTCTCCAGTTCGTGTTGCAGAACGGGGATGGAACAGCCGGACATTCCGACACGGCCGGCGGCGTCCATTGCGGCCTGCGGCGACACGCCGTAGCCCCTTCCCATCAGGAATACCTGCAGCAGTTCAGCCGCCTCGCGGGAATCAGCCAGGCTTCCTGCCAGAAGATCGCTTCGTAAAACCGTAAGCTCCGTTGCAGTGAATTTTTCCGTCATGGCCGTTGCCACCTCCCACCCAACTCCGGTTGTCATATTAGACTCCGTCGCTGCCGTCAACGTTGCATGCAATTTTGCTGCCGTAACCTCGGGGCCTCGCCAGCCCACATCCGGGGGACGTTCCCTAAAGGATGAAACCCGTTACTTACCCAAGAGTTGCGCAAGAGTCAACACCAGGTTCGAGGGGAGAAAGTCGCGGGTAAGGCGGTTTTTGGGAAAGTCTCGTTGTGGGAAAAAGTGCTGAGATGAGAACCGGATGCGGCCAGCGGTTCAGGAGGGATCGGTCGCAGCTTCGTCGATCAGCAAAATGGGGATGTTATCCCTGACTGGGTAAACTCGGAGACACTGGGCGCACTTGAGCCCCTCGCCGTTGTTCTTAACCGTCAGCGGCTTCTTGCACGCCGGGCAGACCAGAATGTCGAGTAAGTCTTTGGGAATCACGAGGCCATTGTATCGCAGTCTTGCAAGCTGTTCTTGCAGCGCGGCGTGGCGCAGCCTCGTGCAGCCCGCCTGCCGGAAATCTTGTCAAGGGGGCAAAACGTCCCGATTCTCGGCAAGTGATTGAAGGCGGACGAAATAAACTATGTGTAAGCTTGGCCTGTTTACCCTTTGCGACCTGCTATTCTGAATATATAGGTTGAAAGTTTGAAACGTTCCTGCTGGTTCAAGTCTAGGTGTTCAAGGTTGACTTCCACATACCCTCGCGCGTAGAGTCGCAACTTCGGCTGTTGGTTCTTTCTCAACCTATGTGGTTCGGGCATCCTCATCGCCGCGATGAGGAAGGAAGCGGGTGGGAATCCCGCGCTGCCGCGCAACTGTAAACGAGGAAATTGCAGCCGGTCACTGGGGCAACCTGGGAAGGCCGGTTGTGGTGGGTGGGCAAGATTTGCCCTTACTCGTGAAGCCAGGAGACCGCCTCGAACCGTCCCCATTAACCCCTTGCGCGTGTCAAAGGAGGAAGTCATGCAGTGGTTCCGGATTCTGGCGAGTATTTCGTTCCTGCTGGCGGCAGCTTCGGCCAGCGAAATCAAAATCAAAGTGGTTGATCCTCAAACGGCGGCCGTGTTTGGCGCTCAGGTGCAATTATTGCGGGAAGGCAGCGGGGCGCCGGTGGCGATTGGCGAAACTTCCGCGGAGGGAGAAGTCACTTTCAAAGATATTTCCGTGGGCCGCTATCGGGCCCAGGTCTCAGCCCAGGGTTTTGCAAGAGACTCGGCTGAAGTTATTCCCGGTGCGGCGACCACTGTACAACTGCGTCTGGCTTCACCCTCTGAAACGGTGGTGGTGACGGCTACGCGAACGCAAATGCCGGCGGAATCTTCCGGCGCCAGCGTGGACACCTTGAGCGGCGAACAACTGCAGGTGATGCAACCGGCTGCGGCCAACGATGCAATGCGCTTTTTGCCCGGAGCGGTGGTGAATACCGCCGGTCAGCAAGGCGGGCTGGCGTCGCTATTCGTGCGCGGGGGCGACTCCACGTACAACAAGGTCATTGTGGACGGCGTTACCATTAACGAACCGGGCGGGACGTTTAATTTTGGAAATTCCCCGTTGATCGAGGCCAGCCGGGTGGAATTCCTGCGCGGAGCGCAAAGCACGCTTTACGGCACGGATGCGATGACCAGCGTGGTGCAGGTCTGGACAAGAACCGGAAGTACGACGGTTCCGGAACTACGTTTTGGCGCCGATGGCGGCAATTTTGCGACCGCCAATGGATATGCGTCGCTGGCGGGCGCGCGCGGGAGGTTTGACTACAACCTGTTTGCCGACCAGTTCAACACTGCCGGTCAAGGCGTGAACAACGACTACTCGAACGCCTCGCAAGGCGGGAATGTTGGGCTGGCATTGACAGATCAGACATCGCTGCGGTTGCGGGTGCGGCACTCGAATGGAATTACCGGCGTGCCGGGAGAATGGGGAAATTTCAACGGGACTTTTGTTCCTCCCGATCCCAACGAGTGGTCACAGCTCAACAGTCTGCTGGGTAGCGTGGAACTGGCTGTCAGCGCGCCATCCGGATGGCAGCATCGCTTCACCGGCTTCGATTACAGTTATCGCTACAACGAGCTCAACCTTACTGGCGACTCCGCTCGCGTTGAGGCCAATGGCTATCAATTTGATTTTCCCTCCCATGAGAAAGATCACATCAACCGCGTGGGATTCGAGTATCAGGGTGACTACTCGGAGCGCAGTTGGACGCAAACCACTGCGGGCTACCGGCTGGAGAATGAAAACGGATTTGTGGGCGACATCGGTGTCCCGCCGCTGACCTATCCGCAAACCCACGGCCAGCGACTGAACCAGGATGTGTACGGCCAGCAACAGGTCACTTTCAAAAGGCTCGATGTGGTCGCGGGCGCGCGCTTGGTGCACAACAGCGCTTTCGGCAACACCGGCGTGCCGCGAGTGGCGGCAACCCTGCTGGCATGGCGGGGCGGCCCGACATTTTCCGGGACCCGTCTGCGCTTTTCCTATTCCGGCGGTTTCAAGGAGCCGCGTCTGGAAGAGACTTTCGCTGGCCCCCCGTATAGCGTGCCGAATACTGCTCTGAAGCCGGAGCACAACCGCGCCTTCGAGGCGGGATTCCTGCAAAACTTGTTTAACAACCGTTACGTTTTCTCGGCAACGTACTTCAACAATCTGTTTCACGATCAAATCAATTACGTTACGGTGAATCCGGTTACGTATGTGGGCGAATACGTCAACGTCAACCAGGCTTTCGCCCACGGCGCCGAGATCGGATTCCAGGGGAAAATTGCTGCGCGCTGGCTGGTGAACACTGCTTATACGTACACTTCAACCCAGATTCTTGACAACCCTGTGCCGATCAATTCGCTCTACAACCCAGGAATGCCGCTGTTGCGCCGTCCGAAACACTCGGCCACGGCGCTGATCAATTATCTGGGGTTACGCTGGGGAGGGAATCTGGCGGGCAGTTTTGTGGGGCGCCGTCCGGACTCGGATTTTCTGGGATACGGAGTCGACCACGCTGCGGGCTATGTGCGGGTCGATCTCGGTGGATGGTATGCCATCGCGTCGCGAATCACGATTTACGCGAACCTCGACAACGCGCTGGATAAGCATTACGAAGAAGTGGTCGGATATCCGGCGCTGGGCATCAATTTTCGTGCAGGGATGCGGTTCAGGATTGGAGGGGAATAGAGTCTGGCGATTGCCGTGCCGCACACTGCTATGCAAGCCTTGGGAGTGGAGCCGTTGCTAGCGTAGAGTTGCGCGGCGCGGACGGGCGAAATCTATAATCGAACCGCGTGCTGGTCTCGGAATTCAACTACTCGCTGCCTGAGGAACTGATTGCGCAGGAACCGCTGGCTGAGCGGTCGGCGTCACGGTTGTTGCACGTGTTACGCGGCGCGGAGCGGGTTGAGGATCGCGTTTTCGGGGATTTTCCCGGCTTGCTCCGGCCTGGCGATCTGGTGGTGTTCAACAACACGCGAGTTTTTCCGGCGCGGCTATACGGCAGAAGGGCGGGAGCGAAGGCACAGCCGGTAAGCCCGCGGAATCCTGCGGCGCGGGAATTCCTGAAGGGCAGAGTCGAAGTATTACTCACGCGGCAAGTTTCAGCCGATCCGAATGAATGGGAGTGCCTCGTGCGGCCGGGAAGGAAGATCGGCGTGGGCGAGGCTCTGTTCTTTGGAGAGCAGGATGAGTTGCGCGCGGAGGTGGTAGCCCGCGGAAATTTCGGCGAGCGAAAAATTCGTTTTGCCCCGGCGGAGAATTTTTTCGGGGTCGTCGAACGGCTGGGGCACGTGCCTTTGCCGCCATACATCGACCGCGCCGACCGGCCGGGCGACCGCGAACGTTACCAGACGGTGTATGCGCGGGAACGCGGCTCGGTAGCGGCGCCGACAGCCGGGCTGCACTTCACGCCGGAAATTCTGCAGGAGATGCGAACTCGCGGGATTGAAGTGGCGGAAATCACGCTGCACGTGGGGTTGGGCACGTTTCAGCCGGTGCGGGTGGAGCGAGTGGAGGATCATCGCCTGCACCGGGAGCTGTTTTCGATTTCAAGGGATGCGGCGGAAAAGATCAACGGCGCGCTGGCGGCCGGGCGCCGGGTAGTCGCCGTGGGAACCACTACGGTTCGAACGCTGGAATATTCGGCTGCGCAGTCAGCCGATGGAAAGGTAGCCGCCGGCGGCGGCGCAGCGGACATCTTCATTTACCCGGGATACACTTTCCGCGTGGTTGGCGCCCTGCTGACAAACTTCCATCTGCCGCAATCGACGCTGCTGATGCTGGTGTGCGCATTCGGCGGCCAGCAAGCCGTGATGTCGGCTTACCAGCACGCCATCGAACAGAGGTACCGCTTCTATTCCTACGGCGATTGCATGTTCATGGAATAGCAGTTCACACGGTGACCTTGGTTATCTGTTAAGTGCGGGGGAGACCGCAGGAAAATCAAGGGTGTTGTCGCTTCGTGTCTGGGAGGTGGCGATGAGGCTAATGTACGCGTTCTTTATTGTCAGCCTCGTCAGTATTATCTCTGCTGACATCTTCTTGAGCACCCCCCGCGTGCCGGCAATACTTCAGCATGTTGCTCCGCCATCGACAGAACCACCCAAAGCGGTCGAAATCAAGGCAGCGACGCCGGAGGACCCAGGGCCGATCGCGACGGTCGTATCCCCTATCATGACGTTGACCAAGACACCGGCTGATACGCAAAACGCAGGCACGCAAGAACCGGCAGCCGCGCCGGCGGGCATGGCGGCGGCTGACCATGTGGATGCAACGGCGATGCCGGTGCCTAACCATTTTCTCCACAAGCGATTCAGCATGACCGACAGCAGCGAGTTCGCGTTCACCGTGCCGCCGCACGCTGTGAATCCAACCCTGCGGGGAAGCTTCCGGGCGTTCACCAAAGGAAGTTCGGGTTCTGCCAGTTCCAAGCCGGCCGCCATCGACCTGATGTTGATGAACGAAGAGGAGTTCGATGATTTTGTCCACGGGCGGTCGTATGATGCCAGCTACGAAGCAGATTCATCCCCAAATCTAACGGTACAGTACGCGATGCCGCACACGCTGGGCCGGGCTTGCGTTTATCATCTGGTGTTTCGTAATTCCCACGGGTCGCGGACGAGCATCGTCGACGCCGATTTCACCGTCAGCTTTCAATGACCGTTGTGTCGCAAAAGGTTGTGGTGCGAACCAGTTGGCGGGCAGACGCCGCCTGTTAATAGTATACCGCTTTGAATTTGGCGGACCGAGGTGCTGGCTGGACTGACGGGGATTTGGTTACTTACGTGCACATGTGCAAGAAAAGCAGACGATTGCGGGACTCGCCAACATTTGGCTAAAATCGTTGTCACCGGTTACTGGCTTGAGTAGGAAGGAGTTTGCGTTTTAGGGTGTTGTTGCAACCAGAGAATGTCGTATTAACTGCAACGAGACTTTGTCACCCCCTTATCGATTAAGTAACGGCCGCCAGGGCGGGGCGGCCGGAGAGGCTGTAGATGCGCGGCCTCTGCTGTTTTCGTTTCTGCGCGGTGGTGATGGGCGCAGGGCGGCGTGGGGCGTATTGTTTCAGCGGCAACGGCAGAGCGAGCAGCAAAGAGTCTCCGCGATAGACGCGCAAGGTGGCGTCGAGCTGATGGGAGAGCTCGACGGTTTCGCGGGCGTAGCCGCGCTGGCCGGGCAGGGGCGGCAGGGCGATGGAATGGCCGCCCAGGGTCACGGTGTGGTCGGGGGCGACGACGCGCTGGTAGCGCAGGCTGAGGCAACGGGCGAGGTCGAAGCGGCGGGGCAGGGAGCGGAAGTCGGAAGCGGCGTCGGAGGCGGGGCGAGCGAAACGCTGGTTGTAGTCGGCGCAGAAGTGGGCGAGCACGGCATTGGCTTGCTCCAAGGTGGAGGCGTGGGCGAGGCGGAGTTCGCTGACCAGACGGTCCTGGAAAGTGCGCCAGGCGCGCTCGATGCGGCCCTTGGCTTGCGGCGAGTAGGCGGGGATCTGCTGGATGCCGAGTTCTTCCAAAGCGCGTCCCAATTGGGTGGGAGACTGTTTGCCGGCGAGTTGTTCGGCGAGGGACCAGTGCGGGTCGTTGCGTTGGAAGATGGAGTGGAGGTCGCGGTAGAGGCTGAGGGGGACGCCGTGGGTGGTGATCATAGCGTGGAGGGCGCGGAGATAGCCGACAGTATTTTCGGGTTCGAGTTGGAAGTGAGCGGCCAGGATCTGGCTGGTGGCGTCGTCCTGCAAGCCGAGGAGCGTGAGTTCGGGACCGCGGCCTTGGAGCCAGTCATGACGGCTGGCATCGGTGAGGGCCATCATGCCGAAGCGGGGCGAGGTGGGCGGCGAGCGCGGTACTTTCGCGGCCGCCGTTTCTGCGGAGACGGCAGTTGGGCGGCGCGTAAGATGCGGCGCACGGTCTCGCGGCTGAGGGTGAGGT